>RCUT01000085.1_pt1 | contig 52763 bp, 43 predicted proteins | sample 2166171 | NCBI WGS metagenome assembly RCUT01 (sample SAMN09932757, study PRJNA488358) | compost metagenome | isolation source: compost soil in 4-hydroxybenzoic | place: Germany: Experimental Botanical Garden | reverse complement strand
GGTTCGGCGTGGCCTGCGAGCTGCACCGCGACTGGCGCAACGACATCGAAGGCCTGGGCACGCTGTTCTCCAACCACATCCCGGACTACCGCAACCTGATGACCAGCTTCAGCAAGCTGTCGAAGTAATCCGGCCGGGGAGCCATGCGCGTGCATGGCTCCCCGATCGCTTTGTGTCACAAGTCAGTTTTGTGCCGCCGGTGCCTGCGCCTCGAGCAGGGCGGTACCGAGCGTTTGGTGATAGTGTCCGGGGCCAAGCAGCCGCAGGATACCGGTCCTTTCCAGCTTGCCAAGCACCTTGCCGTTGGCTTCGCACAGTTTCACCACGATCTGGCGTTCATGCAGTTGCTGGATCACTTCCTCCAAGGTCTGCAGCCCGGTGATATCCATGAAGGGCACCCGCTTCAGGCAAATCACCAGCAGTTCAGGGTCGGTGTGCGTTTGTGACAGCGCGCGCTCGAAGGTTTCAGCGGCGCCGAAGAACAGCGGGCCCTCGATGGTGTACACCATCACGCCGGGGGGTAGCGATGCCTGGCCGTTGCTGTGCAGTTCATTGGCCAGTTCCTCTTCGACCACCTGCTGGACTTCGACGGACGATGCCATGCGGCGCATGAACTGAAGCATGGCGAGGATGACGCCGATATTCACGGCGATCACCAGGTCGCTGAACACCGTCAAGGTGAAGGTGACGAGCAGGATGGCGATGTCGGCTCGCGGTGCGCGTTGCAGCATGCGCTTGAAATGCTTCAGCTCGCTCATGTTGTAGGCGACGACGAACAGAATCGCCGCCAGTGCGCAGAGTGGAATGTTCGACGCCAGTGGCGCCAGGAACAGAATGATCAGTACCAGTGTCAGCGCATGGATGATGCCGGCCAGTGGCCCGGTAGCACCATTGCGGATGTTGGTCGCTGTCCGGGCAATCGCACCTGTGGCGGCAAAGCCCCCGAACAGCGGCACTACCAGGTTGGCGACCCCTTGGCCAATCAGTTCCTGGTTCGAGTCGTGCCTGGTTCCTGCCATGCCGTCGGCGACGACAGCCGAGAGCAACGATTCAATGGCCCCCAGCATGGCGATCGCAAACGCCGGCCCGATCAGTTCGATCACCCGCGCCAGGGAGACCTCGGGCCAGGTGAGTGACGGCAAACCTTGTGGGATCGCCCCGAAGGCGGTGCCGATGGTAGCCACGCCGTCAAAATGGAACAGGGATTGGACGAGCGTCGCGAACACCATGGCTACCAGTGGCCCGGGCAGGCGTTTCAGCACGGGCAACCTTGGCGTCAGGATCAGCAGGGCAAGGCTGCATGTTGCAAGCAGCGTCGTGGCAATGTGGAGGTCCGGCAGGGCTTGCAACAGATGCCACAGTTTTTCGTGGAAGTGCCCGCCTTCGATTTCGGGCAGGCCGAAGAAGTCACGCCATTGCCCCACCCAGATGATGATGCCGATGCCGGCGGTGAAACCGACGATCACCGGGTCGGGAATGAACTTGATGACTGCGCCCAGGCGGGTAATGCCAAGCACCAGCAGTATGGCGCCAGCCATCATCGTGGCCAGTTGAAGGCCTTCCACTCCGTACTTCGCCGTCACCCCAGCGAGGATCACGATGAAGGCCCCGGTCGGTCCGGCGATCTGCAATCGACAGCCGCCCAGCAAGGAAACCAGCAGCCCGCCTATGATTGCGGTGTAGATGCCTTGCTCCGGCTTGACCCCGGAAGCGATGGCGAAGGCCATGGCGAGGGGCAGCGCGACAACGCCAACGATGAGGCCGGAGACAAGGTTGCGCATCCAGTGTTCACGCTTGAACAGGCCGGCTTTCCAGGCTTCGCGTACCGCAATCATTGCAGGCTCCTTGATAAGGTGCATGCACATAGTATTTAGCATGCCCTGCGCAAGGGGAGCCCCAATGGCATGCCTGGTTCGTTGTTCGCGAGATGGGACACAGTGTCCCGGAATCCAACCTGTCGTCAGTTAATCTGCTTATATATCTTACGGTTGCTCGACTCGCGCACTTGAACGGTAATGTGAGTGTGCTCGCGGATGCGTAGAGACGCCTCCAGCTCATGAATCAACCCGGCCCGGAATGCCATGCGCCCATGCGCGGCTTCCTGGCCGTGTCCCGAGGTGCCGGATGGCTCCACTGATTTCCTATTTCAAGATGGCCTTGAACCCTGGCCGTGGGGTGCTGTTCTTCGCGCTACGTACCATCGTTGCAGGCCTGTTGTGCCTCTACCTGGCGTTCATCTTCGACCTGGAGCAACCGAAGTGGGCGCTGATGACCGTGATCATCATCAGCCTGCCGTTGGCCGGCATGACCCTCAAGCGCAGTTTCGCCCAGGTACTGGGCACCGCAGCGGGGGCGGTCATGGCGGTGGTGATCATGGCCTTGTTCCCCCAGGCGCCAATGCCTTTCATCGTCTGCCTGGCCCTGTGGCTGGCGTTCTGTACGGCGGGCGGCACGCTGCTGCGCTATACCGATTCGCATGCCTTCGTCCTCAGCGGGTTTACCGCCGTGGTGGTCGCGATGCTGGCCGTGCCGGAACCGGACGGCATCCTCATGCTGGCCATCACCCGGTTGACCGAAACCCTGCTGGCGGTGGCCTGCGTGGCCGTGGTCAGTTTGTTGAGCGCGCGCCCACAGGCAGTGGCACAGGGCTACTTCAGCAAGGTCGATAGCCTGGTCAAGCTGATCGCCCGGCACGCCGCCGAGGTGGTGCGCAGCGAAGAGGACGAAGCCGCGCTGCACCAGCGGCAGGCGCAATTGATCAGCGAGATCAGTGCGCTGGAAGGCCTGCGCCGCCATCTCTATTTCGATGCGCCGCACCTGCGCAACGCCGATGGGCTGGTGCAGCTGCTGGCCAACCAACTGGTGCTGCTGGTGTCGCGCCTGCTGGTATTGCGCCAACAGCGCGAGTTGATCAAGCAGCACTGGCAAGGGGCGTTGCCAGAAGAAATCCAGCTGTTGCGCCAGGACGAACTGGACAACCTGGAGGCACTGGCCCGTGACGGCGTGAAGTTGTCGGCGCAGCGCCGCGAAGCGATCCACCACCTGTACCAGCGCTTCGACGCCGCCGCTGACCGGGTCGAGTTTCTCGACGAGCCCTTGCCCCCGCGCATGCGCTCGCTGGCCTGGGCCCTGCGCTGGGAGCAGGCGCGCCTGCTGCAGCAGCTGAACGAACTGATCGAGCTCAACGAGGCGATCCAGCAGGGCAGGGGCGCCAGTTGCCCCCATGCCCAAGGGCAGGCCAGCGCGCTGCATCTGGACTTCCGCCTGGCCGGCATGAACGCCGTGCGGGCGTTCCTGGCGCTGTTTCTCGCCGGTTGGTTGTGGATCGAAACGGCCTGGGACGGCGCGCGTTCCGGGGTGATCCTGATCGGTGTCATGTGCTCGCTGATGGCGACGCTGCCGCGGCCGTTGCTGGCCAGCCAGAACTACAACCGTGGTCTGCTGGTCGCGCTGCTGTTGTCCGCCGTGTACCAGTTTGCCCTGCTGCCGATGTTCACCGATTTCGAAATGCTTGCCGTGTGCCTGGTGCCGCTGCTGTACCTGGCGGCCGTCGGCCTGGCCAGCCCCATGACCGCGGGCATCGGCATGGGCATCGGGTTGATCAGCCTGTTGATGATCGGGCCGCAGAATGTCGGCGCCTACCACAACAGTGCCATGCAGTGGTTCGAGTTTGCCGGTGGCTATGCGGCGGCTGGCGGGCTGGCGATGGTGGTGTTCGCCCTGGTGTTCCCGTTCAACCCGCAAAAGCGCATGGCCCGGTTGTTTAGCCAGACCCGCGAGGATGTGCATGAGTACGTGACGGCACCTGCCAGCGTGGCGCGTCAGTTCGATTTCGAGAGCCGCATGCTGGACCGGTTGTCGGCGATGATCGGCCTGTTGCCCGCCGCCACTGATGCGCGCTCCCGGGAGTTGTTCGATTGCAGCCTGGTGTGCCCGGCGCTGGCCATTGCGCTGGGCCAGGCGCATGCCCAGTGCGTCAACCTCACGGTGTTGCCTGAAGGCACGAGGGCGCGTTTGCGCCTAGGGTTGCAGGAGATGGCGGATCTGATCGGTGCACGCCGGCGGGTGGATGTGGACGGGCTGCTGCGCGAGCTGGCCGAGCTCGCCGAAACCCTGGATGCGCTGCACCAGGCACACGCCGAGGCGGGCCGCGAGACGCTGCGGCAGTTGTTCATCCTGCGGGTCGCGCTATCGGTTGCCGGCCAGCTGCTGCAGCGCTATCGACCGGTGCTGGCAGCGCAGACGTTGCCTGAGGAGGAGGGCGCCTATGCCCGTTGATTTCGAGTTTGGCGGGGTCTACCTGCCGCCGATTGCCCAGGCGTTGTTGCTGGGCTTGCCGCTGTTCCTGGTCCTGGACGCCTTGTTGCGCCGCAGTGGCGTGCTGGCGCTGGCGTGGCACCCGGCGCTGTTCCAGGGCGCCTTGTACGCCGCGATCTGCGCGGTACTGGTGTTGTCGATGGGAGTGAGTGCCTGAAATGCCTGTGTTGAAACCTGTTCTTTCCAAGGCCCTGACCCTGGCAGTGCTGGCGCTTGCTGTGGTGCTGGGCTGGTATGCCTGGGACTACTACACCCGTGCGCCCTGGACCCGTGACGCCCGTGTGCGGGCCGATGTGGTGACCCTGTCGGCCGAGGTGGCCGGGCGCATCATCGAGCTGCCGGTGCAGGACAACCAGTTCGTCAGGCAGGGCGACCTGCTGCTGCAGATCGACCCGGCGCGCTACGAGCTGGCCGTGCTGCATGCCGTGCGAGCCGTCGAAGTCGCGCGTGCGGCGCTGGGGCAGTCGCAGGCCGCCATCGTCGCCAACGAGGCGCAGCTCAAGCAGCGGCGCAGCGAAGAGCAACGCCGACGCAAGCTGCAATCGATGTCGGCAATCTCTGCCGAAGAATGGGAAAAGGCCGGCACCGACGTGGCCGTGGCCCAGGCCGACCTGCTGCGCGAACAGTCCAACCTCGGCCTGGCACAGGCCAACGTGCAACTCGCCGAGGCCACGCTGCAGCAGGCCCGGCTCGACCTCGAACGCACCCGGGTCAGCGCCCCGGTCAGCGGTTACGTGACCAACCTGCTGACCCGCCAGGGCGACTATGCCCAGCCGGGCATGCCGCTGCTGGCGCTGGTCGACAGTTCGTCGTTCCACGTCAGTGGCTATTTCGAGGAAACCAAGTTGCCGAAAATCAAGGTGGGCAGCCGTGCGCGCATCGCCTTGATGAGTGGCGAGGTGCTGGAGGGCACGGTAGAGAGCATCGCCTATGCCATTACCGACCGCGAGAACCAGCCGGGCAACCGCCTGCTGGCCAACGTCAACCCAAGCTACACCTGGGTCAAGCTTGCCCAGCGGATCCCGGTACGGCTACGCCTGGAGCGCAGTGCCGATGCGCCACCCTTGCGTGCAGGGACCACTGCCACCGTGACCATTCTCGAATAGCTGGGGGTGGGCGATGAGCATGATGTTCGATTTGAATGAGCTGTACCTGTATACCAAGGTGGTCGAGTGTGGCGGTTTCGCATCGGCCGGGCGCGCGCTCGGCTTGCCCAAGTCGCGGCTGAGCCGGCGAGTCGCCAATCTGGAGGACCGCCTGGGGGTGCGCCTGATCCAGCGCTCCACCCGGCAGTTCGCGGTCACCGAAGTGGGGTTGGAGTACTACCATCACTGTATGTCGATGGTCGATCGGGCATTTGCTGCCGAGGACGCGATCCAGCGCAGTCGCGCCGTGCCCAGCGGCATTGTCCGGCTGGCCTGCAGCACCTCGCTGCTGGATGCACGCCTGGCGCCGATGCTTGGGCAGTTCATGGTGCAATGCCCGGCGGTGGAGTTGCTGGTGAAGAGCTACAACCGGCGGGTCGATGTGATCGGCGAGGGCTTCGACCTGGTCCTGAGCGTGCGCCATCAACCGCTGGAAAGCAGCGAGCTGGTGATGCGCAAACTGGCGCAGAGCCGCCAGTGCCTGGTGGCTTCGCCCGGCTTGCTGGCGCAGTACGACCGCCCTCTGCAGCCTGCCGACCTGTTTGAACTGCCCAGCCTTGGCTGGGGGGCGAATGTTCAGGAGTACGTCTGGGACCTGGACGGCCCCGAAGGCGGGGTGGCGTCCATTCGCTTCCGCCCACGGTTGGTCTCCGACGATATCGCGGTGCTGTACCAGGGCGCGCTCGCGGGCGTGGGCGTGGTGCTGCTGCCAGCGGATATGGTGAAGGATGACCTGGCCGCCGGGCGTTTGCTGAACGTGCTGGAGAGCTGGGTACCCAGGATGGGCGAGGTAATCGCCCTGTTTCCTTCGCGGCGAGGGCTGACGCCTGCGGTGCGGGAGTTGATCGACTTTCTTGCGGTGGCGTTCGAGCGGTCGGCGTAGCGCCTTTGACGGAGCGGCAGCGTTCACCAGGCAGAACGCTGCGGCGCATTTCATCGCCTACCGTCAGTTACGTCGGGCATCTATCATTCAAGTTTTGCAGCCTGTGCAGCAGGGTGGCCACAGGCAACCGTCAATCAGGAGTTTCAATGTCAGAGCGAGCAATCCGCGCTTCGTTTGCAGGCGTGGCGTACCAGGTGAACGTGACAGATGGCCTGCACCAGTGGGCCAGCGATGTTGATGCGGCGGCAGGCGGCGGGGATGTCGGGCCGTCACCCCATGGGCTGTTGCTGTCATCCCTTGGCGCCTGCACTTCCATCACGGTTGCCATGTACGCACAGCGCAAGGAAATGCCGCTGCAAGCCATCGATGTGGATATCCGCATCGAGCAGGAACAACTGGGGCGCGAACCTCGGATCCAGATCGCTCGTGACATTCGCTTGAGCGGGCCGCTGAGCGAAGAGCAACGCACGCGCTTGCTGGAAGTTGCCAATGCCTGCCCCATTCACAAGGTGTTGAGCGGCGAAATCATCATCGCCAGCAAGCTGGTTGGATGAGGCCAGGCGCAGCGTTGCGCCTGCCGGCTGCCGGTAGAGGAGCAGCAAATGAGTACACACGAGACCCACAGTGAACTGTCGCTGTCCAGGGATTGCCCGATCAGCGACGGCGTGCGGGCGATCCAGCGGATCACCTCGCGCAGTGCCGAAGTTGGCGGTGGCATCCCTGTCAGCCGGCTGTTGCCGTCGCGCCAGCGGCGGATGATCGGCGCCTGGTGCTTCCTGGACCACGCCGGCCCGGCGATCTTCGCGTCGGAAAATGGCTTGCGTGTCGGGCCGCACCCGCACATCGGCCTGCAAACCTTTACCTGGATGCTCGAGGGCGAAGTGCTGCACCGTGACAGCCTGGGTAACACCCAGGTGATTCGCCCGGGCGAGGTCAACCTGATGACCGCGGGCTACGGAATCACCCATAGCGAGGAGTCGCTCCCGGGGCAGGACCGGCTGCATGCCGTGCAGCTGTGGATTGCACTGCCCGAGGCCGCGCGTGAGCGCCCGCCGGCTTTCACCCACCACGCCGGCTTGCCGCGCTGGCAGGCGGATGGCTTGTGCCTGACGCTGCTGGCCGGGGCATATGGGGCCTACAAGGCACCCACCTGCATCTTCTCGCCGTTGCTGGGGCTGGACCTGGCTGCCGATGTAGCGGTGCACGCCAGGCTTGAGCTCGATACCCGCTTCGAATACGGCGTGCTGCCGCTGACCGGCGAATGGCGCATCAACGGTGAGGACTACAGCGCCAATGAGCTGGCCTACCTGGGCCGTGGCCTGGATGTGCTCGATCTGCAGGCCGCGGCCGGCGCACGTGCCATCTTGCTGGGCGGCGTGCCATTCGAGGAAGAGATCTTCCTGTGGTGGAACTTCGTCGGCCACAGCAAGGCCGAGATCGTCCAGGCCCAGCGCGAGTGGGAGCAGGGCAGTGCCAGGTTCGGCGAGGTGGTTGGCTTTGACGGGCCGCGCCTGACTGCGCCAACTATCCCTTGGCGGGCATGAGGTGCACGACGATGGCGACCCTCGACGCGAATCGGCGCCTGCTGCTTTGCCCGTTGGGGCTTGGCCTGGTGCTTGCGGCGCCTGCCCAGGCCGACAACGCTCTGGGCCAGAAGGACAACATCTTCACCGGTGTCAATGACCGACAGGCCGTGGAACTGGGCATCCCGCCCGGTCTGGTCGAAGGCGCGCGCCTGGATGCGCTGGTGAGGAACTACTATTTCCAGCGCGATAACCACTCTGACCTGGTACCCCGCGACCCGACCGAATGGGCCCAGGGTTTTCTGTTTTCGTTCCGCTCGGGCTTCACCGATACGCCTGTTGGGTTGGGCGTGGATGCGCACGCCTTCCTCGGCATCAAGCTCGATGGCGGCGGTGGAAGTGGCGGGGCTGGCTTGCTCCCGCTGGACTCATCGCTCAAGCCGGGTGACACGTTTTCCAGTGCCGGCGCGGCGCTCAAGCTGAGGTACCTCGACACCTTGGTGAAGGCCGGCGACCAATTGGTCGAGAACCCGGTGGTGGCGAGCGGCACAAGCCGCCTGTTCCCGCAGACGTATCGTGGCGTCACCCTGAAGAACCATGGCATCGACGACCTGTGGCTGGATGCCGGGTTCGTGGAATCTACCCGGCTGCGCAACCAGAGCGGCCACTCCCACCTGGTCACCGCCTATGGCGCGCGCAACAGCGCGGGTGTGGCGGCGGACCGCGAAAGCCCTCATATCGGCTGGCTTGGCGCGGTGTATGGCCGGCCGCAAGGGCTGCAGCTGACAGTTTATGGTGGCCAGCTGGAAGACATCTGGAATCAGTATTACCTGGGGGTTTCGCAGGTGTTTCGGGTCAATGATGCGCTGCTGCTCAAACCCTACCTGCACTACTTCAAGACCCGGGACCAAGGGCGCAGCCAGCTGGGTGACATCGATAACGACACCTACAGCGCTGGCATCTCGGCGACAGCCTACGGCCAGACCCTGACCCTGGGCTTGCAGAAGGTCGACGGCCGAACGCCGTTCGACTACATCACGCAGAACGACCGTGTCTTCCTTTACCTGAGCAACTCCCAGCAATTTGCCGATTTCAACGGCCCCGGTGAAAAGTCCTGGCGCCTGCAGTACGAAACCAGCCTGGCGCCGCTGGGGGCGCCTGCGCTGCAGTTCATCGCGGCCTACACCCGGGGCGAGGCCGACCTCACCCGTGTCGACCCAGCAAGCGTCGGTTATGGCTATATCTACAACCCGGACGGCAAGCACGCCAAGCACTGGGAACGCGACCTTGCCCTCAAGTACCAGGTGCCAGCCGGCCCGGCGAAGGACCTGTCGCTGACCCTGCGCTGGGCAACGCACCGCGAGGGTGATGGCTATACCGCGCCCGGCAATACCCGCGGCAACTCCAGTGCCGATGAGTACCGCTTGATCGTCGATTACCCGATCAGCCTGTTCTGATCGCGTGATGTGCGTCAGCCACCCAACCGCTCGTGCTTGAGTACATTGCGCGTGGTGGTTTCGTAATGCTCGGTGAGCAACGCACAGGCCCGCTCCACATCACGGGCCAGGGCTGCCTCCAGCAAAGCGCGGTGTTCGCCCGGGACATCTCGATCGGCGCCGCCGACATACAGCAGCGACAGTTGCCGGTAGCGTGCGGTCTGGTCTCGCAGCATTGCGCAAAAGCGCATCAGCCAATGCGAATTGCAGGCCGACAACAGGGCGGTGTGGAAGGCCTCATGGGCCAGCTCCCAGTCCGGGCGCAGCATCTTCTCAGGACCTTCCACGACCGGCAGGCGGTCCAGGCGATGGTGGGCGGCGATCAGCTGGCTTTCCCACTCCAGGTCGCCCTGGGTGATCGACAGCCGCAGTGCCTGGCACTCGATCAGCAGGCGGGTGCGGGTGATGTCGCGAATTTCGTCGGCGGAAATACGGCCGACGCTGAAGCCCTTCTGTTCGGTGGCGACGACGAAGCCGGTGGCGGCCAGGCGTGACAGGGCCTCGCGCAGCGGGATCACGCCGGCATCGTAGGACTCTGCGAGCTCTTTGAGGCGCAGTTTGCTGCCTGGCACCAGGCGCCCGTTGATGATGTCCTGGCGAACCCGGGTCTCGAGTTGGGAGGCCATGGTGCGCTTGTCGGCGCCGGTGGCTTCCTCCGTCCAGCGTTCTGCTTGGTTCATGGCGTTATCCCGTGAGTGTGGCATGGAGAAATCATACACAGGCGGGAGCTTTGTAGAAATTCCAAAGAAAATATATTTTTCTATTGACGATATATTTATTCGGGCTTAGCTTTGCCTCATGCCGTCCTGCCGGGCGGTGGCCGAACAACACAAGAAGAGGTCACGATCCATGCGTTATCTGTCTTTCAATCATCAAGGCCGCGCCGTGCTGGGCGTGCGTACCCCTGAAGGCGTCAAGGTGCTGGGCGAGGAAACCCTGGAGTCGCTGCTGGCGCGGGGCGTCGACCTGGCCACCTATGGCGAAGCCGTCCAAGGCCCGGTGGTGCAGGTCGGTGAGCAGGACTACCTGCCGTTGCTGCGCAAGCCGGGCAAGATCGTTTGCGTGGGCCTGAACTATGCCGACCACACCAAGGAGTCGCCGTACGCGCAGCCGGACTACCCGACCCTGTTCCCACGTTTCGCCAGCAGCCTGACCGCCCACAACAAGCCATTGGTGCGCCCGCGGGTTTCCGACACGCTCGACTACGAAGGCGAGATGGCGGTGGTGCTCAAGCGCGGTGGCCGGCATATCCCCAAGGACAAGGCCCTGGAGTGCGTGGCCGGCTATGCGCTGTTCAACGAAGGTTCCGTGCGCGACTACCAGTTCAAGTCGCCGCAGTGGACCGTTGGCAAGAACTTCGATGACACCGGCGCCTTCGGCCCCGACCTGGTCACCGCTGACGAATTGCCCGCTGGTGGCAAGGGCCTGCTGCTGCAGACGCGGGTCAACGGCAAGGTAGTGCAGTCGGCCAATACCGAAGACATGTTGTTCGACGTGGCCACCATCATTTCCACCCTCAGCGAAGCCGTGACCCTGGAAGCTGGCGATGTGATCGTCAGCGGCACCCCGGCAGGTGTCGGTTTCGGCATGAACCCCAAGGTCTACCTCAAGGCCGGCGATGTGGTGGAAGTGTCCATCGAAGGCATTGGCAGTCTGGTCAACCCGGTCGTTGACGAAGCCTGAACGGTCACAGCCACCATCGAGCAGAGAAGCCTCTTCCCGGAGGCTTCGACAACAACAAGACGAGGGAACCGATCATGAACATCACGACCCGTGGCGTGCATTCGATCGATCACTACGCGCTGCATGTACCTTCGCTGGCGCAGGCACGGCATTTTTTCGAGCACTTCGGGCTGGGTGTACGTGAGCACGATGGGCAACTGGATATCCACGCCGCCGACGGCCATCGCTGGGCCCGCCTGTTGCCGGGGGCTGGCAAATCGCTGGCCTGGATCAGCTTCAACTGTTTCGAGGCCGACCTGGCGGCCTTGTGTGAACAGGTCGCGCGCAGCGGCGCCACCTTCGAGCAAGGCGACGGCCACGGCTTCTGGTTTCGCGACCCGGATGGCAACCTGCTGCAGGTCAAGGCTGGCGCCAAGACCATGCCGGACCACCGACCGGCACCCGCTCACTGCGAGCGCGGCCTGCGTGGCGTGGGTAGCCGGGACACGGTGCGCCAGGTGCGGCCGCAGCGTTTGTCCCATGTGCTGTTCTTTTCCCCGGACGTATCGCGGGCCGTGGATTTTTATGAGCGGGCGCTTGGCCTGAAGCTTTCCGACCGTTCCCAGGACCTGATCGCCTTCACCCACGCCCCGCATGGCTGCGACCACCACCTGGTGGCCTTCGCCCACAGCAGTGCCAAGGGCTTCCATCATGCGGCCTGGGAAGTGTCGAGCATCGATGAAGTGGGCAACGGCGCGCAGCAGATGGCTGCCGCCGGGTATGTCGAAGGGTGGGGGACCGGCCGCCATTGCCTGGGCTCCAACTACTTCCACTACGTGCGCGACCCCTGGGGTTCGTTCAACGAATACTCCACGGAGATGGACTTCATCGAGGCTGGCAGCCAATGGCCGGCAGGTGACTTCCCGGCGGAGAGTTCGCTGTACCTCTGGGGCCCCGCAGTGCCCGACTACTTCATCCAGAACACCGAACCGGGTGGCTGACGGCTCGCTCGCAACACCCTGACGCCCTTTTTCATGCGCTTTGGCCAACTGCTTCGGGCAGTTGGCACGGGGGCGGCTTGCCCGCCGATCCCGGGGCAGGCGCCGGGCATTCCGATTTCAAGAACAAGAGTGCGGAGTACAACCATGAAACTGCAAAACACCTCCGAAGTCATCGAGGTTCCTGTGCTGATCGTCGGCGGTGGCCCTTCCGGCCTCACGGCCTCCCTGCTGCTGTCGCGCTACGGCATTCGCAACCTGCTGATCAACAAGTACCGCTGGACCGCCAACAGCCCACGGGCGCACATCACCAACCAGCGCACCATGGAAGTGTTTCGTGATGCGGGTGTCGAGCCACAGGTGGTTGCCGCCGCCAGCCCCCACGAGTTGATGGCCAACAACGTCTGGGCCACCAGCTTCAGCGGGCAGGAACTGGGGCGCCTGCTGACCTGGGGCAATGCCATCGAGCGCAAGTCCGACTATGAACTGGCCAGCCCGTCGGCCATGTGCAACATCCCGCAACACCTGATGGAGCCGATTCTGGCCAACGAGGCCCTGCGCGCCGGCAGCGAGATGCGCTTCAACAACGAACTGCTGGACTTCACCCAGGATGCCGATGGCGTCACCGCACGGGTGCTCGATCGCGGTACCGGGCGCGAGTTCACGGTGCGTGCGCAATACATGATCGGGGCCGATGGCGCCCGCAGCCGGGTGATGGAGGTGCTGGGCATCCCGTTGCAGGGCGAGACGGGCCTGGGGTGCGCGGTCAATGTCTGGCTGCGGGCCGACCTGCGGCGCTACTGCGAGAGCCGGCCGGGCGTTTTGTACTGGATGGTGCAGCCGGGCAACGACTACTGGGTCGGCAGCGGGACCTTCATCTGCGTACGCCCGTGGAACGAGTGGGTGATGTTGTTCATGTACGACCCGGCACAGGGTGAGCCGGACTTGAGCGAGGCGGCGGTGATCGAACGCGCTCGGCGGGTGATCGGTGATGCCGACATTCCGGTGGAGATTCTGGCCACCAGCAAATGGCAGATCAACCATGTGGTCGCCGAGCGCTACGCCGAAGGTCGGGTGTTCTGCTGTGGTGACGCAGTGCACCGGCACCCGCCGGCCAATGGGCTGGGCACCAACACTTCGGTGCAGGACGCTTACAACCTGGCCTGGAAGCTGGCCATGACCCTCAAGGGCGAGGCGGGCCCGGGGCTGCTCGACAGCTACAGCCAGGAACGCCAGCCGGTGGGCCGCCAGGTGGTGGACCGGGCCATGGCCAGCGTGCGCAACATGCTGCCGATCGCCAATGCCCTGGGCTTCCAACCAGGCCAGAGCGAGGCCGAAGGCTGGGCGAGCCTGAATGAACTGACGGTCGATAGCCCGACGGGGCGCGAGCGTCGGTCCGCCTTGGAGCAGGCCATCCAGTTGCAGCATTACCAGTTCAGTTGCCACGGCGTGGAACTGGGCCAGCGCTACGCCAGTTGTGCCGTGCTGGGCGACGGCAGCGAGGCACCGGCATACACACGTGACCCGGAGCTGTACTACCACCCCACCACCTGGCCGGGCGCGCATCTGCCACATGCCTGGTTGCATGATGACACCGGCCGAACCCTGTCGACGCTGGATATCTGCGGCCAGGGGCGCATGACCCTGCTCACCGGCCATGGCGGCGAGGCCTGGTGCCGGGCCGCCGAGTCGGCCGTCAGGGAGTTGGGCATCGACCTGGCGGTGCGCCGTATCGGCCTGGGACTGGAGTACACCGACAGCTATGGCGACTGGGCGCGTCTGCGCTGGGTCGGCGAGGACGGCTGCGTTCTGGTGCGTCCCGACCAGCATGTCGCCTGGCGAGGACAAAGTGCATCGCCCACCGCCGAGGCGGACCTGTTGCAAGCGTTGAAGGCCGTCCTGGCCCGCCACTGAATTTCTTCCTGTTCCATGAGCCCCTCCCGCCTGGTTGGTAACGGCCAGGCGCGGGAGCGTGTTTCCCCCACGAAGGGTATCCCGGGACGGGGCTCGCCACTTTGCTGAAAACAATAACAAGAGGCAGCTATGTCGAAGAAAGCACTGTTTTACCCCAGCATCGTCCTGCTCGCGGTGGTATCCCTGGGGGCCAGGGCCGAGATGGAGGAAAAGGGGGAGGGCGCCTTGGCGCGCTGGTTGCTCGGCCCGGACCTGGAGCGTGACCACGGCATCCGGGTTTCCGGCCTGCTGGACATCGGTTACGCGCGCAACAACCGCTCCAGCCATGAAGAACGCGAGGACGGCTTGAGCAACCTGCCGCTGACCGGCTTTTCCGACGAGGGCTTCGAACTGGCGTCCGTGCATCTGTTCGCCGACAAGGCCCTGGTGGCCAACGTGGTGCCGAGGGTCACGCCGTTGCCTGGGCCCAAGCCCGAGGAAGTGTCCTTCGGCTTCAGCGTGGAAACCTTGTATGGCCGCAACGCCCAGTTTGCCCGCACCTTTGGCTGGGACATGCACTGGCCGGCCAACTCACCCGGCGATGACGACCCCGACCGGGCCAAGCGCAACAAGGAAAAGTTCCTCGCCACGCCCAACCTGTTCGCGTCGGTGTACCTGCCCTACGGCCCGGGCGTGAGCCTGATTGCCGGGATCTTCGGCCCGGCCGTGGGCTACGAGATCCCGCCGAACATCCGCGAGGCGCGCAACCCGTTCGCCAGCAAGACCTATGCCTTCGTCTCCGAGCCCAGCACTGTGGCTGGTGTGCTGGCCAGCACCCGGTTGTTCAGTGGCGACAGTGGCATCCTCGGTGCGGAGCTGGGTGTCGTGCAGGGGCGCAATAACCTGCGTGACAACAACAGCGGCAAGTCGGTGCTGGGCGCCGTGCGCTGGCGTACAGCGGACATGCAGACGTGGGTCGACTACGAGTTCATGGTCGGCGACGAAGAGAACCATGACCTGGACGATGTACAGGCCCCCACGGCGCGCCTGGTGTCCGCTGACGGGCAATTGCGCCAGCAGCACTCGCTCAACGCCTGGCATGCCTTCGACACGCGATGGTCCATGGGGGGTGAGCTGGTCTATGGTCGCCAGTCCGGCGACGGCAAGGCCGGCACCGTCGATATCGTCACCGGCCCCGGTTTCGATGGCGCGTCCTGGTGGGGTGTGAACGGTGTCGTCACCTACCAGTACCGCAAGGACCTGGCGTTCTCCGCCCGTGGCGAGCACTTTCGTGACCGTGATGCCTTCGTGCTGTTCCCCACTACCAGTGGCCGTGGTGATTTCAACGCGGTGACCGTCGGCTTTCGCTGGGATGCTACACGCCACCTCAGCATTCGGCCTGAGCTGCGTTATGACTGGTTCGACCCGCTCGGGCACGACCGTGTCTATGGCAACGGCCGCGATCGCACGCAATTGAGTGGCCTGGTCGAAGCCCTGGTCTACTTCTGAGCTGACACCCCTCGTTTTTTTCAATCGACGTCTCTTTCATCCATGCCCATGGCGGCAGAGGAGCACCCGTATGTTCGACAAGCGATATGAATGGAAAGCCGTGGCCCTGTTGGCCATCGGATTCGGCCTGGTCGGCCTGGACCGTTTCATCATCCTGCCGTTGTATCCGGTGATGATGCGTGACCTGGGGTTGGACTATCAGGACCTGGGCAATATCTCGGCGGTGCTGGCCCTGGCCTGGGGGCTTTCCTCGATTTTCATGGGGCGGCTTTCCGACCGCATTGGACGGCGCAAGGTGATCATTCCGTCGGTGCTCATTTTTTCGCTGTTGGCTGGCTTTTCGGGGCTTGCCAGTGGTGTTGGCGGGCTGTTGCTGATCCGCGCGGTGATGGGTGTGGCCGAGGGCGCCTTCACACCCACGTCGATCGCTGCAACCGCAGAGGCATCGCACCCTTCCAGGCTGGGGATGAACATCGGCCTGCAGCAGGCGTTCTTCCCGCTGCTGGGCTTGGGGCTGGCGCCGATCATCGCCACCCAGTTGCTGCTGGTGGTGCCCTCATGGCGCTGGGTGTTCGTGCTGGTGTCGGTGCCGGGGTTCTTCCTGGCCTGGGCGCTTTACAAGGTGCTGCGCGAGCCCGCTGTGCAACGCCCGGTGAGCGAGGGTAGCCATGGTATCGGCAGTGACTGGCTGGCAGCGCTGCGCTACCGGAACGTAGTGCTCAACCTGGCGGGCATGTTCTGCATGCTGACGTCACTGTTCGTCAGTTCCGTGATGTTGCCCAGCTACCTCACCGACTACCTGCATCTGGGCATGCAGCAGATGGGCTTTGTCATGTCGGCCATCGGTTTCGGTGGCTTCTGCGGCATGGTGCTGATGCCGACACTGTCGGACCGCCTGGGGCGCAAGCCGGTGGCGTTGATTTCCTGCATGGCCACCGGTGTGGCGCTCTGGCTGATCATCCATACTGGTGCCGAGCCGATGACGCTGTTCGTGCTGTTGTTCGCCACCACCTTCTTCAACTTCAGCATGATCTGCATGATCGTTGGGCCACTGACCAGCGAATCGGTGCCGCCGGCGTTGATTTCCACTGCCACGGGCCTGGTCGTGGGAATCGGAGAAGTATTCGGGGGTGGCGTGGCGCCGGCGTTGGCGGGGTACATCGCCCAGCACCATGGCATCGAGAATACGCTTTATCTTGCCCTGTCTGGCGTGGCCCTGGGGTTGGTGGTTGCTGCGTGCCTGCGTGAAACGGCGCCGACGCGTTGCGAGCTGAAACAGCCAGCGCCCACGGAGCAGCCCTGATGCCAGTTAGTTAAGTAATTTGGGGCCGCTTTGCGGCCCATCGCCGGCAAGCCGGCTCCCACAGGTACGGCGCAGACCTCAAGATTTTCGCGGTCCCTGTGGGAGCTCGGCTTGCCCGCGAAGACGGGCTAAGCCCGTGCTATTCGCCGCGTCTTAGAAATGCCACTCCATATGCAGCGTCGGCGCATGGGTATTGACCCCAGGCTTGTTCACCGCACCGTACTTGTGGTGCCACCACTCATACCCCGGCCCTACCCAGAGCTTGTTCTTGACACCCGCGGCCAGCTTGCCGACATCGACCATCAGCGCGCCGCGCACCAGGCTCTCCTCGCCGGTATCGTCGTGGAAGTAATCCTTGCCCTTTTCGGTCTTGTAGCTGGCGAAGCCGTGGAACTTGAGGGGAACCTTGCCAACCTGGAAGGGGTAGCCCCAGGCCAGGTGCACGACATAGTAGGGGTCGAATTCGATGTTCTCGGTCTTGCAGGCCGCCAGGCCACAATGGTTCCACTCCATGGAGTAGAACAGGCTCAGGTCCAGGTAGCCGGGCACGTCGAACTTCAGCGTGGGGCCCACCAGTAGCTGGCGCTTGCGGGTGGAGAAGTCGGTGTTCTTGTAGTTCAGTTCAACGCCGCCGCTCAGGGCGATGTCCTTGATCGGGCCATAGCGCAACGAGCGGTCGAACACCTTGCTCAGGTACAACTGGTGACGGTAGGCCAGGTAGGCTTCGACGGCACCGGAGTCGCTGTCTTTCTTCGGGTCGTTGCTGTCGGACTTGAGCACGTCGAGGTTGAAGAAATCCATGCCCCATTCGTTGCCGCGGGCATGGCCAAGTTGGTAGATCTCCTTCTGGATTTTCTTGTCCACGGGCGGTTCGCTGAAGTGCTGGCCGTAGCGAAAGCCGATGAAGGTGTCGCTCCAGTCGGCTGCTTGGCTGGTAGCGGCGAGCGTGCCCAGGGAGATTGCGGTCAGTACCTTGCAAATGCGTTCTTGTAATTGTTCTGCGTTCATCTAGGTGCGTTTCCGGGTAGGTTGCCGCCTGCGTGCGAGGCGGCAATAGGGGAAGGCGGCCCACGACCGCCCGGGGCTTACTTCATGGTTGGCATGACAAAGTCGGCACCGTTGCGGATGCCGCTCATCCAGCGTGAGGTGATGGTCTTGAGGCGGGTGTAGAAGCGCACGCCTTCAGGGCCATGCATGTGGTGGTCACCGAACAGCGAGTTTTTCCATCCACCGAAGCTGTGGAACGCCATTGGGACCGGGATCGGCACGTTGATGCCGACCATGCCGACCTGGATCTCATGGCCGAACATGCGTGCCGAGTCGCCATCACGGGTGAAGATGGCGGTGCCGTTGGCGTACTGATGTGCGTTGATCAGGGCTACCGCCTGCTGGTAGCTCTGCACCCTCACCACGCCGAGTACCGGGCCGAAGATTTCTTCCTGGTAGATGCGCATGTGCGAGCTGACGTTATCGAACAGGCTGCCGCCCAGGTAGAAACCGTTCTCGTAGCCAGGTTGCTGCATGCGGAATTCGCGGCCGTCGACCACCAGGGTGGCGCCCTCCGCGACGCCGATATCGACATAGCCACGTACGCGCTCGAGGTGCTCGCGGGTGATCAGCGGGCCCATTTCCGCACGGGGGTCGGTACCCGGGCCAACCTGCAGTGCGCGTATTCGTGGTGCCAGGCGCTGGATCAGCGCGTCGGCGGTGGCATCGCCCACCGCGACCGCAATCGAGATCGCCATGCAACGTTCGCCTGCGGCGCCGTAGGCTGCACCCATCAGTGCGTCGGCTGCCTTGTCGAGGTCGGCATCGGGCATCACCACCATGTGGTTCTTCGCGCCACCGAGCGCTTGCACGCGCTTGCCGTTGGCAGCACCCGTGGCGTAGATATGCCGCGCGATGGGCGTGGAGCCGACGAAGCTGACGGCTTGCACATCGGGGTGGGCAAGGATTGCTTCGACTGCCTCCTTGTCGCCATTGACCACGTTGAACACGCCGGCGGGCAAGCCGGCCTCGGCCAAAAGCTGCGCCAGCAGCAATGCCGCCGACGGATCGCGCTCGGAGGGCTTGAGCACGAAGGTGTTGCCGCAGGCCAGGGCCACCGGGAACATCCACAAGGCAACCATCGCCGGGAAGTTGAACGGGGTGATGCCTGCGACCACACCGAGCGCCTGGCGCATGGCGTGGGAGTCGATGTGGCTGCCGATGTTCTCGCTGACTTCGCCCTTGAGCAGGTGGGGGGCGCCACAGGCGAACTCGACCACTTCGATACCGCGCACGACCTCGCCCATGGCATCGGAATGCACCTTGCCATGTTCGGCGGTGATCAGCGCGGCGAGCTGTTCGGCGTTTTGTTCGAGTAGCGCCTTGAAGCGGCTGAGTACCCGGGCACGGCGCAGTGGCGGGGTGGCCGACCAGGCCGGGAAGGCGGCCTTGGCCGCGGCAACCGCCTCGTTCAGTTCCGCGACGCTGGCCAACGGAACCTGGGCACTGAGCTGGCCGGTGGCGGGGTTGCAGATGTTGGCGAAGCGGCCACTGCGGCCTTGGCTGAGTTGACCATCGATGTAGTGCTGCAAGGTGATCATGGGCTTTCTCCAGGCGAGCAATCCCCCGTCCCGGCATGTCATGGGTACCGGGCTGATGGGGTGTGTTTCATGGTTGGGTGGTCAGGATGAGGTGGCGTCGGCCGGTTTCAACGGTGTTGCCGGGTTGTCCTGGGGTACCTCGGCGTGTGGCATGAAGAACATGATCAGCATGCCGATGGCGAAGAAGCCTGCGCATACCAACAGCCCCAGCCCCAGGCTGTGCTGGGTGGCGATGCCGCTGAGCAGCAGGGGGGCGAAGGCGGCGAGGCCGCGGCCGAAGTTGAAGCAGAAACCGGCGCCGATAGTGCGTACGCGTACCGGGTACAGGGCGCTGAAGTAGGACGCGAACAGGCTGGCGAAGGCGTAGAAGAAGGCGTACACCGGGCCCAGCCAGAACAGTACCTGGTTGTCGGTGGTGAGCGCATAGAGCGCCAGCATCACCGAGCTGCCCAGCAGCGACAGCAAGGTGGCGTTACGTTTGCCGATGCGATCGGCGATCAGGCCAAAGGCGTTGATACCGATGAAGGCCCCGATGTTCAGGATGGTCATGAAATGCGCCATCATGCCGATCGCCAGCCCGCGTTCGTGTACCAGGTAGGTCGGCAACCAGGTGCTGGCCCCCCAGAAGCCGATCACCGAACAGCTCGCAGCGGCGGTGCCCAGCAAGGTTACCCGCAGCAAGCCCGGGGCGAAGATCTCGCGGACCGATGCATTCGCCGGCGAGTCTGCACGGGCTGTGGCTTTCTGGGCCTTCCACTCGGGGGATTCGGGAACCCACAACCAGAGGTACAGCACCGGGATCAAGGTCGAAATGCCTGCGGCCAGGAACAGTATCTGCCAGTCCGGCAGGAACGCTTTGCCAGCCATCGCCGCGATGGCGGCGCCCACCGGGAAGGAACTGAGCACGAAACCGGTGGCACGGGCCCGTTGGTGCGCAGGCCAGGTCTCGGCGATGTAGGCCGAGACGATACCCCACACCCCGCCTAGCCCAAGGCCGGAGAGGAAGCGCAATACCAGCAGCAAGTACCAGTTGCTGGTGGAGGCCACCGCCATGGTCAGCGCGCCAAAGCTAACCAGCGAGAGCAGCAGTGCCTTGCGCCGGCCGTAATTGTCCGAATACCAGCCAGTCGTGATGCTGCTGAAGCCGATGCCCAGCAGGGTGGCCGAGGCGAGCATGCCGGCTTGGCCGATGCTCAGGCCCAGGTCCTGCCGGATCACGGGCAGGGCGATGGTCAGCAGGATGATTTCCATCGCGTCGAACAGGTAGGCGAGGAAGCCGCCGACGAGCACATGCCATTTCGAAATGTTCCGCATGGTCGTGCTCCTTCAGCTGTTCGGCCGGTGGGTGGAAGACAGGGTCAGGTCGGTATGCCGCATGGTGTTCTCCTTGTTCTTGTTGTGTACGGCGTCGGGCGCACAGGGCGCCAGCCTGGAGGCGTCTACAGCAGTGCGCAGCTTTCCTCGAAGGCCAGGCGTGGGCTGCGCGGGAACAGTTTGGCGGGGTCGCCGTAACCGAGGTTGCAGAGGAAGTTGACCCTCACCCGTTGCCCGGGGAAGCTGCCAGAGTTGCCGAAGAACTCGGCCTCCACCCGGGCTGCATCGAAGCCCGACATCGGGCCGCAATCCAGGCCCAGGGCACGCGCGGCGAGGATGAAGTAGCCGCCTTGCAACGAGCCGTTGCGCAGCGCCGCGGTATCGGTCACCTGGGGTTGCCCGGCGTACCAGTCGCGCATGCCCGGGTTGTGGGGGAACAGGCGCGGCAGTTGCTCATGGAAGTCTGCGTCGTAGCCGATGATGGCCGTCACTGGCGCGCCCTGGGTTTTTTCCACGTTGCCCGCGGCAAGCGCGGGCAGCAGGCGTGCCTTGGCTTCGGCACTGCGCAGGAAGACGATGCGCGCCGGGCAACCATTGGTACTGGTCGGGCCCCAGCGCACCAGGTCGTAGATGGCGCGCAGGGTGTGGTCGTCGACGGCCTTGTCGAGCCAACCGTTCTGGCTGCGGGCGCCGCGAAACAGCAGGTCGAGGCCCTGTTCCGATAGTGTTTCTCTCATTGTGCCGGGCTCCTGTGATGGTCAGCGGGTATGACGCTGGCGCTCGGCCAGCGAGCGGGGGGTGACGTTCTCGCCTTCGTTGCTGCCGCCAAGGAAGAACTCCACCGACATCGGCGGCCCCCACTGGTAGAGGCTGGAGTCGCAGGCCTGGGTGCAGTTCATGGGCGAGGCATGGTTGAACAGGTCACCATCGGTGAAATGCTCGATGAGGTTGCCCGAGGGGTCGCGCCAGTAATCGAAGATCTGGCTGCCCAACACATGGCGGCCGACGCCCCAGAACGGCGTCCAGCCCTGTTCGTTCATCCACGCGTGGCCCAGGCATTGGGCATCGAAGTCCTGCACTTCGAACGAGGCGTGATGAACCACGTCCCGGTCGGCCTGGAACAGCGCGATGGTGTGGTGGTCGGTCCAGTGGTCGCCACGATCCAGGCGCAGGAAGGCGGCGGCGGGGCAGTCCTGGCTGTCGTCTTCGACGATCAGGTCCGATGGCAGCATGCCAAGCACGTTGCGGTACCAGTCCATCATCCTGGTCATGTCGGTGACGCCAATGGCCACATGCCCCAGGCGCATGACTTGCGCCGCCCCTTTGCCTGGGCGCTGGACTTCGCCGAAGCGGCGTTTTTCCGCCGCCGAGTTGAGTACCAGGGCGCTACGTTGGGGAAGGGCCGCCACCGGCTCGATGCCGTGTACCAGTTCGATGCGTCGGCCAGACGGATCGTGCAGTACCACGCACTGGCCGCCACCGGGATGCTCCAGCGCCTGGATCGGTGAAGCCCCGGGCAGGCGTGCGGCGGCCTGCAGGTCGGCGAGGGATTCGACGGCAAAAGCGATGGCGCCAAACGCAGGGGCGTCGGCTTGTTCGGCTATATAGACGTAGGGCAGGGGGCCGGTGCCCCGCAGGTACAGGCGCTGTTCGGTGCGGTGGCTTGCGATCAGGCCGAAATCGCCCAGGAAGTGTTCGAGGCGGTCCAGGTCGGCGTGCTGGTAGACCACGTGGTTGATGTCCTTGATATGCAGCATGGCTGCGTCTCCTCGGCTCAGGGCCGTCGACAGGTTCGGGCGTTCGCTGGCTTGGCTTTTTCCGGGCGGCCGCGCTCGCGGGCCGTGAATCGGCCCGGGCGCAGGCAGCCGGGATCACCGACACGGCACGGGGCCGGTCGGGGAAGCCGCTACAGGAGGCGAACGGGGTATGGACGAACGACTACAGCGCGGCCTCAGGCCGGCGGTGTCTCGGCGACGATAGGGTTGCTCAAGGTGCCGAGGCCTTCGATCTCGACAGTGCAGACATCGCCAGGCTGCATGAACAGCATCGGGCGACGAGCCCAGCCGATGCCCGCCGGCGTGCCGGTGACGATCACATCGCCGGGTTCGAGGGTGACCGCCTCGCTGAGTACGGCGATCAGGTGCGCCACATCGAAGACCATGTCGGCGGTATTGCCTTGCTGTTCGACCTTGCCGTTCAGGCGTGTGGTCAGGGTCAGGCCGCGGGCGCCGGGTGGTAGCTCATCGGCGCTGACGAACGTAGGGCCGAAGGCGCCGGTGGCGTCGAAGTTCTTGCCGATGGTCCACTGCGGTGACTTGAACTGATAGTCGCGCACCGAAGCTTCGTTGAAGATCGCGTAGCCTGCGACGTAGTTCAGCGCCTGGTCCTGCGGGATATGGCGGCCACGGCTGCCGATGATCACGGCCAGCTCGCCTTCGTAGTCCAGTTGCTCGGAAACCCGCGGGCGGACGATGGCTTCGCCGTGGCCGATGAGAGAGGTGGCGAAGCGTGGGAAGAAGGTAGGGTAGCTGGGCTGCTCGTAGGGGCTTTCCTTGGTGTGGTCGGCATAATTCAGGCCTACGCACACGATCTTGCCTGGTCGCTCGATGGGCGGCAGGTAACGGATGAGCGAGGTGTCGAGCAGGGGGGCCTGACACAGCTGCTGGTAGGCCTGTCGCACTGCCTCGTTGCCCTGGCCAAGCAGTTTCAGCAGGGAGCCCGGGTAGCCTGGCAGGTTCGCGGTGAGGCCGCGCAGGCCGCTATCGGTTTCCACTGCCAGGCCTTTGAGAGTGCCTTCGGCAAAATGAACGAAACGCATGATCTGTACCTCGCTGTTATTGTTTTTCAAGGTTTCAGTAAAGGGTACGGTACCGTACCGTTTCGGCGAGATTCCCACTACTTGCGATGTGTGTCAACGAGTGCGCAAAGACGTTTTTCGAATATGCCCGCCGTTGGTGATTCGATTTTGTGCACATGCATGGAGCTCTTGCCGTGGCGCAGGTACGCTATGGCATATGGCGGGATGACGGATCGATGAGAGGTGTTTTTTGAGCGAACGTGTGGAGAGTCAGCGGCAGGTCGAGAAGCGTGAGGGCATCCTCGCTGCGGCGACGGAAATGTTCCTGGAGGAGGGCTACGCCGGGGTCAGTGTCGACGGCATCATTGCCCGGATCGGCGGGTCCAAGCGCACGCTGTATGCCTACTTCGGTGACAAGGACGGCTTGTTCGCAGCCATCATTGCCCGCTTGTGCGACGAGATCGTCAACCCGCTCAAGCACATGAACCTTGCGCACAAGCCCCTGCCCGAAGCTCTGGGCATCATTGCCGAGACATTCCTCGGGGTGGTGCTTGCCCCGCGCACCATTGCCATACACCGCCTGATCGTGGCCGAGGCACTACGGGCGCCAGAAGCTGCGCGGGCGTTCTTCGATGCCGCACCTGGTGCTGCCTACGGCTGTTTGCAGGACTATTTCGAATGGGCCACGAAGGAAGGCATCGTGTGCCCGGGGGATGCACAGACGCGCGCGGTGCTGTTCCTCGATGCGCTGACGGGCGACTTCCAGTTGCGTTGCCTGCTGGGGTTCATGGAAACGCCGTCGCAGGCCGAGCGTCAGCGCCGCATCGATGATGCCATTGCCGTTTTCCTGAACGGTTTGAAACCGGACATCGGCCAGGCGCCGGCATAGCGCCGGTCATTCCCAGATATGTTCGGCCAGAAAGTCGATCAGGCTGCGCACTGAGGGCAACAGGCCGCGGCGGGAAGGGAACACCGCATGGACGATGCCGCAGCGCGGTTCCCATTGCGGATTGAGCTCTACCAAGCGGCCGTTTTCCAGGTCCTGGTCAACCACCATGAACGGCAATTGTACGATGCCTACACCGTCTAGCGCCGCCTGCCGCAGTGCGCTCATGTCATCGGTGATGTAGCGCGGCGTGTGGCGGATTTCAGCATGCGCGCCGTCGGGCCCTTCGAGTTGCCAGATGTGGTCCCTGGGCGGCCCCCAATCCAGGCTTGGCTGCTCACCCAGGTGCTCTGGTTCGACGGGCAGCTGCAGCGCCAGCCGCTCCACCAGCGAGGGGCTCGCGACCAGCCGCTGCGGGCTCCTGGCCAGTGTGCGCATGACCAGGTCGCTGTCCTCCAGCGGCGGGAAGCGCACCCGCAGGGCCAGGTCGAGGCCTTCGCCCAATACATCCACACGGCGGTTGGTGGGTTCCAGGTGCACCTTCACTTTCGGGTTTTCGGCCATGAATCGACTGACCAGCCCGCCAACCCGGTAATGCAGCAGGGTTGTCGGGCAGCTCATGCGGACGGTGCCCTGGGGCTCGGCGCGGGTGCGTTCGACCACCCATCGGGCCGCTTCCGCTTCCACCAGCATGGCCCTGCAATGCTGGAAGAACTCCTGGCCCGTCTCGGTCACCGAAAAGTGTCGGGTGGAACGCTGGAGCAGGCGTACGCCCAGGCGTTCCTCCAGCTGCAGGACGCGCCGGCTGAGTGTGGATTTCGGAATGTTCAGTGCCCGCCCGGCCGGCGCGAAACCGCCGTGCTCGACGACTTGGGCGAAGTAATACAGGTCGTTCAGGTCTTCCATATTCGATCGTTCACCAGATGGAACTCTGTGACCAATCTATCAGCTCTAGCGCATGCAGCGTGAGAGCACTAACGTTTCCAGATTGGCGTTGAAACATGAATGCCCACAGGAGACCTGGATGAGGCCTTATAGAAAGTCCGCTGCACTGTTGTCGCTCGCGACGGCACTGGGCAGCGCAGAAGTCGTGGCCGATGCTGTCAGCCTGCCGCCGTTGCCGCTGGGCAACACCAGCTTCCTGGATGGGGTCGTACGGCCAGGCATGCTGTTCGAACTGCCGATCCAGCACTATCGCGCCCAGGACGCCACGGACAGCCACGGCAGTGCGGTGCCGGGGCGTCAGAAAGTGCACAGCACCACGGTGCTGCCGCACCTGGCCTACATCACCGAGCACAAGCTGCTGGGCGCCAACTACGGTATGGAAGTGCTATTGCCGCTGGTGCACCTGGAAGTCGATATCGACAACGGCCCGGACGGTTCACGCACGCGCCAGGGCGACCTGATCTTCAGCCCGTTGCTCCTGCAATGGGCGCCGGTGCAGCTGTTCGGGCGCCCCTACTGGCAGCGTTTGAACCTGGTAATCACCGCGCCCACCGGGGATTACGACCGTGATGCCAGCATCAACGTCGGCAGCAACCTGTGGGTGGTCAGCCCGCATTACGCCTTTACCTGGGAGCTGACCGACCGGCTCGAGGTCAGTGGGCGCCTTCATTACGCCTGGTCGAGCCGCAACGAAGACCCGGCCAGGCATCTGCAGGCCGACGATATCCAGCCCGGCGAGGCGGTGCACAGCAACTTCTCGGTGTCCTACGCAATTTCCGATGCCTGGCGGGTGGGCCTTGCCGGTTATCACCTGGAGCAGGTATCGGCCGACCGGATCGACGGCCACCGGCAGTCAGCGTCCAAGGAGCGCGTGCTGGCCCTGGGGCCTGGCGTGATGTACAGCAGAGGCAAGCAGGCGTTCTACGCCAACTTCTATGTGGAGCAGGGTGCAAGGAACCGGTCCGAGGGCAATCAGCTGACGTTGCGCTACCTGTTGCCCTTCTAGATCGGCACTGGTACGCCCGAATGAATCGTTGCTGAAATGGAACACTGAGTGTTGTTTTCCGCGCTGGCAGAATCGGCATAGGCCGATTACGTTGGATAAGTCAGCGATGCATGTATTGTCCGTAAGTCCTGTATAGGAGATGAACGATGTGGACTAAACCCAGCTTTACAGATCTGCGTCTTGGTTTTGAAGTAACTCTTTACTTCGCCAACCGTTAAAGAACCGAGCCCCGCTTTGCCGGGGCTTTTTTATGTTCGAGCCGCCAGAACGCAAACGCCTGGGCCACGCGGGTCAAGGGGGACGGGGCGTTGTCGTTTTCTTGCACGAGACGCTGAGGGTGCAGTATGAAAATCAAACATCGGAAACTTGAAAAACAACTCGGTGAAGGCCATCCACTGACCAGGCCGTGGGCATTGCTGCTGGTTGCCAACCTGGCGGGTATGTCGATGACCGCCGTGGCCGATAGCCCACCTGCCCCGGGTGCGGCAATTCCCGTCACGCCCGGCTTTGAAAAAAGCGTGGTGGTTAGCGGGTTGGCAAACCCCCATAACATGCTCATGGGGCCTGATGGCTACTTGTGGTTGACCGAGCAAGTCAGCAGGAAAGTCACCCGGGTAAACCCCAAGACCGGCGAAATGCAAGTTGCCCTCAGCATACCGGACGCCGTGCACACCCAGAGTGCCAATGGGCATCATGAGCAGGACGGCCTGTTAGGCATTGCGCTTCATCCGGACCTGCTGAAGAACAAAGGGCATGACTATGTCTATGTTTCCATGACCTACGCTGGCGGAGATTCGAAGGCATTCCCCAATCGCACGCTGATTCGCCGGTACACCTTCGATGCCAAGACCCACACGCTCGGCAACGGTACCGACCTGATCAAGGGGTTGCCCTCGGCCCGCGATCACCAGAGTGCACGCCTGCTCTTCGGCCCGGACAGCAAGCTTTATTATTCCGTCGGTGACCAAGGGGCGAACCAGCTCACCTACCTGTGCGAGCAAAACAAGGCACAGGTGCTGCCAACCGCTGCCGAGGTCGGCAAGCGCGATTGGCTGCATTACGCCGGCAAGATCCTGCGGCTGAACCTGGACGGTTCCATCCCCGAGGACAACCCGGTCATCAATGGGGTGAAAAGCCACGTCTACGCCTATGGCATTCGCAACACCCAGGGCATGGTGTTTGTCGGCAACAAGCTGTTTGCGACCGACCAGGGGCCGAACAGTGATGATGAACTCAACGTGGTGGTCAAGGGTGGCAACTACGGTTGGCCCTATGTTGCGGGCTATCAGGATGACAAAGGCTACGCCTACGCCAACTTCAGCGCCGCGAAGGGCGGCTGCAAAGGCGATGAGGATCAGTACCAGAATGGTTTGAAAGTGGCCGAGAACATACCGGTCAAAAAGGAAAGTGAGTGGTCCTCCAAAGCGTTTGTGGCGCCACTGAAGACCTTTTTCACTGTCGGTAACGACTACGTCTACAATCAGCCGGTTTGTAAGGAAAACAACCTGTTCTATATCTGCTGGCCGACCATTGCGCCGTCCGGAGTTACATATTATTCGGGCTCGACGGCAGGTGACAAAGCCTGGGACAACTCGCTGCTGATAACCAGCCTCAAGCGTGGGGTGGTGTATCGGGTTCAGCTGGATGCGGCGAAAGCCAAGCCGGTGGGGGAGGCGGTACCTTTGTTCAGGTCGTTGAATCGCTACCGGGACATTGCTGTTGATCCCACGGGTGAAGTGATCTACGTTGCCACGGATATTGAAAGCAGCCTGGGCACGAACGATCAGGGAAGTGCCGCGGCGAAGTTCGACAACCCAGGGGCTATCCTGGCGTTCCGATATACGGGCAAGTAGCAATGCACCCAGGCGCAGTCGGGTCAGGTTATTAGCCCGACTGCGCCCGCTACAAAGTGATATTCAACTCAGGTGACAATCACCTTTGCCTTCCGGGCAAAAGTCCAGGCCTGCATCATCCTCAAAAGTTTATATTCGTGAACAGCGCACAATATTGATTTGTTCGCGGCGCTATTTCTCTTGCACCCGCAATTCCCAAGAATTCGCCTCACTTTCAAATACTGAGGCTTTCACCATGACCGCCATCAAGCACGCCCTGCTCGCGTTCGCCACCCTGGTCACCCTGTCGTCCACCCTGGCTGTTCACGCCGAGGAGTCGTCGGCATTCGTCGAGCGCAACCATTCCCTCAACGCCCACGCCTTCAGGAAATGACGCCGGTTATGGAGTTCATGAACGTGAAACTGCCCGTAACGGGCAAAAGGGCGCTGTTCGCCTTGTCGCTGGCGGCATTGCTGGTCGGCTGTGGCCCGCAGACGCAAGAGAGTGCGCCGGCGGCGCCGAGTGTGGTGGTGAGCCAACCGTTGAAGTCGACCATCAGTGACTGGGACAGCTTTACCGGCCGGTTCGAGGCTACCGATTCGGTGGAGGTACGCTCACGCGTCAGCGGCTACCTGGAGAAGGTGGCCTTCCGGGACGGTGCAATCGTGAAGAAGGGCGATCTGCTGTTCGTCATCGACTCGCGCAGCTTCCAGGCGGCGGTGACCCAGGCCCAGGGCAAACTGACCCAGGCCCGTTCGCAACAGGCCCTGGCCGAACAGGAGTATGCCCGCGCCAAGGTGCTGATCGATTCCAGGACCATTGCGCAGAGCCTGTACGACCAGCGCCTGCAAGCGCGCGAGGCGGCTCGCGCCGAAGTGCTCAGCGCCGAAGGCGCGCTGGCCAGCGCTCGCCTGGACCTCGAGTTCACCCGTATCACCGCGCCCATGAGCGGGCGTATCAGCCGCAAGCTGATCAGCGAAGGCAACCTGGTCAACGGCGGCAGCAACGATGCCACGCTGCTGACCACCATCGTCTCGCTTGACCCCATCGACATCTACTTCGACATCGACGAGCAAAGCTACCTGAAGTACCGCCGCCAGTCGGCCGGCAACATTGCCGGCAGCCAGGTGCGCATCGCCCTGCCAGGCGAGCTCCAGCCATCGCTGAGCGGGCGCATGGATTTCATCGACAACCGCCTGGACCCATCCACCGGCACCCTGCGCCAGCGCGCGCGGGTCAGCAACCCGGACCTGGCGTTGAGCCCGGGCCAGTTCGGCCGCGTGCAGTTTTCCGCGCGCCCGGCCTACGAGGCCTTGCTGGTGCCGGATACGGCCGTAGGCATCGATGCCACGCGCAAGGTGCTGTATGTGCTCGATGCACAGAACCGCGTCGAACTGCGCCCGGTACAGCTGGGCAAGCTGCATGACGGCCTGCGCGAAGTGGTCAGCGGCCTGCAGGCCGACGACCGGGTCATCGTCGATGGCCTGCAACGGGTGCGCGCCGGCGATACCGCGATCGGTGAGCAGCGCAGCCTGCCCCGGGTGGCCGCCGCCAACCCGGCCCAGGAGGCGCCGCTATGAACCTGGGACGCACCTCGATCGACCAGCCGGTGCTGGCGATCGTCCTCTCGGTGGTGCTGATGATCGTCGGCGGCCTGGCCTACCTGGTGCTGCCGACTTCCGAGTACCCCGACATCGCGCCACCCACGGTGGTGGTCCAGGCCACCTACCCGGGGGCCTCGGCACAGACCGTCGCCGAGACCCTGGCGATCCCGCTGGAGCAGGAGGTCAACGGCGTCGAGGACATGCTCTACATGTACAGCCAGGCCACCTCCGATGGCAGCCTGAACCTGACCGTGACCTTCAAGGGCGGCACCGACGTCGACAAGGCCCAGGTGCTGGTGCAGAACCGCGTCGCCCTGGCCACGCCACGCCTGCCCGAACCGGTGCAGCGCAGCGGTGTGTCGGTGCGCAAGTCCTCACCGACCCAGCTGTCGACCATTTTCATTTCCTCGCCCAAGGGCACCTATGACCAGCTGTACGTGTCGAACTTCGCCATTCGCACCGTGGCCGATACCCTCAAGCGCATCGACGGCGTTGGCGACATAAACCCGCTGGGCGCGCGTGAGTATTCGATGCGCATCTGGCTGGACCCGGAGCGCGTCGCCGCCTTCGACCTGACCCCGGGCGACATCATCGCCGCCGTGCGTGCGCAGAATACCCAGGTGGCCGGCGGTGTCATCGCCCAACCACCGGTGGCCTCCCAGGCGTTTCAGCCGAACTTGATCTTCGAAGGGCGGCTCAAGGAGCCGGCTGACTTCGACAACATCGTGCTCAAGTCCGGCGAGGCGGGCCGCCTGGTGCGCCTGAAGGACGTGGCGCGTACCGAGATCGCCGGGCTGGCCTACGTCAACAACACCTATTACCTGCGCAACCCGGCCATCGGCCTGCAGGTGCTGCAGCGTCCGGGCGCCAACGCCCTGGCGACCATGCAGGTGGTGGAGCAGACCATGCAGCAACTGAGCAAGGACTTCCCGGAGGGCATCGAATACAGCATCGGCTACAACCCCACGGCGTTCATCGCCGACAGTATCGGTGAGCTGGGCAAGACCATCTACGAGGCGGTAATCCTCGTGGTGCTGGTGGTACTGTTGTTCCTCCAGGGTTGGCGGCCGTCGATCATTCCGATCCTGGCCATCCCGGTGTCACTGGTGGGTACCTTCGCGGTGATGGCGCTGCTGGGTTACTCGATCAACAACCTGACCTTGTTCGGCCTGGTGCTGGCGGTAGGGATCGTGGTCGACAACGCCATCGTCGTGGTGGAGAACGTCGAGCGCCACCTGGGCGAGGGCAAGAGCCCGGTACAGGCGACCATCGTCACCATGCAGGAGATTGGCGGTGCGCTGGTGGCGATTGCCCTGGTGCTCTGTGCGGTGTTCATTCCCACGGCGTTCATCCCGGGGATTTCCGGCGAGTTCTTCCGCCAATTCGGCGTGACCATCGCGGTGGCCACGGCCATTTCGCTGTTCAACTCGCTGACCCTGTCGCCGGCGCTGGCGGCGATGATCCTGCGCCGTCACGGTGGCCATGCGCCGCTGCGTGCCGGCCTGACGGGCCTGCCGCGGCGCGCTGCCGAAGCGTTCAACCGGGGCTTTGCCCGGCTTTCCGACGGCTATGCCGGCAGCGTCCGCGGCCTGGTTGCCAGGACGCCGCTGATGCTGGCCGTATATGCCGTACTGATCGCCGCCACCGCTTACCTGATGGTGTCCACGCCCAAGGGCTTCATCCCGGCCCAGGACCGTGGCTACCTGGTGGTGATCGTGCAACTGCCCGATGGTGCATCGCTGGAGCGTACCAACGCAATTTCCCAGCAGATCGAAGCCATCGCCCTGCAGGTGCCGGGTGTGGACAGGGTGCCGACCTTCTCGGGCTTCTCGATGGTCACCGGAACCAACTCGTCCAACTCGGCGGGCCTGGCCCCGGTGTTCGAACCTTGGTCCAAGCGCAAGCTGAAGGGCCGGACATCGGATGTGATCGCGGCCGACCTGCGCGAGCGCCTGAAAGCGGTCAGCGGTGCGTCGGTGATCGTCGCCACGCCCCCGCCGGTGCAGGGGCTGGGCAGTACCGGTGGTTTCTCCCTGCGTCTGCAGGACCGTGCCGGGCTAGGCAGTGACGCGCTGGCCAAGGCCACGGCGCAGCTGATTGCCGCCGCCAACGCCACACCGGGCATGACGGGCGTGTACTCGCCGTTTTCGGCCAGCACTCCGCAGGTGTTCGTCGAGCTCGACCGTGAGCGTGCCGAGATGCTGGGCGTGCCAAGCAGCCAGATCAACCAGGCCATCGAGACCTACTTCGGCTCGACCTACATCAACGACTTCAACCTGGTCGGCCGCACGTACCGTGTCACTGCCCAGGCCGACCTGCCTTACCGGGTCACGCCAGAAGACCTGGCGCGGGTCAAGGTGCGCAACCAGGCCGGGCAGATGGTCCCGCTGGCCAGCGTGACGCAGCTGCACGAGGCCCTGGGGGTAGAGCGCTTCCCGCGTTACAACCTGTTCCCGACCGCCGAGATCAACGGTGATACCTTGCCTGGCCTGGGCTCGACCTATGCCATCGAGACCATGGAACGCCTGGCCAAGGCGAATCTGCCGGTGGGCATCAGCTACCAGTGGACCGACCTGAGCTACCAGCAGACCACCGCCGGCAACATGGGCCTGCTGGTCTTCCCGCTCTGTGTGGTGTTCGTCTACCTGGTGCTGGCGGCGCAGTACGGCAGCTGGAGCCTGCCGCTGGCGATCCTGCTGATCGTGCCGATGTGCCTGCTGGCCGCGGCCGGCGGCGTGCGCCTGATGGGCCAGGACATCAACATCCTCACCCAGATCGGCTTCATCGTACTGGTGGGTCTGGCGGCGAAGAACGCCATTCTCATCGTCGAAGTGGCCCGGCAGCTGGAGAAGGAAGGGCAGGGTATCGTCGAGGCGGTGGTGGAGGCCTGTCGCCTGCGCCTGCGGCCGATCCTGATGACCTCGCTGGCGTTCATCCTCGGCGTCTTGCCGCTGGTGCTGTCCGAGGGTGCCGGCTCAGAGATGCGCCTGGCGGTGGGGGCTGCGGTGTTCTTCGGGATGATCGGGGTAACCCTGTTCGGCCTGGTGTTCACACCGATTTTCTATGTGCTGGTTCGCCGCCTTGCCGGCGGCGAACGGCAGGTATCGTCACAGCCTGGGGCTGTCGAACAGGACTTCCAGCGATGAACATGCGTCTTCGTTTCCCCGTACTGGGTTTTACTGCGGCGCTGCTGGCTGCGTGCGCCGCCCCAAGCTTGCCGCCGCCCAGCGCTGCACCTGTGCAGCATTACCTCAATGCCCGCTCCGAAGCACCGCTGGCTGTGACCGAGCAGTGGTGGCGCGGCTATCAGGATCCGCTGCTCGACCGCCTGGTGCAGCGGGCGCTGGACGATAACCTCGATCTGCAGGTTGCCCTGGCGCGCATCGATGCGGCCCGGGCCCTGAGGACAGTCAGCGCTGCGGTCGGCAGCCCGGCCCTGGACCTCGACGCCAGTGCCGCACGCCAGCGCACCTCGGCCTACCAGACCGGCTACAGCGAGGCACTGATCGATGCGCCGGTATCGCTGGGCCTGGGCGCAAGCTGGGAGCTAGACCTGTTTGGCCGCATCCGTGAAGGCGTCCGCGCGGCTGACGCAGAGGTGACGGCCAGTGAAGAGCAAGCCCGTGCAGTACGGGTTGCGCTGGTGGGCGAAGTGGTCCAGGCCTATGCCCAGGCGCGGGGCCTGGAGCAGCGCCTGGAGATCGTCCGCCAGAGTGCCCAGAGCCAGGCCGAGACCTTGCAGTTGAGCGAGCAGTTGTACGCGGCGGGCAGCAGCCCGGAAGCCGACCTGCTGCGGGCCCGCGCCCAGGCCGACCGCACTGCGGCCCGGGTGCCGGCGCTGCGCCTGGAGTGGCAGCGCACCGTGCACCGGCTTTCGGTGCTGCTGGCCATGCCCAGTGCCGAGTTGTACGGACAGATGCATGCCAGCCCGGCGAGTGTGCGTGAGGTGGCCTTGCAGGATGCTGGCACGCCTGCGGACCTGCTGCGTCGGCGTCCTGACGTGAAGGCTGCCGAGGCACGGGTGGTTGCCGCCTATGCGCGGGTTGGCGTGGCCAAGGCAGAGCTGATGCCACGTCTGAGCCTGTCGGCGGCGTTGGGTTCGTTGATCAATGGCATGAGCGCGGCCACGCTGGCCAACTCGACCTTCTGGCTGGCCGGCGTCAATGCCAGCGCGCCATTGTTCGATGGTGGCCGGCGCAAGGCGCAGGTGCAGGTCCGGGATGCCGAGGCGCGGGAGGCGTTGCTGAGTTACCGGCGCACGGTGCTGGTAGCGGTGTCGGAGGTGGAATCGGCACTCGCGGCGGCCCAGCGCAATGCGGAACGCCAGGTACTGCTGGCCCGTGCCAGCGAGCAGTCGACCTCGGCCTTCGAGCAGATCCGCCGTTCGTGGCAGGCTGGCGAGGCGCCGTTTCTCGATGTGCTGGAGGCCCAGCGCAGCCAGCTCAGTGCTCTGGATGCCCTGGCCACGGTACGCACTGCCCAGTGGCAGAATCAGGCGGCGTTGGTCAGTGCGTTAGGCGGTTAAGCGTAATGGGGGCTGCCTGGCAGCCCCAGCGTTTACGACTCAAACCTGATCGATCGGAATGCCGTGGTTGTTCTTCCACATCAGTACCACACCACTGGCAATCAGCGCCACGACGATCAGGTAGACATTGAATACCCAGCCAATCTGCTCCGAGTAAAGCCAGGTCGTCACGTACGACGCGGTACCCCCGAACACCGCCACACCCAACGAAATGCACACACCGAACATCCGCGTGCGATAACGGGTAGGGACTTGCTCGGAAATCGATGCGGGCTTGCAGCCGGTGATGAAGGCCACCAGCATCAGGCCGGCAGTCTGCGCCACCATCAGGGTCCAAGGCTCGCTGGAGATCATGCCCCACAGAGGGAACAGGGTTGCCGCGATACCCAGCAGCGAAATCAGTGCACAGACCTTGCGCCCCACCTGGTCCGAGACCCAGCCGCAGACCGGCAGGAAGGCGAGGTAGATGACCTGGGCGACGCAGCTCATCATGAAGGCGTAGTGCGGGTCCATGCCCTTCACGCTCATGGCATAGATCGATGCCGACGTGACCCAGGTGTAGTAGGTCAGGGTGGCGCCTGCTTCATACAGGAACAACCGCACACCGTGTTGCAGTACCTGCCCGCGGCTCCAGCAAGTAGTGTGCTGCGTTGCGCTGCCGGTGCTAGGGCTGTGGTCGCTTTCCATCATGTTGCGGCGCAGCCACAGGGCAACCACCGCCAGCAGGCCGCCGGTGGCGAAGGGGATGCGCCAGCCCCAGTCCTGCATCTGCTCGGTGCTCAGCATCGAGGTCAGCAGGGCCATGTAGAAGGTTGCCAGCAGCGAGCCGCTGCCCACCGCGAAGAACACCGTGCTCGACCACAACCCCCGGCGTTTTGGCGGGGCGATCTCGGCGATGTAGGCGTAGGACGTGGTGGTCTCTCCACCGTGGGCGAAGCCCTGGATCAAGCGCGCACAGAGCAGCAACCCGGAAGCCCAGCTGCCGATAGATTCATAGGAAGGGATGAACGCGATCAGCAGGCTGGCGCCGGCCATCAGCAGCATGGTGCTGAGCAGCACGGTGCGTCGGCCGAGGCGGTCGGCGAGGATACCGAAGACGATGCCGCCCAATGGCCGCAACAGGAAACCTGCGGCGAATACCGCCAGGGTGGCGAGCAGCGCCGAGGTGGGGTTGCTCTTGTCGAACAAGGCACTGGCAATGTAGACGGAGGCAACGGTGTAAAGGGTCCAGTCGAACCACTCCAGCAGGTTGCCGACGCCGGTAGCAAGCAAGGACTTGCGACGCAGGCGTGTGGCGTCAGGCGCGGCGTAGGCAACGCTGCCTGGCAGGGTCTCGGTCATGTTGTTCATTGTAGTCTCCGAGCGAATGGGGCGGGCAGCACCCGGGCTGGCGCTGCCCGTACTGCGGGGCGGGTCAGCTCGCCATGTGGGCCAGGGCCACTTCCTCGATACCGGCGGCATCGAGCTTGTAGTGCTGATACAGGTGGGTCGGCGGCGCGATCAGGCTGTATTCGTCGTAGATGCCATGACGCTTGAGCTTGACCCCGACGCCTTCGTCGGCCAGCACCTCGGCCACCGCGGCGCCCAGGCCACCGAGCACGTTATGCTCCTCGACGGTCATCATCCGCTTGCTGCGCGCAGCGGCCTGGAGGATCGTCTCGCGGTCGATCGGCTTGATCGAGGCCATGTCGATCACCCCCACCGAACGGCCTTCGGCATTGAGCTTGCGGGCCGCGGCAAGCGCCGGGTGCACGGTGATGCCACAGGCGATGATGGTCAGCTCTTCACCCTGCAAGTGCTCGGTGGCCTTGCCGAACTCGAAGGTTGTGCCGTGCTCGTAGATGATCGGGTCGCGGCCGCGGCCGATGCGGAAGTACACCGGCTTGTCGTAGCTGGCCGAGGCCTTGATCGCTGCCGCCAATTGCGGGCCGTCGGAGGGCGAGACCACCGCCAGGTCGGCGATCGAGCGCATGGTGGCGATATCCTCGGTGGCATGGTGCGAGGTGCCGTAGAAGCCCAGCGAGATCCCGGTATGGTGGCCGATCAGGCGCACCGGCTGGGCCGAGTAGGCCACGTCCATGCGGATCTGTTCGCAGCACAGCAGGCCCAGGAACGAGGCGAAGGTCGCCACGAACGGCATCACCCCACAGGTGGCCAGGCCGGCGGCAGCGGTGACCATGTTCTGCTCGGAGATGCCGAACTGGATGTAGCGGTCCGGGAACGCCGTGGCGAACTTGTTCAGGCCATTGGAATACTGCAGGTCTGCCGAGCCTGCCATCACCGGGTGGCCTTCGCGGGCCAGCTCGATCAGGGCATCGGAGAGGTAGGACAGCCCTGGGTTCATGGCATTCAGGCCACGGTATTGCCAGGAGTTGGGGGACAGGGGGGCGTTCATGTTTCAGATCTCCTTGGCTTCGATTTCAGCGATCGCGCGTTTGGCGTCTTCAGGGTCCAGGTAGCCCAGGTGCCAGCCCGGTTCGGTTTCCATATAGGAAACGCCCTTGCCCTTGACGGTCTTGGCGATGATGCACACCGGCTTGTCGCGGTTTTCGTCGGCCTTGACCTTGCGCAGAGTGGTGGCAACCGCGCGGATGTCGTGGCCGTCGATGACGTGCACCTCCCAGCCGAAGGCGCGCCATTTCTCGTCCAGTGGCTCGACGCCGATCACGTCGTCGACGCTGCCGTCGAGCTGGAAGCCGTTGCGGTCGACGATCGCGATCAACCGGTTGGCCTTGTGGTGGGCGGCACCCATGGCAGCTTCCCAGACCTGGCCTTCCTGCATTTCGCCGTCACCGAGCATGACGAACACGTCGTAGCTTTCGCCAGTGAAACGCTGGGCCAGGCACATGCCCAGGCCGCCGGAAAGGGCGTGGCCGATGGAGCCGGAAGAGAAGTCGATGCCGGGTACCTTGCGCATATCAGGGTGATCGCCCAGAGGGCTACCCAGTCGCGTGTAGTCATCCAGCCACGCCTTGGGGAACATGCCGAGGTCGGCAAGTATCGGGAACTGGCCAACGGCCGCGTGGCCCTTGCCCATCAGGAAGCGGTCGCGCCCGGCCCAGCCCGGCTCCTCGGGGCGCAGGTTCATCACGTCGTAGTACAGCGCCGAGAACAGTTCGGCAGCGGAGAACACCGAGGTGTAGTGGCCGGTCTTGGCGATCTCGATCAGGCGGATGGTTTCCAGGCGGACGAATTTCGCCCGTTCGCGCAGGTGGGCGACGGTCTCGGCGCTGGGCACGAAATCGCTGGCTTTCCAGGCCTCGAGGGTTTTACGGGGTGTAGCCATCTCTACCTCCAAATGCAGGCATAGCAGGGTGGGTGTTGCCGGGGGAAATCAGCGGGTCAGGGATTCGAGCGCGCGCATGGCTTCGATCAGTTCACCGCTGTGTAGGGGTTGGCTGTTGCCACGCACGAAGTTGCGTGCGTGGGGTGCTTGCAGGGTGGGTTCGGCGACCTTGAGCAAGGTGGCGTCGTCGACGCCCGTCACACCCAGTTCGGCCAGGTTGCAGGGCAGGCCGATGCGTCGGTAGAAGGCCAGCAATTCGGCCATGAACGCCGCTTCGCGGTCTTCAAGTACCAGTTGCACCAACAGGCCATAGGCAACCTGCCAGCCATGCACCTGGTCGCGGGCACCGGGGATCTTCGACAGGCCACGGGTCATCGCGTGGGCGATGGACAGGCCACCACTCTCGAAGCCCAGGCCGCTCATCAGCAGCACGGCTTCGATCAGGCGCTCGAACGCTTCGTTGACCTGGCCGCTGCCGGCCAGCGCCAGGCCCTCTTCGGCATGGGCGCGCAGCACGGAATAGCATTCGCGGGCCAGGGTGACCCCGGCAATCGACGGGCGAGCGCCAAACATGTTCACGCCACCGGCTTTGAGGCACTGCTCGGCTTCGAACTTCTTGGTCAGTGCGTCGGCGATTCCGGCCAGCAGGAAGGGGCGCGGGGCCTGGGCTATCAGGCGGGTGTCGACCAGTACATAGCGTGGGCTGCTGAGCAGGTGGCCAACTTCGCTGAGTTGGTGATGCTCGTCGTAGACCACGAAGTTTTTCGAAGTAGGCGCATCGTTGGAGGCGACCGTGGGCATGCTCACCAGCGCCGCACCGCAGGTGTGGGCCAGCGCCTTGCCGGCATCGATCGATTTGCCGCCACCGACCGCCAGGACCACGTCGAAGTCAAAGCGCGCGGCCGATTGGCGCAGGCCGGCGATGCCCTTGGCGGTGATTTCGCCATCGAAGGTGATGTAGTGCAGTTGCACGTCGGCGCGGGCGCAGGTGGCGTCGAGGCGCTCCTTGACCAGGCCGATCACAAAGCTGTCGATGACCACGACGGCTCGGCGGCCGCAATGGGCCAGGTACTGGCCTGCCTCGTCAAGAACACCGGGGCCTTGCACATAGCGCCCGGGTGAGCCGAATACCAGATTCATACGGCACCTCTTTATGACTGCTTGTTGTTATGCGAGACCTCGGGGGTCTGCGTCAGTTGTGATGCATCATATATCATGCGTGATGGCCGTCAAGCTTCTTCGGAGGGCAGTGGTAGCCATCTGTCTGTCGAATGGGATATCAGGCGATGGAGTAGCCGCCATCGATGGCCAGCGTGGTGCCGGTGATATAGCGGGCGCTGTCAGACGCCAGGAAGGCGATGGCATTGGCCACGTCCTCAGGTTGGCCCCAGGCGTTCATCGGGATGCGTGACAGAATGCCGGCCGAGCGGGTCGGGTCTTCATAGGCTCGGCGCGACAGCTGGGTGAGGATCCAGCCCGGGGCCACGGCATTGGCGCGCACACCGTCGGCGGCCCAGGCCACCGCCTGGCAGCGGGTCAGCTCGCTGATCGCGGCCTTGCTCGAGGCGTAGGCGGGGGTCTTGGCCGAGCCGAAGATGCCCCACATCGAAGCGAAGTTGATCACCGCGCCGCGCGCCACCTTCAGGCCCGGCAAGGCGGCATTGCTGATGCGCAGGACGGCGGTCAGGTTGACGTCGAGCACGCGGTTGAAACCGTCGATTTCCCATTCCCGGTTGTGGTCGATCACGCCGGCGGCATTGACCAGGGCATCGACGCGCTCGAAGCGGCTGAAGAAGCCATTGACCTCGGCATCGCTGGTCACGTCCAGCACCTGATAGTGGATGCCTTCGACCCGTGCCTCAGGTTCGCCCAGGCCCAGGGTGTGCACCTGATAGCCATCGGCAAGCAGGCGCTGCGCGGTTGCCAGGCCGATGCCCGAGCCGCCGCCGGTGATGATTGCAATCTTGCTCATGGGTGTAGCTCCTTTCGGGATGTGTACATGGGTGGGGCCTGACCCAGGCGCCCCGCGAACAGGCCGGCAAAGGCACAGGGCGCGTCAGCGACCGGGTGCTGCGCCAAACAGGTAATCGGCCAGCAGCTCGAGCTGCCCGGTGAGCATGTGCACGCCCTTGTGGATGGGGCAGCCACGGGCCTGGGCCGCTTCGAGCAACGGGGTGACATCAGGATTCATCACCACCTCGCCCACCAGCGTGCCCGGCTGCAGGGTATCGGCCGCCAGCGGCAGCGGATCGTCCGCCTTCAGGCCCAGTGCGGTGGCGTTGATCACCACATCGAAGCCGCGTGCATCGGCCGCACCCGCAGCGATATCCCGATCAGGGAACAGCCTGCGCAACTGCGCGGCGAGTGCTTCAGCCTTGGCCAGCGAACGGTTGGCGACCACCAGCCGGGTGATCGGCTCACTGAGCAGGGCTTGGGCGATACCGGTGGCGGCACCACCGGCGCCAAGCAGCAGCACACGCTGGCCGGCCAGGTCATGGCCCTGGTTCTTCAGGCCACGTACGAAGCCTTCGCCATCGAACATGCGCCCGACGAAGCGGCCATCGGGCAGACGACGCGCAACGTTGCACACCTTGAGCACTTCGGCGGTGCCCAGCAGCTCGTCGCACAGGTGGGCCACCTCGATCTTGTGCGGCACGGTCACGATTACCCCGGCGAGGTTTTCGATACCACGCAGGCCAGCCCAGGCCGAGGCCAGGTTGTCGGGCGAAACCTCCCAGGGCACCAGCACCCCGTCATGCCCCAGGCGTTCAAGAAGCGGGTTGAACAAGGACGGTGTTCGCAGGTGCTTGGCTGGGTAGGTGAGATGTACCACCACTCGGGTAGTGCCGGTGACAGGCATGGCTGTTTCCTTGAAAGCTGGCGTGGAAAGGCAGAGCGCGGGCCAGCGCCGCGTTCGTTATTAGATTCATAAATGCATCATATATCATTAGTCAATCCCCATCCGTGCCGCAAAAGTCTTTTGCATGAAAGTCAAAAGACTTGATCTTGCGAGTTGAAAATCAAACATGATATATCATGCCTCCAGTCGGCTGCGGCCGCTGAACGTCCTGATATCAAAAACAACAAGGCCTTCTACGAAAGGCGAGGATGACCTCATGCACGGAATGCTTCATGCATTGCCGGCCCTGCGTGACGGGAGGTGCGAATGACCCAGATATTCGCCGCGCCCGGTCGCTACATTCAGGGCTACAAGGAACTTGAACGCCTTTACCGGCATATCGCCTGGTTTGGCCAGCGCTTCCTGATCATCACCAGCCAGGGCCGTCTGGATAGCCTGCAGCAGACCCTGGCCATCAGCTTCGACAAACCTGAACATGCCCTGCATTACGCCGTATTCGAAGGCGAAGTCACCCGAGCCGAGGTGCAGCGGCTGTGTGCGTTGCGCGAGCGACTGGGCTGTGACGGGGTGGTCGGGGTGGGTGGTGGCAAGGTGCTCGACGCCGCCAAGGCGGTTGCCCAGCAGGGCCGGCTGCCGCTGTGCATCGTGCCCACGGTGGTCTCCAACGATGCCCCCACCAGCGCCTTGTCGGTGCTCTACCACCCGGACGGTGCCTTCGACGATGTGCTGTTCCACGAGCGCAGCCCGGACGTGGTGGTGGTGGACACCTGGATCATCGCCCAGGCGCCGGTGCGCCTGTTGGTGGCTGGCATCGGCGATGCTCTGGCGACCTACTACGAGGCACGCACCTGCGTGCAGGGCGACCACGACAACTTCCTTGGCCTGGCCGGCGGTGGCCTGCAATCGAGCGCGGGCGGCGGCAAGCCGACCCTCACCTCGATGGCCATCGCCCAACTGTGCCACCAGGTGTTGCAGGCCGATGCGGTGCAAGCCGTGCGGGCCTGTGCGCAGCAGCAGGTGACCAAGGCGCTGAACCGGGTGATCGAGGCCAACGCACTGATGAGCGGCATCGGTTTCGAGAGCAACGGGGTGGCCACCGCTCATGCCGTGTATTGCGGCTTCAGTGAGCTAGGTGCACGGGCCACGGCCTACCACGGCGAATACGTGGCCTTCGGCACCCTGGTGATGCTGGTGCTCGAGGGTGCGCCGGCCAGCGAACTGGATGGCCTGCTGCGACTGTGCCTGGCGGTTGGCCTGCCGGTGTGTTTCGCCGACCTGGGCCTGGCGGACCTCAGCGAGCAGGAGCTGCAACGGGTGGTGCAGGTGGCGGCCTCGCCGCAGCAGACCAGCCGCGTCGAGCCCTTCGACGTCACTGAGTGGGAGATGCGTGCGGCGCTGCTTGCCGCCAGCGACCTGGGGGAGTTCTACAAGAAAGGCGGATCGGTTCTGGCAAGTTCGGCCAGCCCGCGTTTGCCATCAGTCATTCGCCACGAGCAGAGGTAAGTAGATGAAAGCATTTCAGGCAAGCCTGCCGGTCAAACTGGACTTCGAGGCCGGTGCAATCCGCCGCATGGGTGAAAAGGTCGCGCCGTTCGGCAACAAGGTGCTGTTGATGGTCGACCCGTTCCTTGAAGGCAGCGAGCTGGTCGCCCAGGTGCTCGGCAGTTTCGCCGAGCGTGGCATCAGTGTCCTCGAGTTCTACGACATCGTGCCCAACCCGCGCCATACCACCATTGACCGCGCAGTGGCACTGGTGCGTGACAGCGGCTGCCAGGCTGTGGTGGCGATCGGCGGCGGCAGCGCCATCGACTCGGCCAAGGCCGTGGCGTTCGTCGCTGTACATGGCGGCCGCTGTTGGGACTACACCGAGCGTCTCGGTGAGCCGGTGACGAGGCCGCAGTCCCGTGGTCTGCCGCTGCTGGTGGTGCCGACCACCTCTGGGACCGGGACCGAGGCGACACCATTCGCGGTAATCAACAATCCTGAGTTGGGCCTCAAGTGTGCCATTGTCAACCCGCACATCTACCCGGATGTGGCGTTGATCGACCCGCAAATCCTGGTTTCCAAGCCGCCACGGCTGACGGCGCTGACTGCCGTGGATACCTTCTGCCACGCACTGGAAGCATTCATCAGCATCCATGCCACACCCTGGGTGGAAATGGTCGCGCTGGAGTCGATCCGCCTGTTTGCCGCCAATGCCCTGCGCTGCGTGGAGCATGGGGACGACCTGGAAGCGAGGGCGCGCATGGCCTTTGCGTCGACCCTCGGTGGCATGGCCATTGCCGGCGCCGGGGTCACCGTATCCCATGCGCTGGGCCAGCCATTGGGCGCCATGACCGATGCGCCCCATGGCGGCACGGTGGCAGCCAGTACGCCGCAGGTGATCCGCTGGACCCTACCGGTGGCCGAGGACAAGTTTGCCCGGGTGGCCGAGATCCTCGACCCGGGCACTCATACCTTGCCGCTAAGCGAGCGCGCCGCGCGCCTGCCTGACATCGTCAGCGCCCACTTCACCCGCTTGGGCGTCCGGGACACGTTCGGCAGCTATGGCCTCAAGCCCGAGCAGGTCGATGAGTTCGCTCAGGTGGTGTGGACCAGCTTCAACCAGGACCTGGCCTGCCACCCCAAACCCATTCGTGACCAGCAGGAGGTGGCCGAAATCGTCCGCCAATGCCTGTAGTTGGCATCACCCAGCCCTGGCCGCCTTGTGCGCGGCCAGGGCAGTGACACCAGGCGCCCTCGTTGCACGCTCGCAAAGCTGAACAAAAACCACAAGAAAACAGTTTCGGGAACAGATCGCAATGACAAGAACCACCTTGATCGGGGTCGGGTTGCTGGGCGTGTGCGCCTTGCAGCAGGCCCAGGCCGACAACTACTCACCCGGCAATTTCCTGTTCGGTGACTGGCAGGGGCAGCGCACCCGTCTGCATGAACAGGGGGTGGACCTGCAGTTCACCTATGTCAATGAACTGGCCTACAACACCCAGGGAGGGGCGCAGCACAAGGGCACCTACAGCGACCAGCTGATGGCCGACGCCCGCTTCGACCTGCAGCGCCTCTTGGGTTGGCCGGGGGCCGCGTTTCGTATCACCTTCACCAACCGCAACGGTGAAAGCCTGACCCGCGAAGCCGACACCGGCACCCTGCTGGCCGCCCAGGAAATCTACGGCTATGGCAGTGTTACCCGGCTGGTGCAGCTCTATTACCAGCAGGCACTGCTCGATGAGCGTTTGCTGTTCAAGATCGGCCGGCTGCCCATGAGTGGCGATGTATTTCCGTTTTCCTGCACGTTCCAGAACCTGACCTTCTGTGGCACGGTGCCTGGCTACATCACCCCCAACTGGTTCACCTGGCCGGTCAGCCAATGGGGCGTGAGCCTGGCGGCGCAGTTGGCCGATGACTGGTGGCTGAACACCTCGGTGTACCAGGTCAACCCGCACTTTACCGAGAACAGCCAAGGGTTGAACTTCGGCAGCCCCTCGGGCACCACCGGTTACCTGGCGGTTGGCGAACTGGCCTGGAAGCCGGTGCTTGGTGGCCTGCCTGGCAGCTACCGGGTTGGCGTGTGGCGCAATACTGGCGACTTTGATGACCTGTACCAGGACATCGATGGGCAACCCATCGGCTTGACCGGCGCGGCACCCGCGCAGCACGACCAGGCCAGCGGCTACTACGCCATGGCCGAACAGCAGGTCTACCGCAACCCAGACAATGCTGCGCGTGGCCTGACGCTTTTCACCAACTTCATCCAGTCCGACCGGGACGTTTCCAGTGTCGAGCGGCTCTGGCACCTGGGCGCGTTCATCCGTGGGCCCCTGGCCCAGCGCCCGCAGGACGAGATAGGGCTGGCGTTGGGCCGCCTGGAGGTCAACCCGCGTTCGGCGCGGCGTGTGCAGCAGGCCAGCGGCCTGCCCCGGCGGGCCGATGTCGAGTACCCGATCGAACTCTATTACGGGTTGCAGCTGACACCGGCACTGACCCTGCGCCCCAACCTGCAGTACGTACGCAACCCCGGCGGCTTCGAGCATGACCGCAGTGTCGTGGTCTGGGGCCTGAAGACCGAAATCAGCTTCTAGTGCAGTGCCGGCGTCAGGCCGACGTCTCGCTGTTTTTATGATGCATCATGTATCCAATGGAGAATCCCATGAGCCTTGCCAGTTTCATTGACCTCACCACCGTGCAGCAGCGTGCCAGCGAACTCCAGTTGCTCGGCCAGGCCTTCATCGACGGCCGCTTTGTCGATGCCTTGAGTGGCGAGACCTTCGCCAACATTTCGCCGCGCGACGGGCGCGTGCTCAACCAGGTTGCCTCGTGCCAGGCCGAGGATGTGGAGATGGCCGTGAAGGCCGCGCGGCGTGCCTTCGACAGCGGTGTGTGGTCGCAGCGCACACCCAAGGAGCGCAAACGCGTCATGCTGCGCTTCGCTGCCTTGTTCGAGCAGCACATGGAAGAGTTGGCGTTACTAGAAACCCTCGACATGGGCAAGCCCATCAGCGAGAGCGCCGGGTTCGATGTGCACGCGGTGCTCGATTGCCTGCAGTGGTACGCCGAAAGCTGCGACAAGCTGTATGACGAAGTCGCGCCGTCGGGGCCCTCGGCCCTGGGCTTGGTGACCCGCGAAGCGATCGGCGTGGTGGCGGCGGTCACCCCCTGGAACTTCCCGATGCTGATGGCCATGTGGAAGGTCGCACCCGCCCTGGCCATGGGCAACTCGGTGGTCCTCAAGCCCGCCGAGCAATCACCGCTGACTGCCCTGCGTATTGCCCAGTTGGCCGCCGAAGCCGGTATCCCGGCCGGTGTGTTCAACGTGTTGCCGGGCTTTGGCCCCACCGCGGGCAAGGCGCTGGGCCTGCACATGGACGTTGATACCCTGGTGTTCACCGGCTCCGGCGAGGTCGGCAAGCTGTTCCTGCAGTACGCGGGGCAGTCGAACATGAAGCGGGTGTGGCTGGAGTGCGGCGGGAAGACCCCGAACATCATTCTCGATGACTGCCGTGACCTGGAGAAGGCCGCGACCACTGCGGCCCGCTCGATGTTCTTCAACCAGGGCGAAGTCTGCGTGGCGCCCTCGCGACTGATTGTCGAAGCTGGCATCCGCGCCGAGTTCGTTGCCGAGGTGCTGAAGGTGGCACGCACCATCGCCGTCGGAGATCCACTGGACCCAACCACCCAACTTGGCGCCATCGTCGATGCCAGCCAGCTGCAACGGGTGTTGGGCTATATCGACAAAGGCGTGCAGGAGGGCGCACAGCTGATCCTCGGTGGTGAACGGGTCAAGCACGGCCTGGGCGCCGAGGGCTTCTACATCCCGCCGACCATTTTCGACAACGTCAGCAACGACATGACCATCGCCCGAGAGGAGATCTTCGGCCCGGTACTTTCGGTCATCACCGCCCGTGACCACCTCGATGCCCTGCGCATCGCCAACGATACCCCGTATGGCCTGGCCGCCAGCCTGTGGACCCGCGACCTCTCGCGGGCCCACCTGATGGCCCGGGGCCTGCGTGCCGGCAGCGTGTGGGTCAACTGCTTCGATGGGGGCGACATCAGCATGCCGTTCGGTGGCTTCAAGCAGTCCGGCAACGGTCGCGACCGCTCGTTGCATGCCCTGGACAAGTACTCGGAGCTCAAGTCCACGTGGATCGAGTTGTGACCTTTTGCCTGGCAACCCTGGAGAACAACAATATGAAAAGCACAGTTGCCCGTACCCTGGCCACCTTCGGCCTTGCCACGCTGCTCGCCGGGCCGGCCGCCGCCGAGGCGCGCCACCCGCTGTACCAGCTGATACCCAACACGGCGTTGTCCGGCCTGGTGGACCCGCAAATGGCCGATCGTACCGGCATCGACAAGGGTTTGCCCTTGAAGCAGAAGGGGGAACGGTTACGCATTGGCTGGACCGACATCACCCTGGGCAACCCCTGGTTCGTCTCGATGATCGACGACGCGCGCAGCCTGGCCGAACGTTACGGCTATGACATGCAGGTGCAGGTGGCCGACGGCGATGTGGCCCGCCAGAGCGCCCAGGTCGACAACTTCATCACCCTGGGGGTGGATGTGATTGTCATCGACCCCACCGACATCCTCGGTTCCGTTGCCGATGTCGAGCGGGCAGTGGCGGCCGGGATCCCGGTAATCACCGTCGGCACTGCACCCGACGCGCGTGCACCGGTGATCACCACCAGCACCGGAAACCCCTACGGCAGTGGTGTCGAGGCCGGGCGCTATGTGGTCCGGCAGACTGACCCGGGCAGCGAGATCAACGCTGCCATGGTCATCGGTGTAATGGGCAACTCGACCTCCGAGAGCCGCCTCAACGGCATGATCTCGGGGATCGTCCAGGCCCGTGCCGAGCAGCGCAAGCTCGGCCTGTCGAAGGAGGATGCGCTGCTCAAGGGGTTCGAGCTGTTCCAGCAAGTGAAGACCAAGGGCAGTTTCAGCTGGCCTGAAGGGGGCTTCAACGTGCTGGCCTGGGGCCGAGGCGAATGGACCGAGGAGGGCGGCCTGGCCGCCACCGAGGACATCCTCAGTGCCCATGGTGAGCGCCTGAACCTGATCCTGGCGGAGAACGACTTCGTCGCCATCGGCGCCATCAACGCCGTGGACAACGCCGGCAAGGCCGGGCAGGTACGGGTCGCTGCGGCAGCTGGCAGCTTCAAGGTCGCGCTGGATCTGATCAAGCAGGGCAAGCTGCTGGTCAGTGCCAGTAACAGTGGTTCGCAGACCGGCGTGGCGGCCATCGAGCTGATCCACCAGATCCTTGACGGCCGGCTGCAGGCCAACAACCTGCCGTTGGCGTCGTACTTTCCGGTGGAGCTGATAACCCCCGCCAACGTCGACCAGTTCATCCAGCTCGAACAGGGCCCGGCCACGGTCGAGCGGCTACCGGCATTCCGCTCAATCGACCAGCTCAAGGCAGCCATGCGCTGATCCGACGGTTGCGGCGCCTGCCTGGGCAACGCGCCGCTTGCAGAGGTAAGACCGATGAATGTAATACACAAGACCGCCGTCGAGCTGCGCGACATCCACAAGGCGTTCGGCGGCATCAGTGCGCTCAGTGGTGCGAGCTTCAGTGCCAACGTGGGTGAAGTGCATGCGCTGATGGGTGAGAATGGCGCGGGCAAATCGACCCTGATGAAGATCCTCGCCGGCGCCTACGTGCGCGATGCTGGCGAGGTGCTGTTGCACGAGCAGCCAGCGAGTATCGGCAAACCGGCCGATGCGTTGCGCCTTGGCGTATCGGTGATCTACCAGGAGTTCGCCCTGGCGCCGCACCTGTCGGTGGCGGAGAACATCTGCATCGACGACCTGGGCGCGAACAGGTGGCGGGTGCAGTGGCCGATGCTGCGTGACAAGGCGCGGCGCATACTCGATGAGCTGGGGTTTGCCAGCATCGACGAACGCCGGGCAGTGGGCGAGTTGCCGGTAGCCCATCAACAGGCGGTGGAAATCGCCAAGGCCCTGTCGCGCAACGCCTCGGTGCTGGTGTTCGACGAACCGACCGCGGTGCTCACCACCCACGAGACCGAGCAGTTGTTTTGCATCCTGGCGGAATTGCGGCGCAAGGGCGTGTGCATCATCTACGTCTCGCATCGCATGGACGAGATCTTCCGCATCTGTGACCGCGCCACGGTGCTCAAGGATGGCCGTACCGTCGGCACCCTGCCGCTGTCAGCCATCGACGAGCGCGGGCTGGTGCAGATGATGATCGGCCGTGAGCTGAGCGACCTGTTCCCGCCACGCCAGGCAAGCATCGGCGAGGCCCGCCTGCGGGTCGAGGGGCTGAGCGCCGGGCCACTGGTTCGCAATGTCAGTTTCCAGGCACACGCCGGTGAGGTACTGGGCTTCAGCGGCCTGGTCGGCTCGGGGCGTACCGAAACCATGCGCGCGCTGTTCGGCGCCGAGCGCTGCAGCGCCGGCACGGTTCACCTGGACGGCCGCCAACTGCGCAACCGCAGCCCGCGCGAGGCGATCGGCAATGGCATCGGGCTGCTGCCCGAAGACCGCAAGCAGCAGGGCGTGCTGCTGGAGATGTCGATCCGCGTCAACGCCGCTATGCGGCCCGGCTCGCCCTACACAAGTCGTTTCGGCTGGATCGATGGTGCCCGCGAGCGCGCCGGGGTCGAGGCGCTACGTCAGCAGTTGCGCCTGAAGACCAACTCGATCGAGCAGGCGGTGGGCGATCTGTCCGGGGGTAATCAGCAGAAGGTGGCGCTGATGAAGTGGGTCGACGCTGGCTGCCGGGTGCTGATCCTCGACGAGCCGACCCGTGGTGTAGATGTCGGTGCCAAGACCGAGATCTACCGCGTCATCAACGAACTGGCCGAGGCCGGGGTGGCGATCATCCTGGTGTCCTCGGAAATGACCGAGCTGATCGGCATGTGCGACCGGGTGCTGGTGATGCGCGATGGTGCCATCGCCGGCGAGCTTGGCGGTGATGCAATCGAAGAGCACGCAATGATCTGTCTGGCGATGGGAGTCGAACACCATGGATAACAACTTGAGCAAACTGGCTGCCACCTCGCTGTCGGGCGAGTCTGGGCAGCCGCTGGGGCGCGTTGTGCGCCGGCTGTTCCTGCAACACAACGCACTGGTGATGCTGCTGGTGCTGGTGGCCGTGGCCAGCAGCCTGTCGGCGGACTTTTTCACCTGGCAGAACCTGGGCAACCTGCTGCGGCAACTGACGCCGCTGATACTGGTCAGCATCGGCATGCTGATCGTCATCCTCACCGCCGGTATCGACCTGTCGGTTGCCTCGGTGGCAGCGGTGGGCGGGGTGGTCGTGGCGATGAGCCTGAATCTGCTGCCGCTGGAGGACAGCCTCGGGTTGTTGCTGGCGGTGGCCATCGCGGTGGGGGCGGGGGTGTTGATGGGCATGGTCACCGGCGGCTTCGTGGCCTACTTTCGCATGGCCCCGTTCATTTCCACCCTGGCGATGATGACCATTGCCCGTGGCCTGGCGTTCATCCTCTCCAACGGCCAGCCACAGCGGCTGGCCGACAGCCAGTCGGCTGCCGGCCTGTTGCGTGACTTCGGTCGCCAGGCCGATGGAGTGTTCGGGGTGCCTTGGCCGGTGTGGCTGGCGGTGCTGGTGATCGGCGTGTTCGCCCTGATCCTGCGCTACAACGCTTTTGGCCGGTTGATCATCGCCAGCGGCAGCAACGAGACTGCCGTGCGCCTGGCGGGGATTGCGGTGGAGCGCTACAAGCTGGCGGCCTATGCGATTTGCGGCGGGCTCAGCGCACTTGCCGGGGTGGTCATTGCCTCGCGTTCCGGGGTCGCCACGCCCAGTGCCGGCATGGCCCTGGAACTGGATGCCATTGCCGCCTGCGTGATCGGCGGTGCGCTGTTGTCCGGCGGCAAGGGCAGTTTGTTCTACACCGTGGTCGGGGTGCTGGTGCTTGGGCTGATCGGCAACATCATGAACCTGCTCAGCGTCCCGGCGTACCCGCAACAGATCATCAAGGGCGCGATCATCGTGGTGGCGGTGCTGCTGCAGGGGGTGGGCCGACGCGACGCACGGATCTGAACCGTTCGGGCGAGATGGCGCGGCATGGGCGATGATGTATCATGCGTCTTCGCCATGTCGCCCGGCGCTTCCCGCTGGCGGTCGGCCCTGTGCTATTCATCAGACAAGAGAGAACAAGCGTGACAGTTCACAAGCCACTGGATAAAGGCAACCTGAGCGAGCGGGTCTACAGCATCATCCGTACGGCATTGATGGACGGCCAGTATCAACCGGGTGACCGCCTGCGCATCAGTGCCTTGGCCGAGGAGTTCGGGGTGTCGATCACACCGGTGCGCGAGGCGATCTTCCGCCTTGTCAGTGATCATGCACTGGACATGAAGGCCGCCACCTCCATCTATGTGCCGGAGCTGACCGTCAGCCAACTGCGGGAAATCCAGCTGATCCGCCACTTGCTGGAGGGCGAGGCGGCGGGCATGGCGGCCGAGCGAATTTCCGCTGCCGAGCTGGGGCATCTGGAAGAGGTGCAAACGGCCTTCCAGGCGGCTGTCAGCACCGACTACAAGCAGGCTTCGCTGCTCAACCGCGAGTTCCACTTCGGTCTGATTGCCGCCGCACGCATGCCGGTGATCTTCAAGACCCTGGAGAACATGTGGGTGATGATGGGGCCGCTGCTCAGCACCTTCCATGCCGAAGTGCCCAAAGCGGAACTGGCCAGCGCCAAGCACAAGCACTTCGAAGTACTCGAAGCCTTGCGCAAGCGCGATTCGGCAAAGGCCAAGGCGGCCCTGCAAGCGGATATTGCATGGGGGGAGTTGATGGTGGAGTGGTTGGAGCGCAAGTCGCTGGCCCAAGGTTGATGACGGATGCCTTGATCGCCGTCCGGTCCCCATTGAGTCGGGGATAACATGACCGCCGTCAGCATCCGGCCGAACATCGTGTCGCCCAGCGTGGCCCAGGGGATAGTGACGAACGGTCAGGCACGCTTGTGCAGGGCACATCACCTGCACAAGCGTGCCAGGCCGCAATGCTTCACTGCACCTCGCACGCCTCCTGCGAAGGCGCACCGTAGGACACGTAATACGCCAACCCCACGAAGATCGCCCCACCCACCGCATTCCCCAGGAACACGGCCACCAGGTTCTCCGCCAACTGCCCCCAGCTCAAGTAGCCGGCAAAGATCGCTGCCGGAATCAGGAACATGTTGGCTACCACGTGCTGGAAACCGATGGCGACGAACGCCATGATCGGGAACCAGATGCCGAGAATCTTGCCGCTCATTTCACGGCTGGCATACGACAGCCACACTGCCAGGCACACCAGCCAGTTGCAGCCGATTCCGGACACGAAGGCGTGGAGGAAGTCGGCGTTGGTCTTGCTGGTCGCAGCCGCCAACATCTTGTTCAGGTAGGCCCCCTCGGTCAGGCCCAGCAGGTGACCGAAGCACCCGGCAACGAACAGTGCACCGAACAGGTTGGCGACGGTCACCAGCAGCCAGTTGCGCGCCACGGCGCCTGGGCCGATACGCCGGGCGAACATCGCCAAGGGCAAGCTCATCATGTTGCCGGTGAGCAGTTCGCCACCGGCCAGGATCACCAGGATCAGGCCGATGGGAAATACCGCGGCGCCCAGCAGTGTGCCGAACGAGGCCCACTGTACCGGGATCATGGTGCTGACGTGGATAGCCAGGAGAAACCCCAGCGAAATGAATGCACCTGCGAGAAACCCCAGGACCAGTGTCGCATGGGTGGATAGATGGGCTTTTTTGACGCCGCTCTCGATGACGAGCTCGGTGATACGGGTGGGGCTATTGACGGACATTTCGCAAACTCGAACACAGTGACGGCGACGCAACTGGCAGGCACGCCGTGGTGGGGCTTGATCAGTACGGGGTAGGCTGCGCAGCTGGCGCAAAGGTGTAACGCGCACCTTTGGGCCAGCGGCGAAGAGGGCGGCAAGCTACATGAGGCAATTTGACGCGGTCAAATCGATGGAATGGATGAGCTGATAGACCGCGTCGATGAGGCCCGCAGGTCAGCGCGCGTAGATCAGCTTCCCGGCAAACCAGGTCTGCACCACTTGGGTATCGCGCAGCGTTTCGGCATCGACGTCGAGCACGTCGCGGTCAACCACGATCATGTCGGCTTGCTTGCCAACCTTGAGCGAACCGATCTGCTGCTCCAGGCGCATGGTGCGAGCGGCGTTGAGTGTATAGGCCTGGAACATCACCTGGCGGTCGATGGCTTCAGCAGCGTTGAGCACACCTTTGGGCCCCTTGCGGCTGATGGCCTGGTAGATCGCCTGCCAAGGGTCCGGGGTGGTGATCGGCCAGTCGCTGGCGCCGGCAAGGGTGGCGCCATGCTTGAGCAGCGAACGGGCCGGGAAGGTGTGCATGAAGGTCATGGCGTTCACGTACGGCTTGACCAGCTCCATGTTCGATTGGTCGGCGCTGGCCCAGTACAGCTGCATTGCTGCAATCACGTCGAGCGGCTTGAAACGGGCGTACTCCGTGGGGTTGACCATCTGCAAGTGGGTGATGGAATGGGGGATGCCGCTGTGGCGATCACGCCGGGCCTGCTCGATGCCGTTGAGCGCCTCGCGCACGGCGCGGTCGCCGATGGCATGCACGTGCACCAGCCAGCCACGGGCGTCGGCGGCACTGACCAGCTCGCCAAAGTGTTTCGGGTCCAGCAGCAGTTCGCCGTACTTGCCGGAGTTGCTGTAGGGCTCTAGCATCGCCGCCGTTTGCGCTGGCGCTTCGGCAACGCCGTCGGCAAACACCTTGATGCCTGGCAGGGTGAGGTTATGCACGCCGAGAAATTGCCGACGTACCTTGTCCAGTTCGTCCAGGTCGGCGGGGCGGGCCCTGGAATCGGCCATCAGCAGGGCGGCGACGTGGGCGGTCAGCTCGCCGCGCGCGGAGAGGT
>RCUT01000084.1_pt1 | contig 53123 bp, 49 predicted proteins | sample 2166171 | NCBI WGS metagenome assembly RCUT01 (sample SAMN09932757, study PRJNA488358) | compost metagenome | isolation source: compost soil in 4-hydroxybenzoic | place: Germany: Experimental Botanical Garden | reverse complement strand
TGCAGCCAGCCTATGGCATCGGCTTCGACAAGAGCGTGTACCTGTGGATTCCGGTAGTCGGCAACATCGTCGCGGTGCTGGTGATTCCATTTGTCGGCAACCTGTCCGACAAGATCGGCCGTCGCCCGACCATGATCGCCGGTTGCCTGGGCTCGGGCCTGCTGGCCTTCGTCTACCTGTATGCGATCAGCATCCAGAACGTACCGCTGGCGTTCGCCTCGTCGATCGTGATGTGGGGCATGGTGTACCAGGGTTACAACGCGGTGTTCCCAAGCTTCTACCCAGAGCTGTTCCACACCCGCTACCGTGTTTCGGCCATGGCCATCGCGCAGAACATCGGCACCATGCTGACCGCCATGCTGCCGGCGCTGTTCGCCCTGGTTGCCCCGCCTGGTTCGGACAACATCCCGCTGGTGGTCGGTGGCCTGGCGTTCTTCATCACCTGCGTGTGTGCCCTGGCAGCGTACATCGCCCCGGAAACCCATCGCCTGGCGATGGAAGACCTTGGCAACCCCGATGCCAAGCCGATGGACAAGACCGCGTATGAGGCTAGCCGTAAAGGGAGCTTTCAGGCAGTGAGCCACTGACAGATTGCAGGGGGCTGCTCTGCAGCCCTTTCGCCGGCAAGCCAGCTCCCACCTTGACCGCATAGGCTTCAAGCCTTGTGCGGTCCCTGTGGGAGCCCTTTCGCCGGCAAGCCAGCTCCCACCTTGACCGCACAGGCTTCAAGCCTTGTGCGGTCCCTGTGGGAGCCCTTTCGCCGGCAAGCCAGCCCCCCACCTTGACCGCACAGGCTTCAAGCCTTGTGCGGTCCCTGTGGGAGCTGGCTTGCCGGCGAAAGGGTCGCAACGCGGCCCCGGCAGTTTCAGCCCTTGACCACTTCCTGCAGGCGCGCCCAGAGCTGTTCGACATGCTCCCGCTCGGTCGGCAATGCGCCAATCGACACCCGCACCATCCACCGCCCATCCAGCGTCGCCGGCGTCACATAGGCATCCCCGGACGCGTTCAACCGCTCGGCCCAGCCCTTGGTATGCGCATCCAGCGCCTCCCCTTCCAGCCCCGTCGGCCGATGGCGAATGCACAACGTCTGCAACTGCACCGGCGCCAGCACCTCCCACTCCGCCGCCGTGCCGATTTGCCCGGCCAGCCACTGGGCATTGTCCAGGTCACGCCGCAGCCGTGCCTGCAGCGCCTCGACCCCCTCGCTGCGCAGCATGAACCACAGCTTCAACGCGCGGAACCGGCGGCCCAGCGGGATACCCCAGTCACGCAGGTTCTTCACCTCGCCATCCACCGCCGATTGCAGGTAGCTGGGGTTGGTGCTCATGACCCGGATCAGGTGCTGCGGGTCGCGCACGTAGTAGATCGAGCAATCGAAGGCCACGCCCAGCCACTTGTGCGCGTTGACCACCAGCGAATCGGCCAGCTCGATGCCGTCCCACATCCAGCGGCATTCCGGCAGGATCATGGCCGAGCCGGCCATGGCCGAGTCCACGTGCAGCCACAGGCCATGGGCCTGGGCGATCTCGCCGATCGGCCGCAGCGGGTCGAGGGCCGTGGTAGCGGTGGTGCCGGTGGTCGCGACCACGGCGCAGGGCTGGTTGCCGGCGGCCAGGTCCTGCTCGATCGCCGCCTGCAGTGCTTCCGGGCGCAGGGCATAGCGTTCGTCGGTCGGGATCAGGCGGATGTTGTCGCGACCGAAACCGGCCAACAATGCGGCCTTGTCCACCGAGCTGTGGGCATGGGCGCTGACATAGACGATCAGCGGCCTGGCCTGGGCTTGCAGGCCGCCGCGTACCAGTGCGTAGTCGCTGGCGCGTTCCCGCGCGCAGATCAGCGCCACCAGGGTGCTGGTGGATGCGGTGTCCTGGATCACCCCGCTCCATTGGCCAGACAGGCCGAGCAGCTGACGCAGCCAGTCGAGGGTGGTTTCCTCCAGCTCGCTCAGGGCCGGGCTGGACTGCCACGACAGGCCCAGCACGCCCAGGCCGGTGCTGAGGAAGTCGCCAAGGACCGAGGACAGCGTACCGTTGGAGGGGAAGTAGCCGTAGAAGTCCGGGTGCTGCCAATGGGACAGGCCGGGCATGACCAACTGGTTGACGTCGTCGAGGATCGCTGCGAAAGGTTCGCCTTGCCGGGGGGCCTGAGCGGGCAAGGCGGCCTTGAGATAGCCGGGCTCGACCTGGGCCATGACCGGGCGCTCGCCGACGGTCTGGCGGTAGTCGGCGATCAGGTCGATCAGTTGGTGGCCGTACTGGCGGAATTGTTCGGGGGTCACCTGGGGTCTCCTGTGGGTGGTTCGCTGCCTGTACCGGCCTCTTCGCGGGCACGCCCGCTCCTACAGGCGATGCAGTAACCTGTGGGAGCGGGCGTGCCCGCGAAGAGGCCGGTACAGGCAACACAATGCCCCAGTCTAGGCACCTATCCCGAAGTGAATAACCCCGCCTCGCGCATACCTGCTATGGCAAACCCGCATGCCCGCCCTGCACGCCGAACTGCGACTGGCGCCACAACTCGAACACCCGGTTGCGCAACCAGCGGTGCTCGGCCGAGGCCTGCAGGCGCTGGTGCCACACCACCCAGTAGCGCTGGCTGTGGTCGATGAAGCCCAGCGGCCGCCAGGCCAGATCGTGCAGGCGACACAGCTGCCGGGCGATGTGCTCGGGCACGGTGGCCAGCGCCTGGCTGTTGGCGATCACCTGCACGGTGGCGGAGAAGAACGGCACTTCCAGGCTGACCCGCCGTTGCAGGCCCTGGGCGCGCAAGTGGCGGTCGATGAAGCTGTCCTTGTCACCTCCACCGGAAATACGCACATGCTTGTGCACCAGGTAGTCGGCCTGGCTGAGCGCGCCGTGGGCGGCCAGCGGGTGGTCGTGGCGCATCAGGCACACCGCGCGGTCCTCGCCCAACAGGCGCCCGTGCAGGTTGGGTGGCGACTCGTCGAACAAGGTGGTGGCCAGGTCGATCTCGCCGCTGGCCAGCAAGGCGTACTGGCCGGCCTGCCAGGTGCGGTACTCCAGCGACACACCTGGCGCTTCGCGCTCCAGCGCCGCCACCAGCAGCGGCAGCATGTGCTCGGCCACATAGTCTGACGCGGCCAGGCAGAAACGCCGCTCGCAACGCGCCGGGTCGAACACCGCGGGCTGGCGCAGGGCGTGCAGCTCTTCAAGAACCTGGCGCAGGGGTTCGACCAGGGCTTCGGCGTGCTCGCTGAGCACGTAACCGCGGCCCTGGCGAACCAGCAACGGGTCGTCGAAGGCTTCGCGCAGATGGGCCAGCTGGCGGCTGAGGGCGGACTGGCTGACGCCCAGACGCTCGGCGGCGTGGCTGAGGTTCTTCAGCTGCAGCAGGTGGTCGAGGGTGCGCAGGTGGGCGAGGCTGAGGGAGGCGAAAGCGGGGTTCATACAGGCTCCCTTCTAGAGGATCGACCGGCCCAATCGCCGGCAAGCCAGCTCCCACAGGGTCACCACAACCATCGGGGCTTGTGCTGTACCTGTGGGAGCTGGCTTGCCGGCGATTGGGCCGCAAAGCGGCCCCAGAGAAGCAGATCAGTCAGTCAGACCAACATAAACGTTCTGCACGTCATCGTTCTCGTCGATGGCTTCGAGGAACGCTTCCACCTCGGCCAGCGCTTCGGCACTCAGGGTTGCCGCGCTCACCGGGTTCTTCGGGGTGTAGCCGATCTTCGCCGAGGTCACGGTGAAGCCATGCTCCGGCAGGGCCTTCTGCACCGCGTCCAGGTCGGTGGTGTCGGTGATGAACAGGGTCGAACCCTCTTCGTCGCCGTCTTCAAAGTCCTGGGCACCGGCTTCGATGGCCGCCATTTCCGGGTCGGCGTCGCCGCTCGGGGTGGCTTCGATCAGGCCGACGTGGTTGAAATCCCAGGCCACCGAACCGCTGGCACCCAGCTGGCCCTTGCGGAACAGCACGCGGATTTGCGCGACGGTGCGGTTGACGTTGTCGGTCAGGCACTCGACGATCAGCGGTACCTGGTGCGGGGCGAAACCTTCGTAGCTTACCGCCGAGTACTGCACGGCATCGCCGTCCAGGCCCGCGCCCTTGCGGATTGCGCGTTCCAGGGTCTCGCGGGTCATCGAGGCCTTCTTGGCCTGCTCGATGGCCAGGCGCAGGCGTGGGTTCATGTCCGGGTCGGCGCCGGACTTGGCGGCGATCTGGATCTCTTTGGACAGCTTGCCCATGATCTTGCCTTTGGCGTTGGCCGCGGCTTCTTTATGTTTGGCTTTCCACTGTGCGCCCATGTCGACTCTCTTGTTTCAGCGGCCGGTTCAGGAAGCGACCGGCCAAAAGTGGGTGCAGTTTATACGCCCTCTGGCCTGTGTTCGACAAGAAATCGCTGGGGCCGCTTCGCGACCCTATCGCGACACAAGGCCGCTCCTACAGCAGAAACGCGCCAATCTGGGCTTGCGCGTCCCCCTGCAGGAGCGGCCTTGTGTCACGACAGGGGTGCGAAGCGCCCCCAAAATATCAGCCTTTATCGGCCTTGCCCGCCGCCGCGGCAAACCGCGCCAGGCGCACATCCAGCCTCCGCGGCCGCAGCCCATGGTCCTCGGCCCGCTCCTTGCGGCGGATGGCATTGCGCACCATCAGCGAGCCCAGGTAGCGGATCGGCTCGGGCGGGAACAGCCCCAGCGGCCCCTTGACCAGCGGCGAACGGGTCCATGGGTTGTCCAGCCCCAGTGCCAGCGACGAAAGAATCTGCCCGCCCATGTGGCACGGCCCGACGCCGCTGCCGGAGTAACCAAAGCCGTAGAACACGTTGCCCTGCCCGTCCAGCCGGCCAAAGAACGGCAAACCGGTCACCGAGCGGTCGGACGGCCCGTTCCAGCTGGCCGCCAGCGGCACCTCGGCCAGCGCCGGGAAAAACCCGCCCAGGCTTTCACGCAGCAGCGGCCGGTACGGCGACGGCTGGTCGAACACCGGCAGCATGCGCCCGCCATAGGCGAAGGTATTGCCGCCCTTGCCGAGCATCAGCCGACCATCGGAGGTGTTGTGGTAGTAATGCACGAATATCCGCGAATCGAGCACGCTGATGCCGCTGTCCAGGCCGATCTGGTGCAACAGCTCGGGGCAAGGTTCGGTGATCACCATGTCGCTGGAAACAATCGCCACGCTGCGCTCGAACTGCGGGAAAGCCCGCGCCATCCAGGCATTCAGGCCCAATACCACGCGGTCGGCGCGCACCGTGCCATGGGCCGTGCGCACCTGCACCGGGGCGCCGTGCTCCAGGCCGGTCATGGCGGTGCCCTCATGGATGCGCACGCCACGCTGCAAGGCCACCCGGCGCAGGCCGCGCACCAGCTTGCCCGGCTGCACCGTGGCCGCGGCCGGCGAGAACCAGCCTTCCAAGTGCCGCGCCGAACCCGCCAGGCGCTGCACCTGCTGCAGCGGCAGGCGGCGAAACGAATTGATCCCCTTTTGCTCCAGCGCGGCGATCACCGCGTCGGTGGCGCCGACCTGGGCGGCGTTGGTGGCGGTGTACAGCGTGCCGTCCAGGCGGTAGTCGCAGTCGATGCCATTGGCCGCGCAGAACGCGCCGATCTCACCGATGCTGCGCTCCGACTCACGCACCAGGCGCACCGCCTCGGCCACCCCGAACAGCCGCTCGAGGGTGAAGTACTTGGCCGACCAGGACAACGCACAGCCACCATTGCGGCCACTGGCACCGGCACCGCAGATATCGGCCTCGATCAGCACGATATCCAGGGCCGGCACCGCTTCCTTGAGCATCAGCGCGGTCCACAGGCCGGTATAGCCGCCACCGACGATGCATACATCGCAACGGGCATCGCCTTGCAGCGGCGGGCACACCGCCTCTTGCGCCGAATCCAGGGCCTGTTGCAGCCAGAAGGGTCTCATTCGCTCGCTTTCCTTTCAGGTACGCAGTGGCTTGATTGCCATGCTGGTATTCGGTGCCACATCGGTACTTTGCGCAGCGCTGGCCGGGCGGCTGTTCCAGTGCGGCAGCAGCACCAGCGCCGAGAACAGCGCGCAGCCGGCGAACACGATGAACACCGTGACACCATCGAAGTACCCCGGCAGCAGCCCGCCCAGCACCGCCCCCACCGAGCCACAGCCGTTGACGAAGCCTGCTGCGGTGGCGCCGGCCTTGGCAGTGCCGAAGTCGATGGCCGCAGCGCCGCTGATCATCGAGTCCGGCCCGTACAGGGTCAGGCCCATGACGAACAGCAAGGCCACCACCAGCATCACGCTGCCGGTGTGCATGGCCGCCATGAACGCCGCCAGGGTCATGGTCAGCAGGATCAGGCTGATGACACAGGCCGGCATGCGCCGGGCGCCGAACAGTTTGTCGGAGGCCAGGCCGATGATGATCGGGCCGAGCAGCCCGGCCAGTTCGAAGGCTGTCGGGATGATCGCTGCCCCCACCTTGCCCACCGAGGGCATCTGCTCGAAGACGATCACCGGCCCCCACAGCAGGATGGCGTAGCGCGCCGGCTTCAACAGGAAGTACGCCAGCCCCAGGGTCAGCACCGTGCGGTTGCGCATGATCTCCTTCAGCGGCGCCCACACGCTGCACAGGTTGCCGGCCGGGGCCATGCTCTGCGGCTCGGGCTCCACCGCCGGCAGGCCGACGTCTTCAGGCTTGTTGCGCTGCAGGAAGAAGAACAACACGGCCACCAGCGCCACCACCGCGGCACTGGAGAAGAACGCCGCGTGCCAGGTACCGACCAGGGTATAGGCCCACCAGCCGGCGAACGGCGAGGCCACCAGGCCGCCGAAGGCATAGCAGGAACTCCACAGGCCCAGCACCCGCCCACGCTGCGACGCCGGGAAGAAGCTGCCGATGTTCTTGCACAACCCGGCCCAGCCGGTGGATTGCGCCAGGCCCTGCACCAGCATGCAGGTGGCGAAGATCGGGAAGGTGGCGTAACTGCCCATCACCACCGCCGCAGCAGCAGAAATCAGCAGGCCGCCGAGCACCACCACGCGTGGGCCAAAGCGGTCGGCGAGCATGCCCCAGGTGAACTGGCCCACGGCGTAGGCGGCCAGGTAGATGGCGTCGAGGTTGGCCATGGCGGCCTTGTCGAGCATGAAGTTGGGGTCTTCACCGATGCCCAGCTTGGCCACCGAGAAGGCCTTGCGGGTGAAGTAGAAGGCGGCGTAGGCCAGCCAGGTAATGGCGAAAATCTGGATACGCCAGCGTTTGAACGCGGCTAGGGATTGATTCATGTAAGTCTGACCTCTTGCTTGAGTGTGCCGGCAGAATGTGAAGAAACGCCTGTCTTGTTCTTGTGTTACGCACAGCGATGACGAGGCTGTCATCGGGTCAGATGGCGCCGTGTGGGTGCCATGGCCCTGGCGGCACTTGTGGTGTCAGCGTCGGGCTGACATGCATGGAAACAGTTGCGCTAAGATAAATAAAATCGATTTATCGTATTTCACACATAAGCCCAGCTTGTTACTGAGGTCGTCATGTCGGTTTCCCACGCACAACTCAAGGCCTTCCATGCCGTGGCCGTTCACGGCAGCTTTACCCGCGCCGCCGAAAAGCTGTTTCTTACCCAGCCGGCGGTGTCGGACCAGGTGCGCAAACTGGAGGAGCGCTTCGGCGTATTGCTGTTCCACCGCAACAAGCGTTCGGTGCAACTCACCGACCTTGGCGAGCGCCTGCTGGGCATCAGCCAGCGCCTGTTCGCCTGCGAGGCCGAGGCCCATGAACTGCTGCAGGATTCGCGTGCGCTGCACACCGGCAGCCTGGTGCTGGCGGTGGATGCGCCGGTGCACGTGCTGCCGCAGATCGCCCGCTTCTGCCAGCGCTACCCGGGCATCCAGGTGAAGATCGAGACTGGCAACACCGACGAGTCGCTGGCCCGGCTGTTCAGCTACCAGGCCGACCTGGCCCTGCTGGGGCGGGACGTCGACGATGAGCGGCTGCACTGCCTGCCGCTGCGCCGCGACCCGATGGTGGCGTTCGTTTCCCACCAGCACCCATGGGCCAGCCGCGGCGCGATCAGCCTGGCGGATCTGGACGATACGCCGCTGGTGCTGCGCGAGCCCGGGTCGGTGACGCGGCAGACGCTGGAAGAAGAAATGCAACGGGCCGGGCTGCGGATTCGCCCGGCGATCCAGGTGGAAGGCCGGGAAGCGGCGCGGGAAGCGGTGGTGGTGGGGATTGGTGTGGGGGTGGTGTCGGCGGCTGAGTTTGGTGCGGATGCGCGGGTGTGCGCCTTGCCGATCGTCGATTGCCAGCGGCACCTGACCGAGACCCTGGTGTGCCTGAGCGAGCAGCGCACGCGGCGGGTGGTGGCGACCTTCCTGCAGATGGTGGAGGAAGGGTTGTAAGCCTGTGCCGGCCTCTTCGCGGGCTTGCCCGCTCCCACAGGCACAGCACAGCATTCAAAACCTGTGGTGATCCTGTGGGAGCGGGCAAGCCCGCGAAGAGGCCGGTACAGGCAACCCAACTATGCTGGGATAACCTCAACCCTCGGCACACAACCCATGCTCTACCGCCTTGCCGCCGACACCCTGGTCCTGCTGCACCTGCTCTTCATCCTGCTGGTGCTGTTCGGCGGCCTGCTGGTACTGCGCTGGCGCCCTGCCCTGCTGCTGCACCTGCCGGCGCTGGCCTGGGGCCTGGCGGTGGAATGCCTGCACCTGGGCTGCCCGCTGACCACCTGGGAAAACCGCATGCGCAGCGCGGCTGGTGACGCGGGCTACCAGGGCGGCTTCGTCGAGCACTATATCTGGCCGTTGATCTACCCCGCCGGGCTGACACCGCACACCCAGCTGCTGCTGGGCGCTTTGGTGCTGCTGCTCAACCTCGGCATCTACAGCTACGTGGCCTGGCGCTGGCGCCGCCCTAGCGGGTAGCGATCACGAACAACCGCGGGAACGGCAACAGCACCTTGCCATCGGTGGCCGGCGGGTAGTCGCGCTGCATGGCCTGCAGGTACATCTGCAGGAAATCCGCCTGCTCCTGCTCCTCCAACCGCGCCAGATACGGTCGCAAGGCCGAACCCTTGAACCATTCCACCACGGCTTCGGCGCCGCCGGCCAACGGGTGGTGGTAGGTGGTGCGCCACACATCCACCCGCGCACACAGCGGGCTGAGCAGGTCGTAGTAGAACGCCGCGCTGTGCCGTGGCGGCAGCTGGAAATCAGCGAACTTCGCCGCCCAGGGGCCCTGGCTGGCGATTTCGCGCAGTTGCCGGTGGGCCGGCTCGTCGAGGTTGTCCGGGGTCTGCACAGCCAGGCTGGCACCTTCGCTCAGCTGGCGCACCAGGTGCGGGTACAGCGAGGCGTGGTCGGGTACCCATTGCAGCGAGGCATTGGCCAGGATCAGGTCCTGCGGCTCGGGGGCGGACCAGCCGGCAATGTCACCGATGACCATGCGCACGCGGGGGATGCACAGCCGTTTGCGCTCGCGGGCCTTGTCGATCATGTCCGGGTCGCTGTCCAGGGCCGTCACCTGGGCATCCGGGTAACGTTGCAGCAGCACCTCGGTGGAATTGCCAGGGCCACAGCCCAGGTCGGTGGCGTGGCGTACCGGGCGTGGTGGCACAGCGGCGAGCAGGTCGCGCACGGCGCGGGTACGCTCGTCTTCGAACAGGGAATACTGGGTGGCGGACCAGGCCATGTGAAGCTCCTTTGGGCGGGCAATGTGTGTTCAGCATATTGCCATCTGCACTGTTCTGATAGGTCTGACGCGGTCCTTGTGGGAGCGGCCTTGTGTCGCGAAAGGGCCGCAAGGCGGCCCCATGGTTCTCCAGTGTTGCAGACATCCTGGGGCTGCTTTGCAGCCCTTTCGCGACACAAGGCCGCTCCCACAAAACCTGGCCCAACAACGCAAAACGGCCGGGTCCCTCAGGGAGCCGGCCGTTTCGAGAAGCGAGTGACGCTTAGTGCTGCTTGCCAGTGCGGATCTGGTGCACCACACCCATCGCCACCACGATTGCCGCGGCGATACCGGTGGAGATCACCAGGATCTGGTAGTCAGGCATGAAGGCCATGGTTACCAGGGCGGCCACGATGAACGCGATCACCAGGTAGGTCAGCCACGGGAACAGCCACATCTTCAGGCGTACTTCCTTGCCTTCGGCAATCAGCTTGCGGCGCATGCGCAGCTGCGAGAAGGCAATCACCAGGTACACCAGCAGGGCAATCATGCCGGTGGTGTTCATCAGGGTTTCCAGCACATCTTTCGGGCGCAGGGTCTCGCTGAAGTTGATCAGCGCACACACCACGGCCACGGCGCACGAACCCATGATCGCGTACACCGGTACACCGGTGCCGGCACGGGTAATCTTGAAGAACGACGGCGCATCGCCACGCTGGGCCAGGGAGAACAGCATGCGCGAAGCGGTGTAGTGGCCCGAGATCAGGCAGCTGCTCACCGAGGTCAGCACCACGAAGTTCATCAGCAGCTCGGCATACGGCACGCCCAGCAGTTCCAGGGTACGGCGATAGGCGCCATAGCCGGAAACGCCCAGGTGCGGGTCGTTCCACGGTACCAGGCAGACGATCAGGAAGATCGAACCCACGTAGAACAGGCACACACGCCAGACCACCGAGTTGGTCGCCTTGACGATCTGCGCGGCCGGGTCCTTGGCTTCGGAAGCGGCGATGGTGACGATTTCCGCGCCGAGGAAGGCGAACATCACCCCGAGCAAGGCACCGATCACGGTGGTGATGCCATTGGGCATGAAACCTTCGGCGGTGAGGTGGCTGATGCCACGCACTTCACCGAACTGCCAGATGTTCAGCACGGCAGCGGTACACACGATCAGGAAGCAGACGATCGCGATCACCTTGATCAAGGCGAACCAGAACTCGAACTCACCGTAGTGCTTGACGTTGAAGAAGTTGACGGTGATCAGCAGCAGGGTCGTGGCCAGCACGAACACGTTGACACTGACATCAGGGAAGAAGCCGTGCAGGATCTTGCCCGCCACGTAGGCTTCCCACGCCATGAGGATTACCCAGTACCACCAGTACAGCCAACCGATGGTGAAACCGGCCCAGCGGCCAATGGCGCGGTCGGCGTAGGTGGAGAACGAGCCGGTGTCTGGCGAGGAAGTCGCCATTTCACCCAGCATGCGCATGATCAGTACCACCAGGATGCCGCCCGCCAGGTAGGCCAGGACAGCGGCTGGGCCGGCGCTGTGGATCACGCTGCCGGAACCGACGAACAAGGCGCCGCCGATAACCCCGGCGATCGACATCATCGTCAGGTGGCGCGACTTGAGCGAGGCACTGAGCTTGCTCTCGTGCCCGCTTTTCGCGGTGGTGGTTGTGGATGTTGCGTCCATCAGTTGTGTACCCCGTGCTTCTTTTTATCCAAGGAAAACTGTGAAACCCCGATGGCTGGCGGTTTCACGTACATCAGTGCTAATGCGCGCAGGATGGTGTGAGCGAACACACGCAGGCCCTCCATGGCGGCCTGCTGACGCGCCCCAGGGCAGGCGCCTGGGGCGAACTGAACATGCTTTAGGTGGCGATATCTGACACCTAATGTAAAAATGTCCGACGCAGAGAGCCATGCACAGTGGCATGAAACTCGCACTGCACTGTACAGGTCGCCCATGCAATACACCTTGCAAACGCCGGGCGATACGCACCCTGAAGGCCCCGAATGTTCGAATTACATCCAGACTCCTCGACCCCGCTGGTGAACCAGATCATCGACGGGCTGCGCGAGTTGATCGACAACCAGACCCTCAAGCCAGGCGCCAAGGTCCCCTCGATCCGCGCCTTTGCCGCGAGCTATTCGGTGAGCACCTTCACCGTGGTCGAGGCCTACGACCGCCTGGTCGCCCAGGGCCTGCTGGTGAGCCGCGGCAATGCGGGGTTCTTCGTCAACCGTGCGGCGGGCGAACTGCTGGAGCAGCACAACACCGAGGCCGACACCAGTCGACCAACGTTCAACTCCGAGTGGTACCTGCAGCAGATTTTCGAAATCCGCCAGTTGCCGTACAAACCGGGGTGCGGCTGGCTGCCCAACGACTGGATGTACGAAGACGGCCTGCGCCGCGGCCTGCGCCAGGTGGCCGGCAGCCCGCTGGAGCTGTCGGGCTACGGCGACCCCATGGGCCTGCCCGAGCTGCGCGCGCTGACCGCGCAGAACCTGCAGCAGGAACTGTCGATCGTCGCCAACCCGGCGCAGCTGATGCTCACCCACGGCGCCAGCCAGGCCCTGGACCTGGCCGCCCGCACCCTGGTGCGCCCGGGCGACGTGGTGCTGGTGGACGACCCCGGCTACCCCAACCTGATGAGCATCCTGCGCACCCAGGGCGCGACCCTGGTCGGCGTGCCGCGCACACCGGCCGGCTACGACCTGAACCAGCTGGAGCAGTTGCTCACCCATCACCGCCCCACTGCGTTCTTCACCCAGCCGCACCTGCACAGCCCGACCTGCTCGCGCACGCCGCTACCGCAGCTGCACCGCCTGCTGCAACTGGCCAGCCAGCACGGCTTCCGCCTGGTGGAGAACAACCTGTACGCCGACATGGTCGCCGAACCGCAGCCGTGCCTGGCCAGCCTCGACCACCTGCAGCAGGTGGTGTACGTGGGCAGCTACTCCAAGAGCATTTCGCCCAATGTGCGGGTCGGCTACATGCTGGCCAACCCCGAGCTGATGCAGAAGCTGCTGCACCTGAAGATGCGCTCGGGCCTGACCACCTCGCAGGTGATGGAGCGCGTGGTGTATGCCGCGATCATCGACGGGCGCTGGCGCAAGCACCTCAAGCGCCTGCGCCAGCGGCTGGCCGAGGCGCACCAGGAAGTTGGCCGGCATCTGCACCGGTTGGGCTTCGAGCTGTTCATCGAGTCGGATGAAGGGATGTATATCTGGACCCGCCACCCGGCGATTCCGGACAGCGCGGCGTTGCTGGATGATGCGCTGGAGAAAGGCATCATGCTCGGGCCTGGGCAGTTGTTCATGGTCGATGCCAAGGCGACCGGGTGGATGCGGTTCAACGTGGCGTTCAGTACCGAGCCGGCGATGTGGGAGTTGCTGGAGAAGGTGTTGGTGAAGCATGTGCGGCGGGGTGGGGTGTAACGGGCTGCTTCGGCTATCCGTGCGTCCACCTGGCGCTGATGGGCTGCCTGCCCCGGCCTCTTCGCGGGTAAACCCGCTCCCACATGGCTCCCACCAGCCTTGAGGTTAGTGATATCCCTTTGGGAGCAACGGCCCTGCTGAAAGCCCAAGGACTTCGCGATCCCTGTGGGAGCGGGTTCACCCGCGAAAAGGCCGGCAGCCATTCCTCAGCTGCCGGCCCCTGGCACTTATCGCCAGTCCGCCTTGTCGGCAAAAAACGCCTGCGCATTCGCCTCCAGGCTCTCCAGGTGATACCCCCCTTCCTGCACGATCAGGCACGGCAAGCGCATCGCCCGAATCCGCTCGCCCAATACCGCAAACCCTTCAGTCGTCACCGCCACCTTGCTCTGCGGGTCGAGTTCGTAGATATCGAACCCCAGCGACAACACCAGCACCTCGGCGCCAAAGTCCTTCACCGCAGCCAGCGCGATCTCCAGCTGGCCCATGAAGTCCGCTTCGCTAGCCCCATGCGCCATCGGCAAGTTGAGGTTGTACCCCTCCCCCGCACCGCTGCCACGCTCGTCCGCGAACCCGGCCACACCCGGGTAGAAGTTGGTGGGGTCGCCATGCACCGACACATACAGCACATCCCGGCGGTCGTAGAAGATTTCCTGAATCCCCTGCCCGTGGTGCATGTCGGTATCGAGGATGGCCACGCGGCTGTAGCGGCTGCGCAAGGCCTGGGCAGCGACAGCGGCGTTGTTGATGTAGCAGAAACCACCGGCCGCATCGAAGCGAGCATGGTGGCCTGGCGGCCGGCACAGGGCATAGGCCGCCGGCTCGCCGTCGAGAATGGCCTTGGCACCGGCTACTGCGCTTTGCGCAGACCAATAGGCCGAGCGCCAGGTGTGTTCGCCTACAGGGCAGCTGCCGTCAGCCAGGTAGCGCCCGGCCTGGGCGAGGATGCCGCGCAAGGCGTTGGGTTCACGCACGAAGATGTTGGACATGACCTCGTCGCCCCAGTCCTCGGGCACTTCCTTCCAGCGCGCATGGGCCTCTTCGAGGAAGGCCAGGTAGGCCTCGCCATGCACTGCCTTGAGCGGTTCGAGGCCGGCGTCCTCAGGCTGACGGATGTCGAAGCCCAGATCCTTGGCCGCCTGCAGCAGGCGCTGGGCGCGTTCGGGGACTTCCTGCGGGGTGCGCATGGCGCCGCGCGAGTAGTAGCTGCGTGGGTGGTGCAGCAGTTGTTCGGGGTGGAAGTAGCAACGCATCAGGCGTCTCCTTGTTCGATACGGCCCGCGCGGGCCAGCACGGCATTGAGCAGTACATCGGCACCCTGGCGGGCGTCGTCGGGCAGTACGTCTTCGGCCTCGTTGTGGCTCAGGCCACCGACACAGGGGATGAACACCATGGCGGTCGGGCAGTAGCGGGCCAGCAGGATGGCGTCGTGGCCGGCGCCGCTGACGATCGACTGCTGGGTATAGCCCAGGCCGTCTACCGCCTGCTGCACGGCGGCTACGCAATCGGCGTCGAATGGAGTGGCCGGGCTGACCCAGTGGCGCTCGATACGCACCTGCAACCCGCGCTGATTGGCGATGGCTTGCACCTTCAACGTCAGGTCGCGCTCCATCGCCTCGATGGCTTCGTCCCGGTGGTGACGCAAGTCGACGGTGAACTGCAGCAGCCCCGGAATGGTGTTGCGCGAGGACTTGGCGATGGACAGTTCACCCACCGTGGTCAGGCCTTCGGGGGCAAAATCGGCAGCCAGTTGCTCGACCGCCTGGATCATCCGTGCGGTGCCGTACAGGGCATCCTTGCGCAGCGGCATCGGCGTGGTGCCGGCGTGTGCGGCCATGCCTTCGACCGTGACGTCGAGCCATCGGATGGCCTGCCCGCCGCTGACCACGCCAATGGCCTTGGCGTTGTCTTCAAGGATCGGGCCTTGCTCGATATGCGCCTCGAAATAGGCATCGACCTGGCCGCCCAGCGGGCGCCGGCCGGCGTAACCGGTACGTTGCAGTTCGTCGGCGACGCTGATGCCATCGGCATCGCGAATGGCCAGCGCTTCGTCCAGTGCCAGGGTGCCGGTGAACACCGCCGAACCGAACATGGCCGGGGTAAAGCGAGCGCCCTCCTCGTTGGTCCATACGGCGATTTCCAGCGGTTTGCGCGTCTGGATGTTCAGGTCATTGAGCCGGCGCACCACTTCAAGGCCTGCCAGCACACCGTAGACACCATCGAAACGGCCGCCCTCAGGTTGGGTGTCGAGGTGGCTGCCCAACATCACCGGCGCTGCATCCGGGTCGCTGCCAGCGCGGCGAGCGAACAGGTTGCCGATGGCATCCACAGTCAGCGTCAGGCCGGCTTCGCGGCACCAGTGGCTGAACAGTTCACGGCCAGCCTTGTCCTCGTCGCTCAGGGCCAGGCGGCAGCTGCCCCCACGGGCGGTAGCGCCGATTTCGGCCATGGCCATCAGGCTCGCCCACAGGCGTTCGCCATTGCTTTTCAACATGTGCGGGTACTCCAGAAAAAAGCGGTTCGATCAGGCCAGTTCCAGGCGCTGGCTGCGGGCGTACTGGCGCGCCAGGGCGAGCACGCAGACCAGCGAGATGGTGGCGATCAGGGTGTAGAACACCGCCATCGGCCACCATTGGCCGGTGAAGGTGTGGGCCAGCCAGGTACCGATCAGCGGGGTCAGGCCGCCCGCGATGGCGCCGCAGATCTGGTAGGCCAGGGAAATGGCGGTGTAGCGCACGCGGGTGTCGAACATGCCGCTGACGTAGCCGGCGATCACCGCGTAGAACGACGCCATGCACGCGGCGGCCAGGGCAATGCCGAGCACGATCAACGGGCCCTGGCCCGAGCTGACCAGCACGAACATCGGGTAAGGCGAGGCCATCGCCAGCAGCGCGACAAGGGCCAGGAAGCGGGTGGCGCCGATCTTTTCCGATAGCCAGGCGGCCAACGGCTGTACGCAGAACTGGATGATCGCCACGAAGAACAGGCACTCCAGGATCAACGAACGCTCCAGGTGCAACTGCTGGGTGGTGTAGCTGATCATGAAGGTGTTGGTGAAGTAGACCCCGGCAATACCCAGGGTATTGGCACCGATGCACAGCAACAGCGGGCGCCAGGCCGTGCGCAACACCTCGAATACCGGGGCCTGCTCCTTGCGCTGGGCCTTTTCCGCCTGCTCGCGGCTGGCGATGAACTCGGGCGACTCATTCACCCCCAGGCGAATCGCCAGGCCCACCAGCAGCAACAGCGCGCTGGCCAGGAACGGCACGCGCCAGCCCCAGTTCATCAGGTCTTCTTCCGGCAGGCGGGTGACCGCGCCGAAGGCCAGCAGCGACAGGATCAGGCCCGCCGGGCTGCCCAGCTGGGCGAACGAAGCAAAGAAGTTGCGCCGGCCCTTGGGGGCATGCTCACCGGCCATCAGCACCGCCCCGCCCCACTCGCCGCCCACGGCAATGCCCTGGACGATGCGCAGCAGGATCAGCAGTACCGGCGCGCTGGCGCCGATTTGTGCGTAGGTCGGCAGCAGGCCGATGCCCACAGTGACGATGCCCATCATCAGCAAGGTGATGACCAGCGACTTCTTGCGGCCGATACGGTCGCCCACGTGGCCGAAGACGATGCCACCCAGCGGCCGGGCGAAGAAGCCGACGGCGAAGGTACCGAACGCGGCCATGGTGCTGAACAGGCTGTTGTCGGAGGGGAAGAACAGCGCGCCGAACACCAGGGCGGCGGCGGTGGCGTAGATGTAGAAGTCGTACCACTCGATCATGGTACCGATGAACGCGGCGGCGGCGGCACGGCGTGGCTGGGGGGAAGCGGTGGGCTTCATGGGGGCTCCTTTGCTTGTTGTTCTGGCAGGAGTTGTCGGGGGCACGGTGGCGCTCTTGTGGCGCTTGGCCTGTTGGTCTGGTGTCAGCTTCTTCGCGGGTAAACCCGCTCCCACAGGGATTGCACAAGGTCTGCAAGCGCTGCAGTACCTGTGGGAGCGGGTTTACCCGCGAAGAAGCCAGCACCGATTCAACAGGCCTCGATACCTGCGATTTATCGGCCCGGGGCTATGATTAGTCAATTTTCTATTTATTATTCGAAATATTAGCCTTGCTTATTATCGAGCCCTGCCATGCCCGACCGTCTGCTCAACGACCGCCTCGACTGGAACCTGCTGCGCACCTTCCGGGTCATCGGCCAGGAGCTGTCCATCAGCCGCGCGGCCGCCCGCCTGCACCTCACCCAGCCGGCAGTGAGCCAGGCGCTCAAGCGCCTTGAAGAACAGCTTGGCCGCCAGCTCATCGCCCGCCGCGGGCCGCGCTTCGTGCTGACGGAAATGGGCGAGCAGCTGTTCCAGCTGGCCGGCGAGGTCTATGGGCAGATGTCGCAGATTGGCGGCTTGCTGGAGCAGCCGGCGGACGAACTGGTGGGCAAGGTACGCCTGCTGATGATCAGCCGTATCGTCAACGAACGCTTCGACGACTTCCTTGCCGACTTCCACCGCCAGCACCCGCGGGTGGAGCTGGAGATCGACGTGATGCGCAGCTCCGACATCGTCGCCGCCCTGCAGGAAAAAACCGCCACGGCGGGCCTCAGCCTGAACCGGCGTGCGCAGCCACGGCTGGAGCAACGGTTGTTCCTGCGCCAGCGCTATGCGTTCTTCTGTGGCAAGCACCATGCCCTGTTCGGCCAGGCCGAAGGCGACCTGCAGCGGGAGAACTTCGTCAGTTTCACCAGTGACCAGATTGGCGGCATGCTGTCGCCACTGACCATTTTCCGCGACCAGCAAGGGTTTGCCGGGCGGATCGTGGCATCGTCACCCAGCCTTGAAGAAGTGCGCCGGCTGGTGATTGCCGGATTTGGCATAGGTTGCCTGCCCGAGCATGTGGTGGCGCCGGATGTAGACGCCGGGTTGCTGTGGAAGCTGCCACCGCAGGAAGGGATTGCCGATGTGGATATCCACCTGTTGTGGAACAGGGAGCAGCGCTTCAGCCGCGCGGAAGAGGTGTTTATCAAGGCGCTACAGCAGAGCCTTGACTGAACGCAGAGCTGGGGTCGGCGAGCACTGGACACGATAGTGGCCAATTAGTAGCATCCAGAACAACTGAACATTACGGACAATCTCAGTCATGGATCGAGCTACCGGGGTCATTCGACGCCCCATTCATCACCCCATCCGCCCCTTGATCACCTGGGAAGAAGCATGGAAGGGGCCCGACGAGGGCTTGATCCGCTGCTGGGAGATTGGCCGTGAGCGGGCTCTGGCCCAGCCAGAACTTGCCCGGCACTGCGCCGATGGCGCACTTCCGGTGCTAGGTTGGAAAGGTGGCCATGATCGCGCATTGAAGAAACCGATGAAGTACGGTTCGTTCAAGTACCTGGCGCAATGGCAGGGCCTTCGCGGCGAGGATCTGTTCATCGATACGCGAACAGAGCTCACCCTGACCTGTAATCACACCGGCATGCTGACAACGTTCACACCGGACCAGGAAAAATACGCCAACGCTGTGATGCTGACGGAATAGAAACGAGGAACAGGGAATGGTCGATCTTCATCAGGAATTTCAGAACAGCCGCTTTTTCCACGAAGCGCGGATCGCGCAGCGCTCGGTTGATGGGTTGATTGGAATCGCTGCGGGCCTGACTGCTGACAATCAGGTCAATCAACAAGAAGCCGAGTTCCTCAAAGGATGGATGGAGCAGCAACTCGTTCATCTTGAGGATCCGGTCATCAATTTGTTGTACCGGCGCCTGAGCGACATGCTCAAGGACAATATGCTGGATGCTGCCGAGTCGGCTGAACTGCTTGAGCTATTGCAGCAGTTCACCGGCAAGCCGCGCTGCAGCGAAAACCCATTCTCTTCACCCACCTCACTGCCACTCGATAACCCCGAACCCACACTGGAGTGGACAGGCCGCATGTTCCTGTTTACCGGCACAATGGCTTACGGGCCTCGCAAAGCATGCGAAGCGCTGGTAGTCGAACGTGGGGGTTCAATCGCCGCGGGGGTGAGCAAGAAGACCCACTACCTGGTCATTGGCAGTATTGGCAACGAGCAGTGGCTGCACAGCAGTTATGGCACGAAGATCAAGAAAGCAGTGGAAATCAGGGAAGCGGGTGCGAACATTGCGATCGTAAGCGAGGCGCATTGGCAGCGTGCGGCGTTTGGTTGATGGCCATGATGGCGTTTACCGCTTCTGAACGGATCGATACACCTCGCTACGCTCGCGCTTGCCAACCGATACCACCACTACAACGATACGCTCGTCCTCGACTCGATAGACGAGGCGATATCCAGAGGCCTTGAGCTTGATTTTGTAGTGGTTCGGCAGGTGACGCAGCGCGTCGGCCTGTACCTTGGGTGACTGCAGGGGATCGGCGAGTTTTTTCTTGATCTGTTCGCGCACGGTGTGGCCTAGCTTGCCCCACTCTTTCAGTGCCGAAGGCAGGAATTCGAGTTTATAGGTCATCCAGGGAAACCGGTACGCCTGTTTCACCCAACCTCGACTTGGCCAGTTCGCTCAATTCGAGATCTTCCAGGCGCTCCATCATGGCCTCGTACAGTTCGGCCGGCACCATGTAACCCATCACGCGGTTGTGATTAAGCACGGCGACGGGCATACCCGCAGCGCCGGTCATCACCGCGGATGGGTTCTTTTTCAGTTCCGACACGCTTACGGCCACGTCAGCGAATATCTTTTGCATGTTTGCACCCTCAATAAAGAGCCATATTTTGGTCCATATATAGGACACAAACAAGTCGTCACTGCTCAAGCACAGAGGTAAGACACGACAGGCGAAATGCCGTGTTTGTGGGAGATCGCCCAGCCCTTTGAATCCAACGCGGTGCATGGCACCGGCTGCGCCGGTGTTCGCGGCTAAAGCCGCTCCCACAGGGTCCCTGCTAACTCAATGAGTCATTTGCAGTTCCATGAGGAGCGGTCGGGGTCAGGCTGTTGCCAGGGCCGGGTAGTCGGTCAGGCCATGGGCATCACCGCCAAACAGCGTGGCCCGTTCGTGCTCGGCCAAGGGTGCATCCAGTTTCAACCGCGCCGGCAGGTCCGGGTTGGCCACGAATGGCCGGCCGAAACCGATCAGGTCAGCCCAGCCCTCCTCCAGCGCGCGCCGTGCACGTTCGCCGGTGTATTTGCCGGCATACACCATCACCCCGGGGAACACTGCCCGCAGCTGTTGCTTGAAGTCCACCGGCATGTCCGGCGCGTCATCCCAGTCGGCTTCGGCAATGTGCAGGTAGCCGATGCCGATTTCGCCCAGGCGCTTGGCCGCTGCGGTATAGGTGGTGACCGGGTCGGCATCGACACAGCCATTGAGCGTGGTCAGCGGCGCCAGGCGTACGCCTACGCGCTGGGCGTCGCCGGTGCCTTCGACCAGCGCACGGGTGACCTGGTCGAGGAAACGCAGGCGGTTTTCCAGCGAACCGCCGTAGCGGTCGGTGCGGTCGTTGGCGCCGGAATCGAGGAACTGGTTGACCAGGTAACCGTTGGCCGCGTGCAACTCGACACCATCAAAACCGGCGGCCATGGCGTTGCGCGCAGCCTGGCGGTATTGCTCGATGATCTCGGCAATTTCCGCTTCGCTCAACGCGCGCGGCTTGGAGGCCTGGACAAAGCCTGGGGTGCCGTCGGCATTGTCGATGAACACATTCACGCCTTCGGCCTGCATCGCCGAGGACGACACCGGTGCCTGGCCGCCGAGCAGGCTGCTGTGGCTGAGGCGGCCGACGTGCCAGAGCTGGGCGAAGATGCGCCCGCCTGCGGCATGTACCGCCTCGGTGACCAGGCGCCAGCCGTCGATCTGCGCCTGGGTGTGGATACCCGGGGTACGGGCGTAACCCTTGCCCAGTGGCGAGATCCAGGTGCCTTCACTGACGATCAGCCCGGCACTGGCGCGTTGTGCGTAGTACTCGGCCATCAGCGCGGTCGGTACATCGCCAGGCTGGGCGGCGCGGGAGCGGGTCATCGGCGGCATCAGCACGCGGTTGGGCAGGTTAAGGGCGCCGAATTGCAGGGGTTGGAACAGCGGATCTTGAGTCATTACGAGCATCTCCGTAAGTCGAATCAGGGGTCAGGCGCGGCTGACGACAGGTTGTGGCTGGGCAGGTACGCGGCGGTCGAGGCGGCCGCTGTACAGGGTCAGGGCCAGGGCACCGAGGGTGACCAGCGCGGCAATCCATGGGGTGTGGCCGAGGCCGAGTTGTTGCACCACCTGGGCACCGCCCCAGGAGCCACCGGCCACACCCAGGTTGAAGGCGGCGATGTTGAAACCGGCAGCCACGTCGACTGCGTCGGGGGCGACCTTTTCCGCCTGCTGCACCACGTACACCTGCAGGCCCGGCACATTGCCGAAGGCCACCGCGCCCCAGGCCAGTACGGTGATTACCACCAGCACCGGATGCGGCGCGGTGAAGGTCAGCGCCAGCAGCACCACGGCCAGCAGCAGGAAGATGATCGACAGTGCCTTGACCGGGCCTTTGCGGTCGGCCAGGCGGCCGCCCCAGATGTTGCCCAGGGCAACCGAAACGCCGTAGGCGAGCAGCACCAGGGCGACGCTGTTGGCGCCGAAGCCGGCGATGTCCTGCAGGATCGGGGCAAGGAAGGTGAAGGCGATCAGCGAGCCGCCGTAACCCACGGCCGTCATGGCATACACCAGCAGCAGACGCGGTTGCAGCATCACCCGCAGTTGGCGCAGCAGCGGTGCCGGCTGGCTGTGCTGGATGCGCTTGGGCACGAACAGCAGTGCGCCGAGCAGCGCCACCAGGCCGAAGGCAGCCACCACCAGGAAGGTCACGCGCCAGCCAAAGTGCTGACCGATGAAGGTACCCAGCGGGATACCGGTGACGAAGGCCACGGTCATGCCACTGAACATGGTGGCGATGGCGCTGGCGGCTTTTTCTTTCGGCACCAGGCTGGTGGCGATGATCGAGCCGACCGAGAAGAACACCCCGTGGGCCAGGCCGGTGAGGATGCGCGCCATGATCAGCGATTCGTAGCTGGGCGCCTGCCAGGCCACCAGGTTACCGGCGGTGAACAGCGCCATCAGGCCGACCAGCAACAGCTTGCGCGGGACGCGGCCGGTCATGGCGGTGAGCAGGGGCGCGCCGATGGCGACGCTGAGGGCGTAAAGGCTGACCAGCAGGCCGGCCGAAGGCAGGGTGACCGCCAGGTCATTGGCGATGGTCGGGATGAGGCCGACGATCACGAACTCCGTGGTGCCGATGGCGAAGGCCGCCAAGGTCAGGGCTAACAAGGCGAGAGGCATTTGAGAATCACCTGTGGAAGGTTGGGATGGGTGAATTCTCGGGGGGACGCGGGGATGGGAAAAAGATGGGGACGGGACAATGAGTTTTGACTTGAAGGCAAAGGTTATCCTCAAGCTATTGCGAGCGGGTCAACTTTAATGTTCCAGCCTGCGCGGTCAGTTGTGGGAGCGGCCTTGTGTCGCGAAAGGGCTGCAAGGCAGCCCCAGGGGTTCAGCGCAAAGACATATATTGCTGGGGCTGCTTTGCAGCCCTTTCGCGACACAAGGCCGCTCCCACAATTGACCGCGTTCATCAACCCGACGAAATGAACGCATCCCAGGCTGGCAAGATCGAGACCGACAAAGTCATAATTGTTAATAGTTAAGTCCCAGGAGGTCTCATGCAAGATCTACGTCAGTTGCGCTACTTCGTAGCCGTCGCCGAATGCGAGAACGTCGGCCGGGCCGCCGAGCAGCTGCATATTTCCCAATCCCCCCTCAGCCGGCAGATCGCCCAACTGGAGGACAACCTTGGCCTGGCGCTGTTCGAACGGCGCAACCAGCGCCTGTACCTGACCAGGGACGGACGCACCTTCCTGGCCGAGGCGCGTGGCCTGCTCAAGCATGCCGAGCGCCTGGAATCGCTGGGCAAGCGCCTGGGCCGTGGCGAGGAAGGCGGCCTGTGCATCGGTTACGTCAACCACGCCATCCACGCCGGCGTGCTGCCGGGCGCGGTGCGGGCCATTCGTGGCGAGCGCCCGAACATTCATATTGCGCTGTACAACATGACCCCCAACGAACAGTTCGAAGGCCTGCGTCAGCGCAGCCTGGACATTGCCCTGGTTTGCGAGCAGCCGCCAAAGAACGACCCCGACCTGCGCGGCCAGCCGGTGCTGGACGACCCATTGCTGCTGGCCATCCCGGCCACGCACCCGCTGGCCAGCAAGGCCGAACTGACCCCCGCCGACCTGCACGAACAGGACTGGATCATCACCGGTGGCCAGCCCGACCAGGTCCACAAGCGTGACGATTTCATCGCCCGCTGTGGCGATGCCGGCTTCACCCCGCGCCTGTCGCTGGAGGCCAACGACCCGCTGAGCGTGCTCGGCCTGGTGTCCGCCGGCCTGGGCCTGGCCATGGTGCAAAGCAGCCTGTCGGCCAGCGCCGGGCCGACCGTGGTGCTGCGCCAGCTGGACTGGTTCCAGCCCAGCGAGCAGTTGTGGGCGGTCTGGCACCAGGTCGACTTGCGGCCGATCGTGGGCATTTTCCGCGAGCGGGTGCTGGCATTGGCCGAGCAAGGGCTTGATAAGTCCACCCAGGTCTGAACTCAGTCGAATTACGTCTTTTACAGTCTGACCGCGCTTCACTAGGATGGCTCCTATCGATGCAACTCACCCACAGGAGCCATTCCATGAACATCGACCTCGGCGGACGCACCGCCATCATCAGCGGCTCGACCGGCGGTATTGGTCTGGCTATCGCCCGCGGCCTGGCCCGCGCCAACGCTGACGTAGTCATTGCCGGCCGCAGCCAGAAGTCGCTGGATGCCGCCCTGGCCGAACTGCGCGAGCAAGGTGGCCGTGGGCAGATCCACGGTGTGGTCGCCGACCTGGGCACCGCCGCCGGTGCCGAAACCCTGTTCGCCGCCCACCCACGGGCCGACATCCTGGTCAACAACCTGGGCATCTACGACGACGTCGACTTCTTCGACGTGGCCGACAGCGAGTGGACGCGCTTCTACGACACCAACGTACTGAGCGGCGTGCGCCTGGCCCGCCACTATGCCCCGGGCATGGTCGAGAAAGGTTGGGGACGGATCCTGTTCATCTCCTCGGAATCGGGCATCGCCATCCCTGCCGACATGATCAACTACGGCGTCACCAAGGCTGCCAACCTGGCGGTATCGCATGGCCTGGCCAAGCGCCTGGCCGGCACCGGGGTAACCGTGAACGCAGTGCTGCCCGGCCCGACCCTGACCGACGGCGTGGCCGCGCTGGTGGCCGATGCGGCCCAGGCGTCCGGGCGCAGCATCCGTGAAGAAGCCGACAACTTCGTGCGTACCGCGCGGCCCAGTTCGATCATCCAGCGCGCCGCCGATGTCGACGAAGTCGCCCACCTGGCGGTGTACCTCGCCTCCCCTTACTCGTCCGCCACCACCGGTGCAGCGCTGCGGGTCGATGGCGGCGTGGTCGACAGCCTGGCTATCTGAGTTCAACCTGGGGGCTGCTCTGCAGCCCATCGCGACACAAGGCCGCTCCTACAAGGGAAACGCGTTCTCCTGTAGGAGCGGCCTTGTGTCGCGATGGGCCGCAAAGCGGCCCCAGACTTTTGCCCTGAAATCAAAACACCTTGCCCTCACCGCAGCTGTTTCCTCCGCCCGATCCCCGCTAGCCTGCCGCCCACACCCGTCTCGAAAGGACCCGCACCATGCCAACCGATCATCAAGCCTGGGCCTGGACCCCGAACGCCGGCCTCGACGGCCTGCAACTGCTGCGTAAACCCCTGCCACAACCCGGCCCCGGTGAGGTGCTGGTGGCCAACCGCGCCATTGCCCTCAACCCGGTGGACTGGAAAATCTGCGAGTGGGGCCACCCTGCCTGGCAGCAAGGCACGGTCCCGGGCGTGGATGGCGCCGGTGTGGTAGTCGCCGTTGGCGCAGGCGTCGACATGCCGTTGGGCAGCCGCGTTGCCTACCACCAATCGCTGGCGCGTGACGGCAGCTTTGCCGAGCACTGCCTGCTGGATGCCAGCCTGGTGATGCATATCCCCAGTGCGCTCGGCGACACCGCCGCGGCCGCCGTGCCCTGCCCCGCCCTGACCGCCTGGCAGGCCCTGGCCAAGGTGCCCGAAGGTGCCAGCCGCGACGTGCTGGTGATCGGCGCCGGTGGCGCGGTGGGCTTCTACCTCGCGCAACTGGCCGCGCAACGAGGCCTGCGCGTGTGGGCCAGTGCTGGCCAACGCCACCACGCCACACTCAAGGCCCTTGGTGTGAGTGGGGTGTTCGACTACCACGACGCCGACTGGCAGGACCAACTGCAGGCCGCCCTGGGCGAGCGCCCGCTGCATGCCCTGTTCGACACCGTCAGCGGCGCCCATGCCGGCAGCCTTGCCCACCTGCTCGGCTACAACGGCCACCTGGTGTGCATCCAGGACCGCCAGGAAACCGCGCCAACGCCCGCCTTCGGCACGGCGATCTCGCTGCATGAAGTGGCGCTCAACAGCATTCATGCCCATGGCCGGTTGGCAGATCGCCAAGCCCTGCGCGTGGCCGGTGAACGCCTGCTGCAGGCCGTCGCCGATGGCAGCCTGATCGCGCCACAGCGCCGCGAGTTCGCCTTCTCGGCATTGCCACAGGCTCTGCGGCAGCTGAAAGAGGGCCAAGGCGCAGGCAAATGGGTGACGTGCCTCGACTGAACGCCATGTGCGAGAACTTGGATCCCATTCTGCTACAAGGTATGCTGGGCAATAGCTAAACGCCACTATCCAGGCAGGCTTCGTGCCTGCCTTCAAGGACGAGCCCTTTGCCCAGCCACCCTACCCGCCACACCATCGCCCGCCAGTGGCAGCTGCTCAAGCTGCTGCCCGGCCGCCACCCGGGGATGAGTTCCACCCAGTTGCAGGCCGCCCTGACAACCGTGGGCCATATCACCAGCAAACGCACCGTCGAACGCGACCTGGTCGAACTCGCGGCGCTGTTCCCGCTGCAGTGCAACAGCAAAGGCATGCCCTACGGCTGGTACTGGCAACCGGGCCTGAACCTGGGTGAAGCGCAGCAGCTGCAACCCGATGCGCTCACACCCCCGGAACAGGTCGAGTTGCACGCCTGGGTCGATGATGCGCTGGCCCGGCGCCTGGACGCGGAGCCACTGTCGGCAGATATGCAACTGACGCTGCAAGCGGACGGTGGCGCCACCCTGGTCGCCACCGTCGACGACAACCGTGCGCTGATGGGCTGGCTGCTGTCCCAGGCCGGCTCGATCCGCGTGCAGGCGCCGCAGGCACTGCGCCAGGCCATGCTCGAGCAGTTGCGCCAGAGCCTGGCGCTGCACGAGGGTGGTTGTTGACCGGCAAGCAAAAGTCATTGTCCCCCGGGCCGCTTTTTCCCATAGCTGGCCCTGCGCAGAATCTGCTCCTGACAACGCCTCACTATCAGGAGTACCCGATGAAACGCTTCAAGCCCTTGCTGCTCGCCGTCGCCCTGGCGACCACTGCCCAGGCCACCCTGGCCGCCGACTGGCAGACCTCGCCCTACGGCAAACAGGATGAAATCGGCGCCGCCAACCTACTCACCCCCGAAGTGGTCAAGCAGGCGGTCGGCCTGGTCAAGACCGGCAAGACCTACCCGCTGGCCGTACCGGTGAGCAAGGACCTGCCGGCCTTCCGCCACCGCAGCTTCCACCTGTACAACATCCAGCCTGGCGAACAGGCCGGCCAGACCCTGGGCCGCAACAAGTTCAGCTTCAACGATGAACTGGTCAACGGCTGGACCGGCGTCGGCACCCAGCTCAACGGCATCGGCCACATCGGTATCGACAACGTCTACTACAACGGCAACAAGGCGGCCGACTTCGTCACCGTCGAAGGCGTGACCAAGCTGGGCGTGGAAAAAGTACCGCCAATGGTCACCCGCGGCGTGGTGCTGGACATGACCGCTCACTACGGCAAGGCCATCGTGCCGGGTGGCACCTCGTTCACCGTCGACGACATCAAGGCCGTGCTCAAGAAAGAAGGCATTACCCTGCGCAAGGGTGACGTGGTGCTGTTCAACACCGGCTGGCTGGAACTGATCGGCAAGGACAACCAGCAGTTCCTCGCCACCGAACCGGGCATCGACCTGCCGGCGGCCGAGTGGCTGGCGGACCAGGGCATTGTCGCCTTTGGTGGCGATACCTGGGCTTCGGAGGTGTACCCGAACCCGACCGGTGAAGAATTCCCGGTCAACCAGTTCATGCTGGCCAAGCGCGGCATCTACAACCTGGAGCTGATCGACACCCGCGCGCTGGTGAAGGACAAGGCGTTCGAGTTCCTGTTCGTGCTGGGGCAGCCGCTGTACAAGGGCTCGACCCAGGTGAACATCAACCCGGTGGCGATTCACTGATCGCCGCGCCTGAAGGCTGACACGGTACCTGTGGGAGCGGGTTCACCCGCGAAGAAAGCGACACGGTGCATGGCACCGGCTTCGCCGGTGTTCGCGGGCTTGCCCGCTCCCACAGGAACCGCGCATTTTCTGAGCCCCGCGCCAAACCTGTGGGAGCGGGCAAGCCCGCGAAGGGCCGCAAAGCGGCCCCAATTTGCCTAACTGACCGGGATTAGGGTTCACCCGCTCCCACAGGGGCCTACGTTCAGTCAGGCGATTCAGAACGTACCGGGGAACGCCCCGCCATCGATCAACAGGTTCTGCCCGGTGATGTACCCGGCATGCGCACTGCACAGGAACGCGCAGTAAGCGCCAAACTCGCCGGCACTGCCAAAGCGCGCCGCCGGGATGGCCTTGCGTCGCGACTGGGCGGTGGCTTCCACATCGCCACCTGCCGCCTTCAAGGTCTTCTGCAGGCGCGCCGTGTCGAACGCCCCAGGCAGCAGGTTATTCAGCGTCACGTTGCTGCCCGCCAGGCGCTGCTGACGGGCCAGGCCGGCGATGAAGCCCGTCAGGCCACTGCGCGCACCATTGGACAAGCCAAGAATATCGATCGGCGCCTTCACCGCGCCGGAGGTGATGTTCACCACCCGGCCGAACCCGCGCTCGGCCATGCCATCGACCACCGCCTTGATCAGCTCGATGGGGGTAAGCATGTTGGCGTCCAGTGCCTTCAGCCAGTCCTCGCGGCCCCAATCGCGGAAGTCGCCCGGGGGCGGGCCACCGGCATTGTTGACCAGGATATCCACCTGCGGGCAGGCTGCCAGCAGCGCCTGGCGCACCTCGGCGTCGGCGACATCACCGGCCACGGTGCGCACCTCGATGCCCGGGCAGGCCGCGCGCAACTCGGCGGCGGTCTGCTCCAGGGTGGCCTGGGTACGGGCATTGATGACCAGGTTGACGCCTTCTTTGCCCAGCGCCTCGGCGCAGCCTTTGCCCAGGCCCTGGCTGGCCGCGCAGACGATGGCCCAGCGGCCGGTAATGCCTAGATCCATTGGGTTGCTCCTTGATGCAATGCAGTTACAGGGTCACTGGATCGGCGAAAACGCGGCAGGCATCAACAGCTTCGATTCCATCCGCACCAGCATCGGGAAGGCCACGGGGATGAAGCGCTCCAGCCAGTCCGCATCGCGGTACAGGGCGGCGCGGCGCTCGATGCGGTCGTCAAGGCTCTCGTAGGCCCAGATGTGCACCACCTGGTTCAGTTCGCCAATCTCGGTGTACCACCAGCCCACCAGCTTGGCGTAGCGCGAGATCACCGGCAAGCCTTCCTTTTCGAAGTGCTCCAGGTACTGCTTCATCTTGCCGATGTGCAGGGTGTAGGTACGCATTTCATAGAACATGGTCGTGGTTCCGTAAGAGGTTCAGAGGTTGCCGTGGTAGGCGTCGGTGATCAGGCGCTCGACATCACGCGCGGTGGTCAGGCGTGGGTTGACCAGCACGTTGCCGCTGCGCATCGAGTCGCTGACCATCTGCGGCAGGAACTCCAGGTCCACGCCCAGTTCACGGATGGTCGCGGGAATGCCGATGGCCTGGTTCAGGGCCACCACCGCATCCACCGTGCGTGCCGCGGCCTGCTCCACGCTGAGCCCGGTCACATCGGCGCCCAGGGCAATGGCGATGTCACGGAAGCGCTCCGGGCAGGCCGGCAGGTTGAACTTGATCACGTAAGGCAGCAGGGCGGCGTTGGCGATGCCATGGGGGATGTTGAACACCCCGCCGAAGGTGTGGGAAATGGCATGCACGTTGCCCAGCTTGGATTGCGAGAAGGCCACCCCGGCCAGGAACGAGCCCAGCAGCATCTGCTCGCGGGCCGCCATGTCGGTGCCGACGAAGTAGGTTTTTTCCAGGCTGCCGGCAATCATGCGAATGGCCTGCAAAGCCATGGCCTGGCTGATCGGGTTGGCCTGGCGCGACACATACGACTCGATGGCATGGGTCAGGGCATCCATGCCGGTGGCGGCGGTGATGGCCGCAGGCAGCTTCAGGGTCAGTGCCGGGTCGAGGATGGCCAGGCGCGGGAACAGCCGCGGGCTGACGATCACCGTCTTGAACAGCGTGCGCTTGTTGGTGAACACGGTCGACGCCGTGCATTCGCTGCCGGTACCGGAGGTGGTCGGGATGGCGAAGATCGGCAGCGGCGGCTGGGTCAGTTTGTCGTAGCCCTCGTAGTCGAGGATGTTGCCAGGGTTGGTGGCCATCGCCGCCACACCCTTGGCGGTGTCGATGCTGCTGCCGCCACCCACGCCGATCACGGCGGTGCAGTTGCGCTCTTTCAGCAGCGCCACGGCAGCGTCGAGCACGTCGGTGCTGGGGTTGGCTTCAACGGCGCAGAACAGCTGGTAGTCGATGCCCGCCTGCTCCAGCGAGGCGAAGAAGCCGGCGAGGATGCCTGCATCGATCAGGCCTTGGTCGGTGACCACCAGCAGGGTGCCGTCCACGTACGGCTTGAGCAGCGCACCGGCCTGGTCGGCCAGGCCCGCGCCACATTTGGCAATGGTGGGGAAATGGAACTGGAATTGGCTCATGAGGGGTCCTCAGGCAACTGCGTTGTTCTTGTTGTGCCCGTCGTGACGCTGGCGGGCCGTGCCGGGGCAATCTAGAGCGCGGGCCAGGGCCGCCGATAATGAAAAGAGCTGATCCGCCAATAACCACTGCTTATCCCCTGCCTGGGTAATAAGCAGGCGTTATTGGCGGATCAGCTCTTTTCATTACCTGCACTGCCGGCAGCGCTCCAACAATCGGCCTGCGTAGTTGCTACGCCTCCCGATAATCACAACAACGAGCTCCTGCGATGAAGACCATCCCCTCCCCGGCCGACCTGGCGCTGCCCGCTGCGGCCCCGATGACCACGGTGCGCTGGCGCATCTTCCTGATCCTGTTGCTGCTGACCGCAATCAACTACATCGACCGCGCCTCGCTGTCGGTGGCGCTGCCGCTGATCGCCCCCGAGTTCAACCTGACGCCGGCCATGGAAGGGCTGATGCTCAGTGCGTTCTTCTGGTCCTATGCGTTGATGCAGATCCCTGGCGGCATGCTGCTGGACCGCTTCCACACCCGCGGCATCATTGGCGCGGCAACCGTGGCCTGGGGCCTGTTCCAGGCACTGGGCGCAGCCTCGCACAATTGGCTGGTACTACTGCTGACGCGCATCGGCCTGGGCGTGGCCGAGTCGCCGATCATGCCCGCCGGGGCCAAGCTCAATGGCGCCTGGCTGACGCCTAACGAACGTGGCCGTGGCGCGGTGCTGGTGGATGGCGGCGCGCCGCTGGGCAGCGCCCTGGGGGCGATCCTGATTTCCGGGCTGATTGCCTGGCTGGGTTCGTGGCGGTTGGCCTTCGTGGTGGCCGGGGTCGGCACCGTATTGGCCGGCATCCTGGCGTGGAAGTACATCCGCAACCACCCCAGCGAGCACCCGGGGGTCAACGAGGCCGAGCTGCGCCACATCACCGAAGGCAACGCCAACGCCCATGCCGCGGCAGCCAAGGCCAGCCTGCCGCTGCGCGAGCTGCTCAAGGACCGTTCGATCTTTGCCATGTTCGCCGGCTACAGCTGCATCCTGGCGGTGTTCTACGGCCTGCTGACCTGGATGCCGAGCTACCTGCACAAGGCCCATGGCCTGAACATCTCGGCCATGGGCGGGGCGACCTTCCTGATCTTCATGTGCGGGTTTGTCGGCGAACTGATCGGCGGCTGGATCGGTGACCGCTGGCGGGCCAGCGGTGCCTCGCCGAACCTGGTGATGCGCACCATGTTCAGCGGTTCGGCGCTGGTGGCGGCGCTGTGCATCCTGGCAGCAGCCTATGTGGGCGAGACCGTCGCGGTGATCAGCCTGCTGTGCGTGGCGATGTTCTTCATCCGTTGGTGCGGGATGTACTGGTGCCTGCCGGCGATCATCGGCGGGCCGTCGCGCACCGGCGTGCTGGGTGGCACCATGAACTTCTGCGGCAACATGGCCGGGGTGCTGGTGCCGATCGTGATCGGGCTGATCGTACAGTTCACCGGGGATTACTTCTTTGCGCTGATCTTCTTTGTGGTGGCTGCGGTGTTGATTGCGGTGTTTTCCAGCTTGATCGATTACCGCGAGCGGCAGTTCTGAGATACAGCCGGTTGGGGCTGCTTTGCAGCCCATCGCCGGCAAGCCGGCTCCCACACCGGTCGAGCTGCTTTCAAGGTTTTTGCAGTACCTGTGGGAGCTGGCTTGCCGGCGATAAGGCCAGGACAGGCAACGCGAGACAGTTGCTCCAACAGCGAGCCGCAACAGGGCTCAACCGGCCGTAAGCTCCTCCACCAGCAACCGCGCCGCCGGCGACAGCGGCGCTGCCACCCGGTGCACGATCCCGAACGGCTCGCTCAGTGCCCGCAGCTGCACTGCCAGCGACACCAGCAACCCGCGCTGCTCGGCAAAGACCGCCACCGCGCTGGGGATCACCGCCACCAGCGTCGGGTCGTCTTCCAGCAGCATGAAGGTGGCGAAGGTGGAGAAGGTTTCCAGCGGGTAGCGTGGCACCTCCACCCCCGCCTCGCTCAACTCACGCTCCAGCGCCTGGCGCATGGGCATGTTGGCCGGGTAGACGATCCAGCGGTACTGGCTCAGGTCGCCAACTTCCAGCGCCGCCGCCCCGGCCAGCGGGTGCTGCGGGTGCGCGACCACCGCCAGCGGCTCCTGGGCCAGTTCGACAAAGGCGTAGTCCGCCGCGTTGCGGCCCAGCCCTGGCCGGCAGATGGCCAGGTCCAGGCGCCCTTCATCAAGCTGGGCCAGCAGGCTGGCACTGGTGTTCTCGGCGATCTCCACCGCCAGTTGCGGCTGCTTGCGGCGCAACCGCCCGAGGGCACCGACCAGGGTCGGCATGGCACCCATGATGCTGCCCACCGCCAGCCGCCCACCCTGGCCCTGGACGATGCCCAGCACCTCTTCGCGCAAATGCCCCAGGTCACTGTGAATCAACCGCGCATATCGCACCACGCAACGGCCTACGTCATTGGCCACCAGGCCGCTGGGCAGGCGTTGGAACAACGGCACACCCAGCACCTCCTCCACCTCGCGCAAGGCCTTGGTAGCCCCGGGCTGGGAAATCGCCATGGCCTCCGCTGCCTTGTGCAGGGAGCCGCAGCGGTCGAGTTCGATGAGCAGGCGTAACTGGCGCAGGCGCAGGCGGGAAAAAATGGAGTCCAGGGAGGGGATCATCGGGCAGGCTCGGCATGGGTCTTGTAATGCCGAGCACTATAGAGGGTTGTCAATGGGCCATTATTGAGTTTGCGGCAAATGACCTTTGCCCTGAAGACACGCGCGGCAGGCTCACACCACGCGGCGGCGCGACAGGCAGGCATACCCCAGGCCCAGCACGCTGGCCGCCAATACGCCCAGCAGCACCATCAGCTCGCGGCTGTAGCGGGCCACCCAGGCAGGGAAGCCGATGACCTCGCGGTACACCTGTATGTCAGCCTTGCCATCGGCGTGACTGATGCTGACCCCGCCCTGGCGGATCTGCGAATAGTCCGCATCGAAATACACCCATACCTTGCATGCACCACCCGGCTCGATGACGGGGATGTCCGCTTGCATGGTGGAGGTTTCCAGGATGGTGTCATTGCCAGCTGCATCGCGCACCTGCACCAGGCCTTTCGCCGGCAGGCGGATTTTCACCTGGCGCACCTGCGCATCACCGCTGTTGCGCAGCTCGATGAGCAGACCGGTACGGTGGTCGACCAGCCCGGCCTCGAAGGGCTTGGCGAACAGCTGGGCATACGGCGCCTGGGCCATTTCGATCAGCCGCTCGACCTGATCGTGGCTCAGCCTGCCCTCGCTGATGGAATTGATACGCCCCTGCAACTGCTCGTACTTGAGCTGCTCGCTGGCTTTGGTGATGCGTTCGCTGAACTGGCTGGGATAGGTGAGATAGGCATAGGTCAGCGATGCCTCCAGGCGCGGGTTGCCCCTGAGCAACCCATAGGCGGCCAGCAGGACCATCAGGCCAAGCAGCACGGCTACGAGGAGTTTCCCCACCTTGTCCCAGCTCAATGCGAACTTCCTTCTGTCGTGATACAGACGATTCAAACTGACCAAGGGTGCCAAGTTCATGGTCCCCAGGCAAGCCTGACTAAGGCTCCTGCTCGCCTCCCCGAGCCTGGCGCAACTGCTGCAACTGGCCGTCGATCAGCGCCTTGGCCATGCCTGCCAGGTAATACGTGGCCTGCATCATCGCCTTGCGGTCACCGGGCCGGTCGATGGCCTTGCGGGTGAGTTCGGTAATGCAGCCCATGATGCTCGAGGCCTCCATCAGCGCCGTACGCATTGGCAGCTGCGCGTTCATCTGCACCAGTTCGGCGCCGCCGTTGCCAAAACGGCCCGCTGCGCGCACGACATTGAGGCTGCTGCTTTCTTTCGGAGTGTCTTTGTCCATGTCCATTCCTCGGGGTTACGAGCGTGCCGAGACTAGGGTGCTGCCTGCCCCGCCACAATAACCTTGGGGGTGGAAAGGCTTACTTTCGGAAATGGACTACAAGAACCCTACAAAGGGGATGCTCCGCCACCACTCAGGCTCTTGACCGGCAACCGGCAGTGACGGACGATCAATGTCCCCCCACAAGGATGAACACCATGCTACGGATACTGGGCAGAGCCTCCTCCATCAATGTACGAAAAGTCCTGTGGGCGTGCGCCGAGTTCGAGGTCGCGTTCGAGCGCGAAGACTGGGGGGCGGGTTTCAAGCCCACGGACAGCGCCGAGTTCCTTGCGTTGAACCCCAACGCCATGATCCCGGTGATCCAGGATGGCGACTTCACCCTGTGGGAATCCAACAGCATCATCCGCTACCTGGCCACGCGCTATGGCGCCACCGGGTTCTACCCGGGCGAGGCGCAGGCGCGGGCCAGGATCGACCAGTGGATCGACTGGCAGGCCTCGGACCTCAACCGTTCCTGGAGCTACGCGTTCATGTCGCTGGTCAGGCACTCGCCCGCCCACCAGGACCCACAGGCCCTGGCCGCCGGCTGCGCGGACTGGGCGCGCTACATGCACATTCTCGACCGCCAGCTGGCAAGCACCGGTGCCTATGTGGCCGGCAGCCAGTTCACCTTGGCCGACATCCCCATTGGCCTGTCGGTCAACCGCTGGTTCGAAACGCCCTTCGAGCACCCGCACCTGCCGGCCGTGCGCGATTATTACGAGCGGCTGAGCGAGCGCCCGGCCTATCACCTGCATGGCCGTAACGGTACGCCGTGATGGCAACAGATTGACGACCGGGGCAGGACTGTGGGGCTGCTTTGCAGCCCATCGCGACACAAGGCCGCTCCTACAAGGAATCGCGTCTTCCTGTAGGAGCGGCCTTGTGTCGCGATGGGGCGCAAAGCGCCCCCGAAGATCTCCACCTGTTACGCAGCAACCTGACTCGCCGCAGCCCCCAACCGCCCCCGCCAAGCGAACAGCAGCACCATCACCAGGCCCAAAACCGCCATCGCCGCCCCCGCCAGGGAAACCGCCGAATACCCCAGCCCGGCATTGATCACCGCCCCACCCAGCGCCGCACCAATCGCATTCCCCAGGTTGAACGCCCCGATGTTCACCGCCGACGCCAGGTTGGGCGCATCCTTGGCCGCCTCCATCACCCGCATCTGCAGCGGCGGCACCAGGGCAAAGCTGGCAGCGCCCCACACCAGGATCGCCAGCGCAGTCGGCAGCGGCCAGTCCATCACCAGCGGGAACACCAGCAACACCGCAATCAGCACGGCCAGCGACAGCATCAGGGTACGGTCGATCGAGCGGTCCGCCGCCTTGCCACCCCACACGTTGCCCAAGGTCAGGCCGACACCGAACAACACCAGCATGGCCGTGACGAAGGTGGTGGACGCTGCCGCCTCGCTCTGCAGGATCGGCGCGATGTAGGTGAATACCGTGAACATCGCACTGGAGCCCACCACGGTCAGCAGCAATGCCGCCAGCACCGGCCCGCGGCCGAGCACGCGGATTTCGGCCATGACCCCGCCACCCTTGGGCGACGGCACATTGGGCAGTGCGTACCAGAGGGTGGTCATTGCCACCAGGCCGAGCCCGGCGATGCCCCAGAATGCCGTGCGCCAGCCCAGCATTTCACCGAACCAGGTCGCCAGCGGCACTCCGCCGATGGTGGCCAGGGTCAACCCCATGAACATGGCGGCCACGGCCCCGGCGCGCTTCTCGGGCGGCACCACGCTGGCCGCGACGATCGAGCCGATGCCGAAGAACGCACCGTGGTTCAGCGAGGTGACCACGCGGGCGACCAGCAGGCTGGCGTAGTCGCTGGCCAGGGCCGACATCAGGTTGCCGAGGGTGAAGATGGCCATCAGCCCGATCAGCAGGTAACGCCGCGGGATCTTCACCGTGGCCAGGGTCATCAGCGGTGCGCCGATCAGCACACCGATCGCATAGGCACTGACCAACAGCCCGGCAGCGGGGATGGAGACGCCAAGGTCGGTGGCGATGCTGGGCAACATGCCCATGGGGGCGAACTCGGTGACCCCGATGCCGAAGGCACCGATGGCGAGTGCGACAAGAGGTGGATTGATACGCATGGCAAGCTCCTTATCTATGCCGCAAATGCTACGATCCATTTCAAAAGCGCACTAGACTGCTTTTTTGCGAACCACCTTTGCGCATGAGGCACAAATGGACTTCAGTGGAAGATCCGGAGAGATGGAAATTTTTGCCAAGGTGGCGCAACAGGGCAGCCTGTCCGCCGCCGCCCGGGCGCTGGGCCTGACGCCTTCGGCGGTCAGCCGCATCATCGCCCGCACCGAACAGCGCCTGGGCACCCGCCTGCTGCTGCGCACCACCCGGGCGATCACCCTCACCCCCGAGGGTGAGGCGTACCTGCGCGGTGCACGGCGGGTGCTGGCCGACATGCTCGAAGTGGAAGAAGCCATTACCGACCAGGGCGTGCCACGCGGGCGCTTGCGAGTCAGCGCAGCGCTGGGCCATGGCCGCTTGACCGTGGTGCCGTTGCTGGCAGCGTTCAGCGCGCGCTACCCGCAGGTGCTGGTCGACCTTACCCTCAGCGACGAAGTGGTCGACATTCTCGGCGGCCAGGCCGACGTGGCGCTGCGCTTCGGCCACCTGCCGGACAGTTCGTTGAGCGCCCGCGCCATTGGCGAAACCGGCCAGGTCATCGTCGCCTCGCCCGAGTACCTGGCGCGCTGCGGTACGCCGCTTGTGCCGGAGGACCTGGCCCGGCACAACTGCCTGCGCTTCAACTTCCGTCGTGCCGCACCCGACTGGCCGTTCCGCCGCGACGGGCAGGCGTTTTCATTGAAGGTGACGGGCAATATCGAATGCAGCAGCGGCGAGGCCTTGGCGCAGTTGGCCAGGCTCGGCGCCGGCGTGGCGCGCATCGGTACCTTTACCGTGGCCGATGAACTGGCCAACGGGCAGCTGGTGCCGTTGCTGGAGGCGTACAACCCCGGTGATCGCGAGCCGATCCATGCGGTGTTCGTCGGCGGCCCGGCGATGCCGGCGCGGGTACGGGTGTTCGTGGATTTTCTGGTGGAGCAACTGTCAGGCCTGCCCAGCGCCTTGTAGGGGCGGCCTTGTGTCGCGAAAGGGCTGCAGAGCAGCCCCAACAGACTATGCACAGTTGCTGAAATCCAGGGGCCGCTTTGCGGCCCTTTCGCGACACAAGGCCGCTCCTACAAGGGGCCACGGGATCCATGCGGCATCCGCTGATCTGGCAGTACAATGCCGCACTTTTACATCAGCCATGCAAAGGACCGCCCATGCTTTACGTCGTCATGCTCGGAGGCCGCCACCCCGGCGCCAAGATCGAAGTCCACGATGTGGTGTTCGCCCTGGCCGACACCTTCGAACAGGCCTACCCGCAGTTGCGCCAGGCCTGGTTCGGCAGCCCGAAAGGTCTGCACATCGATTCGTGGCTGGAAGTGCATGGCGTCGACGGCCAGCGCATCGAACTGCGCCCGCACGCCCCCGCCCCCGGTGCCCTGCGCCTGTACTTCATCAACCTCGGTGGTTATGAACGCGAAGTGTTCGGCGAGGCCCACCGCTACCTGCTGGTCACCGCCCACGACAAGACCGAGGCCAAGGCCCTGGGCAAGCAACGCATGCAGGCGGACTGGCTGAAGCCGCATACCGATGCCTTGCTGGATGTCGACGACTGCCTGGCGATCGACCAGGTCGCAGGGCAGTTCGTGCACCTGGTCGAAGGGGCGCATGAGCCGCTGATGGTGCGTAGCGACTACATCCTCATCTGATGCCGATAGCGCCTGTTGGTACTGAGGGCTTTCGTCACAGTGCACGGGTACACTTGCCTTCAGCTCACGCTCAGGAGTTGCTTCATGCCCTACCCCATCGAACAGAAACTGGTCATCGGCGTTGCTTCGAGTGCGCTGTTCGACCTCACCGTCTCGGACGACATCTACCAGACCCAGGGCGTCGAGGCTTACCGCCAGCACCAGCAGCAGAACCTGGACGAACCCTTCCCCAAGGGCGTGGCGTTCCCGTTCATTCGCCGCTTCCTGAGCATCAACCAGGCCTTCCCCGAGCAACTGCCGGTGGAAGTGGTGCTGCTCTCGCGCAACTCGCCGGAAACCGGCCTGCGGGTGTTTCGCTCGATCAGCCACTACCAGCTGGACATCACCCGCGCGGCGTTCATGTCGGGCCGCTCGCCCTACGAGTACATCCCGGCGTTCAATGCCTCGCTGTTTCTCAGCGCCAACGAGGAAGATGTGCAGAAAGCCATCGACGCCAACTACCCGGCCGGGCGGGTGCTGCCGACACGCATCTACGATGACGAGATCGACACCGAACTGCGGGTGGCCTTCGACTTTGACGGGGTGATTGCCGATGACGAGGCCGAGCGCGTGTACAAGCGCGACGACAACCTGGACGAGTTTCAGGAGCATGAGCGTGTGCGCAAGGGCATCCCGCATTCGCCGGGGCCGCTGGCGGACCTGTACCGCAAGCTTTCGCTGATTCGCATGCTCGAAGACCGCAAGTTGGCCGAGGACCCGGCGTACAAGCGCATCTTGCGGATTGCCATCGTGACGGCGCGCAATGCCCCTTCGCATGAGCGGGTGGTGACGACGTTGAAGGACTGGGGCGTATCGCCGGACGAGTGCTTCTTTCTGGGCGGGATGGAAAAACCCAGGGTGCTGTCGATACTGAAGCCACATGTGTTCTTTGATGACCAGCGCAGCCATTTGCAATCGCCGGCGGGGGACTTGCCGATGGTGCATGTGCCGTTCGGGGTGGCGAATCGCGAGCGTTCGGCGGCGGACTCTGCGCTCGACGTGCCCCACAGGTACAGCGTTGCTCCCGAGGTTGTCGCTGAACCTGTGGGAGCGGCCTTGTGTCGCGAAAGGGCCGCAAAGCGGCCCCAGGATTGATGCGCAACAGTTGAAATTGCTGGGGCTGCTCTGCAGCCCTTTCGCGACACAAGGCCGCTCCCACAGGGGTTTGCGCCAACTTTTAGAATTTGAGCAAGACAGCTGCTCCCACTTCGATCGCACCGGTTTGATGTAATGCGCAATACCTGCGCAACGCCAGTGCCATCCTCCGCCCGCTTTACTCAGCTCGCCCAGCAGGACTGCCGAATGACGCTGCAGAAATTCCCAGGCCGGAATGCAGGCTCCTTGTCCGCGATCACATCCGCCTTCACGTTGCCAAACGTGGTCTGCGGCTTGTGCCGGATCCCGTCGTAAAACGCCTGGATGATCGCCTCCTTGAACCGCTCCCCACGCGGGTGCGCCTGGACCACGGCGTCCCGCGCGGCAATCCCCAGCCCTTCGTGGTGCAGCCCCAGCACATCGGTCTCCACCCCCGCCGTGACCAGGGCGATCAGCGGGTGCATGTGCTCTGGAATGCCCGGCGTGGTATGCAGCGCGATCGCCGTCCACACACGCTCGACATCGCGCTCGTCCACGCCGTGGCGCTGGAGGAAATCGCGCGCCGCATTGGCACCATCCACCTCGAAGCGGCAGCAATCGCTGCTGTGCTGATGGGTCAGGCCCATGTCATGGAACATGCAGCCTGCGTACAACAGTTCACTGTCGTAACGCAGCCCCAGCCGCTGCCCGGCAAGGGCCGCGAAGTAGAACACCCGGCTGGAGTGGTGGAACAGCAAAGGGGAAGCCGTGTCACGGACGAGCTCGGTGATTTCCCGAGCCATGGCGCTGTCGGGCACCTGGATACCGGCGATGGATGAGGACATGGTCGCTCCTGGGTGGGTTGATGACGAGCTCAGTCTGCGGTCGTGAGCCCATGTCCTCAATTGACTTGTAGCGCCAGATACTGCCATTGTCGGTGGATTACGGACTTGCGGCGCAACGCCCGGAGCCACCATGCCCTCTTCCCCCATCACGGTCGCCATCCTGGCCATGCCCGGCGTACAACTGCTGGATGCCTGCGGCCCGCTCGATGTGTTCGCCGAAGCCAACCGCCAGGCCGGCCGTGACGCCTATCGCCTGCTGTTGCTGGCTTGCGAACCGGGGCCGCTGGTGAGCTCTTCCGGTACGCGCCTGGTCGCCGACGGCTGGATCGGCGAAGACCTGGAAGCCATCGACACCCTGCTGGTCGCCGGCACGCCGCAGGCTGCCGAGCAATACCTGCGCCCCGGCATTCTCGACTGGCTGCGGCAACGCGCGGGCGCTTGCCGGCGTTACGGCTCGGTGTGCACGGGGGCGTTTGCCCTGGCGGCTGCCGGGTTGCTGGATGACCGGCGTGTGACCACCCATTGGGCCGTGGCGCAGCCGCTGGCCGAGCGTTACCCGCGGGTGCAAGTGGATGCCGACGCCATTCAGGTGCATGACGGCAACCTGCGTACCGCTGCGGGGGTAACGGCCGGGCTGGACCTGGCACTGGCCCTGGTGGAAGAGGACCTGGGGCGGGATATTGCCCAGCAGGTTGCCGGGCACCTGGTGATGTACTTCAAGCGGCCTGGCGGGCAGCTGCAGTTCAGCCGGCAAGGTGGGACGTCGCCGGTCGGGCGTTCGGCATTGCAGGGGTTGCAGCGTTACGTGGCCGCCAACCCTGCACTGGACCACGGGGTTGCCAGCCTGGCTGCGCGGGTTGGGCTGAGCCCGAGGCATTTTGCACGGGTGTTTCAGAGTGATGTGGGGATGACCCCGGCCGCGTGGGTGGAGCTGGCGCGGGTGAATGCTGCGCGGGCGCGGCTGGAGGCTGGGCGAGAGGCACCGAAGCAGGTGGCGGCGCTGTGCGGGTTTGCCAATGCGGATACGTTGCGGCGGGCGTTCGTCAAGCATGTGGGGGTTACGCCGGCGGAGTATCGCAAGCGGTTTGGGCGGTCGGGGTGAGGTGAACCGTGGTATGTGCGCTCGCGCCGGGTACGCTTTTGCGTCCCGGCCGAGGCTTTGCGCTATTTCGCCAGATTGGGCTCGGGCTTTGGCTCTTCCGGGGTAATCCAGCGGACTTCGATACGGCGCTGCTGTGCATCCTCCGGCGCTATACCGGGAATGGGCTGTGAGTCGCCATAACCTGCCACCACTACACGTCGTGCAGTAACAGAATCAAGATTACCGACGATCAGTTTGCGCGCTTCACGAGCACGCGCAGCAGAAAGCGTGAAGTTGTCGTCGTACACCGTACAATTGGCTTCGAAGTTAGTCACCGGTCGCAGCACCGGCAAGTTGTCAGTGTGGCCTTCAATGTACACCTGGGCACCACGAAACTGTGCCAGAAACTGCGTTACCGCCGCCTCGATGCTCTGGAAGGCTTCGCGGGACTGCTCGGTGATACATGCACTGCCGCGACCGAACACCCCGTCACGCAGCGTCAGTTTCTGCGCCCCCAGGTCAAGGGCAACCAGGCTGGCACCGGCAGTACTATTGAGCGAGTCCTGAAGTGCGCCAAGCAACTGCTCGACTTTCTGCCGCTGGCTGGCACTGCTTTGAGCCTGTTCCTGTTGATACTTGAGGTCCGAATAGCTCTTCTGCAACACCGCCATCACCAGCAACAGCATGACCACGGCCATGACCCCAGCCATCAGGTCGGCAATGGAAACCCATTCATTCGGTTTATCTTTCATCGCCGGTTACCTTCACTCGATCACCTCGTTCAGTGCCGCAACAGGTTGCGGACGGTCGAGGGCATGAAGCTGGTCAATGATTTTCCTGAGCGACTGGGTAATTTCACTGCCGGTGCTGCGCTGCTGGTTGTTTTGGGCCAGACTGCTCAACTGATCCAGACGCTGATCGATGGCTTGCAGATTGCGACCGATCATGTCGACACGCGCAGTCAGTGCATCCATGACCGGTTGCAACGGACTGCTTTGCTGCATCGTCATGAGCTGCGCGACCAAATCCTTGATTTCACTGGCGGCGAATTCGGCCTGCTGCGTGACCGATTCGTAACGACTATCAAGGGCCACCATACGCCGGCCGCTATCGGAAACAGCCTTGAGCCCAGAGAGGATTTTCTCACGCAAGTCGCCCACCAGGTGAGTCATGCCCTCGACATTGACTTGCAAGGTTTCACTGGACCCCTGGAAGCTGGCATGAGCATTACGCTGCAGGGTCAGCGAATCCTCGTTGGACTTCTTCATGCCCTCCATGGTCTGGCCTACGTTGTTCGACAGGCTGTTGACCGCGGCGGAGATACCCAGTGTGGCCTCGGACAGGCTGGCAGACATCTGTGTCATGTTGTTGGTGAAGCTGCTACCCATCAGGCCAATGGTCTCGCCGAGGTCTTGCTTGAGGTGACCAAGCACGCCAGCCACACCCTCCTTGAAATCACCAATGGCTTGCTGCAGGTCACCTGCCGAAGCGCCGATGATGCTGGCGGCACCGGCCATCTGTTCAGCAGCGCCAGAAATTGCAGCAAGGTTGCGGCTGTTGCTGTCGATCAAGTGTTCCATCGCCTGGCGGGTGGCCCGACCGTCTTCAAGCTGCTGCTGATTCTGCTCGCCATGCTGTTGCAATCGGGTATCGATGCCACCCAGCGCAGTCAGCGCCAGCTCGCTGGTGCTGTTCAAGGTATTCAACACAGGGAGGGCAGTTTTCAGCAAGTCGCTATTTACCTGCTGCACCTGCACGGCGTTTTGCAGAACCTCGTTGCCTGCCAACTGCTCCTTTTGCAGCGTCTGCAGTTTGTGGTTGGCTGCCTGTTGCTCCTGAAGCAGCCCCTGCAAAGCATGATTGCCGGCTTGCTGCGCCTGCAGGACATCATCCCGGATCTGGTTACCTGCCTGGGTTTCCTGTACCAAGCTCTGCAGAACCTGGTTTCCAGACAACTGATCCTCTTGCAGTTTCAGCACATTGTTGTTTGCTGCCTGCTGCTCTTGTAACAGCCCTTGCAGGGTCTGGTTACCAGTTTGCTGTTCGTGCAGCGATGCTTGCAGTGGCACCAGCAAGGCGTCGATGCTGGCACGATTGTCCGTAAGCGCCTGCTGGGTCGCTGCGGCATGCAGTTTGAGCAGACGCACCTGCAACTCCAGCAGTTGCCGCTGGCCCTCGTTCTGGCTGGCAAGATTGACATCGAAACGAGTCAATGTCTCAAACAGCCTCGTCTGTACCTGTTGGCGCTCTTCCTGACGTTGCAGACGGCTGCTGTCGAAGGCACGCTTCATCTGCCCGACACACCAGCGAAGGCGCCGCTCTTCGTAGCCGTTGCTGGCCGCATAGGCTTTGAGTAGCAAGAAGGCGAGAATGCCCCAGGTGGACGTTTTGAACTTGGTGCCAAGGCCCTCCATCATGCCCATGAGGTTGGCCATGGCGTTATCCATGCCGCCCCCGGCGTTGGCTTCTACCAGAATCGTCGACGCCTTGTTCAAAGCGATTCCCAGGCCCAGGAAGGTACCCAGCAACCCCAGGATCAACAAGATTCCGGGCATGAACTCGGCCATTTTTTCACCAGGGCTTGCCACAGCGGCACTGATTTCATTCAGCGAGCCGTGCTCGACGTCCAGGTCATTCTGGCCGCCGCCATTCCACTTGCGCTCCCAGGTACGCTCCCGTGCGCCGAGCTGCAAGGCGACCACTGTCACCAGCGAAAGTACACCGATCAGCCCGGCGAACAACAGCTGTAGCGGGTCCGCCGAAGGCAGCAGGAAAGCAAGGATCTCCTGAAAACTCACGCTGCCACCTCGACCAGGCGGCTAGCACGCTCACGGCTGGCTTCTTCGAAGATGTTGGCGAAGTCGATGATCAGGCTCTGCTCATCTTCGGTCAGTTCTTCCCAGCGTTTACCATGTTGAGCGCAGTCGATGATGATCATGCCGACCTCCTGACTGTCACTCAGCAGGTAAGCGTCATCGGCAAAGTCTTCAGGCTGCTTTTCCAGCACCTGCAGGAAGCCCTCGGCAGCATATACGTAGTTGCGCATTTCCTGGTTGCGCTTGCGCAGCTGATCCATCTGCGCCTTGAGGGCAGGCAGGCGAGCTTGGATTTCTGCCAAGGTCGCCTTGTCTTCGGCAGAGGGTTCACCAAGGTTCTGGCTGATCTTCAACTGGCGCTCTTGAACCTGGAGTCTGGCTACCGACTCACTGAGAGTTTTCCAATCCTTCTCCTGCTGTTCGAGGTTGCAACCCCAGGCCATGATCAGCTCTTCGAAGACGAACGGAATCAGCTTTTTGCCGAAACGTGCATGGATCACTTCATCAAGGCGCACCGCCTGGTCATCGCTGACCAGGGGCTTGGCCTTGAGCAACTCTGCGCCAATCTCTACCAGGAACAGATCGTCACGGTTGATCGCTTCCAGGTCCTGCGCATGAATCAGGCGCTGCTCGGTGTCCTTGAGCAACTTTTGCGAAGCGCGCAGGCGCAGGTAATGGTCGAAATCGCTGATGTTGTTGTTCTCCAGCACTTGCTGGATACGCGTGCTCAACTGGGCATACTGGGTAATCAGGGTTGCCAGGTCGAGGGCGCGGCCAGCTTCGCCGCGCACGTCCTCACGGGCTTCGCGCAGCACTTCCTCGTGAGCCGCTGCCTGCTCCATTTCCTTGTCGTTCAGGAAGATGTCGCGCAGCATTTTCGCTTTGGCAATGGCCCACTCGACAGCAGCTTTTACCTGCTTGGCCAGCGCGCTCTTTTCCCAGTTCAGCAACGCTTCAAGAGCCTTGTCGAAGGCCCGTATGGCAGTCGCCACCCAAGGGAAGGTCGGCAGTGCAACGGTCGCCCATTCGGCAGCAATTTTCAGCGCCGGCCTGACTACATTAGCGATGAAAGGCTTGACCTTGCTCCATACCTCCTTGACCTTGCCAACAAAGGACTCTGCCTTGGTTGCCATCCAGTCCAGGGCGTCCCTGGCCTTTTCGCGAACGTTGTCGAACGTTGTGCGCACCACCTCTACCGCCGCTGAACCAACGCTCTTGATGGCGCTCCAGCAATCCGAAAAAAAGCCCATTGTTCAATCCTCGTGATGTCGTCAGTCAATACCCAGCAGGGCCTTGGCCCGCTTGGCATCCTTGGTAGCGTGGGTATTTGGAATGGCGACCTGCCGTTGAGCGGTCTGCACTTCGTCGATGGCCTGCTGGATATGTGCCATCTGCAATTGCGCCGGGCCACCTTCGTGTTCAGCAGCCAGCAGGGCCTTGGGTAACGCCAGGCGCATGCAGGTGCGGATCTCTCGTCCAGAGAGCCCCTCGGATTGCATGGCCGCTTCGCTCAGCAGCAGATCGCGGGGTGAACCCAAGGGGATCTGCTCGACCAGAAAGCGCGACCACAACTGCTCGCGGGCGGCCAGGTCTGGCAGGTTGAATTCGATGTGATAGCCGATTCGGCTGCGAAACGCTTCATCGTAATTGCCAGCAAAGTTTGTGGCGAAAACAACTATCCCTTCATAACGCTCAAGCTCGATCAACAGCGTCGAACGCATCGCATTGACCTCGTTATCGACACCCTGGGTAACCGAAGACAGACGCTTGCCGAGCAAGGTATCGGCTTCATCGAAGAACAACAGGGCACCGGTCTCGGTCGCCTGGGCGAATGCAGCCTGGATATTGCGTGCGGTGTCGCCCATGAACTTGCTTTCCAGTTCGGCAATGCCCAGCGCCATGAACGGCAACCCGAGATGACCGGCCAGCGCTTCGGCGCACAGGGTTTTTCCTGTACCTGGTGGGCCATAGAAGTTGAGGATGGCAGTCATGCCCATCGGGTCGACTGCGGCGAAGCCCCAATCCTGGTAGATGGTGCGATGAAAACGCAGACGCGCCAGGCACTCGTCCAGTTGCAGCCGTGTCTTGGCCGACAGCACCAGGTCATCGTTCAAGCTGAAACGTGTGGGCCTCAGGGTGAAAGCAGGGGCGTTGCAGGATGGATCGGCCGCGCGTGGTGGCACCGGAATCTGGCCGGGGGCGTTATCGTGCATGGAGTTAGCCTGAGAGACATGGAGCGCGGGAAGGCCGTTTTACCGACTGGAGCCGTGCTCGGATGAAAATGCGATGGGGAACGAAACGTGGAAAGTGCCGGAGAACAAACCGCGGGCGACGTCGCAGACAAGCATGGCTGAGGCGAAGTGGTTGCAGCTGCAACTTGCGGTGCTCATAGCCACAGTTACCAAAGTGCCTCGTTGGCGTATCCAATGCTTGTTCATCCGTGAAGCTAATGGCGTTTTGACGTCAAAGTGATGGCGAGATTACTATGATAAATAGCCCTTTGCCACCACCCTTTCAATCTTCAGCAAGGCTGTCGTTCGATAAATTCAAAGCGCACTGTTGTGGTTCATGCCGCCGAGGACTGGTAGGCCCCAACCACGTCATTACCCCGCATCTCGATCGTCAATACGACGGGCGACTGCTGCTCAACCAGCAATTGCTGCATCTGCCCGATATCACTTTTTGCATTGGCCATGAACAATGGCAGTGCCTCCTCCTCCCACTCCCTCAACGACAAGCGGTTTGCCTGGATGGTGGATTGGGAGTCCAGGTAGGAGGTAAGACCTTTGACCCGAGCCTGGACAGCACGCTTGAAATTGGACAAGTGCCCACGCTCTCCCAGGAAATCAGCTGCTACCTTTTCCAGCGTCGCCTGACGGCGCTTGACCACGGCAGCTTCGCCAGGGAATGAACTCAACAGCCGGCAGGCCACCAAACGGGTTCCCATGCACAGCTTCCATTCCTCTGCTCGCGCATCGGATTCGCTCTGCATCTTTTTCAAGGCAGCCGTCAATCCAGCCGTCGTCTCGAACAGGCCTGGTGCCTTATGTTCCACGGCCTTCTGGGCCAACTTGGTCAGTTCCTCCTCCACGTGGTCATTGATCACCTCCAAATCCAATTCGATGTCCTCCAGCTTCTGCCTGATTGCAGGGCTCAACTCACCTGCCATGACCAGAGGGGTGACTTGTCGAAGGTACTTTAGAGCCCCTCTGACCTTTGATTTGCGCTCCTCGACGAGGAACGTGGCAATGCCCTCCACCCCTGCCTGTATCTCGCTGAGCTTGGCACTGATATCTGCCAGATGCTTTTGCGCAACGACTGCAGAGGCGATCTGGAACATCGCAGCAGAGCTGACCAATTGCTGGAGCCGTTCAGGCTCGAACAAAGTCGCATGCTCACGAATCCTTCCACCTTGAATCGAGAAGGCCCGGAAGCCCTCCCCATTCGCTGCGGCGGCTAGCGGGCCATCGATGACCACTTGCATGTAACGAGACTGGGCAACGTCCTGGGCGACGACCAGATTGGGCAGTGTTTGCAGCAATGGAGCCAATCGGTCGATGCCCAATTTGCTGGCATCGACCTTTTCGGCGCCAGCGGGAACAAGTTGGTCCCTGGCAAGATTGACACTCACCAGAGGCTGCTCGGCAGATCGCCCTATCAACCAGGTCGCTGGCTCGCTCGGGGGGGCGCTTTGCATTGGGAGATTGTTTTCCATCACGGGCTCCAGTTCAGTTTGGATCGGTCATTGCACCAGGGCTGTGCCACATTCGCTGCAGAATTTAGTTCCCCGGACACTACCCGCATGGCAAGCGTGGCAAGTGACCTGTACGTTCTTCTGCCGAATGTAGGCGATCTGCACTACGCACGGCACCGTTACCCGGTAGGCTTGGCTCGCCAGTGTGTGAGCCCCTGCAATACCCGTGAGCGCCACACCCACAGGGCCAAATGCCAACCCAGCTGCACGCCCCGCGATGATGTTGGCACCAGCGGCCAAAGCCCCACCCATTGCCAACCGGGCGAACGCATTGTTTGCCAGAAGCGCGGCCTGTACGGCGGCAGGCCCTCCGCGCCGTATGCCTGCCTGAATCGCGGCGTACGATACGCCCAGCACACCTGTCTCGTTCTGGAAGCCCTTGGAGAAATCGGCCTGCTCTTGCGGCGACATTTTCTCCCAGGCCTGAGAGAGCAACTTCTCCAGCACCTTGAGCTCCAGGCTCGCCACAGGCTCGTCCTTGCTGCTCGTTCCACCCACATGGCCAAGCACGTCGGCAACTATCTCGGCATAAGGAACGCCATTGCGACGAAACAGATTGACGATGCTGTTCCCGCCATAGTGCTGAAGCTCACGAATCAGCAGTAACAGCACGCCTCGAGAAAACTTGCTCTTTCTTTTCGCCGACTCCAGTGCTTCGCGGACTTCACTTGCCATCGACAACCGCCCTTTGCCAGAGTCGGTCAAGAAGTCGACCAGAACGGACACATCGGCTGGATCGGCGTCACCGAGCAACTGTAGAAGCTCGGTGTCCCCGTTGATATCAATCTCGCTTTCCATCAAACATTCCTCTAAATCCGTTCAGCCAAGCTGTCGGCATCACTGGGCAAATATTCAACCGCTTGCCGGGCTCACCGTTACGACATTCCACAACGACGAGCGATCATCCTGCGGCTGTGTCGCGCTCCTGCAAAAGCCTGCGGGCTTCACGTGCCAACCTGTCGAGACGGTCGACCAACTCGACCATCACCTCCAGCGTGTCGGCCTCATCATCTCGTTCGTGATCCCTCCTTACCGCGGCAATGCACTCGCGCATGGCGGGCGACCAGCGTTCCTCGGCCTCTTCGCCCAATGCAATAAGGGTGTTGATGCCACGCCGCGCGCCCGAAGTAATGTCCTGCGCCTCGGTGGCAAGACCCGAGGGCGGCTCCGATCGCACTTGCGGCTCATAGGCACTGTCCTCGACAGCGGCTTCCGCCTCTGCCTCATCAACCGGGCAGGCGGCCTTGACCAACTCATCGGTCAGCTCGCGGATGTCATCACTGAGGAACTGCACGGTAGCCAGGTGTGTATTGCGGCGCGGTGCCTGCGGCAGGAAGAACTGCACCTGCTCGCCCTCCCCCAGCACCGCGTCGCTCCATTCACGCAAGGTCTGCCCGTAGCTGAAGCGGGGGTAGTTGACCCGCGGATAGAGGCGTTCGATGACTTCATCGCTGAGCGAGCTTGGGTCAACCATCACTCCGTATTTGTGCAGCAGGTCGAAGGCGACTTTGTAGCGCGGGGCCAGAAGCTTGCGGTTGATACCCTGGTGGAATGGCGCGGACAGCGTGCGCATTGCGTTGTTCAGGGTGCGGTTATCCAGCACCCCGACGAGCTCACCCAATGTATCAGCGTCACTGGCCCCTTCTGGTACGACCCAATCGGCCATCAAAGCGTGTGCTTCGTCCAGCGCCCGGGTGATCGTTCTTACAGCGTGCGGCATGGGAAATCCCTTTTATCGAAGCGTCCATGCACAGGGCCTGGAGCACTGCATGATATCTTTTTGATATTGCGGCGCAGATTGCCAATTTATGCCGGCTTCGGCAAGCGTACGTAAGGGCTGCGATAGCAGCATTGCCAACGCTGAAGGGCTATCCTGCCTAGGTCGGCTCGGTGATAGTATTTTGCCGCATGACCAACTCTGGCCCCTTCGACAACCGAGGCAATGGAATGAAATACGGAGCCGATCATGGCCTGGACGAGTATCAGATCGCCGAACGCGACCAACTGATCGAGGACATCAAACAAGGGCTGCGCAATTTCGAGGAAGCCTACGGCCTTGACTTACCGCTGGCTCGCTTCGAGCGGCTGCTTGAGCCAGGCATTCCAGGCAACGTCGTGTATGACGGTCGGCAGCCTGTTTACGATGAGGCCTGGGCCAGGAAAAAACGGGACTATATCTTCAAGGAACTGCTCGACTACCTCGCCAGGCTCATCGTGCGAAATGTTGCCAGCATGGGGCGAAATGATGATCGCCTGATCGGTAGTTCCTATGCAGTGGCGCTCAAACTGTGCACCTCTTACCCCGTGAAGAACGAAGTCGGGTTTACGCAGGAAGAGGATGACTTCCGCCTGCGATGCAACACAGGCAAGCTGGGGCTGACGTTCCAGGATATCGTCGGTCGCGTATGTGATGAGTATGAGGAAAAATACAAAACCTACCGCCTGTGGAATGACCACGCACTGAAACTGCTGGCGCAGTACCTGTTCAGGGGCGCGTGGGATAGCACTGTCTTTCAACAGGGCGCTTTGTGGGTGGAGCTGAGCAGTGAAGGCGAGCCAGTCAGCCTTGAGAAGTTTATCGAGGCTGTAGACGAAGCCCTGCTCAACTTGCCGCTGGAGCGCCTGACGGAGGCCAGCTTCCCGGACTATACCGGGGTCATTTTCAGCGAGTACGTACCTGCTCAAAACATGTCGCCGACGCAGAAGGAGGCTCTCTATCGTCAGTATGTCGAAATACTGACCCAGTGAGACGGCAGGATGGATACGGACGATGTAGCTGTTGGCAGGCAGCTTGCGCAACCGAAAGCGACAGTGAACCTTTATGGCAGCAGTGGCTCAGTTGTGCAAAGCGCGCTTACCACTCCGACAAGGGATTGCCATGAGAGATGCCCCGTCCACCGCCCTTCCCCGGGCTCGCATCGAACGTGAACTGAGCCTGCGGGCGGTGCTCACCGGCGTAGCGCTGGGCATTCTGCTGACACCCTCGAATGTGTACGCGGGCCTTCGGATCGGCTGGTCGTTCAACATGTCGATCATCGCCTTGCTGGTCGGCTTCGCCCTGTGGCAGGGCCTGGCGGGGCGCAGCAAGGGCCGGCCCGCATGGACGTTGCACGAAAGCAACATCAACCAGACCGTGGCCTCGGCCGCCGCCTCCATCGTTTCTGGCGGGCTGGTCGCGCCGATCCCCGCCTATACCCTGCTCACCGGTCACCAGCTGGACCCGCTGCCGATGATGGCCTGGGTATTCTCCGTGAGCTTCCTGGGCATCTGGATCGCCTGGTATCTGCGCCCCGCCCTGCTCGATGACCATGGCCTGAAGTTCCCTGAGGGCATGGCGACCCTGGAGACATTGCAGCAGATCTACCGCCACGGCCACGAAGCCATGATGCGGATAAAGGTGCTGTGCAGCGCCGCGTTGCTGTCGGGGCTGGTGAAGTGGATTGACGGGTTCGTCTGGGCGATACCGCGCTGGGCACCCTCGCCTGTGCTCGAGCGCCTGACCTTCACGCTCGATCCTTCGCTGATGCTGGTCGGCTTCGGCGGCATCATCGGCATCCGCGTGGGCCTTACGCTGCTGTTCGGCGCCGCGCTGGCCTGGGGCGGGCTGGCACCGTGGCTGATCGACCATGCGCTGGTGGTGCTGGCCCCGAACGCCAGCGGCCCACAGTTCGCTGCCCTGGTGGAATGGTTGTTGTGGCCGGGCGTCAGCCTGATGGTATGCGCGACCCTGACTTCATTGTCGGTCCGCCTGTTGCAAATGCCCCGGCAAAGGCCCACCGCCCCGCTGGCAAGTCGGACAGCGCACGCCCGTGGGCGATTTTCCCTGGCACCTGCGTGCGGGCTGTTATTGTCCATTGCGCTGGTGGTGGCGTTACAGGCGTTGCTGTTCGGCATCGACTGGTGGATGGCGCTGCTGAGTATTCCCTTGGCGATATGCCTTGCGGTGGTCGCCGCGCGCGTGGTCGGCGCCACCGGTATTGCGCCGATCGGCGCCATCGGCAAGCTGTCGCAGCTCAGCTTTGGCCTGGTCGCCCCGGGCCAGGTGGCCATCAACCTGATGAGCGCCAACACTGCCGGCGGCGCGGCCGGGCAAGCCACCGACCTGATGAACGACTTCAAGGTTGGCCAGGCGATCGGCGCGACGCCACACAAGCAACTGATTGCACAGTGCCTGGGCATCCTCATCGGCAGCGTGGCGGGCGTGCTGGTGTACCTGGTGCTGATTCCCGATCCGCAGACCCTGCTGCTTACCGAGCAATGGCCCGCACCGGCCGTGGCTACCTGGAAGGCCGTGGCCCAGACCCTGATGCAGGGGCTGGGGGCGCTGTCGCCGGAGCTGCGCTGGGCGATCGTGGCCGGCAGCGCGGCAGGCGTACTGCTGGGCGCGCTGGACAGCCTGCTGCCGCAATGGGTGGCGCGCTGGCTGCCGAGTACCGGCGCGCTGGGGCTGGCGTTCATACTGCCGGCATCGATCAGCATGATGATGGGGCTCGGCGCGGTGGTTACCTGGCTGGTCGGTTGCCGTTGGCCGAGCATTACAGAGCGGTTTGCGATCACGGCCGCAGCGGGGCTGATTGCCGGGGAAAGCATTACCGGGGTGGCGGCATCGTTCTGGGAGATGGTGCGGATGCTGTAGCGGTGGCATGGCGCGGCCATGCCGCAGCCTGGAAAAATTGATCTTGCTGCCGCATTGATTACTGATTGGGCGAAACAACCAGCCTAACCGGCAACTCGCCTGCAACTTCCGATAGTTCCGTCTGGAGTGCTACTGGATTCTTAAGCAAGCCGCGAGGATCATAGACGAAGAAAGTAATGGCATGGCACTTGGGATGAGCACGATACCGCGCGATATCCAGGATCAGTTCATCGGCCAGCGATCTCGCTGTCATGCTATCGCGCGTCATTTTCAGTTCAACAACCAGTCCATGCTCAGGCAGTAGAAAATCCAGACGAGTACCACCGGCCGCCATGCTGGGAGCCGATTCCTCGGTCTTCACATTGTCGAATTCCATCCTCAACAGTGCGTTGACCAGAAACTGCACATCGTATTCATCCTCCACCTGGATGCCGTCGCGACCGCGCGAGCGGTTCTCCAGATCTTTCGCGAAACGATGAAAGCGCACCAAGACGCGCTCGACAATTTGGCCGGCAGGCATGGACGGCGCAGGCTGATCAAAGGAGAAGTGCGTCTGCAGAATCTGTTCTTCAAACAGGTGAAGTGCTTTCGGTGACCTGACGAAAACGTATACGGTTAGCGCAATCAACACCAACTCGCAGCATAGAAAAAGGACCAGGTATCTTACCGAGAGCGAGACCTTATATTGACCATCAAGCTTGTATTTCTTGCCGCCGCCGTCCCTCGACTCGTCCCGCGGAACCAGCTTCAAATTAAATGCGACCCTTACACCACCTATCGGGTGGACGCCCTGCAATCCATGCAGCGCATCCAGATCGATCAGCCCTTCATTATAGCGGGCAAGCAGCCCAAATACTTCATTGGAAGCTTGCTGATAAGACTCACTGTTGATCACCTCGAGCACCGCAGAGTTCGTGATTTCTGAATCCTCGAAAACTGGCGCCACCCACAACAGATACAGGAGCACTGGCATCAAGGGCACAATCGTGGCCAAGATCTTGGCCAGCATGCGCCAGCGACGAATTGCCATTACCCAGTCACCCGGCGTTTCGTACTCTTCACTTCCCGCAAATAATCCAGAGATCCACTTAAGCAATGTGCACTTCTCCAACTTTCGATATCGAACGACGTGCATCATACATTCGCTATCGGCTCAAGGCTGGCACTCAGTGGCGGGCCTGATCGCGGTAGGCGGCGCCTGGCAGTTGGGGCAGTGGTTGAT
>RCUT01000082.1_pt1 | contig 53956 bp, 48 predicted proteins | sample 2166171 | NCBI WGS metagenome assembly RCUT01 (sample SAMN09932757, study PRJNA488358) | compost metagenome | isolation source: compost soil in 4-hydroxybenzoic | place: Germany: Experimental Botanical Garden | reverse complement strand
ACGCCGCCCCCGACAGCAATGGCAGCTACTACTACCAGCGCTTCCTCACGCCGATTCAGCTAAGTCAGGAAAAGGCCGGTGAACCCTGGGCTGAAGACGGCAACACGGGGCTCTGGCAACTGGACGCCCGCCAAGGCGATACGTTGACCGGAACCTGGAGCAAGGCCGCAGGCGGCACGCCGTTGCCCTTGGCCCTGACACGCTCAAGTGCCGAAGGCTGCGGCGGCGATGCCTTTAACGCGCCAATGGAGGCGGCACCGCTGCCCGTCAAGGTTGAGAAAAACACCTTCGGCGAGCGCGCCTATCAGGTCAGGACCCAAGGCGCCCAGGTCACCTTAAAGCTGGAGGGGAATGAGCCGGCTATTCACAAGATCAATCAACACCTGGCACGTCTGGCCATCAGCCCCGAGGGCCAGAACGCGTTCTTCAGCGAGCGACGTGAATACCTGGGCCGCAACGGCTCCGCCTACACCAGCGAGATCAGCGTTGCCCCCACGTACTGGTCGTCTCAGTGGATCACCGTCAGGTTTTACCGCTGGAGCGCAGGCTTTGGTCGCAACGGCATCAGTTGGGGCTTGCACACCTGGAACCTGCAAACCGGTGAAAGCGTCGATCCCTGGACCTGGCTCGGTACGCGTTTTGAGTGGTACAGCCCCTTCTCCGGGTATGTCAATCTGCCGACAAATTTCGCCACCTGGCTCAAGACCCAGGCCACGGCGGACAGCGACTGCCCCGACGTGGCGAGCTACGAGAACTACGACCTGAGTTTCGACACCCAAGGCATGCGCCTGGCCAATCAGCCCACCGGCGATGGCTGTGACGTTGACCTGACCTTCAGTTGGAAACAGCTGGAACCGATGTTCTCGGCACAGGGTCGGGCAGCGCTGCCGAGCTTGCAGGTGCCGTGAGCAACACCTGGATGTAGCCGGTCAGCCGTTCTTCTCGCGGGCCTTGCGAGCGATCCTGGCTGTTATGGGCCAGGCGCACGGCCTGTCCCACACAGTGCATCATCTGCGTGGCATCGCCCGCAAGCGCAGCGCGCAGCGCCAGGCAGCGCGGCCGGAAGCTTGGCGAGTACCAGTCGGTTTCGTCGTTGAACAGATAGCCCTGCAGCTCGCCGGCATCGCCCTCAAGCATCGCCCGGGAGAAGGTCAGCTCCGCACGCACAATGGCAAGCAGTAGCATGCAGTGCTTCAGCGCCAGGGGGTGCGATGCCAACAGGGCCTCCAACTCATCCCCAAGCGCCACGGCACCTGCCCAATCCGCCCGGTTTTGCCGGGCATACACGCGATAACCCAGCGCACTCAACGACGCTGGCAGCGGCTCGGCACCCAGGTAGTCAAGATCGGCACCGGGCAAATCCTCAGCCTGCGTACCCGCAACACTCAGGGCGATCAGCCGCACATGGGCCAGCGCCTGGCCCTGTTCATCTGGTTTGTGCAGCCAGGCTAGAAATCCCGCACCATCACTGACCCGCCCCGCCCCGACCGTGGGCACCAGGTTGGCCAACCCTGTGCTCAGATTGCACACCCCGAGCGCCAGCACCAGCGCGGCGAACGCGCCGCCAAGCAGCGGATAAAGAACCAGGCACAAGCCTGCGAGCAACAGGTTGAGCAACGGCCCCATCACCGTGAACACCAGCATGGTCCGACGCAATGGCTGGTGCGGCGGATGCGCTGCCATGACATAGCCGCCCAGTGGCTGGCCTTTGGCGCGGCGCGACCAGCGCACCTTCCAACCACGTCGCAGCGGTTGAATCTCCATGGCCAGCACCCGCACCGACAGCACCGTCATGCCACACCATTTGGCGCCCAGATAATGCCCGCCTTCATGCACGCAGAGGCTGACCACCCCGAGGAGGAAGGCCATGAACATGGCTGAAAACGGCTGCAGGCCGATATCAATACTTTCGCCCAAGATGAGCGCTGGCAGAAAAAAGCCTACGGCGCCAATGGCCAGTTGCAGCAGTACCAACAGCCGATGTATCCCTTTGAACAGCATTATCGAGTCCTTTATAAACGGCCACGCCGGCGTGCCGGGTCAAGCGGGCCGCGCATTGAAACACCGGTATTGGAGCCAGATCAATTTTCATTCTCAGACCAATCGACCGGGCGCTGCTTCACCTCACATCAGGCAATAAAAGTCGCTGACTTCTGCAACAATCTCACGCTTGTCGTTGTACAACCGCCCTTCAGGCGTGAACGCCATCGAGCGCCCCTCAAGCACATAACGTTTGCCCGCTTCGAAATGCGCGTAATTGAGGGTCAGGTAACAAAGGCGTACGGACGGGCCGCCCATCAAACCTACGCCCGCGCCGCCGGCCACTTCGAAGTCAAACCGAACGATCAGTTCATGGCTGCCAGGGGTGACTTGGAAAAAGCGCCCGTCGTTCAGCCTCTGCTTATCCAGGCGCTCAGCCAAGAGCAATCGGTCATTAGGGAATGGCGTAGAGAAATCGACCCAGGCCATCTGTGGATTCGCCACCGGCAACGGCGCCTGACAACCTGCGACAACACAGGCAGCGAGTAACAGCATCAAGGTACGCATGTTGAATGTCCAAGGGTTAGGCGCTCAGCATAACGCCGACCAGAAAGGTTGGCAGCCCGTTTGCGGGGGCTTGCTCGTCACTCCCCTGTGACGCTTCGTACAATTGCACAGCCTTGATAAAAATGAGATATTCGCGACTGTGAACCATTCTCATTAAATCAAAGAAATCATGCCCCCTAACCTGCTTTTGGTAGAAGACGACGCTAGGCTGCGCAACGATCTGACCGCGCACTTCCGCCAGCGCAACTTTGTCGTCACCGCCTGCGCAGACGGCTCCCTTGGGCTGGTTGCTGTACAGACCAAGCGCTTCGACCTGGTACTGCTGGATATCATGCTGCCCGGTCTGGACGGGTTATCGCTGCTCGAATCCTTGCGCAGCAACCAGAACATACCGGTGATGCTGATGTCGGCGCTGGGTGCCGAGCAGCACCGGATTACCGGTTTTACCCGGGGCGCCGACGACTACCTGCCCAAGCCGTTCAGCCTGGCTGAACTGGATGCCCGCGTCGATGCGCTGCTGCGGCGCATGGCGATGGTACAACGTGCACCGACGACCCGGCAGGACGGCGCGCTGCTGTTCGACGAACCTGCTCAGGACATCACCCATCAAGGCCGCTACGCTGGCTTGACTGCTTCCGAATACCGTTTGCTGGTCACCCTGTACGAGCACCCGGGTGAGGCATTGAGTAAGGTGTTTCTCTATCAGCACGTGCTGCACCGGATCTACACCCGTCTCGATCGCGGGCTTGATGTGCATGTCTGCAACCTGCGGCGCAAGCTAAGCGCGGTCGGCGCGCACCATGTGCAGATCCAGGCAGTGCGCAGCCAGGGTTATCTGCTGATGGAAACGGAAAACGCCTGATGCGCCGTCACCCCCTGCTGTGGAAGCTGGCCCTGTTGCAAGTCTGCTTCTGCCTGTTGCTGACCTGGATCATCTGGATCTGGGGCCTGTCAGCGGAACGCCAGACCTATTTTCTCGACCCCGCTGACCGTGTCTATCTGGCGCGTTACGCGCAGCAGGCACAGGACATCTGGCGCCGTGAAGGCGAAGCCGGAATAGAGCGTTATCGCGCCGAACTGGCGGCCAAAGAAGACACCTGGGTGGCGATCATCGGCCCGCACCTGCAAAGCCTGGGCAGCACACCGCTGAGTGCCGAAGAAGCCGGCCACCTGACCTTTATGCGCAAGCTCGACTGGCCAATGAGCCGTCGCCTGCAGGATGAGTTGCCCTATGTCAGCATTGAGTTTCCGCAGCACCCGGAACAGGGGCGTTTGGTCTTGCAGTTGCCCGAGCACTTGCTGCCCGGTGGCCTCACGCCCTGGACCCACCTGATCAGCCACGGCTTGCTGCCAACCCTGCTGGCCGCCCTCCTCGGCCTGCTGATCTATCGCCACCTGGTGGTACCGCTCAACCGCCTGCGTAACCGCGCCGATGCCCTACGCGCCGACGACCTGGACAGCGACGGGCCGGGTATGCCACTGCTCGACCGACGTGACGAACTCGGTGAGCTGGCGCAGGCCTTCGAGCACATGGCCGAGCGTCTGCGCCAGAGCCTGGGCCAGCAGCGGATGTTGTTGCGCACCCTGTCCCACGAGCTGCGTACGCCATTGGCCCGCCTGCGCATTGCCCATGACAGCGGCCTCGCGCCGGAACAGCTGCGCCAGCGCCTGGACCGCGAAATCGATGATATGCAGCGCCTGCTGGAAAACACCCTGGACCTGGCGTGGATGGACACCGAACGCCCGCAACTGCCTACCGAACCGGTGTTGCTGCTCTCGGTATGGGAAGCGCTGCGCGAAGACGCGTGCTTCGAGAGCGCCTGGGACCCCGCGCGCCTGCCCTGCTCCCTGGGCCTGGACTGTTACGTGCAGGTACACCTCGACAGCCTGGCTCAGGCCTTGGAAAACCTGTTGCGCAACGCCATCCGCCACTCGCCGGTAGACGGCCAGGTAAGCTTGAGCGGACGCCGCGAGGGTGACTGCTGGCACCTGTGCCTGAGGGATCACGGTCCCGGAGTCGACGAGCAGGACCTGGAACGGATCTTCCTGCCCTACCAACGCCTGGCCAACCACAGCAGCGAGGGCTTCGGCCTCGGCCTGGCCATTGCCCGCCGCGCTATCGAGCTGCAGCAGGGCCGTTTATGGGCCAGCAATGGCCAGCCCGGGCTGTGCCTACACCTGTTGTTACCCGCGGCAGGAGGCGAGAAGTGTTTAGAAAGTTAATGCGCTTTACTATCAAATAACAGTCATTATCATTCGTGATCTTCCCGTTCCAAGCTGTCCCCGGAGATCAACGATGTCGTCCCGTTCGCTGCGCCCTTTGGTTCCCTTCCTGCTGTCCAGCTGCTACCTGCTGTCCTGCGCCGTACACGCCGCCACCGAAACCCCAGAGGACGGCCAACCGCCAGCGTTGGTACTGCAGACCCAGACCATCGTCGCCACCGCCAAAGAAGAAACCAAACAGGCCCCAGGCGTGTCGGTGATCACGGCTGAAGACATCCAGAAGCGCCCGCCCGCCAACGACCTGTCGCAAATCATCCGCACCATGCCGGGAGTCAACCTGACCGGCAACTCCACCAGCGGCCAGCGTGGCAACAACCGCCAGATCGACATTCGTGGCATGGGCCCGGAGAACACCCTGATTCTGGTCGACGGCAAGCCGGTCGGCAGCCGCAACTCTGTGCGCTACGGCTGGCGCGGCGAGCGTGACAGCCGTGGCGACACCAACTGGGTGCCGGCCGACCAGGTCGAGCGAATCGAGGTCATCCGTGGCCCCGCTGCTGCCCGCTACGGTAACGGCGCGGCCGGCGGGGTGATCAACATCATCACCAAGCAGGCCGGGGCCGAAACCCACGGCAACGCCACGGTGTACACCTCCTTCCCGACGCACAAGGACGAAGGCGCGACCAAGCGCATGAGCTTCGGCCTCAATGGCCCACTGACCGAGAACCTCAGTTACCGGGTCTATGGCAATGTGGCCAAGACCGACGCCGATGATTGGGACATCAACCAAGGCCACGAATCGGAGCGCACCGGTAATCAGGCTGGAACCCTGCCCGCTGGCCGCGAAGGCGTGCGCAACAAGGACCTCAACGGTTTGCTCAGCTGGCGTTTGACCCCGGAGCAGACGGTGGATATCGAGGCCGGGTTCAGCCGCCAGGGCAACCTCTATACCGGCGATACCCAGAACACCAACAGCAACGCCAATGTAAAGAGCATGCTCGGCCACGAAACCAACCGCACCTACCGTGAAAACTACTCGCTGACCCATCGCGGCGAATGGGACTTCGGCAGCTCCATGGCCTACATGCAATACGAAAAAACCCGTAACAGCCGCATCAACGAGGGCCTGGCTGGCGGCACCGAGGGCATTTTCAGCGATACCAGCTTCTACACCGCGGTGCTGCGCGACCTCACCGCCCACGGCGAGGTCAATTTGCCCCTGCGCGTCGGCCTTGACCAAACCCTGACCCTGGGCAGCGAGTGGATGCAGCAGAAACTCGATGACCCCAGCGCCAACACCCAGAGCACCAGCGAAGGCGGCGCGGTCGACGGCCTGGCCAGCAGCGGGCGCGACACGTCGTCGGCGGCGCAGATCTTCTCGCTGTTCGCCGAGGACAATATCGAGCTGGCGCCCGGTACCATGCTCACCCCAGGCCTGCGCTTCGACCACCACAGCATCGTCGGCGACAACTGGAGCCCCTCGCTCAACCTGTCCCATGCCCTGAGCCAGACCCTGACCCTCAAGGCGGGTATCGCCCGGGCCTACAAGGCACCGAACCTTTACCAATTGAACCCTGACTACCTGCTCTACAGCCGTGGCCAGGGCTGCTATGGACAAACCACCAGTTGCTACCTGCAGGGCAACGAGAACCTCAAGGCCGAGACCAGCATCAACAAGGAACTGGGGCTGGAGTACAAGGCCAATGGCTGGGTGGCTGGCCTGACGTACTTTCGCAACGACTACAAGAACAAGGTCGAGTCCGGCCTGGCACCCGTAGACCAAGCCTCAGGTGGCAGCGGCAGCAATGCCAACGCAGCGGTGTACCAGTGGGAGAACGTGCCCAAGGCACTGGTCGAAGGCCTGGAAGGCACCTTGACCATTCCACTGGCCACGCAACTGACCTGGAACAACAACTTCACCTACATGCTGCAATCGAAAAACAAGGAGACCGGCGATTATCTCTCGGTGACCCCGCGCTTCACCCTCAATTCAATGCTCGATTGGCAGGCCAGCGAAGACCTGTCACTGCAGGCGAGCGTCGCCTGGTACGGCAAGCAGACACCGAAAAAATACGACTACCACGGCGACCGCGTGACGGGCAGCGCCAACAACCAGCTGTCGCCCTACGCCATTGCCGGCGTCAGCGGTACCTATGCCATTTCCCGCAACCTGAGCCTGACCGCCGGGGTCGACAACCTGTTCGACAAACGCCTGTACCGTGAAGGCAACGCCCAAGGCGTGAACAACATCGCAGGCGCTGGCGCAGCGACCTATAACGAACCCGGTCGCACCCTGTACACCAGCCTGACCGCATCGTTCTGAACCTATAACGAGATCGCCTGATGAGACCTTTTACCCGGTCCCTGGCCTGCGCCTTTGCTGTGCTGTTGCCAGGGCTTGCGCCCCAGGCGCAGCCCGCGCCGGACCAGCCGATGGACACGCAATTGCTACAACGCCAGGACCTGCCCTATCGCTTCAGTAGTCTGCAACTGGATTCGGCCGACGGCCAGCGGCACTACCAGCTGTGGATCGGCCAACCACGTCACCCTGCCCCCGAGGACGGCTACCCGGTGCTGTGGATGCTCGACGGCAACGCTGCGATCGGCGCACTGGACGCCGCCCAGCTCAAGCAACTGGACCCACGCCGCGCGCCGCTGCTGGTGGCCATCGGTTACCAGACACCGCTGCGTATCGAACGCAACGCCCGCACCTTCGACTACACGCCGCGCCTTGCGGGCGTGGCAACGCAGGAGGATCCGCTGACTGGGCAACCCAGCGGTGGCGCCGACACCTTCCTCGACCTGCTGCGCGAACGCATCCAACCGACTGTAGCCGCACAGGTGCCGATCAATACCCGCCAGCAAACACTATGGGGGCATTCCTACGGCGGCCTGTTAGTGCTGCATGCCTTGTTCACGCAGCCGGGAGCGTTCCAGCATTATGCGGCGGCCAGCCCATCGCTGTGGTGGGGGGATCAAGCGATCCTTGCACAAACCCAGGGCCTGACGCAGCGCCTGCGCGGACAGCAGGCCCAGCTCCTGTTGATGCGCGGTAGCGCCGAACCTGCCACCCCGCGCGGGCCGGTCGACCCGCAACCGGAGCGCCTGGCGCGACAATTGGTGGAGGAGCTGCAGGGAATAACGGGATTGACGCTGAAGTATCACAGCTTCGACGGGCTGGGCCATGGCCAAACCCTGGCAGCGTCGCTGGGGTATGTGCTGAAAACGCTTTACTCGCGGGATACTACCGAGCGGTGAGCACCATCCCATCGAATGCGGTCATTGATCGCGAGCTGATCCCAGCTCAGAACCCGGCCTCGGCAATTGAGAGCGTGGCAGCGGCTTGGTCCAACGGGCCATTTCGCTGCACCAACCTCGCATCCGTCGTCCTTGTGGGATGGCTTATATCGTCCTATCGTTAGTATTCTCACCCCGACGATTTCTATCGTTATACGCGGCCCAGCAACTCCGGTCAGCGCGTGCAGTTAATGACAGCGACACGCAGTGATTGAGTACTCTGAAACAGGAGGAAGATCATGATTCGCACCTACTATTTGACCGCCCTGACCACACTGGCCATTGCAGCCGCCAGCTTCAGTGTGCCCACCTTGAGCTACGCGACCGACCAGGCCGACCAGCGGCAGGAATCGCGTGATACCAAGCAGGAAGGACGTGACGCCGCACGGGAAACCAAGGAAGAATGCAAGGAAGGGGATGAAAAGAGCCGTGCCGACTGCCGCCAGGACAAGCGGGACACCAAGCAAGATAACCGTGACACCGCTCGCGACATCAAATACTAGCGGGGCTCTACTCGGCCAATCCAGACGAAAGAAGTGCATATGAAGGAAGCACTCGCGTACCTCACCAAACGGGTGATTACGGGGTTGTTCGTTGTCATCCTCTCTATCTGGCCATCCTGGTGCTACTCAAGGGCGTTGCTAACCGCGTAGAGACCCGATAGAGAATGCAAGAAGCCCAGCGCCGAGCTGGGCTTCTTGCATTAGCTGTTACCCCCTCCAGCTACCCATTTCAGGGGGTTTTCTCTATTGCCCTGATTGTCCACTATCGACAATAGACACGCTGCGGGCGCACGTTGCTGCCCCTGCAATTCAGGTCGAAACACCATCAGATGAGCGGTTGACAAATGGAGGGCAGACAAAAGAGTAAGCAACTAGCGTTATAGATCCGCACTGCCATTTCGGCACTCTTAGAGCGGTGACCCCAATGGAAAAGATCGCCCACTCGTTGATCGGATCCTCTGTTAGCCGTGCCCGCCAAGTGGGTCTGGTCTTGATCCTTGGTTTTGCTACGGCCACCGTTGCACACGCCGATGAGGCGTATGCCAAAAACCAACTAAAAAACATGTCCGACTATATGTCGACGCAAAAACGCCTGTCGTTCAACTATGACACCCTCCTTGAAGTCATCACCCACGATCAGCAACGGCTCGCCTTGGCCGGCTCCGGTACGGTTGTGATAAACCGTCCCGACAAGATACGGACGACGCGATACAGTGGCTTTGCCGACGTCGAAATGCTCTTTGACGGCCAAACACTGACCCTGTTCGGTAAGGGCAAAAACCTTTACTCGCAGGTGGAAATCCCGGGAGATCTCGATCATTTACTGGATGTTCTGAGGGATAAATACAACCGGCCGCTGCCCGGTGCCGATTTGTTCATGTCCAACCCCCAAGAACAACTAATGGCAGGGGTCAGCGACATCAAAGACCTGGGCAGCGGCGTTATTGGCGGGGTCGAATGTGATCACCTGGCCTTCCGAAAAAAAGAAGTGGATTGGCAGATATGGATCGCCCAAGGCGAACACCCCTACCCGTGCCGGTATGTCATCACCTCCAAGATGATTGCCGGTGGGCCGCAGTACAGCATTCAGCTCAGTGACTGGAAAGCCGCTGAGGCGGTCGCGGCGGATGACTTCAGGTTCAACAATTCAACCCAGGCTAAGAAAATCGACCTCAACGACCTGCCAAACACCGAGGACTTGCCGAGCAACTTTGTGCGAGGAAAAACCCAATGAATCTGTTGATGAAATCGGCTGGCGTGCTAGTCGTCGGATTCGTGCTGCTGTGTGCCCAAGAAGTCGGCCACAGCTTGTCGATTCCAGGTGTCCACAGTGGGGTCCCTGAAGCCCAGGCGGTCGTCGGGCGCCCGCTCACGCCTGTCAGCGTTGCCGGGGTAGCCCGGCGCACTTCGCGACGCGATTGACCAGACAAACCGATAGAGGCGCTGAGCGGGGTCATTGTGCTTGCGCAACGCCTGAACCGCTCGCCTCTGTGCTGTAGTGCGCTCACTACAGCATTTTCATGTCTCCCTGATCCTGCTCGGCCGTTGCGGTGCGTCAGTATGGCGCCAGCACACCGCCTGCTGAGGAGATCACTGATGAGCATACCCTTTGTTCGATTACAGTCCAGGATCCATCGGGCCTGGATCGTTGCTTGCGCGTTAGCCCATGGCGAGCATGTCTCCCTTGCCTCGGACCGTAAGCCGGCCGGCCAGCGCACAGCGCCTTGCAACGCGGTCGCGGCGCTGCTCGCGGCTCAAGAGCATGAAGAAGCGAAAAATTTGGCATGGGTCATGCGCCGGCAAAGCCAGAGGGCAAAAAACGATGCACCTGGCTCGGTGAACAGTGCTACGCCCGTGGTAAATCCCGATACGGCAAAGGCTCAGCCGTCGTCAGCCGCAATGACTGCCAAGCGGTGAGCGCACGCGCTCAGGCCTGCTGTTTCAACCCCGTTACGGTGTTTGCGTAATGATCGGTTGCTTCAAGGATCAGCGCGTTTTTCTCTTCGGTGGTGATCAAATTTAGTCGCCCGAACGCATCTGCCATCCTCAGCAGCTCCTCATAGTGCTGCGCGGCACTCATGGTGTGCGTCGCTGTTGTCAGCAGCTCGCGCCAGGCCACTAGGGCCTCTTTTCTATCGTCCCCAGACATGATTGTCTCCTCGATGATTCTCGGTAGAGGTCGTGGAGAGGTAGAGGGTTCAGACGAATTAGCAGTAGCTCGCTAAGCCCAGAGTGCTTACCTGTCTTAAAAGTGAAACCTTTCGGTCATATTATCTGGGCTACTCCTGATTTTTTATTCGGCCGCAGGACTTACAAGGATCTTAGCCTCATGCGTCGCGTCGTATTCAATCAGAAAGGCGGTGTTGGCAAATCCAGCATCGCCTGCAACCTTGCCGCTGTCAGTGCTGCTGAAGGGTATCGCACGCTGCTGGTGGACCTGGATGCTCAGGCAAACTCCACGCATTACCTGACGGGTCTGAGTCACAACGATATTCCGCCGGGCATCGCCGACTTCTTCAAGCAGACATTATCCAGCGGCCCTGCCAGCAAAAAGTGTCGCGCAGCAATCACCGAGACGGCTTATGACAACTTGCATCTGGTGACAGCCAGTGCCGAACTTACCGAACTCCAGACCAAGCTGGAGAGCAAGTTCAAAGTCTACAAACTACGCAAATTGCTGGTTGCGCTCTCCGAGGACTATGAACGTATCTACATCGACACCCCTCCCACGCTCAACTTTTACACCATCAGCGCCCTGATCGCGGCGGACAGGCTGCTGATCCCGTTCGACTGCGACAGCTTTTCGCGTCAGGCGCTGTACAACGTGGTTGCGCAGGTGGATGACTTGCGCGTAGACCATAATCAGTCGCTGCAGGTGGAAGGCATAGTCGTCAATCAGTTCATTGCGCGCACGGCATTGCACCAGGCACTGGTTAACGAGCTACTTGCTGAGGGTTTACCTGTGCTGCCGATTTACCTCAGCAGTTCCATTAAAATGCGCGAGTCCCACCGTGCATCAGTGCCTATCGTCCATCTGGCCCCCGCACATAAACTGTCGAAAGCGTTTACTGACTTGTTAGGCGCTCTGGAGCGCGCAGCTTAAGCCCATTGCTGCGCCGCAACAGCGGCATCTGCACACCCAAGGGACGAGCACGAGGCTCGCCCCTCGCCACTGTCACCTTTAGCCTTCTGTGCCCACGCCTCAGCTCACGCAACCGATCAGCTCGGCATCTTGGCATAGCGCGCCAATTGCGGGTCGCCGCTCATGACATTCAAGGTATTGCTCAACACCTGTTCCCCGGTCACATCTGGCGTGGTGAAGATGGTCGCGAAATGCTGGTGGGTGACCTGAGCGAAATGGGCGCGATCCGCCGGTTCGATGCCCAGCAGCGTGGCATAGGCGTTCAAGGCTTCGCCCTGGCCCTGGGCCATGTCTTCGGCAATGGTGTCGAGCATATTGTTCATCGCCAGCCAGGAACGTCCGCCATAGCCCATGCGCGCGTTGGCATCACAGCCGTTAGTACCGGAGGTCAGGCCGAAGGTGGCATTACCCGACGTACCATTGGTTGTTGTCGCCAACAGGTGGGGAAACAGGCCGTTCTTGCCCTCAAACAGCATGTTGCCCCACCCGCATCCATTGCCACCTGCCTGGTCAGCATGCGCCAACGCACCGGCGGTGCTCAGAAGACCGATAACAAACGCGTTTCGAACAAGTTTGTGTGTCATGAGCGGTGTTCCTCTTTGATGAGATGAGCCTTTACCGACATCAGGTAGCCTAGCTGCAGGATCTGCATCATTCCAACTTCGGCCTGATGCGGTAAACACCATCTGCATCAGGCATGCACACTCCATTGGCAGGCATCGGCGGCGATAGGGGCGTCATCGATAGCCTGAATCATGCCGGTCTTCAGTGCCTCTTGGGGCGTGAGGATGCGTGGGTGGGCCATCAGGTAGCGGGGAATGTCCAGCGCTTCTGCTGCCCCCTGGGTGCGCTCGGCGACAATCTCGGCATACAAGCGCAGGTCGTAGTCCAGGCTCATGGCGTATTCGGCCATCCGTGCATGGTCCACTGAACCGTGCAAGGTCCAATGAAAAGGGTGAAACAGGAACTTGCTGTGCGCACAGGCCGTGCGCTGCTCGCCGGCCAGGAACAGGATGTTGCCCATCGACTCCACGGTTCCCAGATTGTGGGTATGCACCGGTAGCGGCAAGGCGCGCAGGAAGTTGTACAAGGTAAAGCCATAGCTGCACTCGCCGCCCATGGTGGCGATGTTGATCTGCAATGCATCAGCACCTTCGCGCTGAGCACGCGAACAGGTGGTGATGAAGTTGCCGCAGGTGGATGAATTGATCGGGCCGGTGAAGTGGATGATGTGTCTGGCCATGGTGTCCTCCTGTCAGGACGGGGTATTGCAGTGAGCGCGCTAAGCGGTGGAAACGTGGTGGCGGGCAAAGTTCAACGCATTCGCCCCTGTAACCACCACTCGTCATTCCTGCTGAACCGTAGCGCCAGGCGTCGGTCGTTAGCGTATGGCCCCATACGGTGATAATGATTGTGACCAAGACCTCGCCAGCGCCCACCCGTGTGATCGACCGAGTCACCGCTGTGCACCGCTTGAAGCTGCTGACGATCAATGTGCACAAGGGCTTCACCGCCCTCAATCGGCGCTTCATCCTGCCAGAGCTGCGCGATGCGGTGCGAACTACCGGGGCCGACCTGGTGTTCCTACAGGAAGTGCATGGTAGCCACGCCCAGCATGCTCGGCGCCATCCGGCCTGGCCGGACACACCGCAGTACGAATTTCTCGCCGACAGCATGTGGCCGCAGTTCGCCTACGGCCGCAATGCGGTCTATCCCCATGGCGATCATGGTAATGCGCTGCTGTCGAAGTTCCCGATCCTTGAATATCGCAACCTTGATGTATCAATCGACGGCAACGAACAGCGCGGCTTGTTGCACTGTCGGCTTGATGTGCCTGGCCACGACCAGGTCCATGCAATCTGTGTCCACCTTGGCCTGCGTGAAGCCCATCGCCAACAGCAGGTGCAGCTGCTGCTGAAGTTACTCGATGGCCTGCCGGTCGATGCTCCGGCGATCGTCGCGGGTGATTTCAATGACTGGCGCCTGAAAGCGGACAGTGTGCTCGGTGAGCGTCTGCTCGAAGCCTTCGGCAAGATCCGCGGCGCGTTGGCGCGCAGCTTTCCAGCCCGCTTGCCGCTGCTGCGCCTGGACCGTATTTACCTGCACAACGCCTTGCCCATAGACGCTCAGGTGCTGTCCAGTTGGCCGTGGTCGCACCTCTCCGATCATGCCCCGCTGGCGGCGGAGGTGAGCCTGTGAACAGACCCTGGGTAGACGGCAACAGTGTGCAGTTGCTGATCAATGGTGAGGACTACTACCCCCGCGTTTTCGCCGCGATTGCAAACGCCCAAGAAGAAGTGTTGCTGGAGACCTTTATCCTCTTTGATGACAAGGTGGGCCAGGAACTGCAGCAGGTGCTGATCGAGGCGGCGCAACGCGGTGTACGGGTCGAGGTCGTGGTCGATGGTTATGGCACCGCTGACTTGCCGCAACCCTTCATCAGCGCCATGACTGAAGTCGGCATCAACTTTCACGTGTTCGATCCGCAGCCGCGGCTGATCGGTATGCGGACCAACCTTTTCCGGCGCCTGCACCGCAAGATCGTGGTGGTCGATGGCGAGCAGGCCTTCATTGGTGGCATCAATTATAGCGCTGACCACCTGGGTGATTATGGGCCAATGGCCAAGCAAGACTATGCGGTGGAGGTTACCGGGCCGGTGGTTGCCCAGTTGCATGCTTCGAGCCGCCGCCTGTTGGCACCAGTGCTGGAACCACCGAGTCAAGTCCGGCCGGTGCGCGAGCCGACCGGCAAGGTCAGCGCCGTATTGGTTGAACGTGACAACCAGCGTCAGCGCAATGCCATCGAAGAGCAATATCTGCTGGCCTTTCGTTCGGCGCGCAAGCGCCTGGTGGTGGCCAACGCTTACTTCTTCCCCGGCTATCGCCTGCTGCGAGAACTGCGCAACGCCGCTCGCCGGGGTGTGCAAGTGACCCTAATCCTCCAGGGGCAACCGGACATGCGCTGGGTCCGCGCCCTCTCCCGCCTGCTGTACAACTATTTGCTGCGCGACGGCGTAACGATCTATGAGTACTGCCAGCGTCCTTTGCACGGCAAGGTCGCGCTGGTTGACGACGAGTGGTCCACGGTGGGCTCAAGCAATCTCGACCCGCTGAGCCTGGCCTTCAACCTTGAGGCGAACCTGCTGATTCGTGACCGCGCGTTCAATCAACATCTGTACGAACATTTAAGTGAGCTCGGGGCCCAGCACTGCAAACCGGTGACTCTGGAACGCATGGTCCATGGCTATTGGTGGCGCGCGCCCTTGATCTTCATGTGCTTTCACATCATTCGGCGTTTTCCGGTGATCGCCGGCTGGTTTCCCGCGCACCGACAGACCTTGCAATCCTTACAGCCGGATGCCGAAGTCGATGGCAATCTCCATGAGGGCAAGACCTGATGGCGCAGCAACGCTGGCTTCGCTGGGGTAAGCGGCTATTCACGCTGTTGTTCCTGTTGCTGATCCCCGTGCTGCTCTATTTTCTGGTCCGCAATCTGGACTGGAATGAGGTCAAACAGTCATTGCAAGCCTACAGCCCGGCATCCCTGACGGTGGGCTTGGGTCTGGCGCTGTGCAGTTTCATGCTGTTCAGCTGCTATGACCTGCTTGGGCGCGCCTACACCGGCCACCACCTGCCGATACGCCAAGTGCTGCCGGTAGCCTTCGTCTGTTATGCCTTTAACCTCAACTTCACCACCTGGGTTGGCGGCGTGGCTTTGCGTTATCGGCTGTATGGCCGCTTGGGGCTGGACACTGCAACCATCACCCGCATCATCAGCCTGGGCATCCTTACCAACTGGGTCGGCTACCTGGCCCTGGCGGGCACCGTGTTTGCCCTGCGCCTGGTCAAATTGCCGGCCAACTGGGCGGTGGGGACTACCGGCCTGCAACTGATCGGCGTATTGATGGTGCTGCTGGCCCTCACTTACTTGCTGGCCTGTGCTTTCGCCCGACGCCGTACCTGGCGCTGGCGCGACCATGAGATCACCTTACCGTCGTGGCGCCTGGCCTTGCTCCAGGTAGGCATGGGCGCGAGCAACTGGGCGTTGATGGCGGCGCTGATCTACTGGCTGCTGCCCGATGAGCTGTTCTACCCCTCGATCCTGGGGATTTTGCTGATCAGTTGCGTGGCCGGGGTGATAGCCCACGTACCCGCCGGCCTGGGTGTACTGGAGACGGTATTCCTGGCCCTGCTGCACGGCCAGCTTGGTCAAGGCACGCTGGTCGCGGCACTGCTGGGCTATCGCACGCTGTACTACCTGATCCCGCTGCTGTTGGCGCTGGTCGCCTATCTGGTTCTGGAGAAACGCGCCAAGGCCATGCGCCAGCAAGTCAAGACAGATACTGGCCCCTTGTAGCCGCTGCCGTGAGGCTGCGATCGGGCGTGAAACGCCCGCAAAACCAGGCCACCGCGATTCTTCAGGTCCAACGTGGTGCCCGCATTGCGACTGCTCTGCAGTCGATCGCAGCCTCGTCCCTCGGCAGCGGCTACAGCCTATTGTTGGGGGTATGCAGTTAGATTGAACTCTCCCACTCGCAGCGCCCTCCCAGCTCTAGAGACTCGCCAATTGTCCTGGAGTCGCCATGGCCAAGCTCCTGCAGGAATACCAGCGCAAACGTGACTTCAACGCCACATCCGAACCCCTGGGCAAAACGCCCCGCGGCAAACACGCGCACGCCTTGCAGTACTGCATCCAGAAACACGACGCCAGCCACCTGCACTATGACTTTCGCCTGGAACTCGATGGCACCCTGAAAAGCTGGGCAATCCCCAAAGGACCATCGCTTGACCCGAAGGTCCGCCGCCTGGCGGTGCATGTCGAGGACCACCCGCTCGACTACGCCAACTTCGAGGGCAGCATACCCGAAGGGCATTACGGCGCCGGTGATGTCATCGTCTGGGACCGTGGTATCTGGCAGCCAGAAGGAGATCCTCGCCAGGCCTACGCCAAGGGCAAGCTGCGCTTTCGTCTGCAAGGCGAGAAGCTGGCCGGGGTGTGGAACCTGTTTCGCACCCACCTGGATGGCAAAAAAGAGCAATGGATGCTGGTCAAGTCCAACGATGGCGAAGCCCGCAGCGCCAGTGACTACGATATTGTCCAGGCACAACCGGACAGCGTGCTCAGTGATCGTACCTTGCTTGCGCGCCCCGCCACCTCAGCTGCCGGCCAACGCGCAGCCCCTGCCAAACGCCTGCGGACCAGCGCAGGACGTAAAGCCGAGCTGCCAGCGCAATTGCAACCGCAGCTGGCGACGTTGGTCGAGTCCCCACCCAGTGGCGAATGGCGCTACGAAGTCAAGTTCGATGGTTACCGGATCCTCGCGCGCATTGAGGGTGATGAGGTACGCCTGTTCACCCGCAACGGCCACGACTGGAGCGCCAAAATGCCTCATCAGCTCGCGGCGTTGCGCACCCTGAAGCTGAAGTCGGCGTGGCTCGATGGTGAGATGGTGGTTGTCGGCGAACAGGGCATTGCTGATTTCCAAGCCCTGCAGAACGCTTTTGACAGCAATAGCGACGAGCACATCAGCTATTACCTGTTCGATTTGCTCTACCTCAATGGCAAGGATCTACGCGAATGTCCGCTGCAAGAACGGCGCGTCCGCCTGCAGGCGCTGCTGGAGCACAACACGGCCGCCGAGCTCGCATTTTCTGCCGACTTCGATGAACCAGTCGAGTCGCTGCTCGACAGCGCCTGCCGTATGGAGCTCGAAGGCCTGATCGGCAAGCGTTTGGACAGCATCTACGTGGGTCGACGCAGCAGTGACTGGATCAAACTCAAATGCAAGCAACGACAGGAATTCATCATCGTCGGCTACACCGACCCCAAAGGCAGCCGCAACGGTTTCGGCGCGCTGTTGCTGGCCTTGCATGACAAAGACAAAGGCCAGTTGCGTTACGCCGGCAAGGTGGGCACCGGCTTCAGTACAACCACCCTCGACAGCCTCCATGCCCGGCTCAAGCCATTGGCGGCGCAGCGCCCACCACTGCTCAATGCCCCCGGTGGAGCCGAGGCACGCGGTGTGCACTGGCTGCAACCGCGCCTGCTGGCGGAAGTCGCCTATGCCCAAATGACTCGTGAAGGCATTGTTCGCCATGCGGTGTTCCACGGGCTACGCGATGACAAGCCAGCGACGGCGATCGACCTGGAGCGCCCCATGCCGAACACACCCATTGCCCTGCCCAACGACCTGGGCGAATTGCGTCTGACCCATCCAGACCGCCTGATCGACCCCACAAGCGGTGCAACCAAACGGCAAGTCGCCGAGTACTACGCCTCGGTAGCGCCGTGGATGCTGCCACACCTCAAGCAGCGCCCGGTGGCCTTGGTTCGAGCACCGGACGGTTTGGGCGGTGAACTGTTCTTTCAGAAAAACGCCGCTGGTCTGGGTATTCCTCATATCGTCACCTACGACAAGGACCAGGCCGGTCAGGCGGCGATGGTCATCAATCGTCCGGACACCCTGCTCGGTGCGGTACAGATGAACATGCTTGAACTGCATACCTGGAACGCCACCGACAAACAGTTCGACAAACCCGACCGCTTTGTTCTCGACCTCGACCCAGACCCGGCGTTGCCGTGGAAAGCCATGCAGGAAGCCACGCACCTGACCCTGACCCTGCTCGACGAACTGGGCTTGCGCACGTTCCTCAAGACCAGTGGCGGCAAAGGCATGCACTTGGTGGTGCCACTCACCCGGCGCGCTGGTTGGGATGACGTCAAAGACTTCAGCCACGCCATTGTGAATCACTTGGCCGGGCTGTTTCCTGATCGCCTTTCTTCGGTGTCAGGGCCCAAGAACCGGGTCGGTCGGATCTTCATCGACTACCTGCGCAACGGCAAGGGCGCGACCACCGTCTGCGCCTACTCGCTGCGTGCCCGAGAGGGGCTGCCGGTTTCGGTGCCGATCTGGCGCGAGGAGCTGGTTCAACTCAAAGGCGCCAACCAATGGAACCTGTTCAACCTGGGCGAGCGCCTGGCGCAAATCAATGACCCCTGGGCCGAATATGCCACCACCCGCCAATCCATAACCGCCGCCATGCGCAAACAGCTAGGGCTCTGCTAGTGCCCCGTGGGTTGACCTGTTGCAGGTGCCATGAACCTGCGTGGTGGGTAGAAAAACGCCAATATGGCCCAGGCTGGGCCAAAGGAGCCCCTCTCATGAGCATCATTCAGGATTCCGATCTGGGCAGCCTGGACCGCCTGTTGCACAGCTTCACCGAGCGTCCACAGGCACTTAACCTTGATACTCAACTGCCAGCGGTGCTGCACGCCCTACAGGCCGATCATCTCGATCTGCTGCCGCTACCCGGTCAAGGGCACACCTTGCAGCGTTGGCAGACGCTGGCACGGGTCGCCGGTTGCGACCTGGCCCTGGCAAAATTGTACGAAGGCCACACTGACGCCTTGGCGATCCTCTCTGAATGTTCGGCAGCGCATCTGGTCGGTAATGGAATCTGGGGCGTCTGGGCAGCCGAGCCACCCTCTGCCCGCACGCGGATCGTCGCTCGCGAGGGCAATCTAGTGCGTTTGGGAGGCCGCAAAGCATGGTGTTCCGGGGCGCTGCAGATTGACCGCGCACTGCTCACCGCCTGGGACGATCAGAACCAGCCGCAACTGGTCGCCATCGAGCTTTCGCACCCCAACCAGCATATTGATGTTGAGCAATGGCAAGCCGTTGGCATGGGCATCACCACCAGTGTCGACATTGCCTTCAATGAAGCGCCGGGCATCGCCGTCGGCCATCCCGGGCAGTACCTGACACGCCCCGGCTTCTGGCAGGGAGGGGCCGGCATTGCAGCCTGTTGGTATGGGGCAGCGCAAGCCTTGGCCGACTATTTGCGTGAACACTGTCGTCAACCTCGCCAGGATCCACACGCCGACGCGCACCTGGGAGCGGTCGATGCCGCTTTGCTCGGTGCCCGCGCGGCCCTGCGCGAGTGCGCCGCCTGGATCGATCACCAACCGGTGGCAGATGCCAGCGTTGAGGTACGCCGTGTCCGCGCCCAGGTTGAGCACGCCGTCGAGCAGGTTATCCACCATGTCGGCCGAGCCCTCGGCGCCACACCGTTCTGCCGCAACAGCCATTTCGCCCGGCTCAGTGCCGATCTGCCGGTGTTCCTGCGGCAGAGTCACGCCGAAAAAGACCTGGCGGCCTTGGGGCAACAGGTGGCGCACGTCCCTGCTGGGGCGTGGCAGCTATGAACGACAACCTTATTGCCGCGAGCCAAGGCACGCCCTGGGCGCACTGGCAGCAGTCGGCCCATCTGGCCCGCGCCACCTGGATCACCCCCGCACAGTTGTGCCCCCCTGGCCATCGTCTGGTTGTGGTCGCGCCACACCCTGACGATGAAGTGCTCGCCTGCGGCGGGCTGCTGTGTAGCTTTCGCGGTCGTGAGCAAGCGTTACTGCTGGTTTCGGTGACCGATGGTGAAGCGAGCCATAGAGATTCCCGGCATTGGACCGAGCACCGTTTGCGTCATGACCGGCCAATGGAGAGCCGTCACGCCCTGCGGTGTCTGGATCTGGCCGTCAATGACCTCGACTGGCGCAGGCTAAGCCTCAAGGACGGCGCCGTGGCTCGGGACGAAGCCTACCTGGTCAACTACCTCACCCAATTGCTCACCGCGGATGACGTGGTACTCACCACCTGGCGGCGCGATGGCCATACCGATCATGAGGCCGTCGGCAGAGCCTGCGCGCAGGCAGCCCGGACGCGTGGTGCGCGCCTGGTGGAAGTGCCGGTCTGGGCCTGGCACTGGGCCACGCCTGAAGATTCCAGATTGCCGTGGCCACAGGCCCACCGGATTCAACTCGACGAGCAAAGCCTGGCGCGCAAACGCCAGGCCATTGCCGCGCATGTCAGTCAGACCCATTCAGACAATGGCCAAGATCCGGTGCTGCCCCACGCGCTGCGGGAGTGTCTGCTGCAACCCTTTGAACTGGTGTTTCTATGAGCCTCGATGCGTGTTACTTCGCCGACCTGTACAAAAACGATGATGACCCCTGGGCTTTCCGCACCCGCTGGTATGAACGGCGCAAGCGCGAACTGTTATTGGCCAGCCTCCCACGCCAGCATTACGCACGAATTTTTGAGCCCGCTTGCGCTAATGGCGAACTCAGTGCCGCGCTGGGCGAACGTTGCGCCGAACTGTGGTGTCAGGACCTTGACCCGACGGCGGTGACACTCGCTCGCAAGCGGCTGCTCAAGGTTGCACACGCGCGGGTTGACCAGGGCCGTCTACCGGGCGACTGGCCAAGTGGGCGCTTTGATTTGATCGTGCTCAGTGAGATCGGCTACTACCTGGACCCGACCCAGTGGTTACAGGTGATCGAGCAATCGCTTGCCAGCCTGGGTGATGACGGTGGCGTGCTGGCCTGCCATTGGCTGCACCCCATCGACGGCTGCCCGCAGACCGGACGCCAGGTACATACACTACTGGCCCGACATCTACCCTTGTATCCGGTTTTTCGTCATGAGGAAGCAGATTTTCTCCTGGAATACTGGACATGCCAGCCCAACGTCATCGACCTCAGTGAGACCTGTGCATGATTGCCGTCATCATTCCCGCCCACAATGAGGCTCGGCGCCTGGGTCGCTGTCTATCGGCTGTCCGACTTGCTGCCCATGAGGTTGAGCAAACGGGTCAGCAGGTGCAGGTGCTGGTAGTGCTCGACCGCTGCAGCGATGGCAGTGCGGCGGTTGCGCAGCGCCATGGTGTGCAGACCTTGCGGGTGGATGCCGGCAACGTCGGCATCGCTCGACGTCTCGGCGCGGCCTTGATGCTGGAGCGTGGCGCACGCTGGCTGGCTTGTACCGATGCCGATAGTCGGGTTCCGGCGCACTGGCTGACGTGGCAACTGCAGTGTGCGGCGGATGCTGTGTGCGGCACCGTGCACGTCGAGCGCTGGCAACCCTGGCAGGATGCCGAATTACGCCGGCGATATCGCAACAGCTACCAGGCCTGTGAGAATCATCGGCATATCCATGGCGCCAACCTTGGCGTGTGCGCCCAGGCCTACCAGCGTGTAGGCGGCTTTGCCCCGTTGCCGGCCCATGAAGATGTGCACTTGGTCAAGGCCCTGCTGGCCAGCGGCGCGCGAATCGTTTGGACGGCGCGCCATAGTGTGGCGACCAGCAGTCGCGGTGATAGTCGGGCAGCGCACGGATTTGGTGACGCTCTCAAGCGCCTGGCGCTGTGCTGTTCGCCTGATCCCGCGGAAAACGCCCCCCGCTTGTAATGCTGTCCTGCCCTTGTGGGAGCCGGTCTTGCTGGCGATGGGATCGGCGCAGCATCAGCTAGTCTGCATCGATGGCAAGGCCAGCGCTCACAGGTTCGGTGGGCACAGGTCCATGATGGACTTCAGTTACCCCTCGGGTGGAGTCAGGACGCTTTCTTGCTGATCTTTTTGGTTGCCTTGCCTTTGCCACCCAGGCTGCGCTTGAGCAGCTCGGTCAGATCGATGATATCCGCGCCCTTCTCAGCCTCTCCTTCCTTGGCCGCTTCGACCACGCTGACCTTGCCCTTGCTGGCTTTCTCTTCCACCAGGTCCATGATGGTCTGCCTGAACGCATTGTGGTATTCATCCGGCGTCCAGCTGCCACTCATGTCCTCGACCAGACGCGTGGCCATTTGCAGTTCGCGCTTGTCGACCTTGGCGTCGGTCACGCTCTTGTCCAACGCCAGGCTGTCCAACCCGCGCACTTCCTCCGGCCAACGCAAGGTAATCATCACCAGCACCTCTTCGAGCGGGCGCAACAATGCCAGGTGCTGCTGGGTATGCAACACCACGGTAGCCAAGGCCACTTTGCCAGTACTTTCCAACGTCTCACGCAATAACGCATACACCTTGCCGCCGCCGCGGTCCGGGCTCAGGTAATAGGGGGTATTAAAGTGTTGCAAAGGAATTTCCCCTGAATCGACGAAGGAGAAGATATCGATAGTCTGGGTGGCTTGCGGGCGGGCCTTGCGGATCTCATCTTCGCTGATGACGACGTAGCGGCCTTTTTCAAACTCCACGCCCTTGACGATATCGTCCTTGTTGACATCCTTGCCGGTGACTTTGTTGATGCGCTTGTAGCCCACCGGATCCATGCTGCGTTTGTCCAGCCAGTCGAAGTCGATGCGCTCACTGCGTACGGCAGTGCTGAGGCTGACGGGAATGTGCACCAGACCAAAGCTGATCGCACCCTTCCAGATGGCTCTAGCCATGTTTCGCTCCTCAAGCCCGAAAATAGTGGGCCTCTACTGTCACTGACTGCTGCGCGCAGCGAAGGTTTACTCACCCTGCCCTATGGCAATGGGTTGCTCCCGCAACCACGGGTTTCCTCCAGGACCAGATCAACGACTGCACGCAGTGCCTGGCGATTATCCAGCCCGTTGCGCCGGGCCTGTGCATGGCAGGCCAGTTGGCGCTCGGCGCTGGTACCCTCAAGCAAGATCCGCTGGGCGTGGCGCAAGGCGCGTTCGGCGTCCAGGTTTTCACCGCCAAACTGCGCCCGCAGTTGGCCCAGCCAAGCAAGCGCGTCGACCTGCTGTTGCGTACGGTAACCGATGAACTGCCCCTGGCGCCCATAGCGCAAGGCGCGCCAGTAGTTTTCCTCAAGCACCCAGCGCGCCTCGCGACTCAAAAAAGCAGGCTGGTAATGGCTGACCGTGCACGACTCAACCAGGTGGCGAAACAGACCGGCAATGCACAGCACGTCTTCGAGCCGCGGACAGGCATCACAGATGCGTAGCTCTACCGTGGGAAAGCGCCGTGACGGTCTGATCGTCCACCAAAGGTCAGCGTCTTCAGCCAGTGACCCCGTGCGCTGCAACAGCGCTCGGTAACGCTGGTAAGCGCGCCAGTCGGCCAACGGTTCGGGCAGCCCCATGTGTGGCCATTGCGCGCAGATCACCCGTCGGTAGCTCATGTAGCCCGTCATGTTGCCGGCCCAAAAGGGAGAGGAGCTGCTGAGCACCAACAACAGTGGAATCCACGGCAGCACACGATTGATCAGTTGCATGCGGTCGCAGCCCGCTGGTACGCCCACATGCACATGCAGCCCTGAAAGCAGGCTACAGCGGGCAACCTGCTGGAAAGCCTCGAACACTTGCTGATAGTGCTGGCCAGGCCGCTGGCGTTGGCCTTGCCAGCGGGCGCCAGGGTGACTGGCGGCGCCGTACAGGCCTACACCTTCCTGCGCCAATGCACAGTTCAAGCGTTCGCGGCTTTCACTGAAGAAGGCTTGAGCCTGGCACAAACTGGAAAACACGGGCGACGCAATTTCGATCTGACTGCAGAACATCTCCTCGGCGAAGTAGCGGCCCACCACCTCACGGCACAATCGGTTGATCGCCGCCGACGGTGCAGTCAACACTGCGCCGCTGGACAAGCTGACCAGCAAATACTCCTCCTCGATCCCGAAATCACACGACGCGTTCATCGTCAGCCCCGGTGTGTGGGGTGTAGGTCACGCTTAGCGCTACGGCGGCGATGCGCTCGACCTGATCGTAACCCGGCTCAAGCAGTTGTTCGCCAAACACGTCAGGGTCCAGCTCGCGATAGTGCCACTGCCACTGCGGGCCTTGCAGGCTTGAGCGGCACGCCTCCAGAAAGCGATCGTGGCCTTCGACGATGGCCACACCGGTGTACAGCAACAAGGTGCCGCCCACGGACAGGCGTCGTAACGATTGCTCAAGAATACGCAACGACAGCGCCGCGCCCAGCGCACCACCCCCGTGGCGATAAGTACGCTCGCGGGCATCAAGCATGTACGGTGGATTGGCGACTATCAGATCGAAATTACCGGTGATGCCCGCCAAAACGTCACTGTGTTCGATGGCGATATTGTCGATCCCCGCCAATGCCGCATTGATGGCGGTGTAACGCAAAGCCTTGGGATTGATATCGACGGCAGTGACCTGTGCATGGCGCGCGGCCCGGGCGATGAGCAAGGCGCCAATGCCGCTACCACACCCAATGTCCACCGCCTGCTGAACCGGCAGGTAACGCTGCTGCAGATGGTCACGTATAAGCTGGGCAAATCGATAGCTGTCAGGTCCGAAGAACACCGCATCGCTGTCCTCGGTGGGATAGCCGCTGTGCAGTAAGAGCAGGTCATCCAAGGTAGACCAGCGCACGCGACTACGCATTCCTGCCCCGTCGCGGGTGAGGATCGCTGCGACGTCCATCTGCGCCAGTTCATCAGCGGACAGCACCTGTTCGGCGAACGGCCTGTTCCAGCCAAATACGTCGCGCATCGAATGTGCCTGTTGTGCGTCGGACCGGGCATTGTTGCGTGCCTGGGTGGCTGGCGTCACGCAGGTAAACCGGTAGCCATCAGCCTGCAGCCGACGGCCCAGATGTAGCAATGCCAGATCGGCAGCACGTTGCCCTGCGCTCAATAGCATCAACGGGCACTCCCTTGGCCAAGGCCGGTCAGGCGGATATAGGCACGCGTCGCGGCGAGCCCCTCGGGTAAGGCATGATCGGCGCCGGCCATCTTACCGATAAGCGCTTCAATGGCCGTTGGCACCGGCATCGCAGACTCACTCTCCAGGCCGTTGGGCGCTGGCGAGTAACGGCCGCTACGTGCGACCGGTGCTTGCCATTGGCCGGCGATCCAATCGTGGATCAACTGCTTCTCATAAGGGCTGAATACGCCAAACATGGCGGCCTTGGGGCCCTCGACCAGGTGCCAGAAACGACTGCCTGTCGGGTCCTGATTGCGTTTGATCCAGCCCTGGCCCTCAAGGGCCTGGAGAAACGCCAACATACTGCCCGGCTGAGCAAGCCATTGATTGACGGTACGTCCCTGCAGGCGGCAGTAATCCGAGTGCAGGTACTGACCGAAACTGCGTTTGCGCTCCAGGGCTGCAAGCAGCTCACGCTCAAGGTCGAAGCTGGCAATCACACTTGGCGTGTCTGCGCCCAGCTCGTTGAGCCGGTAGCCACGTGCCAGACGACGATAGAATACAGCCCCCCCGCTGGCGGGCCACATCTGCTGCACCGCTTGCACGGCCTTCTGCGCGTGACCGCTGGCAGGGTTATCAATGGTCACGTGGAGACTGAAGTAATGACTGTCGATACCCAGCTCTGCCAGTTCGTAGGCGCTGATCAACAGGTGCAAGGGCAATTGCTCGTATCCGAGGTTATAACCGAGTACCTCCGGGAGAAAATCATCGGTGTGAAAGCCCAACGCCAGCTGCAACGTACCTTGTAGATAACGCTCATCGGCCAGCGGCACCGGTTCCAGGCATCCCAGCTGACTGAGCAGACGCTGGTAGATCAACACATGATTGCAGGCGGCGACACCGTCACCCAATTCTTCAAGGTAGGTGCGGATAAGCCCGTGGTAGCGCGGATCCTGCCAATGCTTGAGCATGCCATACAGCCAGGCACCGTCGACCTTCTTGGTCGGTGCCACGTGCTGGAGGAAATACAACGCCTGGGACCGGTTCAGGAAATAGCGCCGAGGTTCCCCGTTACGTCTGCCTTGTAAATAGACAGCGTACGCCTTGGCCACCTGGGCGGCGCGTTGGCAGCTCCAGCGTGCCAGCGATTCGGCGGTTGCAGGCAAATCATCCGCTCGTGTGGCGACTCGCGCCAGTTGCTCACGCAACCATGGCGCGCTGTCATACTGCTCAGCTGACAACAACGCGTGATAACGAAGGGCAAGCCCTGAACCGGCTGTGGGTTCAAGGGCAGGCACTATTCCAGAAGGCGTCATGACGGACATGTGGCAGCTCCCGGTAATTGGCTATTGCCGACGGTGCGGCGCCGGGCGCACTGCAGCTTATGCGCGCCCGGCACCGTTATGGCACCAGGGCCAACAGCGGCCCTTTACTTCTGAGTGCGACCGCCGCCAGCGCCTGGCTGTTGACCCTTGCCTACACCCTGACCGCCCTTGCGGCCCGCTTCCGACGCTTTGTCCCGGTCATTGGCAGCATTGCCTTGATTGCCCTGACCGCCTTTTGCGCCGCCTTGGTTGCCCATTTTGTCTTGATTGTGAGCCATGATCTTTCACCTCTTACTGGATGACACGCTACACAGCAGGTGCCGTGTATAGGTAGGAGTTCGGCCAGTGCGGTGGATTCGTTTCAATTGCTTAAACGGCGGACGAGTGGCGTTAAATACTCAAATCCGGATGTCTGTGGCGACAGCTATTGGCGCGTCCTTGCGCCCACCACGGCGAAGCGGATAAGGCGCTAGCGGCCGCCCCAGAGCCCGGTAAGGTCACGAGTCTCTATAGCGCTCAGCACCTGGTCGGTGTGTGCGCCACGGGTGGGGATGGCACCAGGAGTCACCACTTGACCGTCGAACCGTGGCGCCGGATGGGCCTGGAGCAGGCCGTCACGTTCGAAGTACACATTGCGTTCGACCATATGCGGGTGCTGGGCGGCTTCGCGGGGGCTGAGTACCGGAGCAAAGCAGGCATCGCTGCCTTCGAGCAGATCGCACCAGTGTTGGCGAGGCTGGCTGGCAAACAGTTCGGCAAACGCCTCGCGCATTGCTGGCCAGGCGTTGCTGTCCCATTGCCGCGCAAAGCGTGGATCGGCCTGCAGGCCGAGCTTGTCCAGCAGCAGTGCGTAGAATTGCGGTTCCATTGAGCCCAGCGCGACGTAACGATCGTCGGCACAGCGATAGGTCGCGTAAAAATGTGAACCGTCATGAACACTCTTGCCGCGTTGTTCGTCGAGCAGCCCGCGCTTGGCCAGGGACATCATCAGCTGCATCATGTGCGCCGATCCATCAACGATCGCGGCATCGACCACACTGCCCTGCCCGCTTTGACGCGCCTTGAGCACGCCAGCGAGCACACCGATTGCCAAATACAACGCGCCACCACCGATATCACCGATCAGGGTGATCGGCGAAGACGGCGCTTCGCCCGCGGTGCCGCTGTGGTACAGCGCACCGGACAAGGCGATGTAGTTGTTGTCGTGGCCGGCGGCATTGGCCATCGGCCCGTGTTGACCCCAGCCAGTCATGCGTCCATAGACCAGCGCCGGGTTACGCGCCTGGCACTGTTCCGGGCCCAGGCCCAGGCGTTCCATCACACCCGGGCGCATGCCTTCGATCAGCACATCGGCGCTTTCGATCAGTTTGAGCACCAGCGCTCGGCCTTCAGCGCTTTTGAGGTCCGCCACCACCGAGCGCTTGCCGCGATTGAGCGGGTTGCTCGGGGCATTTTTGTCGCCGGTGATCGACGTGGATTCGGCGCGTTCAACCGCAATCACATCGGCACCCAGATCCGCCAGGTGCATGGCGCAGAACGGCCCGGGACCGATACCGCAGATTTCGACAATCTTGATACCTGACAGCATGTGCTCTCCTAAAACAGTGGACTTGTTGTTATGCGGGCACGCTAGCAGAGGACAACCGTGCAATCCTGCCCCCCGCCACGGGGGGCTTTAGCCACCCATGGTGCTGGCTACTCTGGACCTGGCAACCGCTGGCAATAACAACAAAAGGATAAGAGCGTATGTTTGAGTTACCTCCTCACTGGGCCCTCTGGGCCGCCTGCTGCCTCAGCGTTCCTGCAGTGGCTTCGGCGCAACCCCAGATCGCCCCACCCAACCCGTACCTGGCGCAGTCGTACAACAACCAGACGCACTGGAACGATGGTGCTTCGGACAGCACCGCCATCAGCGTCGCACGCGGTTCGTACAAGATGACCCCAGACGCTTACCGGGTGGTGCCCAACGAGTCGGGCAGCCTGATGCAATACACCGACAAGGTGAACGGGACCGACGTGTACTGGTACTGGGCTGGTTTTTCCCTGCGCAAACTGAAGATCAATGATGACTTCACCTTCAGCGAAATCGCCCGTGTCGATCTGCCAGTGAAACTGCCTAACTTCAAGGCGATTACGCCTGAGCAGCGTCTTGATCAAGCCGCCCAGACCCAGAGGTTTCTCGACGCCAAGGACGAGAAAGGTCTGCTTGACTACATGCAGGCCCAACCCAACCGCATGCTCACGGCCACCACTGATCAGTTACTGGGTGGCGCTATCTATTCGGTCCTGACCCGCGATAACGCCTTTATCGGCGCCAGTGCCCGTCGTGTGTTCCGCATCGACCAGAACGACTCCAAAGACCCTACTTCCGGGATGAAACTGACCCAAGAAGTGCAACTGCCAGATGCGTTGTTCGATAACGAACGGACCAAGCGCGGAGTCGGTATGCCGATGGACACCACCTTCGGCATGGGCATGACCCTCAATGGCTACTTGGTGATCAACACCATGGGTGGCACCGTCGCCACCCTCGATCGCAACACCCTGAAACTGATCGACAGCTACCGCCTTGAAGGCAATGACGAGGTGTTCCTCAACTCCTTCTCCACCGGCCCTGAAGTCAATGGTGGCGCGGTGTATGTCGCCTCCAACCAGAACATGTACCGTCTGGTTGTCGACAAAGATGGCAAGCTCCATGCTGACGAAGCCAGCGGTGCCTGGAAAGCGCCCTACGAGCGTGGTGTACGCTTCTCTTCGGTGAAAATCGCCGATGGTACTGGAGCCACGCCGACCCTGATGGGGTACGGGCCGGACGAAGACAAGCTGGTGGTGTTCACTGACGGTTCGAAGAGAATGAACCTGGTCGCCATGTGGCGTGACCAGATCCCGGCTGGCTGGAAACAAAAGCCAGGCACCCTGTCGCCGCGGATTGCCGACCAGCGTGCCGTGGACTTGGGCGATGCGATCCCGACGGTGCAATCGGAGCAATCAGTCGCTGTGTATGACGGCCATGCGTTCGTGGTCAACAACATCCCTGCCGAAGACAAGCCAGCGCTGGCCAAGTCTGGCTACTACGTCACCATGCTCAACGGCATGACCCGCCCGGCCGCCAAGGGTGTGGCGATGCTCAAGTGGGACAGTGCCAAGGATCAATGGAACACCTTGTGGACCCGGACCGACGTCGGTTCGGTTTCGGTGGTACCGATGATCAGTGGCGGTAGCCGTATGGCCTTGATCAACGGCGTTTACACGGCGCGTCAAGGTGAGGGTTACCACATCGGTATGGACCTGGACACAGGTAAGACCGTGCTGGAAATCGCTACGGGTAGCGACCCGGTGTTCAACGGCATGTATGCGCCGATCAAGGTCGATGCTCAGGGACGGCTGATGTATGGCATGGCCTTCGGTTTGGTACTGATGGACACCAGCCGGATGCAAAAGGTTGAGCAAGTTGCCAAGAGCCAATAAGGTCTGATCGTTGCAAACAAACGCCTGGTGCTCTGCACCGGGCGTTTTTGCTTTGTCGTGTAGTGTTGGGGCTCGCTTGGATTGTGTGTGTGGAACTGTCCCCTGACGTCGGGGCCCCTTGTGGGCCGGTCTTGCCGGCGATGGTATCGACGCAGTGCCAGTTTCTGCGCGGAGTCTGCATCGCTGGCAAGACCAGCTCCCACAAAGTCAGTGCCGCACCTCGCTCTGCTGTTGCTGTTGCTGTTGCTGTTGCTGTTGCTGTTGATCTTGCTTTTGCTCTTTATACGCGCAAGTTCAGACGCCGCGGTTCTGCGACTTCAGGAGGCCGAGTGGAGGTGCCTGTAGGGGCAGTGCGCAGCACCTTCGGCGATAGCCGAAGGCGCGAGACGGAGACTTGGCGAAGCGAGTCGTAGGCCGCGTGGCCCCGGAAGGTGCCGTAGCGAGGGGACCCGGAGCGCAGCGTAGGGCCGCATGCAGGAGCAAGCGGTTTTGCCTACTTTTTCCAAGAAAAAAGTAGGCCGCCGTAAAGGCGGAAAGGGTCGGCAGCATCGCCGCCTTGAATGGATAAGCTCTAGCCCTAAGCCAGTCCCTGTCCCAGCCCCAGCCTCTTTCCCGATAATCCGTGAATAACCAAAAAAAAGCCGGACACCAGGCCCGGCCAAACCTGCGCGTTGGATCAGCTGCGACCGTACAAGGTCACCACACAAGCGCCCCCCAACCCCAGGTTATGCTGCAGGGCCAGGCTGGCCCCTTCAACCTGGCGCTTATCGGCGGTACCGCGCAACTGGTGAGTCAGCTCATAGCACTGAGCAAGACCGGTGGCCCCCAACGGATGCCCTTTGGACAACAGTCCACCCGACGGGTTGGTCACCACCTGACCGCCATAGCTGTTGTCACCATCCAGCACAAAACGCTCAGCGCCACCCACTGCACACAGCCCCAGGGACTCGTACGTCAGCAGCTCGTTATGAGCAAAGCAGTCGTGCAGTTCGACCACACGAATGTCCTGCGGATCAACGCCGGCCTTCTCGTACACGGCCTGCGCAGCCCGTTGCGCCATGTCAAAACCCACCACCTCAATCATCGACATCGCTTCATGACAAATCGCCGTATCGGTAGTCAACGACTGCGCCAGGATCACCACATCGGTGTTCAGGCCATGTTTCTTGGCAAACGCTTCGGAGCAAATGATCGCCGCCGCCGCACCGCAGGTTGGCGGGCAGGCCATCAGACGGGTCATGACACCCGGCCAGATCACTTGATCGTTCATCACGTCTTCGGTCGTCACAACCTTGCGGAACAGGGCCAGCGGGTTGTTGCTCGCATGACGGCTGGCCTTGGCGCGAATAGCGGCAAAGGTACTCATCTGCGTACCGTACTTTTGCATGTGCTCACGGCCAGCACCGCCAAACATCTGCAAAGCACTCGGGATACCGGCGACATCGGCGCACAGCTCATCTATCACCGACTGGGTCATGTGCGTGGTGGCACGCGGGCGGTCATCCCAGACACTCTTCAGCGCCCCGGGCTGCATCTGCTCGAAGCCAAAGGCCAGGGCACAGTCCACCGCCCCGCTCTCCACCGCCTGACGTGCCAGGAACAAGGCACTGGAGCCGGTGGAACAGTTGTTGTTGACGTTGACCAACGGGATACCGCTCATGCCGACTTCATACAACGCTGCCTGGCCACAGGTGGAATCACCGTAGACATAACCGGCGTAGGCTTGCTGGATGAAGGTGTAATCCAAGCCAGCGTCTTCCAGGGCCAGGCGCACCGCCTGCGAACCCATCTCAATATAGGTACCGCTGGTGCCTGGCTTGACGAACGGAATCATACCAACGCCGACAACGTAAGGTTTCTGCGACATTACAGTGCTCCTGAATCAGGGAGTTACAGGGTTCATTAAAGGAGTAATTGCCCAACGCGGCGCTGTCCGCCCGGCGTGACGAGCGAACAGCGGATGCTCAGAAACTCAGCGGATACCGGCGTTGCGCAGCGCTGCCGGAGTAAAGTCGTTGACGCTCGGCTGATAGGCGTAGTTGATGCCTTGCTTGTTCTCGTTGCCCAGGTTCGCCACCACATAACGACCGGCCATCAGGTCATAGGTGCCGATGCCAGCGAACGCCGTCAGCTTTTGCACGTAGTCGGTGTAGGTGTGCCCTTCACTGACCCGCCACAGCTGGCCACGACCGTCGTAGTGGTCGATCTCCACAGCGGTCCAGGTGTCTTCATCGAAGAACATGGTGCGTTTGGCGTAGATATGCCGTGAGCCGGGCTTGAGCGTGCCAACCACTTCCCATACCCGGTGCAGCTCATAACGGGTCAGGTCCTGGTTGATGTGACCGGGCTGGATGATGTCCTTGTACTTGAGCGTTGGCGATTGCAGCACATAGCTGTTGTAGGGGATGTAGATTTCCTTCTTGCCCACCAGCTTCCAGTCGTAACGGTCCGGTGCGCCGTTGTACATGTCGGCGTTGTCCGCTACGCGCAAGCCATCAGCGGCGGTGCCTGGGCCGTCATAGGCCACCTGCGGGGCGCGGCGCACACGCCGTTGACCGGCGTTGTAAGCCCAGGCCATGCGCGGCTCGGCCACTTGGTCAAGGGTTTCGTGGATCAACGTCACGTTACCGGCCATGCGCGCCGGTGAAGTAACCGTCTGCTTGGCGAAGAACAAGATGTTGTTGATGTCCTTGGGTTTGGCGTCTGCCATGATCCACGGAAAGCCGCTGGCGATTTCGATGTGCACCGGCGTGAAGTCGCCGTTGACCTGCGGGGTCGCCTGAACCTGGACGTTGATGTAGTTGTGCCCGCGATAGCGCGTCAGGTGATTCCACACCACTTCCAGACCGTTTTTCGGGATCGGGAAGGCAAAGTAATGCGACTGCTCAAAGTTCTTCAGCGAGTAGCCGTCGTTGACCGCTTCGGTAGTCACCGCGCTTTTTTTCGCCGCGTCATAGGCCGCTTGCGGCATGGTCGCGCTGCGTTGAGTCTTGTACACCGGCATGCGGTAGGTTTCAGGGTAACGCTTGAACATTGCCAACTGACCTGGGGTCAGTTTGTCCTTGTACTGCTCGGCGTTGGCTGCGGTAATCACAAACAGAGGTTTTTCACCGGCATAAGGGTTACCCATGAAGCCATTGCTAACCGGTGCTGCGTCGGTTTTCAGGCCACCGGTCCAGGCCGGGATGCTGCCATCGGCGTTGCCTGCCTTTTCTGCGCCCACGGGCGTGAGACTGGTGCCCAGCTTGGCGGCTTCCTGTTCAGAAACCGCAGCCATGACACTGCTGGCAACGAGGGACAGGGTGCAGGCGGTGAGTAGAAAACGTAAAGGTTTCATTGTTGTTGTTCCTCTCGCTGATGGGTGTCAGAAGTTCACGCCGAAACTGAGGGCGACGTAGTCGCGATCAGTGTTGGTGTTCCACTTGCCGCCGAAGTAGTCGGTGTAGCTGAGGCTGGCGGTGTAGGTGTTCAGGTAGTCGGCATCCACACCGAGGCTAACGGCCTTGGTGCCCTCTTCGAAGTTCGGCCCGACGCCATCGACGTCGTGCGACCACGCCACGTTGGGCGACAGGTTGATGCCGGCAATCACGTTGGGGTAATCGAACTTGGCACGCATCCGGTAGCCCCAGGAGCTGCTGGTGTAGAAGCCATGGCTGTTGCATTCCTGCTGCGGGTTGCTGCGGGTGGTGACACCAGGTTGCCCGGGCACCGGTTGAACCGCGCCGATGCAGACCGCCTGGTTGACCAGTTCACCGGCGCCGAACACGGTGTTGCGGCCAAAGCGCAGGTCGCTGCCGTCACTGGAACCCAGGCCGTTGATGTGGTTGTAGCCAACCTCGCCGACCAGGGTCAGACGATCACTGCCCAGCACCTGGTCGAAGAAGTGCGTCGCACTGACCTGAGCCTGCAGCACCGGCATGCGTTTGTAACCATCAAGGCCGGCACCGGCGACGTTGTCGGAATTACCACTTTGAAACAGCGGCGACGTCGCATTGCCCAAGGCGGCCAGGTTGATGTCGGCGCCATTGAGGTTGAGCGGCATGTTCGGCCGGTAGCTGACCTCGCCACCGATCGCGGTGCCCTCAACGTTGGTGGCGAAACTCACGCCGTACAGGCGCACGTCTTCGGGGTAGACCACGTTGTAGCTGGCACTGCGAATGGCAGCGACCGCGTTGGCGGTATTGGTGGCGCGGGTGAAGTTCAGGCTCGGGTTACGGCTGTGGTAGTTCATGGCGTAGAAGCCGAACTCGGTATCGTTCATCTCCGGCACAAACCAGCGCAGCGCCAGGCCATACTGGCCGCTGTCACGGGCATCCTTGGTCTTGGTGCGGGCGACGTAGGCATCATCATTGACCCCAGGGACGCCGGTGTTGCTGGCGGCGCCTGGCGGCAAGTCGAGGCCGGCCAGCACGGCACGGTCGGTACAGCCTTCAGGGGTGACATCGTTGCCGAAGAAGGTGCCGCAGTTATCGATGACCGAGCTTTCCCACTCGATCTGGTAGAACATCTCGGCGGTCAGGCTATCGCTCAAGCCCTGGGACAGGTAGAACATGTTGACCGGAATCAGGCCTTCCTTGACCTCGGCACCGGGGCGACGCAAGGCCGCAACGTCAATCGGGTTGATCGTGTTGATCGAGTTGCCGATGAAGGTGCTCTCCCCCCAGCTGACGACCTGTTTGCCGACCCGAACGTTGCCCGGCAGGGCGCCGAGGTTGTAGTTGTGGTACACGAAGCTGTCGAGGAACATTGCTCCGGACGATTTGGCGGCGCGGTCACGGCCACTGTCGTCGATGTCGTAGAACAGACGACTTTCATCCTTGAGCTCAAAGTCATACCAATACTTACCACGGACAAATACGCCGGTCTCACCATACTTGAGCTCCAGATCGTGCACGCCCTTGAAGATCTTCGAGAACGTCTCCCCCTTCTTGAAATTCAGCCGGTTGTCGTCGTTGGTACGCGACGCCGCGTTGCCCCTGACACCTTGTGAATTGAAGTTGGAGATAAAGTCTGGATCCGGGCCACGCACGGCCCAGCTGGCACCAATCGACAGCGAGGAATCGAAGCTGCCTTCAAGTTCACCAATGCTGAAGTCCTTGGCGTGGGCCTGGGATTGAACGGCGATAGCAACAGCGACGGCCAACAGATGCGGAGCGCGAGCTGCGCGCAAAGTCGTCATGTTCATGGGTACTCCGGTGTATTCGGGCGCTAGGAAGGCGTGCCACACTCAAAGTGCGGTTCTTGTCTCTGCGGTAACAAAAGAAACGCGCGGCCTCCCTGACCGCGCGGGCCAACACTCAGGCGATGCCACGCGTGTGGTTTTCCCAGAACGGCTTGCGCAGTTCGGTCTTCAACACCTTGCCAACGCTGGTCAGCGGCAGCGTTTCGCGGAACTCGATACTGCGCGGCACCTTGTAGCCCGCAATGCGCTCGCGGCAATGACCGATAATGTCTTCAGGGCTGGCAGCGATGCCCGGCTTGAGAATGATCACCGCATGCACGGTCTCACCCCACTTTTTGCACGGAATGCCGATCACTGCGCTTTGCGCCACGGCCGGGTGGCTGGCAATGGCGGTTTCGACTTCAGCGCTGTAGATGTTCTCGCCGCCGCTGACCACCATGTCCTTGAGCCGGTCACAGATATAGATGAAACCGTCCTTGTCCATATACCCGCCGTCACCGGTGTGCATCCAGCCGCCTCGCAAGGCCTCGGCGGTGGCTTCTGGTTTTTTCCAGTAACCCAGCATCACATTCGGGCCGCGAACGGTAATCTCACCCACGGTGCCGCGCGGCACTTCGTTGTCTTGGGCATCGACCACCCGCACTTCGACGCAGATCCCCGGCAGACCGGCCGAGTACATCTTGCCGCTGGCCTGGTGCTCGGACGTGTGGTACTCAGGCCCCAGGGTGGTGGCCACAGGGGCCAGTTCGGTCATGCCGTAACCTTGGGAGAATTCGGCATTGGTGAACATCGCCTGGGCACGGTCGAGCAAGGATGGGGTGATGGTCGAAGCGCCGTAACCAACACGCTTGAGCGAACTGACGTCAAGGTGCTGACCTTGGCTCTGGTACCAGTCCAGGAGCATCTGGATCATGGTCGGTGCCAACAGCACTTCGTTGACCTGCTCCTGATCGATGGCTTCAAGCGCGCTCTGCGCAGTGAAAGACGGCAGGACGATATGCGTGCCGCCGGTGATGAACAGCGCGACCATGGCGGCAAAATCAGCCAGGTGAAACATCGGCATCGAGTGCAGGAAGCGCGCATCGCTGCCGCACTTGCCGGTATTGACCGAGTTCATCGCCGAGAAGGCCACATTAGTGTGGCTGAGCATCACACCCTTGGGAAAACCGGTGGTGCCGCCGGTGTAGAAGATCCCCAGCAACGCGTCACCGCCGCGTCGTGCGTCCTCGACCGGGGCGCTGTTGGCAATCAGGGTTTCATAGTTGAGCATTCCCGCTGGGGTCGGGCCATCGCCGGCGTAGATCACCTGGCGCAACGTGCTGGCTTGCTCGATGACCTTTTGCACGATGTCCTTGTGGCGGTCGTCGACAATCAACACGGTGGTTTCTGAATCATCCAGCGAGTAGACGATTTCCGCCACGCTCCACCGGAAGTTCACCGGGTTAACAACGGCATCGGCCCACGGTACGGCCAAGTAGTACTCCAGGTAGTACTGGCAGTTGAAGGCAAGCATGGCCACGCGGTCGCCGCTGGCTACACCCAACCCTTTCAGTGCACCGGCAAGCCGAGCCACCCGGTCGCCGTATTCGGCATAGGTGGTGCTACGGCCCTGGGCGCGGATGGCCACCGCTTGCGGTCGGCTCTGCAGTTGACGATGCAGTCCTTGAGTGATGTACATACTGAACTCCAAATAACTTTTTATTCTTGGATTGATTTGGATCGAGTCGCGCTGTGCGGCGGGCTGACGTGGCGCCAGTCCTGCCTGTGTCGAGGATTACAGGGAGCGGGCCACCACCTCGCGCTGGATCTCATTGGAGCCGCCATAGATCCGTGCGACCCGGGCATCGGCCCACATCCGCCCGATCGGGTACTCGTTCATGTAGCCGTAGCCGCCGAACAGTTGCAGGCAACGGTCGAGTACTTCGCCCTGGCGTTCGGTCAGCCAGAACTTGCCCATCGACGCCAGGGTGGTATCCAGGCTGCCGTCGATCCAGCGTTGGACGATCAGGTCGACAAAGGTCTTGGCAGCGAGCACCGTGGCCTTGACGTCAGCGAGGACGAAGCGACTGTTCTGGAAATCGATGACTGGCTTGCCGAAGGCTTTGCGGTCTTTGGTGTATTCCACGGTCAAGCGCAAGGCGCGCTCCATCACCGCGACAGCGCCAACACCGATCTGCGCGCGCTCGTACGGGAGCTGGCTCATCAGGGTGTAGAAACCACGGCCTTCGACTTCGCCAAGCAGGCAGTCAGCCGGCACTTTGACGTCGTCAAAGAACATCTCCGAGGTGTCCTGGGCGTGCATGCCGACTTTGCTCAATAGCTTGCCGCGGCGAAAACCCGGGTTAGTGGTATCGACCATGAACAGCGAGACGCCTTTGGCACCCTGGCTGATGTCGGTCTTGGCAATCACCAGGACCATGTCGCAGGTCTGGCCATTGCTGATGAAGGTCTTGGCACCATTGATGACGTAGTGATCGCCCTCCTTCACCGCGCGGGTACGCACCGACTGCAGGTCGGAACCGGCACCTGGCTCGGTCATGGCAATGGCGCAGATGACTTCGCCGGAACCAATCTTCGGCAGCCAGTGTTTCTTCTGCGCTTCGGTACCGGATTCGAGAATGTAATGGGCGACGATGTGGCTCAAGCCGATCCCCAGGCCACCGCCGAACGCACTCATGGTTTGCACGACACAGGCATAGTGGGCAATGCTGCCACCAGCGCCGCCGTACTCCTCGGACACATCCGGCAGGATCAGCCCCAACTCACCGGCCTTGAGCCACGCTGAGCGGTCAGCATAGTGTTGCTCACGCCAGTGCAGTTCATTGGGTTCCATGTACTCCTTGGCGAAGCGCTGGACCATGTCGCTGAACTGTTCCAGGTCTTCGTTCATCCAGGGGGAGCTGTAGTTTTCCAGCATTGCACAGACCTCTTGTTCGATACGCCCTGGCGCCGCAACGGCACCAGGGGCTGCAGGGCAAAGGAGCAATCAGAAGTTCGAGCCTGGGCCACCGCCGCAGTAGATCACCTGACCGGAGCAGTAATCGGACTCGGGCAGGCAGAACATCACCACCGCACCGGCAGCCTCTTCGGGCTTGCCCGGGCGACCGAGGGGGATGGTCTGGCTGGCGCTGTCCAGACGCGACTGCTGGACACCGACCTTGATTTCACGCCCTTCGATATTCACCGTCTTGCTGTCTTCACCGGCAAGGGCCTGGGTCAGACGGGTTTCGACCAGGCCGAACGCCACAGCATTGACGTTGACCTTCAGGCGCCCCCACTCCTTGGCCAGGGTTTTAGTCAGCCCCAGCATGCCGGCCTTGGCCGAGGAGTAGTTGCTCTGACCGACGTTGCCACCGGCGGCACCGGAGGAGATGTTGACGACCTTGCGCAGTACTTCGCGGCCTTCGGCGGCTTCTTTCTTGGCTGCGGCGCTGATCACTGGCTGGGCGGCACGGAGGATGCGAAACGGCGCCGTCAAGTGACAATCCATGATCGCGTACCACTGCTCGTCACTCATCTTCTGGATCACGTTGTCCCAGGTGAAACCGGCGTTGTTGATGATGATGTCGATGGCGCCGTAGTTATCGACCGCGGTTTTGACCAGACGCTCGGCGAAGTCCGGTGCCGTGACGCTGCCCACGCAGGCAACCGCTTCGCCACCGGCATTGCGGATGGTGGTGACCACGTCTTCGGCAGGCTCAGCGTCCAGATCGTTAATCACCAACTTGGCACCGTAAGCCGCTAACTGCAGCGCGACTTCACGGCCGATACCACGACCGGAGCCGGTCACCAGGGCAACTTTGCCTTCAAGCTTTTTCATCAATCGATTCCTTAAGTGCGTTGGATGAGGGGATCAGGCCAGAGCGACAACGGCTTCGCCGAGCAACTTGTCTTCGCCGTACTGGTTGGCACAGCGAATGGCCAGACGTACGCGTTTCTCGCCGTTCTCTTCGAACTTTTCGGTGACCTTGCCGCTGCACGTCGGGATATGCCCCAGCTGGGTAATGCCAGTAAAACGAACGGACAGCGCACGCACCTGTTGCTGCGGCACCCATTGGGTCAGCAGGCGGCCCAGGTAAGCGGCCGAGAGCATGCCGTGGGCAAACACATCGGGCATGCGCGACTTACGGGCGAAATCGATATCGACGTGGATCGGGTTGTGGTCACCCGAGGCGCCGCAGTACAGGGCCAGGGTGGTGCGGTTAACTGGCTGCAGCTTGAGTAGCGGCACTTCGTCGCCGACCTGGATATCGGAAAACTGAACGTGATTGGCAAGAGACATCGGCAACTCCTCAGCGCTGGACAAGAGACGAGCGGACATCGGCGATGTGCTCGCCATCCTGGTTGGTCACACGTGACTCGGTGACCACGAACTGCAGGGCACCGCCCTTCTTCTCATAAACCTGCGAGATCACTGCATCGAAGGTCAGCACGTCGCCGGCATAGGCCATCTTGTGGTACACAAACGACTGTTCGGCGTGCAGAATCCGCCCGAGGTCGAAGTCCACCAGCTTGAGGAAGGTATTGAGGTCACGGCCCTCACCTTCCAGGCATTTGAGAAAGGTCGGTGGCACGGGCAGCGCCTTGTGTCCTGCAGCCTTGGCGGCGGCTTCGTCGGTGTAGACCGGATCGGTTTCACCAATTGCCTTGGCGAAGAAGCGCAGGCGCCCCCTTTCTACCTCGGTGGCGAATGTCCCGAGCTTGTGCCCGATCAGATTCTTGTCAGCCATGCGTCTTATTCCTCTTGTTGTTGTAAGGGACAGCGAACCGGCTCAGTTACGGCCGTACATGGTCACTACACAGGCGCCGCCCAGGCCAAGGTTGTGCTGCAGGGCGATGTTCAGCTCATCGACCTGACGCTTGTCGGCGGTACCGCGTAGTTGGTGGGTCAACTCATAGCATTGGGCCAGGCCCGTGGCGCCCAAGGGGTGCCCCTTGGAAAGCAGGCCACCGGAGGGGTTGGTCACCACCTGGCCGCCGTAGGTGTTGTCGCCATCGAGGACGAACTGTTCACCGCCGCCGACCTGGCACAGGCCCAGGGCTTCATAGGTCAGCAGCTCGTTGTGGGCGAAGCAGTCATGCAACTCGACGGCACGTATGTCCTGAGGGCCGAAACCGGATTGTTCGTAGACCAGGTTGGCGGCGCGTTGGGCCATGTGAAAGCCGGCGTAGGCAATCATCGACGGTGGATCGAAGGACTCCACAGGGTCGGTGACCATCGACTGGGCCAGTATCACCACATCGCTGCGCAGGCCATGCTTTTTGGCAAACGCTGGCGAGCAGATGATCGCCGCCGCGGCGCCACAGGTGGGTGGGCAGGCCATCAGGCGGGTCATGACCCCAGGCCACATGACCTTGTCGTTCATCACCTCTTCGGTGCTGACAATGGTCTTGAACAGCGCCAGGGGATTGTTGGCCGCGTGGCGACTGGCTTTGGCGCGAATGGCGGCAAAGGTTTCCATGCGCGTACCGTACTTCTGCATGTGTTCACGGCCGGCGCCACCAAAGGTCTTCAAGGCGCGTGGCAAGTCAACATCGCGGGTCAGGTCTTCCATCACATGGACGACACTGGCGCGGGTAATCGGACGATCGTCCCAGTGCGACTTCAACGCACCAGCCTGCATCTGCTCGAAGCCCAACGCCAGCACACACTCGGCCTGGCCGCTCTGCACGGCAGCACGGGCCAGGTACAACGCGGTGGAGCCAGTGGAGCAATTGTTGTTGACGTTGACGATCGGGATACCGGTACGACCGACTTCATACAGGGCGGTCTGACCGCAGGTGGAGTCACCGTAGACATAGCCGGTGAATGCCATCTGCACCTTGGCATAGTCAATGCCGGCATCCTTGAGCGCCAAGCGCGTTGCCTGCGCCCCCATGTCGGTGTAACTCGGGCTCGCACCGGGCTTGGAGAAAGGGATCATGCCGACCCCGGCTACCACCACTTTGTCGCTCATCGTTTGATGTCCTTTGCAATGCTCACTCAGTTGGGTAACCGCCGGCCGGCCGGTGGTCATGGGTACCCATCCTAGAAGTGGCAATACCGGTGCTACGACCGTCGAAGGGATGAAGTTGCGGATTAACCGGGAGGCGTCCAAAGGAACGTGGCAAGGGAGTAGCCACTACCGCCCGACTGCGATCGACCGCAGCGCAGTCGCCACCCAGGCCTGGCGTCGAATGCGCAGCAGCCACTCCTCCCTTACTACGCCCATTCGAACGATGCGCCGCATACGCCGCAGCATCATCCCTTCGGCGCTCCCAAGTGCTGTGCCCGGTTCCCTAGGATGGCGATACCGACCCTCCCCCTTAAGGATTCCAATGAGCGACTACAGACCATCGTGGCTTACCGAAGACATGGCCATCTTCCAGCAATCGGTACGCCGCTTTGCCGCCGAAGAGCTGGTACCCCATGAAGAACGCTGGGCCAAGCAGCAGCACGTCGACCGCCAGACCTGGTTCAAGGCCGGTGAAATGGGCATGCTTTGCCCCGGTATCCCGGAGGAATACGGCGGTGGCGGCGGCAGTCATGCGCACAACGCCATCATCGGTTACGAGCTGGCACGCGCTGTGGCCACCAGCCTGGGTACCAACGTTCACAGTGCGATCAGTGCGCATTACATCCTGCGTTACGCCAGCGAAGCGCAGAAGCAGCGCTGGTTGCCGCGGATGGCCAGCGGCGAGTTGGTCGCGGCCATCGCCATGACCGAGCCTGGCGCCGGTACCGACCTGCAGAACGTCAAGACCAAAGCCATCCGTGACGGCGACCACTACGTCGTCAACGGTTCCAAGACCTTTATCACCAATGGCTACCTGGCCGACCTGGTCCTGTTAGTGTGCAAGACCGACCCGAGCCTGGGCGCCAAGGGCATTTCCATCATCGTTCTGGAAACCAAGGACCTGCCGGGCTTTCGCCGCGGTCGTATCCTCGACAAGCTGGGCCAAAAAGGCCAGGACACCTCCGAGCTGTTCTTCGACGACGTCCGCGTGCCAGTAGACAACCTGCTCGGCCCGCAGGAAGGCCAGGGTTTTTTCCAGCTGATGCAGCAACTGCCTGAAGAACGCATGTTCATCGCCATGAACGCGCTGGGTTCGATGGAACGCGCCGTGGAAGAAACCATCAGGTACACCCAGGACCGCAACGTCTTCGGCAAACCACTGATGGACATGCAGAACACTCGATTCAAGCTGGCGGAAATGCAGACCACCGTCACCATCGCGCAAACCTTCATCGATGCGTGCATGAACAAGATGGTCAAGCACGAACTCGACGCGACCACTGCAGCCAAGGCCAAGTGGTGGACCTCGACCCAGGCCTGCCAAATCATCGATGAGTGCCTGCAGCTGCACGGCGGCTACGGCTACATGCTCGAATACCCGATCGCCCGCTTGTACATCAACACCCGGCCAATGCGCATTTACGGTGGTTCCAACGAAGTCATGAAAGAGCTGATCGCGCGAACTTTCTAGGCTCTGTATGAAAAGTTTTGAGACGAAGGTCAGGCAAGGTTGTTTTCAACGCAGCATCACCGAGTATCAAGGCTTTTCGTACAGGGCCTAAGGCATACATCGCGCCCCGGTCGCTGATAGCCGGGGCATTTGTGACGCTGGAACGGAGAGGTCTGATGTCAACACTTGAATTTTCCAGGCACGAAGGCGTGGCCACCCTGGTGATGTCGCGCCCGGCCGTCAAGAATGCCTACAACGCTGAAATGGGCGCCGCCCTGCTCGATGCTCTTGAGGAGATCCGTCGCGACCCGCAGGTACGCGCGGTGGTGCTGACCGGCGCTGGCGAGGACTTTTGCGCTGGCGGCGATGTCGGTGGGATGTCGCGCATGGCCTTTACCGCCGCTGAACTGCGGGCACGAATGGAAGTCGCCAACCGCGCGGTCATCGCTTTGGCAGCACTGCCCTGCCCGGTTATCGCTGCGGTGGAGGGCGTAGCCATGGGGGCAGGGTTCAGCCTGGCGCTGGCGGCAGACTTTATCGTGGCGTCTGAGCGGGCGCGGTTTTGCATGGCATTCGCGCGTATTGGCGCCGTGCCCGACATGGGGGCCACCTATATGCTCCCGCGCCTTGTGGGACTGCAAAAGGCCCGTGAGCTGATCTATTCAGCACGCGAAATCGATGCCGCTCAAGCCTTGGAAATAGGCATCCTGCTGGAGGTAGTGGGCAACGGCGAAGTCCAGGCGCGGGCCCAGGAACTGGCGCGCAGCATGACGGCCCTGTCGCCTGCAGCCTTTGCAATGACCAAGCGCCTGCTCGACCATTCGCTGAACAACGACTGGAGTAGCCAGCTAGCGGATGAAGCCAGCGCTCAGGCCATTGCCATGACGTGCGACTATTTCAAGGAAGCGACCGCGCGGTTTATGCGCAAAGAGCCGTTTCTCTACCGTTGGCCGCGACCGGCAAGGAGTGAACGCACATGACCACGTCGATACCCGAAAGCGTCGCGCTGATTGTCGACGACGCACCGCCTGCTGGTTTCATACCATTGCTGCGGGCCGGTTTCGTTGCCCAGTGCACCGGCCTGTACTACCACCCACAGCGTACCGTAATGGCGGCACGGATCCGCGCAGAACACCTCAACCCATTGGGAATCGCCCATGGTGGTTTTCTCGCCACTCTGGCCGACACGGCCTTCGGTCGGGTGCTCAAGGATGCCGTTGATAGCGAAATACCACCGGCGACCATCAACTTGAGCATCGACTACTTGAGCCCGGCACAGTTGGGCGCTTGGGTCGAGGCGCATGTCCAGGTCCACCGATTGGGCCGGACCCTCTACCACGCCAGCCTCGACCTGCTCGACGGTGAACGTCTGGTCGCCCGTGGCAAGGCGACCTTTATCGGTAACGCCTTGCGTCAACGCTGATCACAACGTGGTGTTGTCGGGCAGTTTCAGGTCCAGGTCGCGGGCCTTGGCGATAGCCTCGTCGCGGCCTGTCACCCCCAGCTTGTAAAAAATGTTCTTCATGTGCCACTTCACCGTTTCCGGTGACAGGTTCAACACCCGCGCAATTTTCTTGTTCGGCAGTGTCCTGGCCACCAGGCTGAGCACATCGAGCTCACGGGCACTGAGCAGTTTCGGCGCACGCTCGTCATCGGCAAGATGGACACTGGCCGCACTGTTGCGAGCAACCTCAAGCAGCCGGCGCGTGTAGAACGCCAGGACCGGATCGAGCACCTGTTCCTGCTGCAGCGCTTCGAGCAAGGCTGGAGTACCTGGCCAGGCATCGAGCAGGCTGCGCACCAGGCCAAGCCGATGGCCTTGGCGCAGGGCTTCGATCACCTGCTCACGGGCCAGCTGCGCTCGCCCACACCCTTGCTCGCTCACCGCCCGCTGCAGCAGCATCGGCACCACCCGCCGCCAGCGGCGCTCACGCACCGATGTGTCGATCAAGGCCTGCAGGCAAGCACTGGCGCCGGTAAAGTCACCGCGGTAAAGCAAGCGCTCAGCGCTGGCACGGCGGCATACAGTCAGGGTATCCAAGAGGGTGCCTGGCCCCTGTGGCGCGAGGCGCAGCGCAATCTGTTCGAGTTGCTGCTGGGCCATATCGGCCTGTTGCGCCTGCCCGCTTTGTTGCGACCAGCGCATGCGCAGGACCAATGCCGACGCCTGCAAACGATCCAGTTCATAGCGTTCGGCATGCTGCTCCAAACGCTCCACCCAGTGCCAGGCTTGAGTGTGACGACCGGCCAACCAATGGGCCATGGCCAGGGTTTGCATCGCCTGCAAAACGCTGTCGGGTATCGCTACCCGCTCCAACAGCCGCATCCGCGGCTCCAGCAACTGGCAGGCCGCTTCATAGTCACCCTGCTCATAGAGCGCAGTGCCGAGCAGACTGGCAGCCATGCTGCTGACGATCAGATAGGCCACACCATGACGCTCGGTTTCATCGAGCACCTCGCGGTACAGGTGCTCGGCCTCGCCGATACGGCCTTCAAGTGCCAGGCTCATGCCGCTCAGGCAGCGGCCCATAAGACTGCGGCGCGACGAACCCTGCTGGCGCTCAGCGCCTTCAAGCACTGCCCTGGCCTGCTCGAATTCGCCCTGATACATGTATAACCAGGCCAAGGTGTTGCTGCGTCCGGAGTAGGCGAAATCATCGGCATCGGCGGGAACGGCGAGCAGCTCGGGCAGTACCTCGAGCATTGCGTCACTGTTGTCGCGGCATAGGGCCAGGCTCGCTTTGAGCACCGTAAAAACATGCTGTTGGTTACGGTCCAGGGCCGCGTATTGGCGTTGCAGCAACGCCATACTTTGCTGCACCACAGGAAAATTGCGCGCATACAGTGACAGGTGGGCCATCACCAGTTGCAAGCCGATGCGCGCATCGGTCTGTTCCTTGGGCAGGCGACGCAGCAACGCCGAAACCTGGCTGAGGTCGCCGCGGCTGAGCAGGTCGTAGGCGCAGGCCTCGACAATATCAGCCGCCGCTTCAGCGTCGCCAGCCTGTACCGCATGGCGCACGGCCTCATCGAGGTGGCCATGCTCGCTGAACCAGGCACGGGCGCTGGCATGCAGGCCCACCAGGCTCTCCTGCGGCTGTGCTTCCAGGCGTGCGCGCAACACCTTGCCCAGCAACGGATGCAGGCGGTACCAGGTTTCACTGTCGTGACTCTTGACCTGAGTGATGAACAGGTTGTCGCTGTCCAGGCGGGTCAACTGGGTGAGCATCCGCGCAATGGCATGGGGCTGGCCGAGCAGCGTGGCGCACAATGACGCGCAGAAGCGTTCACAGATCGACACCCGCGTCAGCAGGCGCAGGTCTTCTGCTTGCAGTCGCACCAATACTTCACGTTCGAAATAACTGGCGAAGGCACCAGGATCACGCACCTGGACACGATCAAAGCGCCCGCCTTGCTTTGCCTTGAGGTCCACCGCAAACAATTGCAGGCCAGCAACCCAGCCATCGGTCAGCTCATGCAGCACAGCAGCGTCGCGTGGGTCGATGCTGCCGAGCTGTTCGCGCAGAAAAGTTTCCGACTCTTCAGCGCTGAAGCGTAGATCGCGCAGGTCGAAATCACTGACGTGCCCGCGCGCGCGCAGGCGCGCTAGGCCGAGCGGCGTGGCCATGCGCGAGCAGAACACCAAATGCAACGTGGCCGGGGCGTAATCGAGCAGCCACTGCAGCGCCTGCACGATACGCGGGTCCTGCACATGGTGCAGGTCATCAAGCATCAATACCAGCTCACGCCCATGCTGCTCGATACTTTGCACCAGGGTGATGACCCAATGCTCCAGCGCCATGTCGCCGGTATCGCGGCCAAGCAAGAAGCCGGCATCACGGACAAGCTCGGGGTTGATCTCGGCAAGGCTTGCCTGCAGGCAGTGACAAAATCGCTCCAGGTTGTTGTCTTCGGCTGCCAACGACAGCCAGGCGACATCGAAATTCAACGCCAGCAACTCGCGCCGCCAGCCAAGCAAGGTGCTGGTCTTGCCTGACCCTGCCGGCCCCTGGATCACCACGCAGCGCTGGCGTCGGGCGTCCAGCAAGCGTCCCAGCAAACCCTCACGGGCCACCAGGCGGCGCGCACCACGGGGCGGCACGACTTTGGTGTCGACGCTGTAGTGATCGGCATGCCCAAGGTGAGTCGAGGCGCTCGGAGCAGTGCTTGAATCGGGCGGTAACGACATGATCGAAAACTTCCAGGAAGGCGGCCAACGCGACGCTACAGTGTAAGGGGTAAAGCGGCGCTTGCCGATACAGGATTGCTATCCGTTCAGACACTTATCGTAGGGTTTCGCCCCCCGCACAATGGCGTGCTGAACCCCGTGCTGTAGGCGCTGTAGAGGCACGAGGTTGCGATCGACTGCATAGCCATAGCCGCCATGGGTCATCACCGCGGTTTCACAAGCGTGGTAGTCCGCCGGGTGCTTGATTGCCTGGTTCAGGCCGATGCGGAGTTTACGGGTTGTAAATGAGCATTCTGAGGCTGTTTTCAACGCAGCATCACCGAGTATCAAGGCTTTTCGTACAGAGCCTAAGTAACAGAATCAGGCTTTCGGCAGCCCTTGCGGCCACAGCAGTCGAACCGCATCGCCGTCTTCTCGGTAGGCGTGGCAGGTGCCGATAACCCAGGGTCGCACCGCCACTTGCCGCTGCTGACCATTGGCCGCGCGCTGGCTGGCGTGCGCCCGATAGGTGGAAAATAGGGTTTGCATGGCGGTGGTGGCCATGCGCTCAAGCAATTCAGTCAGGTGCGTACAGCCCTGCGCGCCGCCGACAATGTCCTTCATTTTGCGTTTGAAACCCGCAGCGATCTTTACCCCTTGCAGACGCGAATAGGCGCTACTGATCTCGGCACAAAACGGACTGGCGCCCACGGCTGTGGTAGCGACGATGTGCTGAATAACCATGTCGGCATCAATGGTCATGACCAGGCGCATGTCGTGAATGGTGCCGCCCTCGCCCACCGAGTGGAACGGCAGGTCGGTGGGCGCGTTGGTCAGGTCTTGCAGCCGCCCTTCGATATCAAAGAGGCCGTCGCTACGCTGGTAGCCCTGGCATAAAATCTCACGGGTATGCAGCAAGGTACGGGTGAGTACTGGCGTGGTAGTCGTCATGGGACTGCTTCTCTATATAACCGGTTCGCACAATGGGCAAGCAGGCCGGGAACCCAAAGCGTTCCCGGCACAACAGCGCGTGGGCTTAGAAGCCGCCGCGACCGCCGCCACAGATGATGGTCTGGCCAGTGACATAGTCCGATTCAGGAATGCAGAACATGTACACCGAACCGGCCGCCTCTTCGGCAGTTCCTGGTCGGCCGAGCGCGATTTCACGGCTGGCGGCGGCGATGCGGTCCGGATGTACGCCGACCTTGATGTCGCGGCCTTCGACCTGCACGGTCTTTTCTTCAGTGGTCGATTGGGTCAGGCGTGTTTCGATAAAGCCGAACGCCACGCAGTTGACGTTGACCTTCATTCGCCCCCACTCCTTGGCCAGGGTCTTGGTCATGCCCATGATCCCGGCTTTGGCCGAGGAATAGTTGACCTGGCCCGCATTACCTTGGGTGCCCGACACCGAGGAGATGTTGACCACTTTGCGGAACACTTCCTGGCCCGCTTCAGCTTCGGCCTTGCTGGCTTCGCGAAAGTACGGGTAGGCCGCACGCAGGATGCGGAACGGCGCCTTGAGGTGGCAGTCGAGAATCGCATCCCATTGTTCATCGCCCATCTTCTGGATGACGTTGTCCCAGGTGAAGCCGGCATTGTTGACGATAATGTCGATACGCCCGAACGCCTGCAGCGCGGTCTGCACGATGCGCTCGCCAAAGTCCGGTGCCGATACGTTGCCGATACAGGCGACAGCGTCGCTGCCCAGTGCGCGGATTTCGGCGATCACTTCTTCAGCGGGCGCCTGGTCCAGGTCATTGATGATCACCCGGGCGCCCTTTTCGGCGAACTTCAGTGCTACACAGCGGCCGATACCTCGGCCAGAGCCGGTGACGATGGCAACTTTTCCTGCAAGTGTCTTGTCCATGGGGTCGTTCTCTTGTTGTTGTTCAAAGGGCGTTACTGCTTGCCGTAGAGGGTCACCACGCAGGCGCCACCCAGGCCGAGGTTGTGTTGCAAGCCGTGCTGCAGGCCTTCGACCTGGCGGGCACCGGCGCTGCCGCGCAGTTGATGGGTCAGTTCATAGCACTGGGCCAGGCCCGTGGCACCCAGGGGGTGGCCTTTGCACAACAGCCCGCCCGAGGGGTTGGTGACCACGCGGCCACCGTAGGTGTTGTCGCCGTCGAGAATGAACTGTTCGGCGCCACCCTGCGGGCACAGGCCCAGGGCCTCGTAGGTCAGCAGTTCGTTGTGAGCGAAGCAGTCGTGCAACTCGACCGCGCGGATATCCTGGGGACCAACACCGGCCTGCTCATACACCGCACCTGCGGCACGCTCGGTCATGTAGGCACCGACAAAGCCGGTCATGGTCTTGGGCTCGAACGATTCCACCGGGTCGGTCACAAGCGACTGCCCGAGGATCGCCACGTCGCGGCGCAGGCCATGTTTGCGTGCAAAGGCCGGTGAACAAATGATCGCTGCCGCCGCACCGCAGGTCGGTGGGCAGGCCATCATGCGGGTCATCACCCCTTCCCACATCACTTGGTCGTTCATCACCTCTTCGGTGGTCACCACCTTCTTGAACAGCGCCAGCGGGTTGTTGGCGGCATGGCGGCTGGCCTTGGCGCGGATGGCAGCGAACGTGCTCATCTGCGTACCGTACTTGCGCATGTGCTCGCGCCCGGCACCGCCGAAGGTGATCAGGTTGCGCGGGATTTCACCGGCATCGCTGCACAACTCATCCTGGATCGGCAGGTATTCGCCACGCGGCAGCGGACGGTCGTCGAAATTGGAGCGGGTCGGGCCTGGACGCATCTGCTCAAACCCTACCGCCAGAGCGCACTCGACCTGACCGCTTTGCACCGCGGCACGGGCCAGGTAAAGGGCGCTCGAGCCGGTGGCGCAGGCGTTGTTGACGTTGAACACCGGAATCGCAGTGCGCCCGACCCGGTACAGCGCCGCTTGACCGCAGGTGGTATCGCCATAGACGTAACCGGCGAAGGCCATCTGCACCTGGTGGTAGTCAAGGCCGGCATCGGCCAACGCCAGGCGCACGGCCTCGGCCCCCATGTCGATGTAGCTGGGACTGTTGCCTGGTTTACTGAAAGGGATCATGCCGACCCCGGCTACGAGTACATGTTCACTCATGGTGATGTCCTGAATGGTGGGTCAATCGAGGGGGGTGTCACATCGCGTCAGCGATGAATTCATGCAAGGGCCATTGCGCAGGGCCTGGCATCAGGCCTGCTGCGAATGGCTTGTCGTCAATCTGTGGGCGCAAGTGCCCCACGCAACTGTTCAAGGTTTGGCGGGCAAACACCGCGGCAATAGCCACCTGTCCAGGTGTCAGCGCTCGACCCAGCTGTGCGCCAAGGTAATGGTCGACCATCAGGCGCAAGGCCACCGCGCGTGCTTTGATGTCAGCCAGTTGATAACGGGTGTTCTGACGGTCCCAAGACCGTTGGCCTTGATCGTCGGCCCGCTTGGCCTGGTCAAGGCTCAGGTCCACTAAGCGTTCCAGATAAGCGGCGGAAAAAATCGCCGACAGCAAGTGCTCCTGACTCAAGGCTGCATCCAGGTAGGCTTGGCCGCCACCGACATCGCCAAGCAGATGACTAAACGGCACGCGCACGTCGGCCAGGCTCAACGCCACACCCTCGGCGTCGCCGCAGGCCGGAGCATCAGGCGTACGGTGCACACCGGCACAGGTACGCTCAACCATGATCAGGCTCAAGCCCGTGCTACCGTCGACATTGACGGTCTGGCAGGCCAGCAGCAGAAGGTCGAAGTCACCGCCATTGCCCACCGCGCAGGTACTGCCGTTGATCAGCCAGTCATTACCGTCGCGCACCGCCAGCGGCGGCCATGCCCCCTCGCCATGAGCACTGGAAACGGCCAAGGCAAGAAGGGTCTGGCCGCTGCAAATCCCGGGAAGCCAGCGTTGCTGCTGTTGTTCATCGGCCAAGCTGGCAATGCATGGGGCGATGGTCTGCGAATGCAGGGCCATCACTCGCTCATGGATACCGGCACGGGCAAACTCCTCGCAGATGATCGCGGCGTGGCCGAAGTCGCCACCTCCCCCGAACTGTGCAGGCAAGGTCACGCACAGCAAACCTTCACGCCCAGCCTTCAGCCACAGCTGACGCTCAAGGGGTGCATGCGCCTCCTGGCGCGGCAAATAATCGCGTTCCAGAAAGCGCCGCACTGCCGTGCGGAACAACTCATGATCTTCGCGGTAAAGCGTGCGTTGAACGTCCATCCAGGAACCTTTTGCGCCGCAGCCCGATGTCCAGGCGACAACGGGCCAACCCCGTTGCATCGTGTCCTGATCATCGTTGCATGGGCAGCCACCGCACGAGAGCCACCCCCACCGGGTGGGCCTGTTTCAATGCAGGGCGGTTGTGCCCAATAATCGGACACCGCCACCGGGATGCCTGTCATACCATTGTCGGGTGCAGTCCCCGCTGATCGACGGCGCATGGCAAAATGCGCTGATCGCAGAATAATAATTCGATCCCCTGCGCCAGCCGCATCGGCTGCAGGGGACGCCAGTGGAGTGTTTGCAATGCCAGAAGCACATGACGGGGTTCCCACCGCCAGAACCTCCACCAAATATGCCTGCCCGAAATCCGCCGACAGTCACCTGCAGCGTTCGCGTCTGCTGCAGCAGATGGCCCAGGGTGACACCACCCGGCTGATCCTGATTCGCGCGGCAGCAGGGTTCGGTAAGACCACCCTGTTGCAGCAATACCGTGACCACTGCCTGACGACCGGTAAACAGGTGCTGTGGATCAACCTTGAGCCCGCCGACAATGACCTGCCGCGTTTCTTGCGCCTGTTGGCCCATGGGCTGCAGCCTTATCTGCCGGTGACCGTGGAACCCGGTTCGTCACCACGGGTAGAGGACCTGCTGGAGTTGATCGCCGCCAGCCCTCGGCCCTTTGCCATCCTCTTGGATGAAGTCGAAGTGATTCACAACACCGAGGTGCTGGAATTGCTCCAGCAACTGGTCGAGCTGTTGCCCGCCGGGTGCGTCCTGGCCATGGCCTCCCGGGCTTCGCCAGCCATCGGCCTGGGCCGTATCCGCGCTCGTGGCCAGCTATTGGAGATCAGGCCGGGCGACTTGCGCTTCACCCCTGAAGAATCGATGGCCTTTATCCGCGACAAACGCCAGATTCCCTTGCGCGACAATGAGCTGGCAACGCTCTACCGCTGCACGGAAGGCTGGATCGCCGGGCTTTACCTGGCCAGCCTCTCGCTCAAAGACCGCGATGACCACGCGGCCTTTATTGCCTCATTCTCAGGCTCAAACCTGGAGTTGGCCGAGTACCTGACTGAAGATATCCTCATGCGTCAGAGCGAAGCGTGCCGCCTGTTCCTGATGCAAACCAGCATCCTCGAGCAGTTCTGCGTGCCGCTGTGCCAGGCCGTGACGGGCCGCAGCGACAGCGCGACCATGCTTGAGCACCTGGACCGTACCAACCTGTTCCTGGTGCCGGTGGACAGTCAGCAACAGTGGTTCCGTTACCACCATTTGTTCGCCAGTTTCTTGCGCCACGCACTGGAGCGCATACACCCGGACATGGCCAAGCACCTGCACGAAACGGCGGCCAACTGGTTCTTCAACGCCGCGCAACCGATCCCGGCCATCGAGCACCTGTTCAGCGCCGGCCTGCACGACGAAGCCGCCCGACGGATTAACCAGCACCTGGACACCCTGATCGACAGCGGCCGTACCCGGCTATTGCTGCGCTGGCTGGATCGCATCGCCCAGGAAACCCGCGACGCCTACCCTTACCTGTGCAAGTCCTACGCTTGGCTACTGGCCACTACCACGCGAATGAAGGACGCCTTGCAGGTCGCCCAACGCCTGGAGCAGGTCAACGGTCCCGAGTACGCCTACGTCGGTCAGGTATTGCACTGCCTGCAACTGGGCGCCATCGACCAGGCCGAGGAATGTTGCAGCCTGGGCCTGGCATTGCTCGCCAGCATGCCCGCCGATGAAGTGCACCTGTACATGGTGCTGGCCAGCTCGGTGGCGATGAATCTGGTCGCCAACGGCCGCTACGATGAAGCCCGCAGTCTGCTGTCGACGGCGCTGCAACGTAATCCGCGGATCAACGTCAGCTTTTTGCGCCACACCTTTAGCGTCAACGAAAGCATCCTTGACCTGATCCAGGGGCGCCTGAGCAATGCGCTGGTCCGAATGCAGAGCGCGGTGGAAACCCCGCACGGCAGCGGTCAGCTCAAACCCCATGAGGCAAAGCTGTCGCTGGATATTTTTCATGGTTTGCTGATGTATGAAAGCGCCGCCTTCGATGAGGCGCACACGTGCCTGTCGCGCTGCCTGTACTTTGCCAAACAGGTCATCTCACCGGAAAACCAGATCGTCACCCATGTGCTCACCGCCCGCATCGCCTACAACAAGGGCGACCGCACCACCTGGATGCGCTGCCTGGTCGAGTTGGAGCAGATCGGCCAGCAAGTCGGCTCACGCCGCCTGCAATGCTCGGCCTGGCTGGAACGAATGCGCGTGGCGATTCTCGAACAGCGCCTGGATGTGGCCAGCCAGGCGCTGCATTCGGCTGAATTGAACGGCGACTGGGACCGTCCGGACTTCATCCGCTTTGCCAACGAGGTCGACACCCCGAGCATCGCCCGCCAACGCTTGCGCATTGCCCAGGGTGAAGGCGCGCTCGCAGCCAAGTCCCTGCGCCAGGCCATCGAACAAGCCCGGCACTGGCAGCATGTGCGTCGCGAGTTGAAGCTGCACATACTCCTGGCCATGGCCCTGGACAGCCAGCAGCAATCCCAGGAAGCATTCCAGGCCCTCAATGACGCCTTGCGCCTGGCCAGCCATGAGGGTTTTCTCGGCACCTTCATCGAAGAAGGCGAACGCCTGGCAGGCCTGGTGCAGCGCTGGGCCGTGGTGGGCAAGCCGCGTTGCAAGGAACTGGGCATCGAGCCTGGTTTCGTTGATGACCTGTTGCAACATCTGGGGCGGCATGCAGACGTCAATCCGGGCGAACAGGACGATAACGGCGCCCAGCAGGTACTGACCGGGCGCGAGTATCAGATCCTTCAGCTATTGGCAGTGGGCCTGAAGAACCGCGATATTGCCGAGAAGGTGTTTCTCTCCGAATTTACCGTCAAATCGCACCTGCAGAAGATCTACGCCAAGCTCGACACCAACGGTCGCACTGAAACACTGGCTATCGCCCGCGCGCGCGGCTGGATTGCCTGAACGGTGCCTATTGGCCCGTAGCCGCTGCCGTGAGGCTGCGATCGGGCGTGAAACGGCCGCAAAACCTACCA
>RCUT01000081.1_pt1 | contig 54237 bp, 49 predicted proteins | sample 2166171 | NCBI WGS metagenome assembly RCUT01 (sample SAMN09932757, study PRJNA488358) | compost metagenome | isolation source: compost soil in 4-hydroxybenzoic | place: Germany: Experimental Botanical Garden | reverse complement strand
TCAAGCCGATCGCCCAGCCCCACCCGGGTGACACCGGCCCCGAGCGCTCCACCGAGCTGGTCGCCCGCACCCACGGCATCAAGCCCCCGGTGCCGCTGAGCCTGGCCCACGTCGAGCGCATGCTCGGCGATGGCCAACTGGACGAGTTGCTCGAAGAAATCATCCGCCTGTACCAGCAAGCCTGCATCGGCAACGACGTGGTGGTGGTCGAGGGCATGGTGCCCACGCGCCACGCCAGCTATGCGGCGCGGGTCAACCTGCACCTGGCCAAGAGCCTGGATGCCGAGGTGATACTGGTATCTGCACCGGAAAACGAAGTGCTCAGCGAGTTGTCCGGCCGGGTCGAACTGCAGGCCCAGCTGTTCGGCGGCCCGCGCGACCCGAAGGTGCTCGGGGTAATCCTCAACAAGGTGCGCACCGACGAAAGCATGGCGGACTTTTCCACCCGCCTGCGCGAGCACTCGCCGCTGCTGCGCGGCAACGACTTCCGCCTGCTGGGCTGCATCCCCTACCAGCCCGAACTGAACGCCCCGCGCACCCGCGACGTGGCCGACCTGCTCGGTGCCCAGGTGCTCAATGCCGGTGACTACGAGCAGCGGCGCATGAGCAAGATCATCATCTGCGCGCGCACCGTGGCCAACACGGTGCCGCTGCTTACCTCGGGTACGCTGGTGGTGACCCCGGGCGACCGCGACGACATCATCCTCGCCGTCAGCCTGGCGGCGATCAACGGCGTACCGCTGGCCGGCCTGCTGCTGACCAGCGACGGCAAGCCAGACCCACGCATCCTGGGCTTGTGCCGCGGCGCCCTGCAGGCCGGCCTGCCGATCCTGTCGGTCAGTACCGGCTCGTACGACACCGCCAACCAGCTCAACTCGCTGAACCGCGAAATCCCGGTGGACGACCGCGAGCGCGCCGAATTCATCACCGACTTCGTCGCCAGCCACCTCGACGCGGCCTGGTTGCACCAGCGTTGTGGCACCCCGCGTGAATTGCGCCTGTCGCCGGCGGTGTTCCGCTACCAGCTGATCCAGCGGGCGCAGCAGGCCAACAAGCGCATCGTCCTGCCGGAAGGCGCCGAGCCGCTGCTGGTGCAGGCAGCGGCAATCTGCCAGGCCCGCGGCATTGCCCGCTGCGTGCTGCTGGCCAAGCCCGAGGATGTCGATGCCGTGGCCCGCGCCCAGGGCATCACCTTGCCGCCGGGCCTGGAAATCCTGGACCCCGAGGTGATTCGCGGGCGCTATGTGGAGCCGATGGTCGAGCTGCGCAAGAGCAAGAACCTCAATGCACCAATGGCCGAGCAGCAACTGGAAGACCCGGTGGTGATCGGTACCATGATGCTGGCCCTGGACGAAGTGGACGGCCTGGTCTCGGGCCTGGTGCACTCCACCGCCAACACCATCCGCCCGGCCCTGCAGTTGATCAAGACCGCACCGGGTTCGAGCCTGGTGTCGTCGGTGTTCTTCATGCTGTTCCCCGAGCAGGTGCTGGTGTACGGCGACTGCGTGATGAACCCGCACCCGAGCGCTGTCGAACTGGCCGAGATCGCCCGGCAGAGTGCCGAATCGGCGCAGGCCTTCGGCATCGCGCCACGGGTGGCGATGATCAGTTATTCAAGCGATTCGGCCAGCGACGAGGAAGTCGAGAAAGTGCGCGAAGCGACCCGCCTGGCACAGGGCGCGGCGCAGGAGCTGCTGATCGACGGGCCGTTGCAGTATGACGCGGCGGCCAACCCGGCGATTGCACGGGAGCTGGCGCCGGGCAGCCCGGTAGCCGGGCGGGCGACGGTATTCGTGTTCCCTGACCTGAATACCGGCAACACGACCCACAAGGCGGTGCAACGCAGCACTGACGGGGTCAGCCTGGGGCCGATGCTGCAAGGGTTGCGCAAGCCGGTAAACGACTTGCCGCGCGGGGCTCAGGTTGACGATATCGTGCATACCATTGCCCTGACGGCGATTCAGGCCAGCGTGGTGGGCTAAAAGCTAGGGCTGCTTTGCAGCCCATCGCCGGCAAGCCAGCTCCCACAGGATTTGCATAGCCCTTGAGCCTTGTGCAGTACCTGTGGGAGCTGGCTTGCCGGCGATGGGCCGCAAAGCGGCCCCAGGATTGATGCCTTACTGCTGAACCTGCCCCTGGTCATACTGCTGACCCGGAATCGGCTTCAGGTTCACTTCCACCCGGCGGTTCTGCGCACGGCCATTGGCGTCGGCGTTGCTGGCGATCGGCTGGTCCGGGCCCATGCCACGTACGGTGATACGCGAGGCATCCACACCCTGCGAGGTCAGGTAGGTGCTGACCGCCTGCGCACGGCGCTGGGACAGGTCCATGTTGTGCTGGCGGCTGCCGGTGCTGTCGGTGAAGCCGACCACTTCGATGGTGTTCTGGTTGAACTGCTTGAACGAGCCGGCCAGGTTGTTCAGCGGCGAGTAGAAGCTTGGGGCGATGTTGGCCGAGTCGGTGGCGAAGGTGATGTTGCCCGGCATGATCAGCTTGATCTGGTCACCCTGGCGCTGCACTTCCACACCGGTGTTGGCCATCTGCGCGCGCAGCTCGGCTTCCTGCTTGTCGGCGTAGTAACCATAACCGGCTGCGGCGGCACCTACGGCGGCGGCACCGATCAGTGCACCCTTGCCACGGTTGTTGTGGTCGATAGCGGCACCGGCGATAGCACCGGCCAGCGCGCCCAGGCCGCCGTACTTGGCGGTCTTGCTCATCCCCGTGGAGCCCTGCGCCTGACCCTGGTTGTCGTAAGGGTTCTGGCCGGCGCAGCCGGTCATCAGTGCAGCGGCGGTTGCGACGATAATCAGACGACGCATGGTGAACATGGACAAGCTCCTACTGAAATTCATAAATGCGGCAGATCACGAAGGGATCTATGCCAGCCTTGGATTGCATCGGCAACGAAAAATTCCATGAAAGTGCCTTCATGTGCCATCAGGCACGCACGAAGGGGTTTTCGCGCATTTCGTCGCCCAGGCGGGTATCAGGCCCGTGGCCGGTCACCACGATGGCCTCCTCGTCCAGCCGGTACAGCCGCTCCTTGATCGAACGGACGATGGCCCGCTGGTCGCCACCCCACAAATCGGTACGGCCAATGCCACGGCGGAACAGGGTATCGCCGGCGATCAGCAGCTTGGCGTCGGCAAACCAGAAACTCATCGAGCCCGGCGTGTGGCCTGGCGTATGCAGGGCCACGCCACAACCGCAGGCCAGCTCCTCGTCATCCCCCAGCCAGCGGTCTGGCGCAGGTACCGGGGTGTAGGGCACGCCGAACATCTGGCACTGCATTTCCAGGTTGTCCCACAGCGCCTGGTCGTCCTTGTGCAGGTGCAGCGTGGCGCCAGTCAGCGCCTTGAGCTTGCCCGAGGCGAGGAAGTGATCGAAGTGCGCGTGGGTGTGGATGATGCTCATCAGCGTCAGGCCATGGGCCTGCAGGCGGGCAAGGATCTTGTCCGGGTCACCGCCCGGGTCGACGACGATGGCCTTTTTGGTAAGCGGGTCGCCGATCAGGGTGCAGTTGCATTGCAGGGGGCCTACGGGGAAGGTTTCGCGAATGAGTAAAGACGGGGGTTGGATCATTGACGTTCTCATGAGGAAAGCGCAGCGCGCTAAAAGCGTCGAGTCTATTTATTCAATCAAGCGCAGCAGGTCGCCGGGATTACAAGCTGCCCCCTGAGGCAAACGAAAAACCGGCCGATAGGCCGGTTTTCAGACTAGTACGAGTGTGCAGCAAGGCGCATATCCCAGGGCCTGACGTGCTGCCGTTCAGGACGGGATTCCTGCCAGAGGGCCTGCGGGCTCAAGCTCTGCCCCCTTCGCCTTCGCGACCTGCAGGAACCGGAGCTGGTTACTGGAGACTCGACCAGCAAGACGTCTGGCTTCAGCCTCGAATCTTGCAATGGCAAGCAACTCTACCTGTCTCGTTTTGGATCGCATGGTTGCCTTCAAAAGCTTGATCGACGCAATCGATGTTATTAGGGATCAACCTGGATCACAAGCCGACCCTCGGCGGTCCAGGTGAAGCCAAGCGCCTCATAAACTGACTTTGCGCCCTCAATAGGGTCTTGTATTTTAATCTCTTGACGGCTGCCGACACAGCAATTCATGAGTGAGGGTTCTGGCTTGGGATCGAAATATTTGGTATCGGAGTTTGCTGATTCGCCTTCTCATGCAAGCCCCGCATTCGAAATGGAGCCTCCGTCCATTTAGAACTCACGACCTACTGGTTGCATGCGGTCCCACACCCGCATGTCTTTCGGTTGCGGGGCATTGAAGTCGCACTGACCGAGGAGCGACGCAAGGTCATAACGGTTTGCGCCGAAGCCCGCATTCTTCTGATGCTCATTCGCTCGGAAGCTTTCAATCGGTGAGCAGTGGTTCAACTTCTGGGTAAATCTCTTCATAACCGCTCTGCTGGTAGTCATCGAAAACCGAATAATTACCAGCGTGAACGCCGATGAAAAAGAGCTCAAAAGCCCGTTTGGTTTAGATCAGATTGCTCCTACAACTCACGACGAAGCGTCGCCGCTGTACTAGCAGGAAGCGTTGCTTGATGTGTCAATACGGGCCGTGCTCTGCAAGCTTCTCTCAGGGCAAAAACAACCTGAACAACCCCCCCCCAAGCACCCCGCCATTGGAGATCTCGATCCGCCCGCGCACCCCGCCGCTTTCATGCAGTGCCGCGATCCGCGCCGCAAAATACAGGCCCAGGCCGGTACTGCCGCTGGTCGAGTCGATACCCTGGATGAATTCTTCCTGGCGTTCGAGCATGCGCTGTGGATAACCCGGGCCGTCATCGTTGACGCAGATGGCCAGCTGGTTGTCTGCCTCTTCGATGGTGATCAACAAGGCATGCGCGGCAAAGCGGGTGGCGTTGGTGATCACGTTGGCGATCACCGAGGCCACCAGCTCGCGGTCGAAGAAGCCCAGCGGGTTGTCGGTGTCGATGCGCCAGGTGGCAAGGATGTCCTTGTGCTTGAGCACTTCCTCGTGCGCGGCCAGCTGGGCTTCGATGAAATCGTCCAGTTCGTGGTAGTCCGGGCACACCGGCAACTGGTTCACGCCCAGTTTGTACAACCCCAGCAACTGCACCAGCATGCCATTGAGGTGGCGAAACTCATGCTCCATCACCCCCTGCTCGGCACCACCGCGCAGTTCCTCGGGCAAGCGCTGCATCCACTGGTTATGGGACTGGATCAGCGCCGACAGGGAATTCTTCAGGTCGTGCACGGTGGAGGCGATCACCGTGGAAAAATCCAGCCCCTGATTGTCTTGATTCATGCGCCGAACACTCGGATGTGCAGTTTGCGGTAGCGGTCGTAGCGGTTGTCGCTGGCGGGAATGCCGGCCACGCTGGTCAGGGCATCGCGGCACTCCTGCATGATCGCGGGCTGAGGGCTGTCTCCGCCGATGCGCAGCAGCGCCTGGGCAGTGTTGAGGGCGATGCTGATGTTCTTCGGCTGCAAACCCAGCGCCTTGCGGAACAGCTGCAACGCCTCGCCGAGCTGCCCCCCCTGGTAACTGCGCACACCCTGGCGATTGAGGGTGACCGCTTCGGTAATGGCGTTGAGCACGCTGGGGTCGTCCGTCAGCTTGCCCACTTTCTCCATGACCTTGGGGTCATCGCCATAACTTTCCACACAGCTCTTCAGCACGCCGATGGCGGCGGCTTCCTGCCCCATGGCCTGCAACTGCGCGGCAACGGTCAGGGCCGAATCGACCGAGAAGAACTGGTTCATCTTGTCCAGGCGCTGGATCGCCTGTTCGGTCAGCTTGGCAGCCGTTTCAGGGTCGCCGGCCTGCTGCAGGCTGGCGGCCTTCATCATGCGGGCACGCACCTGCAGGCCCTGGTCCTCGGGGTTTTCCTTGGCTACTTCGCTGAGCGTGCTGTTGATCTCGACCCGGGTGCGCGCATCCAGGCCAAAGCCTGCGTTCTTGCTCATCAGCGCCTGCACCAGGCCCAGGTTGTTCTCGGCATCCTTGTAGCGCGAACTCTGCCCCTGGTTCACCGCATGGCGGAACGCCTTCGAGGCACTCTCGAAGTCTTCGTTTTCCAACGCCAGCTTGCCCAGCGTCGACTGCCGGCGCACCGACAGCGGCGACAGGCGCACGGCTTCTTCAAGCATGTTCTGCGCACGCCTGGTTTCGCCTTGGGCCACCAGCACCTCGGCCATGCCATCGTACAGGCCTGGCATGATCGGGAAGGCCTTGAGCGCTTGCTCATACACGCCCTGGGCCTGGGCATTCTGGCCGCGCTTGTGCATCAGGCTGCCCAACGCCGAGTACACCCACGGCTGCGGGCGGCTGGCCAGGATGGCCTTGAGGAACTTCTCCAGCTCCTCGAAACGGTTGAGGTTGCGCAAGGCATCGGCCCGATAGCGCAGGCACAGCGGGGCCAGGCGTGGGTCGCGCTTGCACAGCTCGGCGCAGGCCGCCAGCACTTCGGCCGGGCGATTGCGGTCCAGGGCCTGCAGGATCGGCTTGAGCAAGGTCTTGCGCTGGTACAGCTTCTCCACGCGCTGGGCCAGGCCAACCCGGTTGAACGGCTTGGTCAGGTAGGCATCAGGCTCGTGCTCGATGGCGCTGAGGACAATGGCCTGGCTGCTCTCGGCCGTGACCATGATGAACACGCACTCATGGCTGATGTGCTTGTCGAGGATCAGGTCTTCGAGCACCTGCTGGCCGTTCTTCTTGCCGTCGCCCAGGTGGAAGTCCTGCAGGATGACGTCATAGCGCTTTTGCGCGCACATGCGCAGCGCCTGCTCGCCGCTGTCGGCGGTGTCCACGTCACGCACGCCCAGCTCGCGCAGCATGGAACGGGTCGACGTGCGAAAGTCGGTAAAGTCGTCGACGATCAGAAAGCTCTTTTGCCCGTACTGCAGCATCAACACGACCTGCCTTGGAATGATTGAAAAATCGCGCGAGGCGATGCCACCGATAGCTGTATCGGCAGCTGGTCGGGAAAGATGAGGGTAGAGCGTTGGCGGCCACGAACGATGGCCTGGCGCCATCGCTTTAGCGAGCAAGGCCCTGCAGGGCTATTATCACGCCAGCATTCCCAGGGACTTGGCCTTGGCCACCGCCTGGGTACGCCGCTCCACCCCCAGCTTGCTGTTGATATGGCTGGCGTGGGTTTTCACCGTGTGCAGGGAAATGAACAGCCGCTCGCTGATCTGCTGGTTGGAACAGCCCTGGGCAATCAGCTCGAGCACGGCCAGCTCGCGGCTACTCAGGGCTTCGCCGCTGCCGGTGATGGCGCTCGGCAGCGGTGGCAGGCGCTTGAGCAGCTCGGCCTGCACCAAGCAGGCGGCAACTGCCTGCAGCTGTTCGAGAAGCCACTGCGGGTGCTGCTCCAGCAAAGGCTGGAACGGTTGCAGCACGCCGCCTTGGGCGGCCTCCAGCAACCGTGGCAACAACTGGGTGGCCTGCTCTTCCCGGCCTTCGCCCAGCAACAAGCCAAGCCACTGGCACAGGGCACTGACGCTGAGCATCATGCCGCCACTGGCCTGGCCGCGCTCGACCAGGCTGGCCAGGCGTTGCGCCGCGTCGTCGCTACGCGACTGGATACGCTCGAGCGATGCCTGCTGCAAGGCGATGTGCAACGGCAGCAACGGGTGGAACTCCGGGGCCGCCGCCGGTTGCTCGCCACCATAGGTCTGGCCCAGGCGCAGCAGCCAGGACTCGGCCAGGTCGATGCGCCCCTGTGCCAGCCACAACTCGCATTTGACCAGGGTGATCATGGCCAGGTAGTAGACCGGCGGCACATCCCAGATGTGCATCAGCCGCTCGGCCTCGGCCAGCTCGGCAAAGGCCTCGGCAAAGTGCCCTTCCCGGCCATCGAGCGTAGCGATCACGCAGTGGCCGATGAGCACGCTGATATCGCGGCAGGCCCGCGCCTCGCCCAGCCCCGCACGCAAGCGGGCACGGCCCTGGGATGGCTGCAGGCGCGATACCAGCAGGTAGCCTTCGTAAAGCGTCAGGCGGGCTCGTACGGCATACAGCCGCTGTGCCGACAGCCCTTGCAGGCGTTGCAGCCCCTGGCGCACTTCGTCCAGTGCGCGCAACACCTCGCCACGGGCATGCAGCACCCGCGCCCGGTCGTAATGGGCCAGGGCCTCGAACAATGGGTTGCCAACGCGCTGGGCCAGCTCCAGGGCCTCACGGTTCCAGCCACGGGCCCGCCAGAAATCGCCATCGGCAATCGCCAGGTTGGACAGCGTCGACAGGCACACCAGGCGTTGGCCATAACGCTTGCTCGGCAGGCTCTGCAGCGCTTCGCCGCAATAGGCCAGGGTGCGCTCGCGGTCGCCACGGCCACGGGCGATCACACCACTCAGCGCCAGCCACTGGGCCAGCATGGACTTTTGCGCGGTCGCCGAAGGCGCGGGCAGGAAGCGGCTGAGATAACCCGCCAGCTCCTCGGCCGCGTCCAGCTGGCACGCCAGGCCCAACGCCCAGCTGTACAGCACGATCAGCCGCGGCGTGCTGATCAGCAGGCTGTCGGGCAGGTCCATCTTCCAGCGCAGCAACATGCCGACGTTCTGTTCGGCCAGCAGTTGCTCCTCGGACAGGCTCTGCACCAGGTCGGCGGCGACATCGAGGTGACCGGCCCGCAACGCCTGCTCCACCGCTTCGTCCAGCAGGCCCTGGCTTTCGAACCAGCGGCAGGCACGCAACTGCAGGCCGGCCAGCGGCTCGCTGGCCTGGCGGCTGCGCAGCAGGTCAGAGAACAGGTGGTGATAGCGGAACCAGTGGCCATGCTCGTCCAGCGGCACCAGGAACACCTGGTGCGCCTGCAAGAAGCGCAGTATCGCGGCGCTGTCGTGGCGGCCGCGCACGGCATCGCACAACGGGGCGCAGAAACGCTCCTGGCAGGCCGTTTCGTACAGGAAGGCCTGCACATCGGCGGGCAGCATGTCGATGACTTCTTCCAGCAGATAGTCGCGGATCAGGCCCTCTCCACCATGCAAGGCCTGGGGCAAGGCCTGCTCGTTAGCGGACTCGCTGGCCGCCAGCTGCCAGAAACGCAACCCGGCCACCCAACCGTCGCTGCGCTGGATCAGGTTGTCCAGGGCCTGGCCACGCAGGCCGGTGGGTTGGCGACCAATCACCGCCAGCGATTCTTCGGCGGTAAGGCGCAAGTCCTGTTCGTTGAGCTCGACCAGTTGCCGCGACAGGCGCAGGCGCGCCAGGTGCCAGTCCGGGCGCTGGCGGCTGGTGACCAGCAGCACCAGGCCGGGGGGCAGGTGATTGAGGAAGAACTGCAGGCAACGGTCTAGTACCGGCCCCTGGGCCAGGTGATAGTCGTCCAGCACCAGCAACAAGGGCGTATCGGCTTGCAGGTACAGCGCCAGCTCGTCGAGCAGGCCGTCGAGCCATTCCTCGAAGGCGAACGGCTGGTGGCGCTGGCGCATTTTCAGCAGGCCCATGGCCTGGCCGCCCAGCGCCGGGCAGTACTGCTGCAGGCCTTCGAGCAGGCGTTCGAGGAAGCGGCCAGGGTCGGCATCCCGTTGGCTCAGGCCCAGCCACAGGCTACGCCAGTGCTCGGGCAGCGCTTCGCAAAATTCGATGGCCAGGGAGCTTTTGCCGAAACCCGCCGGGGCATTGACCAGCAACAGCCGCCCGCCAAGGCCGGCTTGCAGCCGCTGGCACAGGCGCAGGCGCGGCACATGGCCGTCCGGCAAGGGCGGCCGGAAGAAACGCCCGTCCAGCAGGCCCAGGGCCTGGCTGGCGAATCCATGCGTACGGGACAGATCTGTCATGGCCGGCTCGTTCTGGTTGGAAGACTACGGCGGTATGGATGCTTGCGAGACTAGCGGGTAACGCTGCGCATTTGAAGATGATGGGCGCAATTCCCCTGGAAAAGACTGCGACAAAAAGCAACATGGCTGATGGACAGGGGCTGGGGCGGGGGTTTGCTGAGGTATTCACCAGCTTTATTGCTGTACCGGCCTCTTCGCGGGTGAACCCGCTCCCACAGGTACTGCACTGGACTTGAAACCTGTGCAATCCCTGTGGGAGCGGGTTCACCCGCGAAGGGGCCGGAACAGGAAAATGAAACGCCCCGGACAAGCCGGGGCGCTCCGAGGTTGCGCGATACTTAGCGAATACCCGACTGGCGCAGTGCCGCTGGCTGGAAGTCCGCCTTGCTGGCGCTGAAGCCGAAGTCGTAGGCGCGCTTCTCTTCGTTCTTCATGCCCAGGGCCAGGTAACGGCCCGACTGCAGGTCGTAGATAGTCTCCAGGGTGTACCACGGCACTTCCACGTTGTAGTACGGCTGGGCATGTGCCTCGGACACGCGCCACAGCTGGCCACGGCCGTCATACTGGTCAATCACCGCAGCCTGCCAGGTGTCCTCGTCGATGTAGAAGTCACGCTTGGCATAGATGTGCCGCTGGCCCGGCTTGAGGGTCGCAACCACGTGCCACACACGGCGCAGCTCGTAACGGGAAAGGTCCTGGTTGATGTGCCCGGCCTTGATGATGTCGGTGTACTTGAGCTTGGGGTCGTCGAGCTTGAAGGCGTTGGAGGCGATGTACAGCTCCTTCTTGCCTTCCAGCTTCCAGTCGTAGCGGTCTGGCGCACCGTTGAACATGTCCAGGTTGTCCGAGGTACGCAGGCCGTCGGCGGCGGTACCCGGGCCGTCGTACGACACTTGCGGCGCCTGGCGCACGCGACGCTGGCCGGCGTTGTAGATCCACGCCTTGCGCGGCTCCTTCACCTGGTCGAGGGTTTCGTGCACCAGCAGCACGGTACCGGCCAGGCGCGCGGGCGCGGTCACTTCCTGCTTGAAGTAGAACAGGATGTTGCCCGGGTTGTTCGGGTCGTAATCCTTCATCTTGTCGCGGAAGACGAACTGGTCGGAGAAGTACACCGGGTTGAAAGAGCCGTTCTGCTGCGGCGTGGCCTGGGTCACCAGGCGGCTGACGCTGCCGCCGCGGTAGCGGGTGATGTGGTTCCAGATCACCTCCAGGCCGCTTTTGGGGATCGGGAACGGTACAGCCGTGCGGAAGTTGCTCAGGCCGTTACCGCCTTCGACCAGGGTGGTCTTGGTGGCGTTCTCCTTGATGGCGGCGAACACATCGGCCGGCACCGTGGAACCGCGATGGGTCTTGAATACCGGGATCTTGAAGGTGTCCGGGTAGCGCTTGAGCATGGCCAGCTGGCCCGGCGAGAGCTTGTCCTTGTACTGGTCGGCGTTCTGCGCGGTGATGGTGAACAGCGGCTTGTCGCTGCCGTACGGGTCGGACAGGAAGCCCTTGCCGTCGGCACTGCCCGCGCTCTTCGACAGCGGCTCCCACGGGCCGATCGAGCCATCGGCGTTGCCGGCCTTTTCGGCGCCCATCGGGGTCAGGGTACTGCCCAGCTTGGCCGCCTCGTCGGCGGATACCGCAGCCATGACGCTGGTCGCCAGCAGGGACAGGCCCAGCACACCGGCTTGCAGCAGACTTCTGGTCTTGTTCATGTCGTGTCGTCCTGGATCTGTATGCTTAGAAGTTCACGCCGAAGCTGAGGGCGACGAAGTCGCGGTCATCCACGGTGGTGTACTTGCCGTCGAAGAAGTTGGTGTACGACAGGCTCGCCGTGTAGGTGTTCTGGTACTCGGCGTCCAGGCCCAGGCTGACAGCCTTGCGGCCTTCCTCGAAGTTGGCGCCAGGACCCGGCGAATAGCCGGAAACGTCATGCGACCAGGCCACGCTCGGCTTCAGGTTGACCCCGGCGAAGACGTCGTTGTAGTCCCAGATTGCGCGAGCGCGGTAACCCCATGAAGTAGTGGTGGTGAAACCATCGTTTTCGCAGTTGCGGGTCAGGTTGGCGGTCGACGAGCCAAGCCCCGAGCCATTGATGGTGCTGCCGTTGAGAATGGCGCAGGTACCGTTCGGCAGCGGGCCGGGGCCGTAGACCGGGTCACGCCCGTAACGCGCCTTGCTGGTGCTTTCCAGCCCGCCCACATGGGTGACACCTACTTCACCGACCACGGTGAGGCGGCTGGCCCCCATTACCTGGTCGAAGAAGTGGGTGAAGGTGGTCTGGAACTGGGTGATTTCCTTGCGCCGGTAGCCATGCAGGTCCTGCCCGGGTGTACCGGTCAGCACCGACGCATTATTGAAGGGCGGTCGATCGATAGGCGTTACCCCGGCGAACAGAATGTCCGTGGAGTTGAGCTGCACCGGAGCATTGGGGCGGTAGCTGAGCTCGCCGCTCCAGGCCGTGCCGGTGGGCAACGTGGTGGAGAAACTCAGGCCATACAGGCGAATGTCTTCCGGATACTCGACGAAGTACTCGGAGTTGCCGGCGATGATCAGCGGCGCCAGCGCACGCACCCCAGGTGGCGCGAGTGGGTTGTTCACCAGGTCGAACAGGCCCTGTGATGCCCCGGTAGCACTGAAGATCGGTGCCCGGCTGTGGTAGTTCATGAAGTAGGCGCCGAACTCGGTATCCAGCGGCTCGAACATGTAGCGGAACGCCACCCCGAACTGGCCGCTGTCACGGGCATCGCGGTCGGCACCTCGGCGTACCCTGACGCCCTCGCTATTGACGTCCACGCCAAAAGCCGACAGGCCGGCAAGCGCCTGCGGCGACAGTGCCCGGCTGCTATTGAGCACGCGCAGGTTGTCGGTACAGCCGTCGGCAATGATGTCCGGCTGGGAGAAGAAGGTGCCGCAGTTGTCGACGACCGTCTGGTCCCATTCGATCTGGTAGAAGGCCTCCGCCGACAGGTTGTCGGTCAGGCTCTGCGAAACGTAGAACATGTTGACCGGAATCAGGCCTTCCTTGATCTCGGCCCCCGGGCGGCGGAACGCCGACACGTCGATCGGGTTGATCGAGTTGATGCCGCCACCGATGAAGGTACTTTCACCCCAGCTCACCACCTGCTTGCCCAGGCGCACCGAGCCCGGCTGATCGCCGATGGAGTAGTTGTGGTAGACGAACGCGTCGAGCAGCTCGGCACCGGACGATTTGGCGCCTTCCTTGCGGTTGGAGTCGCTGATGTCCTTGAACTCGCGGCCTTCGTCCTTCAGTTCGAAGTCATACCAGTACTTGCCACGGACGAACACGCCGGTGTCGCCGTACTTGAGCTCCAGGTCATGGATGCCCTTGAAGATCTTGGAGAAGGTTTCGCCCTTCTTGAAGTTCAGGTGGCCATCGTCGGATGTCTGCGACAGGCCCTTGCCGCCGTTGTTCACCCCGATCAGGTTCTTGTTGGGGTTGGCCGTCGACCAGCTGGCGCCGATGGAGAGCGACGAGTCGAACTGGCCTTCGATTTCACCAATGTTGAAACTGACAGCGAAAGCAGGACTTGCGAGCGTGGAAGCAAGGCTGACGGCCAAGGGCAGCTTGGCCCGGCGCCAGAACAGGTTTGCAGATTTCATCGACGCTACTCCATGTACTTTTTTTGTTATGGCAGTGAGTCCTTTCAAGAACGGCCCGAGCGACCGGTTTGCAGGCTTGCGCCCGCGGCGACACGGCTTGCGCATGTCGCCTCCCCCATTCCTGAAAATCCCCTGGCCCCGACTATAGCCAGCAAGGCACAGGCGCTTGATCCCTCTAAAGTGTGATTTGCGCTCCGTGCGACCAACTCGCTGCCATGTTGCCCCGGCTGCGCGCTGGCAGTGCTAAAGGATGGCGTATTTCTGCCGTTTGGCAAGGTTCCACCCCTCTAGCATGCGGGTCGCGCGCTGCACTGCGCGACCCGCATGGCGGTTACAGCGTGGAGAGGAACGCGCTGTTGCTGGCCTGCCACTGGACGATGTCCTGGCGGATGCGTTTCTTGTCGAGCTTGCCGACACTGGTCTTGGGAATTTCAGTAACAAGGGCGATCTGGCTTGGAATCGCCCACTTGTTGATATGACCTTGCTCGACGAACGGCTTGAGGTGTTCCTTCAGTGCCTTGGCGTCGATAGCGTGGCCGTCACGTACCACCAGCAGGGCAAACGGGCGCTCGCCCCACTGCGGGTCGGCCACCCCCACCACCGCCACTTCGCGCACGGCCGGGTGGCGGCTGATCAGGTCTTCCAGGTCGAGCGAGGAAACCCACTCGCCGCCGGTCTTGATCACATCCTTGATGCGGTCGCGGATGTCGATGTAGCCCATGCCGTCGAGCGTGGCGACATCACCGGTGTGCAACCAGCCACCCTGCCACAGCTCCTCGCTCTTCTCCTGTTCCTTGAAGTAGCCCATGGTCAGCCACGGCGCACGCAGCACCAGCTCGCCCTGGGTTTCACCATCGGCGGGCAGGAAATTGCCGTCGCCGTCGACGATGGCCGCCTCGACCAGCGGCACCGGCACGCCGGCCTTGATGCGGTAGGTGACGCGCTCATCCTCGCTGCCGGCCTGCAGCTCGTCGTTCAGGTGGGCGGCGGAAATCAGCGGGCAGGTCTCGGACATGCCATACGCGGCGGTCAGCTGGATGCCGCGTGCCAGGGCGGCCTGGTACAACGAGCGGTTGAGTGCGCTGCCGCCGATGATGATCTTCCAGCCGCCGAAGTCCTGACCTTGGGAGGTCGGGCAGTTGAGCAGCATCTGCAGGATGGTCGGCACGCAATGGGAGAAGGTGACCTTCTCTTCGCGCCACAGCTTGACCAGCATGTCCGGCTCGTAGCGCCCCGGGTACACCTGCTTCATGCCAAGCATGGTGGCGGCGTAGGGAATGCCCCAGGCATGCACATGGAACATCGGGGTGATGGGCATGTACACGTCGTTGCTGCCCAGCAGGCGCACGCTGTCGATGCTGCCGGTCACCGAAGCTTCGGCCAGGGTATGCAGCACCAGTTGCCGGTGGGTGAAGTACACCCCCTTGGGGTTGCCGGTGGTGCCGGTGGTGTAGAAGGTGGTGGCCACCGAGTTCTCGTCGAAGTCCGGGAAGTCGTAGCGCGGGCTGGCAGCGGCCAGCAGTTGCTCGTACTCGCCCACCAGGTTGGGCAACTCGGCTGTCTTGTCCGCGCCGTCGGTCAGCAGCAGGGTCTTGTCGACGGTGGTCAGTTGCCCGGCGATGGCCTGGTACAGGCCGACGAAGTCGCTGTTGACCAGCACCACGCGGTCTTCGGCGTGGTTCATGGTGTAGAGGATCTGCTCGGGCGACAGGCGCACGTTGATGGTGTGCACCACCGCGCCGATCATCGGGATGGCGAACATGCATTCCAGGTAGCGGTGGCTGTCCCAGTCCATCACCGCCACGGTGTCACCGGCCTTTACCCCGGCTTCGGTCAGCACGTTGGCCAGGCGCGCGATGCGCTCGTTGAGTTGTGGGTAGGTCAGCCGCAACTGATCGCGGTAGACGATTTCGCGGGTCTTTTCATAGCGGCTGCCAGACATCAGCAGGCGCTTGATCAGCAGGGGGTAGGCGTAGGCGCCCTCGGCGGGCTTGATGATGCGGGTCTGCAACATGGGTATCCCTTTTCTGAAAAGCGGGCCGGACAAGTCTGGGAACTACTGTAGTTCGCCAATGTGACGGCTAAATCAGCCGAAGGAATGATTTGCATGATGAAGGTATGAGTGGCGGGCGTTGACGGGCGGCAAGGTTGAACTAGACACTGCGGCGGCAGCTTCAGGATTTGTGCTGGAGCCAAAGGCCCTTTCGCGGGCACGCCCGCTCCCACAGGTACTACACACCCCGCAGGTTGGTGGGGTCCTGTGGGAGCGGGCATGCCCGCGAATGGCCCAACACCAATACCCCGCCCTGCCTCGGAGAACTTCATGCCCAGCCCGCGTCGCGCCGTGTTTCTCGATCACCAGTCCCTGGACCTGGGCGATCTCGACCTTTCGCCCTTGAAGCAGCAGTTCGACGAGTTCGAACTGTTCGCCGCCACCCACCCGGAGCAGGTCGCCGAACGCCTGCAGGGCGCGGTGGCGGTAGTCAGCAACAAGGTCATGCTCGACGCCGCGACCCTGGCCGCCAACCCGCAACTGAAGCTGATCCTGGTGGCCGCCACCGGCACCAACAATGTCGACCTGGCAGCCGCGCGCGCTCAGGGCATCACCGTGTGCAACTGCCAGGGCTACGGCACACCGTCCGTCGCCCAGCACACCCTCGCCCTGCTGCTGGCCCTGGCCACCCGCCTGTGCGACTACAACCAGGCGGTAGCCGACGGCCAATGGGCCAAGGCCAGCCAGTTCTGCCTGCTGGACTTCCCAATCGTCGAGCTGGAGGGCAAGACCCTTGGCCTGCTCGGCCACGGTGAACTGGGCGGCGCGGTGGCAAGGCTGGCCGAAGCCTTTGGCATGCGCGTGCTCAGCGGGCAGATCCCCGGCCGCCCGGAACGCGCCGACCGTTTGCCACTGGACGAGTTGCTGCCGCAAGTCGACGCCCTGACCCTGCACTGCCCGCTGAACGAGCACACCCGACACATGCTCGGGGCCCGCGAACTGGCCCTGCTCAAGCCCAACGCGCTGGTGGTCAACACCGCCCGCGGCGGCCTGATCGACGAGCAAGCGCTGGCCGACGCCCTGCGCAGTGGCCACCTCGGCGGCGCCGCCACCGACGTGCTGAGCGTGGAGCCGCCGGTCAATGGCAACCCGCTGCTCGAACCCGGCATCCCGCGCCTGATCATCACCCCGCACAGCGCCTGGGGCGCGGTAGAGTCCCGCCAGCGCATCGTCGGCCAGCTCAGCGAGAACGCCCAGGCCTTCTTCGCCGGGCAGCCACGCCGCGTGGTCAGCTGAGCCCGACGCCCGCCTCTGCTACACTGCGCCACTTTTTTCCAGGAGGCGTCGTCCATGGACCCGCGCAGTGAAGTGTTGCTCCGCCAGGCAGAGCTGTTCCAGGGCCCGCTGCTGCTCGCCGGCGCCCCCGCCGACGGCCTGCTTGGCCAGTTGCCCCAGGCTCGGGCCTGGACCTGGCATGCGGGCGATCAGGCCATGCTCGAAAGCCGCTTCGCCGGGCGCAGCCACTATGCAGTGGAGCCCCCTGAAGTGGCTTTCGACAGCGCCGTGCTGTTCCTGCCCAAGTCCCGCGAACTGGCCGCCTACCTGCTCAACGCCCTGGCCTCGCGCCTGGCTGGCCGCGAGCTGTACCTGGTCGGCGAGAAACGTGGTGGCATCGAGGGCGCGGCCAAGCAGCTGCAGGCCTTTGGCAAGCCGCGCAAGCTCGACAGCGCCCGCCATTGCCAGCTGTGGCAGGTGACCATCGAGCACGCGCCAGAAGCCAAGCCCCTGGAAAGCCTGGCCGAACGCTTCGAGCTCAGCCTGGAAGACGGCCCACTGCAAGTGGTCAGCCTGCCCGGTGTGTTCAGCCATGGCCGCCTCGATCGCGGTACCGCCCTGCTGCTCAAGCACCTCGACGGCCTGCCGAGCGGGCATGTGCTGGACTTCGGCTGCGGCGCCGGGGTGCTGGGCGCCACGGTCAAGCGCCGTTATCCACAAAGCCGGGTGACCCTGCTGGACGTGGATGCCTTCGCCGTGGCCGCCAGCCGCCTGACCTTGGCCGCCAATGGTCTGGAAGGCGAAGTGATCAGCGGCGACGGCATCGACGCGGCGCCGACCGAGCTGAGCCTGATCCTGAGCAACCCGCCGTTCCACACCGGGGTGCACACCAACTACCAAGCTTCGGAAAACTTGCTGAAAAAATCGGCCGTTCATCTGCGAAAAGGTGGAGAAATGCGCCTGGTTGCCAACAGCTTCCTGCGCTACCAGCCACTGATCGAAGGGGCGCTGGGCAACTGCCAGGTACGCGACGAGGCGGACGGTTTCCGCATCTACCAGGCAACACACGGATAAAAACAGCGCTTGCCGAAAGCGTTTTGCCTAGGCAGAATCCGCACCGTCCTAGGGGAGTAGTCTCCCGCGAGCACCCAGCTCGCCCGGTACGCGTCAACATACTTGGTCCACAGACCATGGCGCGTGCGACCCACCATGCCAGCCTGCATGGCGAGATCCGCATAGACGGATCCAGGGTTTGACAAGACCTATGACACGCACACCTTACCCGGGGCGGGGAGGCTGTACGTGTCATAGCCGTGTCGACCCGCCCCCGTAGGAATCCTGATGCTGGAATCACTATTGGTCCCCACCGCCATCGTTGCCCTCGCCGAAATCGGCGACAAGACGCAATTGCTCGCGCTCATACTCGCTGCCCGCTTCCGCAAGCCCTGGCCGATCATCGCCGGCATCATCGCCGCCACCCTGGCCAACCATGCCGCGGCGGGTGCCGTAGGCGCGTGGGTCGGCAGCTTCTTCAGCGACTCGGCACTGCACTGGATCCTGGCTGCGAGCTTCACCGCCACTGCGCTGTGGACCCTGGTTCCGGACAAGATGGATGACGACGAGAACCCGGCGCGCCGCTTCGGGCCGTTCCTGACCACGCTGATCGCGTTCTTCCTGGCTGAAATCGGTGACAAGACCCAGGTCGCCACGGTGATGCTGGCAGCACAGTATCCGTACCTGATCATGGTCATTATCGGTACCACCCTGGGCATGCTGATTGCCAACGTGCCGGTGGTACTGGCGGGTAACTTCGCGGCGGACAAACTGCCGCTGACGCTGATCCGTCGCCTGGCGGCCACGGCGTTCTTCGTGCTGGCGATCGTGGCCGTGTACTCGGCGATGAAAGCCAGTGGCTGGGTGGGTTGACTGCTGACGGGGGCCGCTCTGCGGCCCAATCGCCGGCAAGCCAGCTCCCACAGGGTGCTCTATCGGCCTCAAGGCCTGTGCAATACCTGTGGGAGCTGGCTTGCCGGCGATTGGGCTGCAAAGCAGCCCCTTACGGTCTTACTTCTTGGCCGCCTGATACAGCGGCATCACCTTCGGAATCGCCGCCTGCAGCGAAGCAATGCGGCTCGCGGACGCCGGGTGAGTACTCATGAACTCAGGCGGTGCACCTTCGGAAGCCTTGCTCATCTTGTTCCACAAGGTGATCGCGGCATTCGGGTCGTAACCGGCACGCGCCGAGAGCTCCAGGCCGATCAGGTCGGCTTCGTTCTCGTTGGCCCGGCTGTTGGGCAGGGTCATGGCATAGTTCACCACGGTATCGGCCATGGCCATGCTACCCTGGCCGAGGCCAAAGAGGGCACCGGCGCCCTGGCGCGCCATTTCCACACCATACGCCTTGGACATCGCCTCGCGGCTGTGCTCACGCAGGGCGTGGGCGATCTCGTGGCCCACCACCGCAGCAATTTCCGCATCGGTGAGCTTGAGCTGATCGATCAGCCCGGTGTAGACGATGATCTTGCCGCCCGGGCCGCAGTTGGCGTTGAGCTCGTCGCTCTTGATCACGTTGACTTCCCAGTTCCATTGCGCGGCATCCGCGCGGAACTTGGGCGTCTGGGCGATCAGGCGGTTGGCGATTACCTGCACCCGCTTGGCAACGGCGCTGGACTTGTCGAGCACGCCTTTGTTCGATGCTTCACCCAGGGTCTGCTGGTACGACTGGGCGTACATCTGGTTGACCTCATCGGTCGAGAGCATGCTGAACATGTACTGCTGGCGCTCGACGCCAACAGCACCGCCGCTGGTGGTATTCACCGCCTGGCAGCCGGCCAGCAGGATGCCAGCACTCAGCAGGCTGACGACAAAAGACTTACGCATGAAAACACTCCCTTTTTACATGCGCCGTATCCTAGGCCGAGTCGCTTGGGGCCGCCATAGCCGCAGGGAAGATTTTCGTCGCCTGTGCCGGCCCCTTCGCGGGTGAACCCGCTCCTACAGGGATAATGCGATCGTTGTAGGAGCGGCTTCAGCCGCGAAGAGGCCGGCACAGCCATACATCAGGCCGGGGTCAGGCACTCCGGCGCATCCAGCTTCGGGTCATTGACGAAATGCGCCAGTGCCCGCTCGCGCAACGTCGCCGGCGGGCTGGCCAGCAATTCATGCAGGCGGGCCAGAGGCGTGTCCGGGTCAAGCCAGGCCGCCTGCCCCGCCTCGTCCAGTATCAGCGGTCGACGCTGGCTCATCGCCGCCTGGGTCACCACCGCACAACTCAGCCAAACCTGGTCCTGCACCGGGTAGGCCTCCCACACGGCGGCGAAGTACAGCGATGCGCCCTCCCCCGGGGTCAGCCAGTACGGGCGCTTGCGCACGCTACCGCGCCATTCGTAAAAGCCGTTGGCCGGCATCAGGCAGCGGCGCTGGCGAAACGCGTCGCGAAACATCGGCTGCTCGGCCAGGGTTTCGGCGCGAGCATGGGCGGGGGTACGGGACAGGTCGGTGAGCCAGGCCGGGGTCAGCCCCCAGCGCGCCCTGGCCAGTTGCAGCTGGCCGTCGAGCTGGCGCTGGATAAGCACCGAAGCCCCGGGCGAAATGTTCCATTGGGCCGGCTGGCCGACGGGAAAGCCCGGCAGACTGGCAAGAGCCTGGGGCCAGCGAAACAGGGCGTAACGTCCACACATGGGCGAATTCAGAACCTAGCAGATCAAGGTACCGGGGAAACTCTCCGGTTCGTCGCCAACCAGTGGCTGGGCGTCATTGTACGCATCGATCAGCTGCCGTGCGTACTCGGCCTGCTCATCTGCCACGGCAAGCCCCAGCAGGCCCTGCATCGGCAGCTCACCGGCAGCACCGACCAGGTCACGGCCAACCAGGTGCGCCTCGATCCCCTCGCTGGCGAGCATGCCCGCCAGCATTTCCGCCTCGAGCAGGCTTTCCGGTTCGTAGATGCGCTGCATCAGTCATTCTCACCGAATACATCCAGCATCCACTCCTCGCCATGAACCTGCAGCACGAAGCGGATAGGCTTGCAGCACACCTGGCAGTCCTCGATGTACTCCTGATCGCCACCGGACAGGTCCACCGTGGTTTCGACTTCTTCGCCACAATAAGGGCAATCGTAGATCGCAGTTTCCAGCATCGCGGCCTCCGGGGTGACTTATGCGTATAATTGCCGGTCTGTTTACAGGGCCTGTGTGTGTCCGAGCCGTTTTTCGGAGCCCGTCCCTACCTTATTACCCTAGCCGTTTCCAACAAGAGAGCATGATGGGCGAATTCGATGCCATCCGACCGTACGACGACGCTGAGGTCCCTGCCGTTCTGGCACGCCTGCTCAGCGACCCGGCATTCCTCGATATCCTCACCCACTTCCGCTTCCCGCGTGCGGCCGGTGCTCTCGGCTGGTTGCTCAAACCGCTGATCGCCCGCCGCCTGCGCAAGGAATTCGCCGGTGTCACCTGTGTCTCGACCTTGCAGGACAAAGTCGAGTACTACGTCGACCAGACCATCGATCGCGCCACCGACGGCGTCACCTACTCGGGAGTGGAACAGCTCAAGGCCGGCACCGCCTACCTGTTCCTGGCCAACCACCGTGACATCGTCATGGACCCGGCCTTCGTCAACTACGCGGTGTACCACGCCGGCCTGCCCACGCCGCGCATCGCCATTGGCGACAACCTGCTGCAAAAGCCGTTTGTCAGCGACATGATGCGCCTGAACAAGAGCTTCATCGTGCACCGCTCGATCAGTGGGCGCCGCGAAAAGCTGGCGGCCTACCAGCTGCTCTCGGCCTACATCAACCATTCGATCCGCAACGACGCCACGTCGATCTGGATCGCCCAGGCCGAAGGCCGGGCCAAGGACGGTGACGACCGCACCGATTCGGCGATCCTCAAGATGTTCCACATGAGCCGCAAGGACGAGCCGTTCGGTGCGGTTATCCAGAGCCTGAACCTGACCCCGGTGTCGATCAGCTACGAATACGACCCGTGCGACCAGGCCAAGGCCCGCGAGCTGTACATCCGCGCCACCACCGGCACCTACAAGAAGGCGCCGGGCGAGGACGACAACAGCATCGCCAAGGGCATTACCGGCTACAAGGGCCGGGTGCACATCAACTTCGCCCCGCCGGTGACCGAGTACCACGAGGACACCAAGCAGCTGGCGGTGGAAATCGACCGGCAGATCCTCGGTGGCTACCGGCTGTTCCCGGTGCACTACCTGGCCTATGCGATGTGGGAAGGCAAGGATGAGGCGCTGCAGGTGCCGAGCGCCGAGAAGGTGTTCCCGGCTGATGAGCTGGCCCGGGCCAAGGAAGAATGGCAACGCCGCCTGGATGCCTGCCCCGAGGAGCAGCGGCCGTACCTGGTGTTGCAGTATGCGACGCCGGTGCGCAACCAGTACCAGGTAAGGCAGCAGGCACCGGTTGCCTGAGCGATCCTAGGGCTGCCTTGCAGCCCATCGCCGGCAAGCCAGCTCCCACAGAGACCGCATTTCCCTCAGGCTTGTGTAATCCTGTGGGAGCTGGCTTGCCGGCGATGGGCCGCAAAGCGGCCCCGGAATCTCAGACCCAGGTACTGAACCAGGACAGCAGCAACGCCATCGCCAGGCACGAAAAACCGAGAATGTAGAAGTACCGCGGTACCCGCAGGTCGAACGCGTCCACCACCCCCTCGTCCACCGCCATGTATTCGCGGGTCTCGGCCTCGCGCCGCCGCGCACTGTGCAGCAGCAACCCGCCCGGGCAGGTCAGCAACAGCGCCAGCAGATTGATCAGCTTGGTCGGGTGGGCGGCCAGGAACCCCCAGAGCACTTGCAAGGACATCACGCAACCTCGGTATGAGCGACGGCAAAGGCCGGCATTCTACCCAAGTCGCTCCCTCACGCCCGGCCCAGGCGACAAAGTGTCATTAAATTTCATCTGTCATGCGCTCGTCATCAGAACAAGCCACCCTGTCGGCCTTTTAATGACCCGGAGCTTGTTCATGCTGCACGCCGAAAACCAGGACCGCCTCTACCTCGTTGCCCAGAGCGATGAACAACAGGCGCTGATCGATGGTTTCGCCATCAACGTGCAGGACCGCCAGTGGCTGGTGTACTGTGCGCTAGGTGGACATGTGCATGAAGATCTGCCGGATATCGACACCCATACCGGCCTCAGCTTGCTGGATTTCCAGATAGAAGCTGCATAAGCCTGAGCCGGATTCTTCGCGGGTACGATGGGATCCCTGTGGGAGCGGGCATGCCCGCGAAGAGGCCAGTACAGACAACAAAAAACCCGCTGCCTGGAACACAGGCAGCGGGTTTTGTTTTACAGCTGAAGCCTTACTGCCCCAGCACCTGACCGATGGTCGGGTCCTTGAACATGCGGGTCAGGGCATCGCTCAGCACATCGCCCACCAGCTGGGTGTTGGTTTCCTGGTTCGGCGCCATGCCGAAACGCTGGTCCAGCGAAGCGCCGTAACGGCCGCTGTAGCGGCGACCGCCATTGGACACGTCGGCACGGAAGGTGGCGCCGATGGTAGCCTCGGTCACGTACAGGTTGTCTTTCGGCGACTGGTACTTCAGCTCGGCCAGGGTCACGGTCAGCTGCGGCGCGTTGTAGGCGTTCGGCGTCGGGGTGAAGCCGAGCAGGCGCACGGCAGCTTCGGCCTGGGCCTGCAGCTTGGGCACGATGTCGTTACCGCTGACGCTGATGGTGCTGGTCTCGGGGTACATGCCACCGCGAGTGCCCAGGGACTGCGAGGCCCGGCCGTCAACCACCCGGACCACTACCGGCTGGCCATGGCCGACCGGGGCGAGCTGGGCCTTGAGCGTGGGTTGCGGGTTGAGTTGTTGCGGGCTGTGGGCACAACCGACCAGGCTGAGGCTGGCCACGGCGATCAAACCGAACAACAGACGTTGCAACATGCGCGTTACTCCAGAAAAAGCGGCGAAGGCCCACAGTATACCTAGCCACGCATCGACCAGTCATCGGCCTGGCCCGCTTGTCACAATCGTTTCATCGCCGCGCCCTTATCCTTGCGCCAAGCCCTAACGCACAGGACTCGCTGCCATGGCCTCGCTCTGGACCCTGCTCTTCCAACGCCCGCGCCACAACACCTATGCCCGCCTCGATGCCGACGGCAAATGCCTGGCCTTCAAGCAATGCAGCCAGGCGCCCAGCGGCAGCGGCTGGGTCCAGATTGGCGAAATCCAGCTCGCCTGGCTGGGCCGCGAACTGCCCGCCAGTGCCCGGGTTTGCGCCCGCGCAAGCCGCCGCTGGCACCAGCGCATCCTCGCGGCCTGACAAACGCTGCAATAAAAACCACGAATGGCGACATTTCTGCCCGCGACATCGCTATAATCTCCCCCCGATTATAAGGACGTCTCCTGATCGGGCCCCGCACTCGCCGATTGACCCCGGCAACTTCAACGCTTCGCCCACAGAGAGCCTTCCACTCAGGTCTTGCATCGGCTGTCGTGCCTGCTTTTCCGGCCCTTCACACTGCATGAACCTGCGGGTTGCCATCGCGCAGTCCCCTTTTGAGGTTCACGTCTCCAAAAGAGCGTGAAAAAACGGTTTTCACAACTTCACAAGAGTGTGGCGAGCAAATGAACAGTCTGGCATGTGCAAAAGCGGCAGATGTGTCCCGAACAGCCCTGAACAGGCGGCAAATGCGCTCATCCCGTATGAGTGTCTGAGCCGTTCCATAACGCACGCACGACACCTTGACCATAAGTCGAATTGCCGCACCCGTGGCAAACCGCGTTCAATACGCGAACCCGAAGACTGATTGGCGGTGTCCGCGGAAGTTGCAAGAACTGCGAAAAGTCGGACATGGCGACCCTGGCGAACCCAGGTCCTATGCTGTCAATTAGGTAGCTGTAGATTGTGGAGACGCGTTAAATGGCGCAGAACGAATCGGTTGATGTGGTACTGGTAGGCGCGGGCATCATGAGTGCCACCCTGGCCGTACTGCTCAAGGAGCTCGACCCGACCCTGAAGCTTGAGGTCGTGGAGGCGATGGACTCCGGAGCCGCGGAAAGCTCCAACCCCTGGAACAACGCAGGCACCGGCCACGCCGGCCTGTGCGAGCTTAACTACACGCCCCAGGCCGCCGATGGCAGCATCGACATCAAGAAGGCCGTGCACATCAACACCCAGTTCGAGGTTTCGCGCCAGTTCTGGGCCTACCTGAGCAAGAAGGGCAACTTCGGCTCGGCACGTGCCTTCATCAACCCTGTCCCGCACCTGAGCTACGTCGAGGGTGACAAGGGTGTTTCCTTCCTCAAGAAGCGCTATGAGCTGCTCAAGCAGCACCATGCCTTCGCGGACATGGAATACACCGAAGACAAGGCCGTGATGAAGGACTGGATGCCGCTGATGATGCCAGGCCGCCCAGCCGACCAGCACATCGCCGCCACCCGCGTGCTCAAGGGCACCGACGTCAACTTCGGCGCCCTGACCAACAAGCTGCTGAAGCTGCTGGGCGACTCGCAGGATGCCCAAGTCAAGTACAGCAAGAAGGTCGTTGGCCTGCGCCGTAACGGCAAGGGCTGGACCGTGAGCATCAAGGACGTCAACAGCGGCGGCAGCCGTGAAGTGGACGCCCGCTTCGTCTTCCTCGGCGCCGGTGGCGCGGCCCTGCCGCTGCTGCAGCTGTCGGGTATTCCGGAAAGCAAAGGCTTCGGCGGCTTCCCGGTCAGCGGCCAGTGGCTGCGTTGCGACAACCCGGAAATCGTCAAGCAGCACCAGGCCAAGGTCTACAGCCAGGCCGCGGTCGGCGCCCCGCCGATGTCGGTACCGCACCTGGATACCCGCGTGGTCGATGGCAAGAAATCGCTGCTGTTCGGCCCATATGCCGGCTTCACCACCAAGTTCCTCAAGCACGGTTCGCTGATGGACCTGCCGCTGTCGGTGCGCATGGGCAACATCGGCCCGATGCTGGCCGTGGCCCGCGACAACATGGACCTGACCAAGTACCTGGTCAGCGAAGTGATGCAGTCGATGGAGCAGCGCCTGGAAGCCCTGCGTCGCTTCTACCCGCAGGCCAAGGCCGAAGACTGGCGCCTGGAAGTGGCTGGTCAGCGCGTGCAGATCATCAAGAAAGACCCGAAGAAAGGCGGCGTGCTGCAGTTCGGTACCGAGCTGGTCTCGGCCCAGGACGGCAGCCTGGCTGCACTGCTCGGCGCATCGCCGGGTGCTTCGGTAACCGTGTCGATCATGCTGGAACTGATCGAGCGCTGCTTCCCCGAGCAGGCCAAAGGTGCCTGGGCTGCCAAGCTCAAGGAAATCTTCCCGGCTCGCGAGAAGACCCTGGCGACCGATGCTGCCCTGTACCACAAGATCAGTGCCGACAACGACGTGGCGCTGGACCTGGTGGAAAGCAGCCCGGCGGCCAAGCATTACGCCTGATTCGGCCGGTAACGAAAAAACGCCCCTCGGGGCGTTTTTTTGTGCCTGGTTGCTCATTGACCTGTGCCGGCCTCTTCGCGGGCATGCCCGCTCCCACAGGTTTCGGCGTCGCCCTCAGGCTCTGCACCATCCCTGTGGGAGCGGGCGTGCCCGCGAAAGGGCCGTCACAGGTTAAAAATCAGCCACGGGCCTTGGCGATGATCTCGATGTAATCCGCCGCATTGCGCTGGTCGGCAATCTGCTCGACAAAGGTCTTGCCGTGCTCGTCCTTGCCATCCAGGTCCAGGCCAGCTTCGACGAAGAAGCCGACAAAGCGCTCGAAATCGTCGACACGCAGCCCGCGGTACGCCTTGACCAGCTTGTGGTGCGAAGGAGAGGTCACGCCATCGGCCGGTTCGAACTGAAGGAACGACTTGATGTAGTCGTCGCTGATTTCGTCACCGATTACCTGTTTCTTGTCTTTACGCATTGCCGACTCCAACTGGACCATCACGAAATTTCGAAGGCCGGCAGTGTACCCCCCGCAGGCCGGACGCCTCAACGCGTACGTACGGTGCCGGTGTGCAGGTCGGCCCAGACGTGGCCGTTGCCGTACGTGAGAAACTGCACATACAGCGTCTCGTTGCGCAGCAGGTCCATGATCACGCGGTAGTCGCTGAGCGGGTAATTCAGGCTCAGGGTCCGGGTTTTGTCGTCGTATACGGGTTTCTTCAGGCTTTTGGCCGCTTCACCGTCAAAGGTCAGCAGCACCTGGGCGATGGTCGCGCCCTTGCTCAACGGCTTGCCCTTGAGGCGCACCTGCAACGACGAGGTGATCGGGATCGGCTGCTGGTCGGACTGGCGCTGGGTACCCACTACCACCGAGTAGTCGGTCACTTGCAGCAATTGCTGGCCGGTCGGCGCTTCCTGGCGCAGGGACTGGTCGTCAGGTGGCAGGAACTGGCTGTGCAGCGGTGCGGCGGCGAGTGGCAGGCTGACCGCCAGCAGGAGGGGAAGAAACGCACGCATGTGAGGCTCCTTGAATGAAGGAGCACTCTAGCATGCTGTGTCTGGGCTGTACCGGCCCTATCGCCGGCAAGCCAGCTCCCACAGGTACCGCGCTATCCATGTGGGAGCTGGCTTGCCGGCGATGGGGCCGGTGCAGGCAACATCAATCGAACTGCGCGAGCATCCAGGCCTGGTACTCGGCCACGCCTTCTTCACCTTCGCGCGGCGCCCAGTGCGCATGTTCGCCTTCACCCACCGGCCGATACGGCCCGGCCTTGCACTCGAACAGGATGCTGTCCGGCTCCAGCACCACCAGCCCATGGTAAATACCGGGTGCCAGGTCCACACCCAGGCAGTCGCCGCCCGCCTGCAGCACTCGCTTGTCGGTCACCGCCCCCTGCTCATCGAAGAGCAACAGCCCGAAGCGCCCCTTGAGCGCAATCAGCGTTTCAGCCTTGTCGGCGCTCAGGTGGCGATGCGGCGGGATATAGGTACTCGGTTGCAGCCCGACCGCCATGCGGTGGCAGGGCTCTTCCATCTCATGGAAGGTGTGATGCTGCCGGCCGCGCGGGTTGGCGGCAGCCTGTGCGGCCAGCCCGGCGAACAGCGATTGGTCGATGAACGCAGGCTGGCGCATGATCACAGCCCCTTTACGGCGAAGATGCCGTTGGCGTTGCGCCAGTAGCCTTTGTAGTCCATGCCGTAACCGAAGATGTAGCGGTCGACGCAGGGCAGGCCCACGTAGTTGGCCTTGAGGTCCGGGCTGGCCTTGCGGTCGTGGTCCTTGTCGATCAGTACCGCGGTGTGCACCGAGCGCGCGCCGGCATGCTTGCAGAACTCGATGATGGCGCTGAGGGTGTGGCCTTCGTCGAGGATGTCATCGACGATCAGCACGTCACGGTCGATGAACGACACTTCCGGCTTGGCCTTCCAGAACAGCTCGCCGCCGCTGGTCTGGTTGCGGTAGCGGGTGGCGTGCAGGTAGCTGGCTTCCAGCGGGAACTGCAGGTGGGTCAGCAGTTTGCCGGAGAAGATCAGGCCGCCATTCATCACGCAGAACACCACCGGGTTCTTGTCGTGCAGGTCCTTGCAGATCTGCTCGCCGACTTTGGCGATGGCCGCTTCGACTTCGGCTTCGGTGTACAGGCAGTCAGCTTCACGCATGACTTGACGGATATGCTCGAGATCGGCGGACATGGCGCTCTCCGGGGGGCATTTTGGAAAAGCGGGCAAAGGTACGCATCCGCTCGTCACAGATCAAGCATTTATGGACTAACGTCCAGAATGACCAGACGACAGCACAGGCTGAATAGATTAATCTAGCGCGGTTTTTTTGCCCGCCTTTCGGAGCCCCCCCTATGCCCACTCGTGAGATCCGCCATCCGCTGATCCGCCACAAGCTCGGCCTGATGCGCCGTGCCGATATCAGCACCAAGAATTTTCGCGAACTCGCCCAGGAAGTCGGCGCGCTCCTGACCTATGAAGCCACCCAGGACCTGCCGCTGGAAACCTACGAGATCGACGGCTGGTGTGGCAAGGTGCAAGTTGAAAAAATCGCCGGCAAGAAGATTACCGTAGTCCCCATCCTGCGCGCCGGCATCGGCATGCTCGACGGCGTGCTCAGCCTGATCCCGGGTGCCAAGGTCAGCGCCGTCGGCGTTGCCCGCAACGAGGAAACCCTCGAAGCCCACACCTACCTGGAAAAGCTCGCGCCGGACATCAACCAGCGCCTGGCCCTGATCATCGACCCGATGCTGGCCACCGGCGCCTCGATGGTCGCCACCATCGACCTGCTGAAAAAGGCTGGCTGCAAGGAAATCCGCGCCATGGTCCTGGTTGCAGCACCGGAAGGTATCGACGTGGTGGAAAAAGCCCACCCCGACGTACAGATCTACACCGCCTCGATCGACCAGCGCCTCAACGAGCACGGCTACATCGTGCCGGGCCTGGGCGATGCCGGCGACAAGATCTTCGGCACCAAGCAAAAGGACGCCTGACCATGCAGGACGGCTTCAACGACCCGCTCTGGCGCCAGGTCGTTTCGGGCGCGCAGATGCTCTTCGTGGCATTTGGCGCGCTGGTGCTGATGCCACTGATCACCGGCCTCGATCCGAACGTCGCGCTGTTCACCGCCGGTATCGGCACCCTGCTGTTCCAGCTGGTCACCGGCCGCCAGGTACCCGTGTTCCTGGCCTCGAGCTTTGCCTTCATCACCCCGATCATCCTCGCCAAGGGCCAGTTCGGCCTGGCCGAGACCATGGGCGGCGTGATGGCCGCAGGTTTCGTGTACACCTTCATGGGCCTGATGGTGAAAATCAAAGGCACCGGTTTCATCGACCGCATGCTGCCGCCGGTGGTGATCGGCCCGGTGATCATCTCCATCGGCCTGGCCATGGCGCCGATCGCCGCCAACATGGCGATGGGCAAGGCCGGTGACGGCAGCGTGCTGCTGCCCTACAAGACCGCCATGATGATCTCGATGCCGGCCCTGCTGACAACGCTGATCGTCGCCGTGTTCGGCAAGGGCATCTTCCGTCTGGTGCCGATCATTGCCGGCGTGCTGGTAGGCTTTGCCCTGTCGTTCGCCTTTGGCGTGGTCGACACTGCCAAGATCGCCGCCGCACCGTGGCTGGAGCTGCCCAACTTCACCGCGCCAGCGTTCAACTGGCAGGCCATCCTGTTCATCGTCCCGGTTGCCCTGGCACCTGCGATCGAGCACATCGGCGGGGTGATCGCGGTCGGCAGCGTGACCGGCCGCGACTACCTGAAGAAGCCCGGCCTGCACCGCACCCTGCTGGGCGACGGCCTGGCCACCACCGCAGCCGGCCTGTTCGGCGGCCCGCCCAACACCACCTACGCCGAAGTGACCGGCGCGGTGATGCTGACCAAGAACTACAACCCGAAGATCATGACCTGGGCGGCGGTCTTCGCCATCACCCTGGCCTTCATCGGCAAGTTCGGCGCGCTGCTGCAGAGCATTCCGGTGCCGGTGATGGGCGGCATTCTGTGCCTGCTGTTCGGCTCGATCGCGGCGGTGGGCATGAACACCATGATCCGCCACAAGATCGACCTGGCCGAAGCGCGCAACCTGGTGATCGTGTCGGTGACCCTGGTGTTCGGTATCGGCGGCGTGCTGATCGGCAGCGGTGACGGCCCGGATGACTGGGGCCTGAAGGGCATCGCCCTGTGCGCCATCGTGGCAATCGCCCTGAACCTGATCCTGCCGGGCAATGATGGCTGGAAGCACAAGAAGCTGGATGATCAGTTGCCTTGAGATCCTGGGGCCGCTTTGCGGCCCTGTAGCGACACAAGGCCGCTCCTACAAAGAGATCGCGGTCCCCTGTAGGAGCGGCCTTGTGTCGCGACAGGGCTGCAAAGCAGCCCCAGCAAATCAGGCTTTTTCGCACATCCCCGCCAGCGCCCTCACCCACTCCGGGTGATCATTCAGGCAAGGCACCAGCACCAGCTCCTGCCCGCCGGCCTCGACAAACTGCTCGCTCCCGCGCATGCCGATCTCTTCCAGGGTCTCGATGCAATCGGCCACGAACGCCGGGCACATTACCAGCAGCTTCTTCACCCCAGCCTTGGCCAGCTCGTCCAGCCGCGCCTCGGTATAGGGTTCGATCCACTTGGCCCGCCCCAGCCGTGACTGGAACGACACCGACCATTTGCCATCGGGTATGCCCATTTTCTGCGCAAATGCCCTGGCCGTTGCCAGGCACTGCCCGCGGTAGCACACCGCACGCATATCGGCACTGGCATCCTTGCAGCAGTCGGCCGCCTGGAAGTCATGCTTGCCGGTCGGGTCCAGCTTCTTCAGGTGCCGCTCCGGCAAACCATGGAAGCTCAGTAGCAGGTGGTCGTAAGACTGCTCCAGGTAAGGCCGGGCGCTGGCCGCCAGTGCCTCGATGTAGTCCGGGTGCTCGTAGAACGGCTGCAGCACGCGCAACTGCAACGGCAACTGGCGTTCACTGACCGTCTGCCTGGCCTGCTCCACCACAGTGGTCACCGTGCTGTCGGCGAACTGTGGATAAAGCGGCGCCAGGGTCACCTTGCGCCCCCCCTGTGCCACCAGGCGCTCCAGCACCTCGGGCAAGGCCGGCTGGCCATAGCGCATGGCAATCTCCACCGGGCCATGGGGCCAGTGCTCGACCATCGCCGCCTGCAGGCGACGGGTCAGCACCACCAGCGGCGAGCCCTCCTCCCACCAGATCGAGCCATAGGCGTGCGCCGACTGCTCCGGGCGCTTGACCAGGATCAGCGACACCAGCAGGCGCCGCACCGGCCAGGGCAGGTCGATCACGTACGGGTCCATGAGGAACTGGTTGAGGTAGCGGCGCACATCGGCCACCGAGGTGGAGGCCGGGGAACCCAGGTTGACCAGCAGCAGGGCGTGATCGGTCATGCAGCGTCCTATGTCAGAGGCGGCTGGACAGGTTGTCCAGGGCCGATTGCAAATCGTTGAAGCGGAAGGTGAAGCCTGCCGCCAGCAAGCGTACCGGGCGGGCGCGCTGGCCGCCGAGCAGCAGGGTCGACAGCTCACCCAGCCCGGCCTTGAGCAGCAGTGCCGGCACTGGCAGCAGCGCCGGCCGGTGCAAGGTGCGGCCCAGGCGCCTGGCGAACTCGCGGTTGCGCACCGGCTCTGGGGCGCAGGCATTATAAGGACCGCTGGCGTCCTTGTGCTGCAAGAGAAAATCAATCAGGGCGACCTGGTCGTCTATATGAACCCAGGGCATCCACTGCCGCCCGTCGCCCAAAGGCCCGCCCAGCCCCAGTTTGAAGGGCAGGCGCAGGCGCGACAAAAAGCCGCCGTCACTGGCCAGCACCAACCCGGTACGCACCAGCACCACGCGAATGCCCTGAGCCTGCGAACGCATCGCTGTCTCTTCCCAGGCAATGCACAGCTGGCTGGCGAAATCTTCGCGCACCGGCGGTGAAGCCTCGGTCAGCTCGCGTTCGCCACCGTCTCCGTACCAGCCCACCGCAGAGCCGGAGATCAGCACTTCCGGGCGCTGTTCGCGGCTGCCCAGCCAGGCCAGCAGCTGCTCGGTGAGGGTGACGCGGCTGGCCCACAGCAGGTTGCGCCGGGCCGCCGTCCAGGGCCGATCGGCAATCGGCGCACCGGCCAGGTTGATCACTGCGTCCAGGTGATCATCCGCCTCCAGTTGCTCCAGGCGGGCGATGCCACGCACGCCGGTCCCACAAATTTTCGGCACCTGCTCAGGTCGCCGGCTCCATACCGTCAGGCGATGACCCTGGCCGAGCCAGTACTGGCACAGGTGCTTGCCAATCAACCCGGTGCCGCCTGTCAGCAATATATGCATGGCTGTGTCCTCGCAGAATGCGGCGGTGGTCTATTTTTAACATCAAGGCACTTTTTTGACCCGACGCTCTCGGATAAACATAGGCCAACCTGCCTGCCAACACGGAATAACCTTATACAACATTTGAGCATTGTACAGGTTTGCCTGACAGCGTAGTCTGCTTACAGCAAGGTTTGAAGAGGCCATCATGACAGTACCTATTGCCATCATCGGGGCCGGTATCGCCGGCTTGTCAGTCGCCCAGGCGTTGCAAAAGGCCGGGCAGTCCGTGCATCTGTTCGACAAAGGCCACGGCAGTGGCGGGCGCATGGCCAGCAAGCGCAGCGAGGCCGGCGCGCTGGACCTCGGCGCCCAGTACTTCACTGCCCGTGACCGGCGCTTCGTCGAGCAGGTACAGCAGTGGGTTGCCGCTGGTTGGGCCGAGCAATGGAAGCCACAGCTGTACAACTACCGCGATGGTGAACTCAGCCCCTCCCCCGACGAGCAGACGCGCTGGGTGGGCGTGCCGCGCATGAGCGCCATCACCCGCGGCCTGCTCAAGGACGTGACGGTCAACTTCGGCTGCCGCATCGCCGAAGTGTTCCGCGGCAAGCAGTACTGGCACCTGCAGGACACCGAAGGCTGCAGCCATGGCCCCTACAGCCGCGTGGTGATCGCCGTGCCGGCACCGCAGGCCACGCCGCTGCTGGCCTCTACCCCGAAGCTCGCTGCCGTGGCCGCCGGTGTGCAGATGGAGCCCACCTGGGCCGTCGCCCTGGCCTTCCAGACCCCGCTGGACACCCCGATGCAAGGCTGCTTCGTGCAGGACAACCCGCTCGACTGGCTGGCCCGCAACCGCAGCAAGCCCGGGCGTGACGAGCAGCTCGACACCTGGGTACTGCACGCCACCTCGGACTGGAGCCGGCAACACATCGACCTGCCCAAGGAAGAAGTGATCGAACAGCTGTGGGGCGAATTCGCCGAACTGGTCGGCTGCGTGGTGCCGGCACCTACTTTTGCCTTGGCCCACCGCTGGCTTTATGCCCGCCCGAGCAGCAACCATGAATGGGGCGCACTGGCCGATGCTGACCAAGGCTTGTACGCCTGCGGCGACTGGTGCCTGTCCGGCCGTGTCGAGGGCGCCTGGCTCAGTGGCCAGGAAGCGGCGCGTCGGCTGCTCGAACACCTCGAGTGACGTAGAGTTATACAAAAAAACTGGTTTGCATAACTTCCGGGCTGTGCTGGAATGAACCTGTACAACTTTTTAGTCGCGTACAGGTTTTTCGGAGGCAGCCCATGCACGACTCATCCGCCCACAGCAAGCCGCGTATCGCCATCAGCGCCTGCCTGACCGGGCACAGCGTGCGCTATAACGGCGGCCACAAGGCCTCCGACCTGTGCCGTATGCAACTCGAGGAACATTTCGACTGGTTGCCGGTGTGCCCGGAGGTGGCCATCGGCCTGGGCGTACCGCGCGACCCGATCCGACTGGTCGGCGACCCCGAGCAGCCGGAAGTGGTAGGTACCCGCAACCCCGGCATGGACCTGACCGGCCCGCTGCGCAGCTATGGCGAACAAATGGCGGTCGAACTCGACGATATCTGCGGCTACATCTTCATGCAGAAATCGCCTTCCTGTGGCCTGGAGCGGGTCAAGGTGTACCAGGACAATGGCCACCCGGCCTTCCACGGTGGGCGAGGCGTGTATGCCCAGGCGTTCTGCGCACGGCGCCCGGACCTGCCGGTGGAAGAAGAAGGCCGCCTGCACGACCCTGTGCTGCGCGAGAACTTCATCAGCCGCGTGTACGCCTACGCCGACTGGCAGCGCCTGCTGGCCGAAGGCCTGAGCCGTGGCGCCCTGGTGCGGTTCCACTCGCGCTACAAGTACCTGCTGATGGCCAACAACCCGCAGGCCTACCGCAGCCTCGGGCGCCTGCTCGGCAGCATGAGCAAGGACGATGACCCGCAAAGCATCGGCCCGCGCTATTTCAGCCAGCTGATGCAGGCCCTGCGTCGTTGTGCCAGCCGTGGCACTCATTGCAACGTGCTGCAGCATCTGAGCGGCTACTTCAAGGACACCCTCACACAGCAGGACAAAGCCGAGCTGCAAGCCATCATCGGCCAATACCAGCAAGGCGTGGTACCGCTGGTAGTGCCGCTGACCCTGCTCAAGCACCATTTGCGCAAGCACCCCGACCCGTATCTGCAGCAGCAGGCCTACCTGCAGCCGCACCCCGAGAGCCTGGGCCTGCGCAATGCCGTCTGAAATCCTGTTGCCCATCGGCGAACTGGCTCGCCGCACGGGCGTCAATCCCGTCACCCTGCGCGCCTGGGAGCGCCGCTACGGCCTGCTCAAGCCCCAGCGTACCGCCAAGGGCCATCGCCTGTATCCGTTGGAGCAGGTCGAACGAGTCGAGGTGATTCTCGCCTGGCTGCAGCGCGGCGCCTCCGTCGGCCAGGTACGCGAGCTGCTCGACAAACCGGCCAGCACGCAGCCGAAAGGCGACTGGCAAGCCCGGCAGTTCCAGCTGATCGAGGCCATCGCCACGCTGTCGCAGCGCGCCCTCGACCAGCAGCTCAACCAGGCCATGGCCCTGTACCCGGCCGTCACCCTGTGCGAGCAATTGCTGTTGCCGCTGCTCGACCTCCTCGACCTGCGCTGGCGCAACTATTTCAATGCACGGCTGGAGCAGGTGTTTTTCCACAGCTGGCTGCGCAGCAAGCTGGGCGCCCGGGTCTACCACGACAACCAGTTGCTGCAAGGCCCTGCCATCTTGCTGGCCGAAGACAGCGAACACACCTTCAGCCCCGGTTTGTGGTTGTGCGCCTGGCTGTTCACCAGCAACGGCCTGCTAGTCGAAGTGCTGGAGCACACCATTGCCGGCGCGCACCTGCAACGCGCCGTCACCATGCTCAAGCCGCGCGCCGTGCTGCTGCACCTGGGGCCACGCATCGATGACAAGGCGCTGCAACGCACCCTGTCCAACCTGCCCGTACCGACCCTTGTCGGCGGGCCGATGCTGGCGCTGCACGAAGCCCGGCTGCGTGCCCTCAGGCTGCCCAACCTTGCCCTGTTCGATACCCCACAGGCGGCATTGCGCTTGCTGCAAGCCCATGACCGCCAGCCTGGAGAAATGACCGCACCATGCACCTGACCTGGCTGCGCAGCGACCTGCGCATCGATGACAACACCGCGCTCAGCGCCGCCAGCGAACGCGGCCCGACCCTCGCCCTGTGGCTGGTCAGCCCCGGGCAATGGCTGGCCCACGACGACGCCGCCTGCAAAGTCGACTTCTGGCTGCGCAACCTGCGCGACCTGCGCCAGTCGCTGGAGCGCTTGAACATCCCCCTGCTGATCCGCAGGATCGACACCTGGGACCAGGCGCCACAGGCCGTACTCGATGTCTGCCGCCAACATCAGGTGCAAAGCGTGCACTGGAACGAGGAGTACGGCATCAACGAGCAACGTCGCGACGACGCCACCCGCGCGCTGCTGGAAAAGTCGTCCATCCAGGCCCACAGCCACCTCGACCAGCTGTTGTTCCGCCCAGGCACCATCCTTACCCGCAGCGGCGACTACTTCCAGGTGTTCAGCCAGTTCAAGAAGAACTGCCTGGAGCACCTGCACCGCGGCCTCCCCGCCCTGGCCCAGCGGGTGAAACGCCAGGCACCGCTGCAGGTCAGCAGCGACCCGATCCCCCAGCACGTGGACGGCTTCGAAAAACCCGCGCAAGCACTGCGCGACCACTGGCCGGCCGGCGAAGCCGAAGCGCAGGAGCGGCTGACCCGTTTTCTCGACGAAACCATCGACGACTACCAACAGCTGCGTGACTTGCCTGCCAAGCCCGGCACCAGCCAGCTCTCCGCCTACCTGGCCGCCGGCGTGATCTCGCCGCGCCAGTGCCTGCACGGCGCCCTGGCCAGCAACCGCGGCGAGTTCGACAGCGGCAGCAGCGGCGTGCAAACCTGGATCAACGAGCTGCTCTGGCGTGAATTCTACAAACACATCCTGACCGGTTATCCACAGGTCTCGCGTCACCGCGCCTTCCGCGCCCAGACCGAAGCCCTGCCCTGGCGTGATGCACCGGCCGACCTCGAAGCCTGGGAACAGGGCCGGACCGGCTTCCCGATCATCGACGCCGCCATGCGCCAACTGCTGGATACCGGGTGGATGCACAACCGCCTGCGCATGATCGTGGCCATGTTCCTCAGCAAGAACCTGCTGATCGACTGGCGCAAGGGCGAGCGGCATTTCATGCGCCACCTGATAGACGGCGACCTGGCCGCCAACAACGGTGGCTGGCAGTGGAGCGCGTCCACTGGCACCGACGCAGTGCCCTATTTCCGCATTTTCAACCCGGTTTCACAGTCGCAGCGTTTCGACCCGCAGGGGCGTTTCATTCGGCACTGGCTGCCGGAATTGCAGGGGCTGGATGAAAAAGCCATTCATTTCCCCGTGAAGTCGGCCGATCTTTTTGCTAGATATTCCTATCACAGTCCAATTGTCGATCTCGACAGCAGTCGTCAGCGCGCACTGGAGGCATTCAAGAACCTCCCGCGCCGGCAGGATCAGAGGGCAGCATCTTGAACAACGCACGCAGTATCTGGGTGACGGGAGCAAGCAATGGACTTGGCCTGGCGTTAGTGGAAGGGTTACTCGAGCAAGGACATCGGGTAGCTGCAAGCGGCAGGCACGGCGAGGCACTGGATGCCTTGGCTGCACGCTATGGCAGCCAGCTGTTGCGCTTGCCGTGGCAGTTGCACGAAGAACATCAGGCGGCCCAGGCCAGCCAGCAGATATGCCATGCCTGGTGCGCGCTGGACGGTTTGATCATCAATGCCGGTACCAGCGATTACCTGGCGGACGATGTGGCGGACAGCGAGTTGTTCGAGGCGATCGTCACTGACAACCAGTTGGCCGGCGAGCATTGCCTGGCCAAAGCGCTGCCTTTGCTGGCGAAGGGTGACTCACCCCAGGTGATGGCGGTGTTCAACCGTTATTCGGCGTTGCAACTGCATGCCCCGACGCAGGCGCCTGCGGGCTGGAACAACATGCCGCAGTGGATGCGCGAGCAGCGTCAGGCGTTGAAGGCACAGGGGGTTGAGCTGACCGTGGTGGGGCCGCAGTCGTTGAAGACACCTGTGACACCGGCGCAGGCGATACCGGAGGCGTGGACGCCGCAGAATGCGGCAGAAGAGCTGCTGCGGCGGTGGCCGCAGAGGGAGCCCGAGCTTGTGCTGGAGGCTTTGGATCTCAATGGCCTGTGGCCGTTGACGCGCTAGAGCCTGGTATCGGCACTACCTTCTTCGCGGGTAAACCCGCCCACAGGTACACCACTGCACTCAAGATACAGGGGGTTCTGTGGGAGCGGGTTCACCCGCGAAGAGGCCGGCACAGGAGAGCTCAGAGCGCCATGCGGTAATGCAGGCTATAGCTCTCCACCCCATCGTTGGGCTGCTTGATGCCTGCGTTGGAATAGTGAATCGCCCGCACGCCAATCTCATGCCCACCAGCAAAGCGCAGTCCAAAGCCGATACGGTCCTCGAACTGGAATGCCGAGCCCAGCTCGTTGTCTTCCAGCTCGGTACTGGAGAATGCCGCCACGCCGATCCCCGCCTCTATATAAGGCTTCACCGACTCCCCGGCAAACTCGTAGACGAACACCGGCGCGAACGACAGGCTATGGTTGCTCGCGGTCTCGTCACCATCCCAATAGGTGTAGGCCCCATCCCAGTACCCCGTCAGGCGCCCGACGCTGGTCTGCCACCAGCTCACATCCCAATTCGATTGCAGCCCCAACCGGTAGACCATGGTCGAGTCACCGGTCTGCCCCACCGAAAACGAAACGTCGGCAGCCTGCGCTGACAGTGAGTGCCCCAGGGTGAAGACGGCAGCCGCCGCCAAGCCAAGCAGCTTCTTCATGAGCAACATCCTTCTTTGCTGTTATTAGTATCCGCCTCATGTCAGGCAAGGCGGTAGAAAACGGCAGCGGTACGATAGTTCAGCTGCTTTTCACGTTTTTTTCACAATGAAAAGCTTTGCACACTGTCGGACTTATGCCACAGCAAAGGTAGGATTTTTCTGAGGGATTGCGGATCGGCACTGGTCCAGAAGCGGGTATCCCGGGCCGGCCCATCGGCCAGCAGGTCATCCGCGCCCAGCAGCCGCTGCAGTTGGCGCGCCACTGCGGCACCGGTGTCGATGATGGCCACGTCGGCTGGCACCATGCCGGCCAGCAACGGGCGCAGGAAGGGGTAATGGGTGCAGCCAAGGATCAACGTGTCGCAGCCAGCGGCCAGCAACGGCTGCACATAACCTTGCAGCAGCTGACGCAGCGCCGGGCTGGCCAGGTCTCCGGTCTCGATCAGCTCGACCAGCCCCGGGCAAGGTTGGGTGATGACCTGCACGTCATTGGCAAAGCGGTCGAGCAAGGCGGCGAACTTGGCGCTCTGCAGGGTACCGGTGGTGGCCAGCACACCGACCACGCCCGAGCGCGTGGCGGCGGCAGCGGGCTTCACCGCCGGCTCCATGCCCACCAACGGCCAGGTCGGGTACAACTCGCGCAGGTCGGCCACCGCCGCCACCGTGGCGGTATTGCAGGCCAGAACCATGGCCTTGGCGCCCTGCTCATGGAAGAACGCAGCAATGCGTCGGAGACGCTCACGGATATAGTCCGGCGACTTCTCGCCGTAGGGTATGTGCCCGCAATCGGCCACGTACAGCAGCGTCTCGTTGGGCAGCAGGCGCTGGATCTCGGCGAGCACCGACAAGCCGCCGACCCCGGAATCCATCACGCCGACCGGCGCCGAGCGCTCAGCCATCGCGCTTGCCGCAGACCGCACAGGCCGGGTCGCGCTTGACCCGCAGTTCGCGGATACGAGTGCCGAGAGCATCGATCAGCAGCAGGCGGCCGACCAGCGGCTCGCCGAACCCGGCCAGCAGCTTCATCGCCTCCAGCGCCTGCAGGCTGCCCACCAGGCCCACCAGCGGGCCGATCACGCCGGCTTCGCTGCAGGTCAGTTCGGCTTCGCTGCCATGGCCGTACAGGCAGTGGTAGCAAGGGCTGTAGTCACGCCGTGGGTCGAATACCGACAACTGCCCTTCCAGGCGGATCGCCGCACCGCTGACCAGCGGCTTGCCAGCCACGACACAGGCGACGTTGACCGCCTCGCGGGTAGCGAAATTGTCAGAGCAGTCCAGCACCAGGTCGACCGCTGCCACAGCGGCCGCCAACGAGTCCTCGTCCAGAGCCTGGCGATGGGCAACCAGGCTGATTTCCGGGTTGATCGCCTGCAAGCGCTGCAAGGCCGAGTCGACCTTGCTCATGCCGACGCTGGCACTGTCGTGGATCACCTGGCGTTGCAGGTTGGTCAGGTCGACGGTGTCGAAGTCGGCCAGGTGCAGCTCACCCACCCCGGCAGCGGCCAGGTACAAGGCGACTGGCGAGCCAAGGCCGCCGAGCCCGACGATCAGCGCCTTGCTCTGCTTGAGCCGCAACTGGCCGTCGATGTCGATCTGGGCCAGCAATACCTGCCGGCTGTAACGCAGCAGTTCCTGATCACTCAGCATGGCAGGCGCCCCAGGGTAATGCGTTCATGGCCGCCCAGGTCCGTGCGGCTGGCGACCTCGATGAAGCCTTGTTCAGCCAGCAAGGCGCGCACCGCCGCTGCCTGATCGTAGCCGTGCTCCAGCAGCAACCAGCCACCCGGCACCAGGTGCTCGGGGGCCTGGGCAGCGATTACGCGCAGGTCGTCCAGGCCATCGGCGCCGGCCACCAGCGCGCTGCTGGGTTCGAAGCGTACATCACCGGCGACCAGGTGCGGGTCTGCGGCGGCGATGTAGGGCGGGTTGCTGACAATCAGGTCGAAACGCTCGCCGGCCAGACTGTCGAACCAGTGGCTGAGCCGTACCTGGGCGTTCGCCAGGCCCAGGCGCTGGCGGTTGCGCTCGGCCAGGGCAGCGGCCTCCTCCACCCGGTCCACTGCGGTTACCTGCCAGGCCGGGCGATCGCTGGCCAGGGCCAGGGCAATCGCGCCGGTGCCGGTGCCCAGGTCAAGGACCTTGGCCGGCGTGGCGGGTTGCAACTCAAGCGCGGCTTCGACCAGCAGCTCGGTATCCGGCCGCGGGATCAGGGTATGCGGCGCCACCTCCAGGTCGATCTTCCAGAAGCCCTGCAGCCCGAGAATGTAGGCAACCGGCTCGCCGCCACGGCGGCGCTGCAGGTAGCCGGCATAGGTCTCGGCATCTTCGCTGCTGACGATTCGCTCGGGCCAGGTGTGCAGGTAGCTGCGCGACTTGCCGATGGCCGCGGCCAACAGCAGCTCGGCATCCAGCCGCTCGGTGGGCGATTCTGGCAACTGCGCGTTGCGCAGCAGGCTGGCGATGATGGTCATCAGTCCCCCAGGGCGGCCAGTTGATCGGCCTGGTATTCGGCCAGCAGCGGTTCGATCACCGCCTCCACGCCGCCGGCGAGGATGTCGTCCAGCGAGTACAGGGTCAGGTTGATGCGGTGGTCGGTCACCCGGCCCTGTGGATAATTGTACGTACGGATGCGCTCGGAACGGTCACCCGAGCCGACCAGCAGCTTGCGCTCGGTGGCGATGGCGTTCTGCGCGGCGCTGGTCTGCATGTCGTTGAGCTTGGCCGACAGCCAGGACATGGCGCGAGCACGGTTCTTGTGCTGCGAGCGCTCTTCCTGGCACTCGACCACGATACCGGTGGGCAAGTGGGTGATACGGATCGCCGAGTCGGTCTTGTTGACGTGCTGGCCGCCGGCACCGGATGCGCGGTAGGTGTCCACGCGCAGGTCGGCCGGGTTGATCTCGATGGCCGCCTGTTCGTCCGGCTCGGGCAGTACCGCCACGGTGCACGCGGAGGTGTGGATACGGCCCTGGGATTCGGTCTCGGGCACGCGCTGTACGCGGTGCGCGCCGGACTCGAACTTGAGCTTGCCGTACACGCTCTCACCTTCGACGCGGGCGATGATTTCCTTGTAGCCGCCGTGCTCGCCTTCGTTCTCGGAGAGGATTTCCAGGCGCCAGCCACGCTTTTCGGCGTAGCGCGAATACATGCGGAACAGGTCGCCGGAGAAGATCGCCGCCTCGTCGCCACCGGTGCCGGCACGGATTTCGAGGAACACGTTACGGCCATCGTTGGGGTCCTTGGGCAACAGCATGCGCTGCAGCTGCGACTCCAGCGTCAGCAGTTGTTCCTTGGCTTCACGCACTTCTTCCACGGCCATTTCGCGCAGGTCCGGGTCACTGTCCTTGAGCAGCGCCTGGGCACCTTCGAGGTCGTCCTGGACTTTGCGCCACTCTTTATAAGCAGCGTAGACCGGCTCGACTTCGGCGTATTCACGGGAATAGGCGCGAAAGCGCGTCTGGTCGGAAATGACCTCGGCATCACCGAGCAGTGCGGTGAGTTCTTCGAAGCGGTCCTGGAGGATTTCCAGTTTGTTCAGCAGCGACGCTTTCATTGCGGGGATTTGTCCGTCGAGCCCTCGTTGAGGGCAAAGAGTTCCTGGGCCATGGCCAGCGCATCGAGGCGGCCCTCGGCCGAGAGCCTTTTCAATTGCACGCTGGGTGCGTGCAGGAGTTTGTTGGTCAGCCCCCGGGCCAGTTGGGCCAGTACCTCTTCGGGGTTGCCGCCGTTGGCCAGCAGTCGCTGGGCCTTTTGCAGTTCTTCGTCGCGCAGGCGCTCGCTTTGCTGGCGATAGGCCTTGAGCACATCCACTGCGGCCAGCTCGCGCAGGCGCAGCATGAAGTCCTCTGCCCCCACCGACACCAGCTCTTCGGCGGCCTGAGCCGCGCCCTGGCGACTCTTGAGGTTTTCTGCCACAACGTCGTGCAGGTCATCGACAGTGTACAGGTAGACGTCATCCAGTTCGCCGACTTCGGTTTCGATATCGCGCGGTACGGCAATGTCGACCATGAAAATCGGCTTGTGCCGGCGCTGCTTCAGCGCGCTTTCCACCGCGCCCTTGCCGAGGATCGGCAACTGGCTGGCGGTGGAGCTGATGACGATGTCGCTGTTGGCCAGTTCCTGGGGGATGTCGGCCAGCAGAACGGCGTGCGCACCGAACTGCTCGGCCAGGATGCTGGCCCGCTCAAGGGTACGGTTGGCCACGACGATGCGGCGCACGCCCTGCTCATGCAGGTGGCGGGCGACCAGGGTGATGGTTTCGCCGGCACCGATCAGCAGGGCCTGGCTGCGGCCCAGGTCGCTGAAGATCTGCTTGGCCAGGCTGACCGCGGCAAACGCCACCGACACCGGGTTTTCGCCGATGGCGGTGTCGGTACGCACCTGCTTGGCAGCGCTGAAGGTGGCCTGGAACAGGCGCCCGAGCAGCGGGCCGACGGTGCCGGCCTCGCGCGCCACGGCGTAGGCGGACTTCATCTGGCCGAGGATCTGCGGCTCGCCGAGCACCAGCGAGTCCAGGCCGGAGGCCACCCGCATCATGTGCTTCACCGCCTCGTGCTCTTCGTGCACGTAGGCGCTGGCGCGCAGCTCGTCCAGGCTGAGGCGGTGGTAGTCGGCGAGCCATTGCAGCACGACATCGGCGGACAGGTGGTCCTGCTCGATATAGAGCTCGCTACGGTTGCAGGTCGACAGAATCGCCGCTTCGCGGCTGGATGTCAGTCGGCAGAGCTGCTGCAGGGCGTCTACCAGCTGCTCTGGGGTAAACGCCACGCGCTCGCGTACGTCTACCGAGGCAGTCTTATGGTTGATACCAAGTGCAAGAAAGGCCATGCAAGGTCGCTGGTTGTGACGGGAAGCCGATAATTGTCCTCTTTCGCAGGTTTTTGGACAACCACCGTTCGCTATTGCGCTAATAGTCGTGCGGCTATCGCCTTTTCGTAGCCTGCCCTAGCGGTGTTTTCAGGTCTTGCCGGCTTTTGATCTGGCTTTTGATCTTGATCTTGATCTTCGCGACTTCAGGAGGCCGAACGCAGGCCTTGCGGAGGGAGGTGACGGGCATGGATGCCCGTCAAGCGCTGGGCCCCAGGATGGGGCCTGCAGCGCGGTCCTCCCGGGAGCAAGCCCTACGCTCGGCCTCCTGAAGTCGCAATCTGCAGCACCTGATCTACCACGCGCCTAGAAGCAACAGTCACAGCAAAAGCCAGAGCCATCGGCTCGACATCGCCCCAGCCAACTACGCCGACCGGGTCAAGAAGACTTTTGACATATGTCCACAAGACTTATCCACAGTCTTGTAGTCCATTTCCCAAATACATGCCCAGCTGTTGCCCTACCCTCCTTCCGCACCTAGTCTTGACGCCGCTACATCGATATTCCTCACCGAGACAGCGATACGAGTGGATAGCATCGCGCTATCAGTCAGTCGGTTTATTTCTATCTACTAACTTTGCTGATGATTTGAAGCCATGTTGGTGAGGATTAGTAAAGATGTTGATGGACTACAATGATGCACATTTACTTGGCGACGCACCCAAAACAAGCATTTTTATTTAATTCTTGTTAACCTTATCTTAAAAACGATTTTCTATGCAGGGTATGCTTCATGCATGGCAGGAAGCTATATAATAGGCGCGAGCAATGGAAGAATTTGCAGCATCTCGTAGGCACTCAGTGCTTCTTTGGGGCGTTAACTTGTGTGCTATTTCGGCCTCTACGCTGAGCTATATTTATCTTTCCTACTATATTTATACTCATACTGCCAGCCTAATACTTTCCCAAGTGGTGCTGTTTGCACCAATGGTTCTGCCGGTAATTCTTGTCGCTCCTATCTACCGTCTGGCTGACTATCTAGCGCCACGCACCTTGCTGTGGAGTGCCAACTTGCTGTCGCTGGGCTGCGCGGCGGTCACCTACAAGATCCTGCCACATCATGTGGAAGTCGCCGTGTTAGGCGCGGTAGTCATTGGCGCCCTGGATGCGCTGCAACGGGTAGGGCGTATTGTTGCCATCAAGTGTTATTTCCCGGGTGCGCAAATCGCCAGCTCAGTGCCTCTGACACTCACCGCACAATTCATTGCCGGCGGCCTGGCAGGTATCAGTCTGGTACTGTTCAAAGCCAACATGACGCCTGGGTTAGCCCTGCTCATTACTGTCAGTCTTTTTTCCATCGCGGCTTTGGCGGCCTATCTACTACCTGCGCCAACAAAGCCTCCGATCACCGTGCAGGTCGCACCAAGACTATTGACTGCCCTTGGTTCGCTTTTACAGGAGTATCCCGCGCTACGCCTCAGCCTCTATCAGTTCATCGTCTTCGTCAGCCTTTTTCAGGGTTTCTTCAATGTGTCCAGGGTGCTGTTACCGGCCCATGTGCTGGGCTTGGGAGAGGTGTATGTCGGTTTGTTGCAGGCCGTCAATAGTGTGGCAGCTTTGGTGGGCGCAGTACTGTTCTATCGTTTGGACAAGTGTAATTTGCAACCGCTACCTATGCCGATGGCTGTAGTCAGCGGCCTGTTCATGATGCTCGCAGCGTTCGGCCATGATATTCAGTCCAGTTACATCGCGTATTTTTTCTACATATTCTTTTTCGAACTGACATTTTTCAAGTTGCAAGCCGACCTTGTCAGGAGCACACCTACCAGTGCCATGCCGTTGATGGCATCTGTCCAGTATGCCGGGGTCTACTTAGGCATGATAATCACCATCTTTGTCGGTTCAATTCTGGTTAAGTATGCAGGCCTGTTCAGCACGAGCGTTATCTTCGTTGCTTTCTATTTCGTCGCAACCAACGCCCTTCGAAAGACAGTTGCGATCAAGGGAGAACAACCAGTCTAAATAGTTTCTTCAAGGAGAACAATATGCCCACATTGGCGCGTGTATTTCCGTTCGTCCGTCTTTTGGATTTGGCGAACATATTAACAATGTTCAATATCGGTTTGGCCTTCGGTACTGTTTATTTTGCGTTGCAAAGACGGTTCGTTCTGGCGGCAACGGTGATTTGCCTGGCTGCGATGCTCGATTTCCTTGACGGCCACATAGCCCGACGCTACCTGGCGGCGAACAACGCGCAACGGGCCTTCGGCAAGCATCTAGACAGTTTTGCCGACTTGCTCAATTTCAGCATCACGCCAGCCCTTGTCATCCTAATCCTCGACCAGTCTCTTTCGGCCACGCTGGCCGCAGCAACTCTGGTTTTCACGGCCATTTTGCGGCTATCGCTGTTTGGCATGCCCAGCACATCGGCTGGCGGGGGATATCAGGGGCTACCCACCACATATTCAGGATTTGTCTTTGCGCTGGCGCTGATGGGGCTATCGGCCGGGCATTACGGTGCCGGTGTGATCGTCGGCCTGGTGACCCTGGTCGGCATCCTCCAGGTCACCAGCTTGAGAATTCCCAAGTATGGCGCACCTTCGACGGTCGCTTGCTTCGCAATGCTGTTCGGGCTCAGCACTATTTACTTTCATCCCTGGTAATCCGAGGCTCCAATGAAACACGTGGTTTTCGTCGACAGCACCGTAAGCGGCCTGCTGGCTTTTGAGGCAGCCAAACGGCTTGGCTGCCATGTCACCTTCATTCATCAGCGCGACGCCTCGTTCCTGACGATCTCGATCAAGGACGACACCTCCCGTCTCGAGCCTTACCTGCGATATGTGGATACTTATTTGCGTATCGATAATCTGGAAGACGGCGAACTCAGCCAGTTGTTGGCCAACCTGCACGCAGAGCGTCCTATTGACGCCCTCATCTCTACCTCTGAAGCAGCCATAGTACCGGTGGCGCGTGAGGCCCAGCGTATCGGCACCCTCTACCCGAGGTACGAAGCTCTGTGCGGGGCGGTATACAAGAGTCGATTGCGCGAGACGCTGCGGGCACACGGACTACGCTCTCCTGATTTTGAAGTACTGAGCGAGGAGCAACTGATCAACGGGGTCGTTCCGAGTTTGTCGCTGCCATTCGTTGTCAAGCCGACCCGCGGATTCGCCAAGCAGTTTTCCGCCATTTGCCATAGCCAGGCCGACTTTGACGCCTTTCTCGCCGAGCTGCGCCAGAGTCGCAAGGGTGCTGATCCTATGATCGACCACTTGGTAAGCCGCGACTATCTGGTCGAGCAATACATCAACGGTACATTGCATTCAGCGGAAGTCATCGTCCAAGACGCCAAGGTCTCCTGCTTTGCGACCACCATCCGTTTCCGCGCCGACTATAGCGAAATATTAGAAATGACCGCGACCATGCCGTCAGGCCTTGACGCAGCACAGCGCGACGAGATCAAAGCATATGTGCAGGCAGTGTTCAGCGCTCTGGGGCTGGATGTTGGCCTTTATCATGTTGAACTGTTGCGCGATGCCAAGGGGCCCTGTCTAGTGGAGATCAACGCACGCATGATGGGTAGCGTAGCGCCGCAGATGTACCGGATGCTGACCGGCATCGACCCGTTCGAACTGCTAGTACGTCTGCACCTAGGCGAGCCCATTCTAATTGACGACTCAGTGCTTCAGCGCGCAGGTAGCGTCGTAACTGTCGCCTCCCGCAATGGCGGTCATATCGCCAACGACTATGCCCCCGACTCCCTACAGCCATTACTGGACAAGTACAACATCCGGTTTTGCACCGCCCACGTTGCGCCTGGCCAGGCGGTAAACGTCTATAGCGGCAACATCGGCACAATTGGCCACGTCATCGTTGAGGACGACTGCCCCTACGCTGCGGCGAAAAAGGGCAATCGCTTCCTGCGCGAGCTGTCCTCACTTTACGGCCTTGAACTCGCGACTTATACCGGCGCCGAGTTGGCTTAAACCTGACACAAACTGACAGCCCCCTGCGAAGGACTGATTCGACTGATTAGGGAAGACATATGCACTCGGTAAATCCTTCTCCCGTGTTCGCTTTTTCCGGCAAGGCCGATACCCTGCTGCAACTGGCACCACTTCTGAGCACCGGGCAAGTGTTGCCCCTTCATCGATTCACCGTGGCACAGTGGCGGGAGGACTGGCAGGCAGTGATCGCGCACTGTCAGGCGTTCTTTGGCGATGAGCCGCTGATTGTACGATCCAGCTGTCTAGCCGAAGACCGCGACGGCCATTCCGGTGCAGGAATGTACGCGTCAATTCTAGATGTGTGTGGCGGCCAAGCACTCGGCGAAGCCATCAAGACGGTGATCGCCTCTTACGGCCTAGCTCGCGAGCACGATGAGGTGCTGGTGCAGCAGATGGCGAGAGGTGTATTGGCCAGCGGAGTGGCGATGACCCGTGATCCAGAGACGGGTTTGCCATATTACGTAGTTGACTATGTACTAGGTGCCAGCACCGACGGTGTCACTGCCGGCAACGAGACTGTGCACGCTTTCGTCTCCCTTGGCAGCGAGGCGGCAAGCGAGCCTGCGGAATTAACAGGGCTGTTTGCGTTGCTCGAAGAGGTACAAGTTCTAACCGGGCACGATGCCTTGGACATAGAGTTCGCGATCACTGTCGATGGCCCTCTGCTATTCCAAGTGCGTCCCATGACCGCGGATGGGCCCCGTAATGCCAGCGCACTTGCCGACGCCCAACTACGCAAAGTTTTGGAGCATGAGGCCTCTCAGCTCGAAGAGCTGATCTGCAAGCAACGCCATCTGCGTCCTACGTCGACCGCCTTCCTTGGCCTTATGCCAGACTGGAACCCGGCGGAAATGATCGGTACCAAGCCGCGGGCGCTAGCCTACTCGCTATATAAGGAGCTGATCACTGACCTTAATTGGGCCTCTGCCAGGTTCCGATACGGCTACCGGGATCTGCGGCGCAAACCGCTGATGTACCAGGTGGGTGGCTCTCCTTACATCTGCATTGCCCACAGCATCGAGTCATTCATCCCTGCCTCGGTACCTCAAGATGTTGCCGAGCGCGTAGTCGAACAGTGCGGCGAGTACTTGGCCATGCATCCTCATCTGCATGACAAGATCGAGTTCGCGATCATTCCTACTTGCTTCACGCCAGAGCTTACTAGCCCCGGTGCCGCTGCCGCACTGCCGGCGCTCCGGACTCTTAGTACCGAGCAGCACGAATGCTACTTGAACGAGCTACGCCAGTTGACCGAGCACATTATCTCCCCCAGCGGCCCGTTCTTCTCCGACCTGACACGCCTACCGAGTATTACTGACAAGGTGCAGAGTTTAATGGCGGGGGAACCTCGGGGCGAGTCCTTGCAACGTATGAGGAATGCTCTATCGGCGGCCAACGTGGTCGCTGAAGTATTCGCTGGCGCTGCCCGTGCAGCGTTCGTAGGTACCGCAATAATTAAATCGCTGGAAACAGCGGGGGTAGTATCTGCCGGTTTCATCGATCATGTGACCGGAGGGGTCAATAGTATCGGTCGCGAGATGGCCAGCGATTTCCAGACGTTGCATAAGGACGATTTCCTAAAGCTGCACGGTCATGTCCGGCCGGGTACCTACGATATACGTGTGGCACGCTACGACGAGACTCCGGAGCGTTATTTTGACTGGCAGCGCCCATTACAGCGGCCCCCGAAATCTATGAACGGGCTAACTGTATCTCGGGCCCAGGTCAACGCCATTCAGCAAGCTTTTGACCAGTGCGGTCTTAACGTTTCCGCCGAGCAGTTCCTGCAATTTGCTCAGGCCGCTATTGCATCGCGCGAGAAGCTCAAATACCTCTATGCAGCGTTTGTTTCGGATGTTTTGCGCTCACTATGCGATTGGGGTGAGGTACATGGTTTTGACCGCGACCAACTCAGCTTTGCGCAAATCACCGAATTTACCAGCGTTTACGCCGACATCAATCGCAAACGTTTGCACCAAGCGATTGCCCACAACCGCAGCCGCTGGTATGAAACGCAGTTAGTCCGTACCCCAAGCATCATCTGTCAGCCGCAAGATCTATTCGGCCATCGAGTGCACTGGTGCAATCCCAACTTCATCACTCGACGTGCCACTCACGCGCGGGTGGCCCAAGTGCTTCCAGGGCAATTGGCACCGGACATAGAGGGTTGCATTGTCTTAATCGAAAACGCGGATCCGGGTTTTGATTGGATTTTTACCCACCGCATTGCTGGTTTCATCACCGCCTACAGAGGCGAGAACTCGCATATGTCGATCCGAGCCCGAGAGTTCGCCATTCCCGCAGCTATCGGCGTGGGCGATACTCGATTCAAAACCCTAATGGCGGCGACAAGCCTGCTGCTCGACTGCGCCGAGCGGCGTATACAGGTGCTGGCATGATTTTGGTTGGGATGACCATGCTCAGGCAGTTCAACGCCGAACGCCAGGAATGGCGGGACGCGCTCGACCAGCGCTGGGTTGAATTCTTAGACCAATGTGGGCTGACCCCGCTGTACCTTCCAAACGATCCGAGAGTCAGCATAGCGCTAGTCCAATCATTGCGCCCTCAGGGCCTCTTGCTTACTGGTGGAGGGAGCTGCCAGGCCCTGAGTGGGACAGCCGACACACGCGACGCCACTGAGAGGGTCTTGCTTGATCTTGCGGAAAATCTACGGCTTCCGGTGCTCGGTGTATGCCGCGGCATGCAGGTAATGTTGACGCGAGCTGGCGGCACTTTGGAACGTTTGGCCGGCCATGTAGGCGAACACATGATCAACATGCAAGAACAACGGCGGCGAGTGAATTCCTATCATGAATACGGCTTTCGCGAGGCGCCCGACGGCTACCGCGTACTAGCCCTGGCCGACGACGGCGTGATCGAGGCTGTGTATGACGACCACCGCCGGCATACCGGGATCATGTGGCACCCCGAGCGAGAACTACCTGCCGATCCATTGGATATTCAACGCGTGCGACATGCCTTTGGAGCTTTTTCATGAAAGCCATTATTCTTGCTGCAGGTCGCGGGAGTCGCTTACAAGCCCTGACCGATGAACGCCCCAAGGCCTTGGTACCCTTTAATGGTGTGCCACTGCTACGGCGCGCGATTGAAACGCTCCGTCGATGCGATGTCAGCGAGGTTGGCATCGTTGCAGGCTATCGAAGCGAAATGCTTGCACCATTCGCCGACACTTTATTTCACAACCACCGCTGGCACAGCTCCGGTATTTTCAGCTCTCTAAATTGCGCCAACGGTTGGTTGAGCGCAGAGCCTTGCCTTGTTAGCTACGGTGACATCTTCTACGACAGCACCCTAGTATCCGAACTAATTAACCATCCAGCCGATATTGTCCTGGGCTACGATCCCGCTGCAGTGCGTCTCTGGCAGCAACGCTTCAACGATCCGCTATCAGACCTGGAGAACTTCCGCTTAGTCGATGGATTGGTGAGCGCTATTGGACAGACCGCTACCAGTCTTGAGGTCATTCAGGGCCAGTACATAGGCTTGTTCAAAGTCACGCCAGCGGGTTGGCAGGCGTTGAAAAGGCAATTGCAAGAGCTCACGCCTCAGGCACGCGACCAAACTGACATGACATCGCTTTTAGGGGCACTAGTCAGCGAAGGTTTTCCAGTCGCCGGCGTGGCGACGCACGCTCCCTGGGGAGAAATTGACTGCCCCAGCGACGTGGCACTATACGAGCGGATCTATCCTGACCTGTGATCTCGACAAAATTGTCGGTGCAGGCAGGGGCTGGGTCATTGCGTCAGAAGCCCCTTCGAACCTCTCCCCCACCCCGCTGTCCCACTCTGCACCACCCAGCCTGTAAACCACGACCTTCGCAGGTGGGTTTGCCCCCGCGCTTGTGTCATCATGCTCCGACCGCCGGTGAGTCCTCTTAAAGCCTTCTATGAACAAACCATACGCATTGCTGCTTGCCTTCGCCCTGCTCCAGGGCTGCCAGAGCCTGGCCCCGCAAAAGGCCGAGCCTCCCGTCGCCGAAGCCGGCAAGGGCGAGGCGGAAAAGCCCGTGGTGTATGGCTCGTTCAAGCAGGACACGCTCTATAGCCTGCTGGTGGCGGAGCTGGCCGGCCAGCGCAACCGCTTCGACATCGCCCTGGCCAACTACACCGACCAGGCCGCGAAAACCCAGGACCCCGGGGTTTCCGAGCGCGCCTACCGCATTGCCGAATACCTCGGCGCCGACGAACCGGCACTGGACAACGCCCTGGTCTGGGCCCGCAACGACCCGCAGAACCTCGACGCCCAGCGCGCCGCCGCCATCCAGCTGGCCCGCGCCGGCCGCTATGACGACTCCATGGCCTACATGGAAAAGGTACTGCAGGGCCAGGGCGACACCCACTTCGACTTCCTCGCCCTGTCCGCCGCCGAAACCGACCAGAGCACCCGCGACGGCCTGCTGCAAAGCTTCGAACGCCTGCTGGTGAAGTACCCGGACAACGGTCAACTGGTGTTCGGCAAGGCCCTGCTGCTGAACCAGGACGGCAAGGCCGAAGAAGCCTTGGAGCTGCTCGAATCGCACCCGGCGCAAAACGGCGAAATCGCCCCAATCCTGCTGCGCGCGCGCCTGCTGCAAGCCCTGGACCGCGGCCCGGAGGCCCTGCCACTGCTGCGCGGGGCGATTCGCGACAACCCGGACGACAAGCGCCTGCGTCTGACCTACGCCCGCACCCTGGTCGAACAGGACCGCATCGCCGATGCCAAGGGCGAGTTCCTCAGCCTGGTCCAGCAATACCCCGAGGACGACGAGCTGCGCTATTCGCTGGCCCTGGTGTGCCTGGAAAACAAGGACTGGGATGAAGCCGAAGGCTACCTGCAGGAGCTGATCGAGCGCGACAGCAACGTCGACGCCGCGCACCTGAACCTGGGCCGCATCCGCGAGGAGCGCCACGACCCTGCAGGCGCCCTGCGTGAATACGCCCTGGTCGGCCCGGGCCCCGACTACCTGCCGGCGCAACTGCGCCAGGCTGACATCCTGATCGCCAACGGCCGTGGTACCGAAGCCTCACGCCTGCTCGCCGATGCCCGCGAAGCCCAGCCGGACTACGCCATCCAGCTGTTCCTGATCGAATCGGAAAGCTACAGCAACAACAACAAGGACGCCCAGGCCAACCAGGTGCTGCAACAAGCCATCCAGCGCTACCCGGACGACCTCAACCTGCTGTACACCCGCGCCATGCTGGCCGAAAAGCGTGACGACCTGCCGCAGATGGAAAAAGACCTGCGCGCCATCATCGCCCGCGAGCCGGAAAACGCCATGGCCCTGAACGCCCTGGGCTACACCCTGGCCGACCGCACCACCCGCTACACCGAAGCCAAGACGCTGATCGACAAGGCCCACCAGCTGACCCCGGACGACCCGGCGGTGCTCGACAGCCTGGGCTGGGTCAACTACCGCCTGGGCAACCTCGACGAGGCTGAAACCTACCTGCGCCAAGCCTTTGCCAACTTCCCCGACCACGAAGTGGCCGCCCACCTGGGCGAAGTGCTGTGGGCCAACGGCAAGCGCCGCGAAGCCCGCCAGGTATGGGCCAAGGGCTTCGAAGCCCAGGCCGACAGCCCTATCCTGCGCAAGACCCTCTTGCGCCTGACCGGATCCGAGACTCTTTAACGCCATGTTCCTGCGCCATTGCATCACCTTTACCATGATCGCCCTGCTGGCCGGCTGTGCCGGCTTCGGTAGCCGCGAGGCCCTGCAGGGCCACGGCGACCCGCAGCAGTGGCGCGCCCATAAAGAGCAGCTGAGCAGCCTTGATGGCTGGCAGATCAACGGCAAGGTCGGCATCCGCGCCCCGCGCGACTCCGGCAGCGGCACGCTGTTCTGGCTGCAACGCCAGGACTACTACGACATTCGCCTGGCCGGCCCGCTGGGCCGTGGCGCCGCACGCCTGACCGGCCGCCCCGGCGGCGTGGTACTGGAAGTGGCCAACCAGGGCCGCTACGAGGCCCCCAGCCCCGAAGCGCTGCTGGAAGAACAGCTGGGCTGGCAGTTGCCGGTCTCGCACCTGGTCTGGTGGGTACGCGGCCTGCCCGCCCCCGACAGCAAGAGCAAGCTGACCCTGGACGGCGACAGCCGCCTGGCCAGCCTCGACCAGGATGGCTGGCAGGTGCAGTACCTGAGCTACACCGAACAGAACGGCTACTGGTTGCCCGAGCGCCTGAAGCTGCACGGCAAGGACCTGGACGTGACCCTGGTGGTCAAGGACTGGCAGCCGCGCCAGCTGGGGCACTGATACATGCAAACCCTTACCCTGCCCGCCCCGGCCAAGCTCAACCTGTGGCTGCACATCATCGGCCGCCGCGCGGACGGCTATCACGAGCTGGAAACCGTGTTCCAGTTTCTCGATCACGGCGACGAACTGAGCTTCGCCGTGCGTGATGACGGCGTGATCCGCCTGCATACCGAGATCGAGGCGGTGCCGCACGACAGCAACCTGATCGTGCGTGCCGCGCGCAAGCTGCAGGAACAATCCGGCACGACGATGGGCGCCGACATCTGGCTGAGCAAGGTGCTGCCCATGGGCGGCGGCATCGGCGGTGGCAGCTCGGATGCCGCCACTACCCTGTTGGCCCTCGCCCACCTGTGGCAACTGGACTGGGACGAAGACCGCCTGGCCGCACTGGGCCTGAGCCTGGGCGCCGATGTGCCGGTGTTCGTACGCGGCCACGCAGCATTCGCGCAAGGCGTAGGCGAACAACTGACCCCGGTCGACCCGATCGAACCCTGGTATGTCGTGCTGGTGCCGCAAGTGTCTGTCAGCACAGTAGAAATTTTTTCACATCCACAGTTGACACGTGATTCTCTCCCCCTTAAGATGCGCCCCGTTCCCGAGGGAAACAGTCGAAATGACTGCCAACCGGTGGTAGAGCAGAGTTACCCGGAAGTTCGCAATGCGTTGAATTCCCTGGGTAAATTCACTGAGGCTCGACTGACCGGTACTGGAAGTTGTGTGTTTGGGGCCTTCCCAAGCAAAGCCGAAGCTGATAAAGTTCTGGCCCTTCTTTCAGCGACCCAAACAGGGTTTGTGGCGAAAGGAAGCAACGTTTCGATGTTGCATCGCAAGCTGCAAAGTCTGGTCAAGAAGTCGAGCGCATAAGCGTTCGCAGCAACAGATACAGGGGCGTCGCCAAGCGGTAAGGCAGCAGGTTTTGATCC
>RCUT01000080.1_pt1 | contig 54537 bp, 48 predicted proteins | sample 2166171 | NCBI WGS metagenome assembly RCUT01 (sample SAMN09932757, study PRJNA488358) | compost metagenome | isolation source: compost soil in 4-hydroxybenzoic | place: Germany: Experimental Botanical Garden | reverse complement strand
ATCCTCTCTCGCCGACCAATTTTGAACCCCGCTTCGGCGGGGTTTTTTGTTTTCTGATATCGCAAAAAATCCTCGTATCTCCCTGATTTAAAAAATAAAACCTCGCTGCTTCTACCACTATTATTTGTCCAGAAAACTCCCAATTCACCCTCAGGGGAGATGTCATCTCCACAGAACCTGTGCGATAATAAACGGGTAGATGCTCATTCCATCTCTTATGTTCGCCTTAGGGCCTCATAAACTCAGGAATGACGCAGAGCCGTTTACGGTGCTTATCGTCCACTGACAGATGTCGCCATTATCTGGTCTCATCAAACACCATGGACACGACGTTGAGTGAAGCACCCAATTTGTTGTCAAACAGACCTGTTTTAACGCCCGCCCTGATTATCAGTGCGGGCGTTTTTTTCTTTCAGGGGCTGGTAAGAAAAGGGCAGGGGATAAATGGAGAAGGCGGCGCGAAGAGAGAAGAGCGCTGTCGCCCCGGATGAGGCGACAGCGGCAGGGACGGCTACTGCGGCGTATTGTTCTGCAGGGTTAGCAGCAGGCCATCGCGGCGCAGAGTGGCGGCCTCTTCCGGCTGGTGCAGCCGGTCGAGCGTATCGGCCAGCCAGGCGTAGTCAAACGCATCCGGGCGCTGCTTCAGGGCGGCGCGGAACGCGATGCTGGCTTCCTGCCATTCGCCATGACGCATCAGCGATTGCCCCAGCGTACTCCACAGCAGCGGACGATCGCCGACGGCTTTGATCTGCTGGCGCAGCACTTTTTCCAGCTGTTCCGGATTGTTGGTCTTCAGGCGCGGGATAAGCATCACCAGGCGATCGTCATACTGCTTTTTCAGACCGTCGATAATAATCTGCTGCGCGGTATCGTGGTCATCGCTCTCGATGAGCAGATTGGCCATCGCCACCTGCAGCGCGACCTGGCCACGCGTTTTGCGGCTTTGGTTTTTCCACCATTCGCGCAGACCTTCGCTGCCCCGATCGGCCAGCGTCTTATCCATTAAACCAATCCACGCCTGCTGCTCCAGCGCGGCGCGATGCTCTTCATCGCTGACGTTGGCTTTGGCCATCGACGGGATGATGTCCAGCAGCGAGTGCCAGGCGCCGGTGCGGGTGTAGGCCTGCTCCGCGAGACGCAGGACTTCAGGATGGCGGGGAGTGATTTCCAGCAGCTTATCAATACCGTGGCGTGCCGCATGATTTTCATTGCGCGCCAGCTGCAGGCGCACGCGGGCAATCTCTACCGGGATCAGATCGTCACCGGCGAGCTCCGTTGCGCGCTCAAGATGCTGATTGGCGCGGGCTTCATCGCCGCGCTGCTGGGCCGCTTCCGCCGCCAGAAGATAGTTAACCACCGGCTGCTCGGCGTGATCGGCATTTTTGGCCATCAGCTTTTCAACCTGCTGGTAGTCGCCTTCCGCCAGTTTTAGCAGCGCCTGCTCGGTTTGCTTGCGCGCGCGGCGGCGTTTGCGTCCTACGAACCAGCCGCGGGTATGGGCGCTGGTGCGAAAAATACGCCGCAGCAGCCATTCGATGGCAAACAGAACCACCATTGTGAGGATCAGTACGATCGCCAGACCGGTGACGCTGGTTTCAATGTTGTAGTTATCGGTTTGGATCAGCACGTAGCCCTGATGGCCGGAGATGATCGGACCGATAACGATCCCGGCGATCAGCAGTGCGAAGAGTAAGAGAATTTTCAACATGCGTTACTCTCCTTGTGGCGCAGGGGCTGGTGCCGGCACGGCTGGCGTCGGGGCAGGAGCCGGAGCACCGCTCTGCGCGACGGCGGGTTGTGCCATCAGGTTACGCACTCGCGTCTGCATCAGCTTCTCGAGTATGGCCTGACTCTGCAGATTTTCCGGTACGCTCATGGTGATGCTCTGCTGGCTCAGCTTATCGACTTCCTCAAGGAAGGCTTTGGTGGTGGCATCGTCAGTATCGTAATAGGCGCGAACCCAGGTCGATACGTTTTCCAGAGCCTGCTTGTACGTCTCTTCCTGGTGGCGCGGAACCGCCTGCGCGGCGACCAGCAGGCGGGAGCGAATATTCTCGCGCAGGTAGACGTCCTGGTTTGGCGCCAGCAGCGGCACTGCCGTTTCATCGCGGCGGCGGATGGTGATAAAGCTGTCCATAAAGCTCTGCCAGCTCTTCTGCAGGTTAATGCGCCACTCGCCGATTGAGCTGGACAGCTCTTCGCTGTCGGAATCCATCGGGGAGTCGTCGTCGTTATTATCCGCCAGACGCAGGTTGTCTATTTGATTAGCGAGCTGATTCACTTTGAGAATGATGCCGTCGTAGTCGACCTGGCTTACCGCCGAGAGCGAGGCGATATCGTCGGTGATGGCGCGGCGGGCGCCAATCAGGCTGGGGTCGTTCATGTCGGCGAGGCTGGCATCGGCGCTTTTGAGCAGCGCGGCGGCGGTGGTGACGTCCTGATCGCTCCACAGCTTGCGTCCGGCAACTTTCACCAGGAAATCAGCCTGCGCCAGCAGCCAGGTTTTAGCGTCGCTGCCGGAGATAACGGCCACTTTCTGCTGCACTTCTTCCAGCTGCTTCGCCAGCGCATCCTGCTGACTTTTGGCTGCGGTCAGCTGGTCAGCCTGCTGCCTGATGATGCCTTCGAGTTCGGTTTTTTGGCCTTCCTGCGATTTCTGCAGGGCCGCAATCTGCGCGGCTAATGCTGAGCTGGCCGCGTTCTGTCGGGATAGCTGCTGCTTGTGCACGCTGTACAGACCCACGCCGGCGGCGAGGGCAATAGCGATAGCGACCGCGCTCAAAACAAGACTGGTTTTATTCCCGCCTTTTTCCTTCCCGGTTTTCTCTGGCTGTGGCGTCTTTTCCACGGCCTCCCTGGTCTCTTCAACCACGGCGGATTGATTTTGTTGTTCCGTCATTATGGCTTCCAATGTTGAGAGTTATTGTAATGCGCGTAGCAGCGTATCGTTGTCGGCGCTTTCGGCAACCTGGATATCCTGCCAGCCCAATTCCCGTGCCTGCTGGGCCAGGCGCTCGCTGACAACTAAAATGCGACAGCGGAGGAGCCACCGTTCTCGATACCATTGCGGGATCAGCGTCCAAAGCTGTTGCAGCATCTCACCGCTGGTGACGACCAGCGTGGAGACGCCGCGAGACTGCCAGCGCATTGCTTCTTCTGCACCATCATAATGCTTTGCACAACGTTGATAGCACTCACAAAAAGTGACATCAGCGCCGCGCTCGCGGAGCGTTTCACCGAGTAATTCCCGGCCGCCGTTGCCGCGAAGCAGGAGGGCCTTCTTACCAGCAATGTTTTGTAATTCAGGTAATTGTAGCAAGACTTCGCTGATTTCCCGATCTAATGGGTAGCGAATATTCTGGCTGCCGACCTTATGCAGGGTCAGCGCCGTGGTGCGGCCAATGGCAAAATAGCCGGGAGCCAGCGGCCAGCGCAGGCCCTGCTGCTGCAGGCGAGCGTGGGCAAACTCCACGGCGTGCTGCGAGAGGGCGAACAATAGATCGCCCGCGGAGAGGGCCGCTAGCCGGTCGCCGAGCGTGTGCAGCTCGCGGCCGGGCGTAAATTCAATCAGTGGAAAGCTCCAGGCCACGCGTCCCAGCCCGCGCAGGCGGCTGACCAGCTCTTCGCCCTGCGGCAGCGGACGGGTGACCAGGATACTCATCGTGGTGCTTCTCCGGCATAAACGGCGGTCAGGATCTCCCGGGCACCGTTATCCAGCAGCTCTTCCGCCAGAGAGACGCCAAGGCGCTCGGCGTCTTCAGGGCGCCCGCGGCGTTCGCCGTGAACCAGCTGTGAACCGTCCGGCGCGCCGACCAGCGCGCGTAGCCACAGCTCGCCGCCAATAAGCTCGGCGTAGCTGCCGATCGGCACCTGACAGCCGCCCTCAAGGCGGGTGTTCATCGCCCGCTCGGCGCGAACCCGTATCGCCGTTGGCGTATGGTTCAGCGGCGCCAGCAGCGCCTGCGTCCACTCGTCGTCAAGGCGGCACTCAATGCCGACTGCGCCCTGCCCGACAGCGGGGAGAGATTGTTCTGGGCTTAACGGCTGGCGAATACGCGCTTCGAGCCCGAGGCGTAGCAGCCCCGCCGCGGCGAGAATAATCGCGTCATACTCACCGCTATCCAGTTTGCCCAAACGGGTACCGACGTTACCGCGCAGGGAACGAATCTGCAGATCCGGGCGCCGTGCGGCCAGCTGACACTGGCGGCGTAAACTTGATGTGCCAACGATGCTGCCCTGAGGCAACGCGTCAATAGAGGCATAGTGATTTGAGACAAAAGCGTCGCGCGGATCTTCTCGCTCACAAATCGTTACCAGCCCGAGGCCCTCGGGAAACTCGACGGGAACATCCTTCATAGAATGGACGGCGATATCGGCGCGCCCTTCCATAATGGCAAGCTCTAACTCTTTGACAAACAGGCCCTTGCCACCCACTTTTGCGAGGGGTGTATCAAGGAGCACGTCGCCGCGAGTGACCATTGGCACCAGTTCAACCTTGAGCTGCGGATGGCAGGACTCAAGGCGCTCTTTCACATAATGCGCCTGCCATAGCGCAAGTGGGCTTTGCCTTGTGGCAATTTTCAAAACTTTGTCTAACATGCTTGTTACCGTCATTGTCGACCACAAACCATCCTAACATTGTTGTCTTATGGATGTTAGTTTTGTGGGTCAGGGCCTCGGCCATCTCTTTATTGGCCTTTTATGCGCATACCGGTTGCCGAACCGTAGAGAGGAATTTACACGCAGTAAACGGTGCTACACTTGTATGTAGCGCATCTTTCTTTACGGTCAATCAGCAAGGTGTTAGATTGATCACGTTTTAAACCATTTGTCCGTCAGCAGTTCATCACAACCACACCGACGACGAATGGTGACGGTTTTTGTTGAAATACTGAAACCCGGTACTGGCTATGGTACGTCGGGTTTTTGAACATCAGGCGATATGTCTTGTACCTCTATATTGAGACACTGAAACAGAGACTGGATGCCATCAACCAACTGCGCGTAGATCGCGCGCTTGCTGCCATGGGACCCGCTTTTCAGCAGGTTTACAGTCTACTGCCGACATTACTACATTATCATCACCCGTTGATGCCGGGTTACCTTGACGGTAACGTTCCCCGAGGCATTTGCCTTTACACGCCTGATGAAACCCAACGCCACTACCTTGACGAGCTTGAGCTAAACCGCGGAATGCTGACGCAGGAGCCGCCGAAAGGCGAGCTGCCGATTACCGGCGTTTACTCCATGGGCAGCACCTCATCCGTCGGCCAAAGCTGCTCTTCCGACCTTGATATCTGGGTTTGCCACCAGGCCTGGCTCGATACCGACGAGCGCCAGCTGCTGCAGCGTAAATGCAGCCTGCTGGAGAGCTGGGCGGCGTCGCTTGGCGTGGAAGTCAGCTTCTTCCTGATCGATGAAAACCGCTTCCGCCATAACGAAAGCGGCAGCCTGGGCGGCGAAGACTGCGGCTCTACGCAGCATATCCTGCTGCTGGACGAATTTTACCGCACCGCCGTGCGCCTTGCCGGCAAGCGTATTCTGTGGAACATGGTGCCGTGCGACGAAGAAGAGCACTATGACGATTACGTCATGAGCCTCTACGCGCAGGGCGTGCTGACGCCGAACGAATGGATGGATCTCGGCGGCCTGAGCTCGCTGTCGGCGGAAGAGTACTTCGGCGCCAGCCTGTGGCAACTGTATAAAAGCATTGATTCGCCTTATAAAGCGGTGCTGAAAACCCTGCTGCTGGAAGCCTATTCCTGGGAATACCCCAATAACCGCCTGCTGGCGAAAGATATTAAACAGCGCCTGCACGACGGCGAGATCGTTTCCTTCGGTCTCGATCCCTACTGCATGATGCTGGAACGCGTCACGATCTACCTGCAGGCCATCGAGGACGAGACGCGCCTCGACCTGGTACGCCGCTGTTTCTACCTGAAAGTGTGCGAAAAGCTGAGCCGCGAGCGCGCCTGCGTGGGCTGGCGTCGCGAGGTGGTGAGCCACCTGGTGAAAGAGTGGGGCTGGGATGAAAAGCGTCTGGCGATGCTGGACAACCGGGCCAACTGGAAGATCGACGAAGTACGCAAAGCGCACAACGAACTGCTTGATGCGATGATGCAGAGCTACCGCAACCTGATTCGGTTTGCGCGTCGCAACAACCTCAGCGTTTCCGCCAGCCCGCAGGATATTGGCGTGCTGACCCGCAAGCTGTACGCGGCGTTTGAAGCGCTGCCGGGGAAAGTGACCCTGGTGAACCCGCAGATATCGCCGGATCTCTCCGAACCGAATCTGACCTTTATCCACGTGCCGCCGGGCCGCGCTAACCGCACCGGATGGTATGTCTATAACCGCGCGCCGGATATGGAATCGATCGTTAGCCATCAGCCGCTGGAATATAACCGCTATCTGAACAAGCTGGTGGCATGGGCGTGGTTTAACGGCCTGCTGACGTCACGCACCCGCTTGTTTATTAAGGGCAACGGCATTGTCGACCTGGCGAAGCTGCAGGAGATGGTGGCCGATGTTTCTCACCACTTCCCGCTGCGTCTGCCTTCGCCTACGCCGAAAGCGCTGTATAGCCCCTGCGAAATCCGCCATCTGGCGATTATCGTTAACCTTGAATACGATCCGACCGCCGCGTTCCGCAATCAGGTGGTGCATTTTGACTTCCGCAAGCTGGACGTATTTAGCTTTGGCGAAGAGCAGAAGTGCCTGATAGGCAGCGTGGATCTGCTGTATCGCAACTCGTGGAACGAAGTGCGAACCCTGCACTTCAACGGCGAGCAGGCGATGATCGAAGCGCTGAAGACCATTCTGGGCAAAATGCACCAGGACGCGGCGCCGCCGGATAGCGTTGAAGTGTTCTGCTACAGCCAGCATCTGCGCGGGCTCATCCGCACTCGCGTGCAGCAGCTGGTCTCCGAGTGCGTTGAGCTACGCCTCTCCAGTACCCGTCAGGACACCGGCCGCTTCAAGGCGCTGCGCGTCTCAGGGCAGACGTGGGGCCTGTTCTTCGAACGTCTTAACGTCTCGGTGCAGAAGCTGGAAAATGCCATTGAATTCTATGGCGCTATCTCGCACAACAAGCTGCACGGTCTGTCGGTTCAGGTAGAAACCAACCACGTCAGGCTGCCGCAGGTGGTGGATGGCTTTGCCAGCGAAGGGATTATTCAGTTCTTCTTTGAAGAGGCGGATAACGACAGCGGGTTTAATATCTATATTCTCGACGAGAGCAACCGCGCCGAGGTTTACCATCACTGTGAAGGCAGTAAAGAGGAGCTGGTGCGCGACGTTAGCCGCTTCTACTCCTCCTCGCACGACCGGTTCACCTACGGCTCCAGCTTTATCAACTTCAACCTGCCGCAGTTCTATCAGATCGTTGACGTTGACGGCCGGCCGCAGGTCATTCCCTTCCGTAGCCAGGCCATCGGCGCCGTGACGGCACCGGTCAATCAGGATGCCGCGGCGTCGCCGATGCTCCAGCAGCACTACTCCTGATATCGCGAAGTATTCCCCGGCTGCGCGCAGCGTACCGGGGATACCGATGAGCGTAGCCAGCTAGCCCGCTTTAACGGAAGCTCACCGCTTCGCCTGCCTGATGCGTTGCCGCCTGCTCCAGCAGATCCCAGAAGGTTTCGCCGCTGCGATCGCAGATCCACTCGTCGCCTTTGAGGTCAAAATGGTAGCCGCCCTGCTTGGTCGCCAGCCAGACCTGATGCAGCGGTTCCTGACGGTTAATAATGATTTTGCTGCCGTTTTCAAAGCTAATGGTCAGCACGCCGCCGTTAATTTCACAATCGATATCGCTATCGCCGTCCCACTCGTCCAGGCGCTCTTCGATAGTCATCCACAGGCTGTCGGCCAGGCGATGGAATTCACTGTCATTCATGGTTCTACCCTGCTTTTTTGAAGATGGCGGCAGTATAGCGCGAAACAAAAGCGCGCGCAGTCGGATGCTAAACGCTTGCTTTTACGTCTTCTCCTGCGATGATAGAAAGCAGAAAGAATGACTCACGGGCAACTATCAATGAAAAACGTTTTTCCTACGCTTGCCGTTCTGCTGGCGATCTTCAGCCTCACCGGCTGTGGTCTGAAGGGGCCGCTCTATTTCCCACCGGCGGATAAAACGGCACCGCCGCAGACTAAACCGGTCGATAGCGGTATCCAGAGCGCGACGCCGGATCGTAACGATCGCGGCGATAGCGGTGGCCCGACCCAGGTAGACTACTGACGCTACTCCCCGGGACGAACGGCCTGCCGTCCTCCTGAAACGCAAATTAGTTAGAGTACAGATGATGCAGTTTTCTAAGATGCATGGCCTGGGTAACGACTTTATGGTCGTTGACGCGGTAACACAGAATGTTTTTTTCTCTCCGGAGCTGATTCGCCGGCTGGCAGACCGGCATCTTGGCGTGGGCTTCGATCAGCTGCTGGTTGTCGAGCCGCCCTACGATCCGGATCTGGATTTTCATTACCGTATCTTTAACGCTGACGGCAGCGAAGTGTCGCAGTGCGGCAACGGCGCGCGTTGCTTTGCGCGGTTTGTACGTCTGAAAGGCCTGACCAATAAACGTGATATCCGCGTCAGCACGGCGAACGGTCGTATGGTATTAAGCGTAACGGAAGACGATCTGGTGCGCGTGAATATGGGCGAGCCGAACTTCGAGCCGTCCCAGGTCCCGTTCCGCGCGAACAAAGCGGAAAAGACCTATATTATGCGCGTCGCTGAGCAGACAGTATTGTGCGGCGTGGTCTCAATGGGGAACCCGCACTGCGTCATCCAGGTCGATGATGTGGAAACCGCGGCGGTGGAAACGCTTGGCCCGGTGATGGAAAGCCACGAACGCTTCCCGGAACGCGCGAACATCGGTTTTATGCAGATAGTCGAGCGTCATCGCATTCGCCTGCGGGTCTTTGAACGCGGCGCGGGCGAGACCCAGGCCTGCGGCAGCGGCGCCTGTGCGGCGGTCGCGGTCGGTATCCAACAGGGGCTGCTGGCCGAGGAAGTACGCGTGGAATTACCAGGCGGGCGTCTTGATATCGCCTGGAAAGGCCCGGGTCAACCGTTGTTTATGACTGGCCCGGCGGCACACGTCTACGACGGATTTATTCATTTATGAAACAACTCGGGGAAGAACAGCAGGATACGATCGGCGCGCTGGATGACCGTGCGGTGGTGGACTATCTGTTGCAACATCCTGAATTCTTTATTCGTAATGCCGCTCTTGTGGAGCACATGCAGGTTCCTCACCCGGTTCGGGGGACCGTTTCGCTGGTCGAGTGGCACATGGCTCGCGCACGTAATCATATCAACGTGCTGGAAGAGAACATGTCGCTGCTGATGGAGCAGGCGACGGCCAACGAAAGCCTGTTTCAGCGGCTCCTCCATCTGCAGACGCGGCTGGCGGCGGCAGAAAGCCTCGATGAGATGCTCAATCGCTTTCATCGCTGGGCCCGCGAGCTCGGCCTGGCCGGCGCGACGGTGCGCCTGTTCCCCGACAGCTGGCGGCTCGGCGCGCCCTCAAAATTCACCCACCTTGCGTTGACCCGACAGGCCTTTGAACCCGTGCGCATTCAGCGTCTCAGGCAGGAGCGCCACTACCTCGGTCCGCTGAACGGACCGGAGCTGCTGGTGGTGCTGCCGGAGGCGAAAGCCATCGGCTCGGTGGCGATGTCGCTGCTGGGCGGCGATGATGCGCCCGGCGTTATGCTGTTCAGCAGCCGCGATGCGCAGCACTATCAGCAGGGGCAGGGCACACAGCTGCTTCAGGAAATTGCCCTGATGCTGCCAGGCCTGCTGGAGCGCTGGGTTGAACGCGCATGACCGACTCTCCGCTGTTTACCGCCGTTGCCCGCTTCCTGCGCTATCTTGGCGTGGAGCGTCAGCTTAGCCCGATTACGCTGCTTAACTACCGACGACAGCTTGATGCGCTGGTGGCGCTGGCTGAAAACGCCGGCTTAAAAAGCTGGCAGCAGTGCGATGCGGCTCAGGTGCGCGGTCTGGCGGTGCGGAGTCGAAAACAGGGGCTGGGCCCGGCAAGCCTGGCGCTGCGCCTCTCGGCGTTGCGCAGCTTCTTTGACTGGCTGGTGGCGCAGGGTGAGCTGACCGCCAACCCGGCAAAGGGAATTTCGGCGCCTAAAATACCGCGCCATTTACCGAAAAATATCGACGTCGACGACGTTAACCGCCTGCTGGATATCGATCTGAACGATCCGCTGGCGGTACGCGACCGGGCGATGCTGGAAGTGATGTACGGCGCGGGCCTGCGTCTTTCTGAGCTGGTGAACCTCGACATTAAGCACCTCGACCTGGAGTCAGGAGAGGTGTGGGTGATGGGGAAAGGCAGCAAAGAGCGCCGCCTGCCGATTGGCCGCAGCGCGGTGGCGTGGATTGAGCACTGGCTGGATCTACGCGGCCTCTTCGGCACCGATGACGATGCGCTGTTTTTGTCGAAGCTTGGCAAACGCATCTCCGCGCGCAATGTTCAAAAGCGTTTTGCCGAGTGGGGAATTAAGCAGGGGCTGAACAGCCACGTTCATCCGCACAAGCTGCGCCACTCCTTTGCCACGCATATGCTGGAATCGAGCGGCGATCTGCGCGGCGTGCAGGAGCTGCTGGGCCATGCCAATCTCTCCACCACTCAAATCTATACCCATCTTGACTTTCAACACCTTGCCTCGGTGTACGATGCGGCGCATCCGCGCGCCAAACGGGGGAAATAATGCGTTTTTACCGACCTCTGGGCCCGATTTCAGCACTGACGTTTGACCTGGACGATACCCTTTACGACAACCGCCCGGTCATCGACCGGACGCTGCACGAGTCGCTGGCCTTCGTGCGCAGCTACCACCCTTCGCTGAGCCAGTTCGACGCCCATCACCTGCAGCAGCTGCGCCAGACGCTGCTGGAGACCGAGCCGGATATTTACCACGACGTGACCGAATGGCGACGGCGTGCTCTGGTGCTGGGAATGATGAACGCCGGGCTCTCTGCCGCGCAGGCCGAATCCGGCGCCGATGCGGCGATGGCGAACTTTGCCCACTGGCGCAGCCTGATTGACGTACCGCAGGAAACCCACGATACCCTGGCCGCTCTGGCGGAGAAGTGGCCGCTGGTGGCGGTGACTAACGGCAATGCGCAGCCGGAACTGTTCGGCCTGAGCGACTATTTCCGCTTTGTGCTGCGCGCCGGGCCGGACGGGCGTTCTAAGCCGTTTGCCGATATGTATCATCTGGCGGCGGAGCGTCTGGCGCTGCCGCTGGGGCAGATACTCCACGTCGGCGATGACCTGACCACCGACGTGGCGGGCGCTATCCGCTGCGGCATGCAGGCCTGCTGGATTAAGCCGCAGGGCGCTGACCTGATGCACACCACCGACAGCCGGCTGCTGCCGCACATTGAAATTTCGCGGTTGGCATCTCTGACCTCGCTGATATAATCACCATTAGTTCTGTATATATTAACAGTATGCCCGCCAGGCTAAGCGCTGCCGGGCTGCTCATTTCCGGCGGTGCCAATGGACGTTTCTTACCTGCTCGACAGCCTTAATGATAAACAGCGTGAAGCCGTCGCGGCCTCGCGCACCAATATGCTGGTTCTGGCTGGAGCGGGCAGCGGTAAGACCCGCGTACTGGTGCATCGCATTGCCTGGCTTATCAGCGTAGAAAACTGTTCGCCCTACTCCATTATGGCGGTGACCTTTACCAACAAAGCGGCGGCGGAAATGCGCCATCGTATCGGCCAGCTGATGGGCACCACCCAGGGCGGCATGTGGGTAGGCACCTTCCACGGCCTGGCGCACCGTCTGCTGCGTGCCCACCATCTTGATGCCGGGCTGCCGCAGGATTTCCAGATCCTCGATAGCGAAGATCAGCTGCGCCTGCTGAAGCGGCTGATCAAAGCGATGAACCTCGACGAGAAGCAGTGGCCGCCGCGCCAGGCGATGTGGTACATCAACAGCCAAAAAGATGAGGGGCTGCGCCCGCACCATATCCAGAGCTACGGCAATCCGGTGGAGCAGACCTGGCAGAAGGTGTATCAGGCCTACCAGGAAGCCTGCGATCGCGCAGGGCTGGTGGATTTTGCCGAGCTGCTGCTGCGCGCGCACGAGCTGTGGCTCAACAAGCCGCATATTCTTCAGCACTACCGCGAACGCTTTACCAATATCCTCGTCGACGAATTCCAGGATACCAACAATATTCAGTATGCCTGGATCCGTCTGCTGGCGGGCGATAGCGGCAAGGTGATGATCGTCGGCGATGATGACCAGTCGATCTACGGCTGGCGCGGCGCGCAGGTTGAGAATATCCAGCGCTTCCTGACCGATTTCCCCGGCGCCGAGACCATTCGCCTGGAGCAGAACTACCGTTCAACCAACAATATCCTCAGCGCCGCCAACGCCCTGATTGAAAATAACAGCGGACGTCTGGGCAAGAAGCTGTGGACCGACGGCGCCGACGGCGAACCGATCTCCCTGTACTGCGCCTTTAACGATCTCGACGAAGCGCGTTTCGTGGTTAACCGGATTAAAACCTGGCAGGAAAACGGCGGGGCGCTGGAGCAGTGCGCCATCCTTTACCGCAGCAACGCCCAGTCGCGCGTGATGGAAGAAGCGCTGCTGCAGGCCAGCATGCCGTACCGTATTTACGGCGGCATGCGCTTCTTCGAACGCCAGGAGATCAAAGATGCGCTCTCCTATCTGCGCCTGATTGCCAATCGCAACGATGACGCCGCGTTTGAGCGCGTGGTCAATACGCCGACCCGCGGCATCGGCGATCGCACCCTGGACGTGGTGCGACAAACGTCGCGCGACCGCCAGCTGACGCTGTGGCAGGCGTGCCGCGAGCTGCTGAAAGATAAAGTCCTCGCGGGCCGCGCCGCCAGCGCCCTGCAGCGCTTTATGGAGCTGATCGACGCGCTGGCGCAGGAGACGGCGGATATGCCGCTGCACGTCCAGACCGACCGGGTGATTAAAGATTCCGGCCTGCGCATCATGTACGAGCAGGAGAAGGGCGAAAAAGGCCAGACGCGTATCGAGAACTTAGAAGAGCTGGTGACGGCAACGCGCCAGTTTAGCTACAACGATGAAGATGAGGATTTAATGCCGCTGCAGGCGTTCCTTTCTCATGCCGCGCTGGAGGCGGGCGAAGGGCAGGCTGATACCTGGCAGGATGCGGTCCAGCTGATGACCCTGCACTCGGCGAAAGGTCTGGAGTTCCCGCAGGTGTTTATCGTCGGCGTGGAGGAGGGGATGTTCCCGAGCCAGATGGCGCTCGACGAGGGCGGACGCCTGGAAGAAGAGCGGCGTCTTGCCTACGTGGGCGTAACCCGCGCGATGCAGAAGCTCACGCTGACCTACGCCGAAACCCGTCGCCTGTACGGCAAAGAGGTTTACCATCGTCCGTCGCGTTTCATCGGCGAGCTGCCGGAGGCGTGCGTGGAAGAGGTGCGCCTGCGCGCCACGGTGAGTCGTCCGGTGAGCCATCAGCGCATGGGCACGCCGATGGCGGAGAACGATACCGGCTACAAACTGGGTCAGCGCGTGCGCCATCCGAAATTCGGTGAAGGCACCATCGTGAATCTGGAAGGCAGCGGCGAGCATAGCCGTCTGCAGGTGGCTTTCCAGGGGCAGGGCATCAAATGGCTGGTGGCGGCTTATGCGCGGCTGGAAACAGTGTAACAGTAAGAAAAATATCGTTTTTTTGTAATAATCTGCTAGCCTTATATGCTAAAGGGCAGGATTTGCTCTTTAGCGTTTCGTTGCGTGTTGACGCCGTTTTTGCGCTGGCGTAACATGCGCGCACGATTACGCTAAGAGGACATTCGCCTTGGACACACCCAGTAGATGCTGGCTCAACTTCCTGTCCGTCAGGAACAACTCCTAAGGCTATCCTCTTATGCTGATAGCCTTAGCGGTTGTCAGCGACCCGTCATTCCCGTCGCTCTGAGTCAGGCTTAATGGTCTGAAACCCCTTTTGTTTCTGTGTGCCCACCGAACTGTCCGATAATTTTTTTGCATTGGGAGTCCCGGTCATGCTGAGCGCATTTCAACTGGAAAATAATCGTCTGACGCGCCTGGAAGCCGACGAGATCAAGCACCTTGCCAGCTCGGTGTGGGTCGATCTGGTCGAGCCTGACGATGAAGAACGTAGCCGCGTGCAGACGGAACTGGGTCAGAACCTGGCAACACGTCCGGAGCTGGAAGATATCGAAGCGTCGGCGCGTTTCTTCGAAGATGAAGACGGTTTACACATTCACTCATTTTTCTTCTTTGAAGATGCAGAGGATCACGCCGGCAACTCCACGGTGGCGTTTACCATCCGCGAAGGGCGCCTTTTTACCCTGCGCGAGCGTGAGCTACCCGCATTCCGTCTCTACCGCATGCGCGTGCGCAACCAGTCAATGGTTGATGGTAACGCCTATGAGCTGCTGCTCGATCTGTTCGAAACAAAAATCGAACAGCTGGCGGATGAAATTGAAAATATCTACAGCGACCTGGAAAAGCTGAGCCGGGTGATTATGGAAGGTCGCCAGGGCGACGAGTACGATGACGCGCTCTCTACCCTGGCGGAACAGGAAGATATCGGCTGGAAGGTGCGCCTGTGCCTGATGGATACCCAGCGGGCGCTGAACTTCCTCGTGCGCAAGGCGCGCTTGCCGGCGGGCCAGCTGGAGCAGGCGCGTGAGATCCTGCGAGATATCGAATCGCTGCTGCCGCATAACGAATCGCTGTTCCAGAAGGTGAACTTCCTGATGCAGGCGGCGATGGGCTTTATCAACATCGAGCAGAACCGCATCATCAAGATCTTCTCGGTAGTCTCCGTGGTCTTCCTGCCGCCAACCCTGGTGGCATCAAGCTATGGGATGAACTTTGAGTTTATGCCTGAGCTGCACTGGAGCTTTGGTTATCCGGGGGCGATCGTCTTTATGATGCTGGCCGGCCTGGCGCCATACCTCTACTTTAAGCGTAAAAACTGGCTTTAAAACAATAAATTATATCAAAACCGGCTGCCTTATAAGGTGGCCGTTTTTTTTCGCCTTTATGTCAGCCGCCGCGCCGGAGAACGGAAACAGGCTGTGATTATCGCGAGTGACTTAATTCTCTACGCATCATAAGTGTGGGCAATAAGTCACATAACGGCTGAGGGATAATTGTTACCATCGCAATATTCCCGATAAAAAAAAGTGAAATTTTAGAATGAAAAGTATCTTTACACTACCCTTCCTGGCCCTTGCCTGCCTCTCCCTTAATGCACATGCTGTTGAAAAACTTGCTGGTAATGAGATTCTTGCGGTTCAAAAAGGCGGCGTTGCGGATAAGGTCTACGCCGAGAATTATCCTCAGCTGAAGATTGCGACCTATAACATCGGCAAGAATGAAGCGTCCGATAACGTCGCGGATTTTACCTCACTCAATTTAGCGATTAAGCACATTGGCGCCGATATTATTGCGGTTCCGGAGGTCGATAATAAAACCGCCAGAAGCCAAAAGATCGATCAGCTAAAAACTATCGCGGACGCCAACCATTATTACTATGCCTTCGGCAAGGCGCTGGATTTCGACGGCGGAGAATATGGCGTCGGTATTCTGTCCAAATATAAAATTGACCACACCCAGGTGATTAAGCTGCCGTCGGGGGATGCCGAGCAGCGAATCGCGCTGTTGGCGCAAATCGCCGTTCCCGGCTTTGACAGCCCGGTGCTGGTGATGGTGACCCATCTCGACTGGCAGAAGGATCCGACGATGCGCGTGGAGCAGGTTCGCCATCTTCTGGACGTGAGCATCGGCGATGCCCCATCCGACTTTAAAGATATCGCCTCATCGATCAAAATCCTCGCGGGTGATTTTAACTCCACGCACGATGAGCAGCCGTTAAAAGAGGTGGGTTATTTCTTTAACCCCGTAATGAAGCAGGGGACGGATTACCGCACCTGGCCCGCGGTTAACCCGGCAATCGATATTGACCATATTTTTACCTTCAAGGGGCAAAAATGGAATGTGAAAAAAATCGAGGTGCCGCATAACTCGCCGGCCTTTGCCTGGTCATCCGCCAGCGATCATTTACCCCTGATTGCCGAGCTGGAGCTCACCGAGCAGTAAAAATAACGCGCCGGCCTCTGTGGATGAGAGGCCGGCGCGTGAGGCGGACGCGACGGCGTTAAGCCCGACGCAGCCGGCGCTGGGTGTACAGCGCGTCGACGATAAACACCGCCAGCGCGACCCAGATAAAGGCGAAGGTGACCATCTTATCTGCCCCCGGAACTTCCCCGTAAAACAGCACCGCCAGCAGGAACATCAGCGTTGGGCCAATGTACTGGAAAAAGCCCAGAGTGGAGAGGCGCAGGCGAGTGGCCGCACCGGTAAAGCACAGCAGCGGGATAGTGGTCACGACGCCGGCAGCCATCAGCAGCAGGTTCAGCGACCACGGGTTTTGGCCCATATGGCTGGTGGGGCTATCGGCAATACCGAACAGGTAAAGGGCGGCAACCGGCAGCAGCCACAGGGTTTCAAACAGCATCCCGGTTTGGGCATCAACGGCAATCTTCTTGCGCACCAGCCCGTAGAAGGCAAAGCTAAACGCCAGTCCGAGGGCAATTATCGGCAGCGAGCCAAAGGTCCATAGCTGCACCAGCACCCCGCAGAACGCCAGCAATACCGCCAGCCACTGCATGCGGCGAAAACGTTCGCCGAGGAAAAGCATCCCCAGCACAATGTTGACCAGCGGGTTAATAAAGTAGCCCAGGCTGGCTTCCAGCATATGGTGGTTATTCACCGACCAGATGAAGAGCAGCCAGTTGCCGCCAATCAGCACCGCCGACAGCGCCAGCAGGAGCACCTTTTTTGGCGTCTGCAGCAGCTTTCTCACCTGCGGCCACTGACGGCTAAGGCTGATGAGCGCCAGCATAAAGAAGAAGGACCAGATCACGCGGTGAGTCAGAATTTCATCTGCGGGAACGTAGTAGATAAGCTTGAAATATGCGGGTGCAATACCCCAGATAAAATAGGCGGCAAGAGCCAGAATAACGCCAAGCCGCGTTTGTTTTGCATCCATCGGTAAAATCCGTTACGCCAAAACAGCGATGTTACTCGATTTACGCCGATCAACCCACCATATACGTCGCCGTGGCGCTGGCGATATAAACCTGATCTTCGTTATGTAATTCTACGCGGGCGACCGCCACTTTATTCCCGGCGCGCAGCAGGCTGCTGGTGGCGGTGAAGTGCTCTCCGCGGCCCGGCCGCAGGTAGTCGACGCGCAGATCGATGGTGCCCATACGCGACAGGCGCTGGCGCAGCTCTTCTTCGTTAATGGTCTCATGGCGGGTCAGCGTACTGCCGACGCACACCAGGCCGGCGGCAACGTCCAGCGCCGAGGCAATCACGCCGCCGTGCAGAATGCTTTGCGCCCAGTTGCCGACCATCATAGGCTGGTTTTTAAAGCTCAGCTGGGCGAACTCTTTTTCGTAACGCTCCAGCTTCAGGCCTAAGGCGCGGTTAAACGGCATATGGTTAACAAAAATTTCTCCCACCAGCTTTAGGGCGGCTTCGGAAGTGAGTTCAGACATAGCGGGTGTATCCATTCGTTAATGAGATGTTGATTTTATGCCTCTAAAATATTGATTTCCACTTTCGGAACGGATAACCGAGCAGGGAGTCGATAAACAGGTAAAATAAGCCCGGTGTAAAATAGAAATAAAAATCACTCTTTCAGGAGAACAGTAATGCGTATCTCTTTGGCCTGGCTGCTGGCGCTGGTTGCGCTCCCGGCCGGCGTTTTGGCGCAGGACGCGCCGATTAATCATCAGATCCACGATACTCCCGCGGTGCGCGGCAGCATTATCGCTAACCTGCTGCAGGATCATGATAATCCGTTCCTGCTCTATCCCTATGAGAGCAACTATTTGCTCTATACGTGGAGCAGCGATATCAACAAGGAAGCGATCTCCAGCTATGACTGGGCCGAAAATGCCCGCAAGGATGAGGTGAAGTTCCAGCTCAGCCTCGCCTTCCCGCTGTGGCGGGGGATCCTCGGTGATAATTCGCTGCTCGGTGCTTCCTATACGCAGAAATCCTGGTGGCAGCTCTCAAACAGCAAGGAGTCTGCACCGTTTCGCGAAACGAACTATGAGCCGCAGCTGTTCCTCGGTTTTGCGACGGATTATCGGCTTGCCGGCTGGACGCTGCGCGATATTGAGGTAGGCTATAACCACGACTCCAACGGCCGCTCCGATCCCACCTCCCGCAGCTGGAATCGCCTGTATACCCGCCTGATGGCGCAAAACGGCAACTGGCTGGTGGAAGTGAAGCCCTGGTACGTTATCGGCAGCACCGATGATAATCCGGACATCACCAAATATATGGGCTATTACCGGCTCAAAGTTGGCTATCAGCTAGGCGATGCCATCCTCAGCGCGCAGGGGCAATATAACTGGAATACCGGCTACGGCGGCGCAGAGGTTGGCGTCAGCTATCCGATTACCCGCCACGTGCGTTTTTATACCCAGGTCTACAGCGGCTATGGCGAGTCGCTCATCGACTATAACTTTAACCAGACGCGCGTCGGCGTCGGCGTGACGCTCAACGATCTGTTTTAATCGTTGCACTCTGGCTCACGGGCGCTGAAAATAGCGCCTGTTTTTCTTTTCAGGCAGACGGGGTCAATGTGGCACAGGCGGAAGTATTGAATCAAACATTGCTGGCAAAGCAGGTTTTACAGGAAACCTTCGGCTACCAGCAGTTCCGCCCGGGTCAGGAAACCATTATCGACACGGCGCTGGAAGGGCGTGATTGCCTGGTCGTGATGCCAACCGGCGGCGGCAAATCGCTGTGCTATCAGGTGCCGGCGCTGGTACTGGGCGGCCTGACGGTGGTGGTATCGCCGCTGATCTCGCTGATGAAAGATCAGGTCGATCAGCTGCTGGCGAACGGCGTGTCGGCGGCCTGCCTGAACTCAACCCAGAGCCGCGAGCAGCAGCAGGAGGTCATGGCCGGCTGCCGCAGCGGACAGATTCGCCTGCTCTACATCGCCCCTGAACGCCTGATGCTGGATAATTTCCTCGAGCATCTCAGCCACTGGAACTTGTCGATGCTGGCGGTGGATGAGGCGCACTGCATTTCCCAGTGGGGGCATGATTTCCGTCCGGAATACGCCGCCCTGGGGCAGCTGCGTCAGCGGATGCCGCAAATCCCGTTTATGGCGCTGACCGCCACCGCCGATGACACCACCCGTCGCGATATCGTTCGCCTGCTGGGGCTGAACGACCCGCTGATTCAGGTCAGCAGCTTCGATCGCCCGAACATCCGCTATATGCTGATGGAAAAATTTAAGCCGCTGGACCAGCTGATGCGCTACGTGCAGGACCAGCGCGGCAAGTCGGGCATTATTTACTGCAACAGCCGCTCGAAAGTAGAAGATACCGCCGCGCGCCTGCAAAGCCGCGGCGTCAGCGCGGCGGCCTACCACGCCGGGCTGGAGCATCAGGTCCGTGCCGATGTGCAGGAGAAGTTCCAGCGCGATGACCTACAAATCGTGGTGGCGACGGTGGCCTTCGGAATGGGCATCAATAAGCCGAACGTCCGCTTTGTGGTGCACTTTGATATTCCCCGTAACATTGAGTCCTACTATCAGGAAACCGGCCGCGCCGGGCGTGATGGCCTGCCGGCGGAGGCAATGCTGTTTTACGATCCGGCCGATATGGCGTGGCTGCGCCGCTGCCTTGAGGAGAAGCCCGCCGGGCCGCTGCTGGATATTGAACGCCATAAGCTGAACGCCATGGGGGCCTTTGCCGAGGCGCAAACCTGCCGCCGCCTGGTGCTGCTGAACTACTTTGGCGAAGGGCGTCAGGAGCCGTGCGGCAACTGCGATATCTGCCTTGACCCGCCGAAGCAGTACGACGCGTTAATGGATGCGCGCAAGGCGCTGTCGACGATTTATCGCGTCAACCAGCGGTTCGGGATGGGCTACGTGGTGGAGGTTCTGCGCGGCGCCAATAACCAGCGTATTCGCGATATGGCCCACGATAAGCTGCCGGTTTACGGTATTGGTCGCGATCAGAGCCACGAGCACTGGGTGAGCGTGATTCGCCAGCTGATCCACCTCGGGCTGGTGACGCAGAATATCGCCCAGCACTCGGCGCTGCAGCTTACCGAAGCCGCTCGCCCGGTGCTGCGCGGCGAAGTTCCGCTACAGCTGGCGGTGCCGCGCATCGTGGCGCTGAAGCCGAAAGCGATGCAAAAATCATTCGGCGGCAACTACGACCGCAAGCTGTTTGCCAAGCTGCGTAAGCTGCGTAAAGCCATTGCCGACGAAGAGAATATCCCGCCCTATGTCGTCTTTAACGATGCGACGCTTATCGAAATGGCCGAGCAATCGCCGATTACCGCCGGCGAGATGCTCAGCGTCAACGGCGTCGGTACGCGCAAGCTGGAGCGCTTCGGTAAAGAGTTTATGGCGCTGATCCGCGCGCATGTTGATGGTGAAGAGGAGTAGTCAGGCGGGCGAAAAGGTGCCAGGATGTTCTCTTCATCCTTCAAGCTGCTCTGCGTTGACTGCGCTCACTCACCCTCGTCGCCGGCTGTTTTTCGCGCCTGGGAATGTCCTCATTTGTCACCCTGACGCATCTTGATCACTCTATTCCAGTGGGTTAACTATGCTGATGCTTTTTCTTACCGTCGCGCTGGTGCACATCATCGCGCTGATGAGTCCGGGCCCGGACTTCTTCTTCGTTTCGCAAACCGCCGTCAGCCGCTCGCGCAAAGAGGCGATGATGGGCGTACTCGGGATCACCTGCGGGGTCATGGTCTGGGCGGGCGTGGCGCTGCTCGGTCTGCACCTGATTATTGAAAAAATGGCCTGGCTGCACACCATTATTATGGTCGGCGGCGGGCTCTATCTCTGCTGGATGGGCTATCAGATGCTGCGCGGCGCGCTGAAAAAGAGCGAGGCACCCGCCGCAGAGCCGCAGGTTGAACTGGCCCGCAGCGGGCGTAGTTTCCTCAAAGGGCTGCTCACCAACCTGGCTAACCCGAAAGCGATTATCTACTTCGGCTCGGTTTTCTCGCTGTTTGTTGGCGATGACGTCGGTGCGGGCGAGCGCTGGGGTATTTTCCTGCTGATCGTCCTGGAAACGCTGGCGTGGTTTGCGGTCGTGGCCAGCCTGTTTGCGCTGCCGGCGATGCGCCGCGGCTACCAGCGGATGGCGAAGTGGATTGACGGTGTGGCCGGCGCGCTTTTCACCGGGTTTGGCATTCACCTGATTATTTCACGCTAAGTCCGAAGACCCGCCAGGCTGCGCCTGGCGGAGTTATTCACCTCAGGCGTGGCGTGCCGAAGCCAGCAGCGCGCCAACCAGCATAAACAGCGATCCAAAGACCTTGTTCAACGCCGTCATCTGCTTCGGCCCCTTAATCCATGCCGCAATGCGCTGCGCCAGGGTGGCATAGCCGATCATCACGATGATATCGACCACAATAGTGGTGACCCCCAGAACCAGATACTGCATCACCTGGGGCTGATGCGGCACGATAAACTGCGGGAACAGGGCCGCGAGGAACACGATGCTCTTCGGGTTGGTCAGATTAACGAAAACCGCGCGCTGGTATAATTTCCCCTGGGTCTGCGCCCGGGCCAGGGTGGTCAAGTTGATTGCCCCCGCGGCCCGCCACTGCTGAATGCCCAGCCAGATAAGATAGGCCGCACCCGCCCATTTCAATACTTCAAAGGCCAGCACCGAGCGGGAAAACAGCGTTCCCAGGCCAATACCCACCAGAACGATGTGAATCGCCAGCCCGGTCTGCAGGCCGGCAATCGAGGCCGCTGCCCCGCGGTAGCCGTGGCTGATTGAGGTGGTCATGGTATTAATCGCCCCTGAGCCCGGGGACAGGCTGAGAATAATCGATGTCAGCAGATAGGCGAACCACCACTCGAACGTCATGAGAAACTCCCTGGTTGTCTGTTTTTATGCCACAATACGCTATTGTGTAAGCCTTGTGTGATACACGGTAAAAAAACGATTTCTGGCGGTTAACAGGGGTGTAAACCCGATGTTTTGGCAGCAAAAGGATTGGGACACACGAGAAAACGCGTTTGCGGCTTTCACTATGGGGCCTCTGACCGATTTCTGGCGACAGCGGGAAGAAGCGGAATTTACGGGCGTCGACAGCATCCCGGTCCGCTTTGTTCGCTTCTGCGCCAAACAACACGACCGGGTGGTGGTTATCTGCCCTGGGCGTATCGAAAGCTACGTGAAGTACGCCGAGCTGGCCTACGATCTGTTCCACAGCGGTTTCGATGTGATGATTATCGATCATCGCGGACAGGGGCGATCGGGGCGCATATTAACCGACAGCCACCGTGGCCACGTCGTCAACTTTAGCGATTATGTTGACGATCTTGCTGCGCTTTGGCAGCAGGAAGTTGCGCCAGGCCACTGGCGAAAACGCTTTATACTGGCTCACTCAATGGGCGGCGCAATCGCGACCTTATTTTTGCAACGCCACCAGCAGCATTGTGATGCCATCGCGCTGTGCGCGCCGATGTTCGGGATAGTCATGCGCTTTCCGGACTGGATGGTGCGCCATATTCTCGACTGGGCTGAGGGCTATCAGCGCATTCGAGAAGAGTACGCCATTGGCACCGGCCGCTGGCGGGCGCTGCCCTTCTCGGTCAACGTCCTGACGCATAGCCGCCAGCGCTACCGGCGCAACCTGCGCTTTTATGCGGACGAACCCCAGCTGCGGGTGGGCGGGCCAACGTACCACTGGGTGCGCGAGGGGATCCTCGCGGGCGAAGAGGCGCTGGCTGGCGTAGAAAAAGATATTACCCCCACGCTGTTGTTGCAGGCTGAAGAAGAACGCGTGGTCGACAACCGTATGCACGAGCGCTACTGCGAACTCCGCGCTGCGGCGGGCCACCCCTGCGAAGGTAATAAGCCGCTTGTTATAGAAGGGGCATACCATGAGATCCTTTTTGAAAAGGACGCCATGCGCTCAGTCGCGCTAAATGCCATCGTCGATTTTTTCACTCGACACAATTAGAGCCTATCCCCGCAGGTGTCAATTGTTGCCGCCAGTGGGGCACGGACAGCGCGGAACAACCGGAGCGTACAGGTCGTACGTGAGGATTGTGAGCACTGCCCAGGTCCGCAATGGCAAAAAAATAGCCTGATGGGATAGGCCCTTAATCCGACGAAGACTCTCGTCGCCCTGCTTAGAGGTTAAAATTTTTATGTACCAGGTTGTTGCGTCTGACTTAGATGGCACGCTGCTTTCCCCCGATCACACCCTAAACCCCTACGCGAAAGAGACGCTGCAGCTGCTGACCGCTCGCGGTATCAACTTTGTTTTTGCTACCGGCCGTCATTACATCGACGTCGGGCAGATTCGCGATAATCTCGGCATTAAGTCCTACATGATCACCTCCAACGGCGCGCGCGTGCACGATAGCGAGGGCAATCAGATATTCGCCCATAACCTCGATCGCGATATTGCCAGCGATCTGTTTGAGATGATGCGCAGCGATCCGCTGGTCGTCACCAACGTCTATCGCGAAGACGAATGGTACATGAACCGCCACCGCCCGGAAGAGATGCGCTTTTTCAAAGAGGCGGTGTTTAACTACAAGCTGTACGAGCCCGGCGAGCTTGATTCCCAGGGGATCAGCAAGGTATTTTTCACCTGCGAGGATCATCAGCATCTGCTGCCGCTGGAGCAGGCGATCAACGCCCGCTGGGGCGATCGCGTGAACGTCAGCTTCTCAACGCTGACCTGTCTGGAAGTGATGGCGGGCGGCGTATCGAAAGGTCATGCCCTCGAAGCGGTTGCCAAAATGCAGGGCTACGCCCTGAAGGACTGTATCGCCTTTGGCGACGGCATGAACGATGCAGAGATGCTGTCGATGGCGGGCAAGGGCTGCATTATGCTGAATGCGCACCAGCGCCTGAAAGATCTTCACCCCGAGCTGGAGGTGATTGGCAGCAACGCTGACGACGCGGTGCCGCACTATCTGCGCAGGCTCTATCTCTCCTGATAAAGATTGACGACTGGCGATTTATTCTCCAGTTGTCAACCTGACTCTTCGCTACAATGAGCGTTCTTCCTCCTGAGAGACATTCATTGTGGCGCTACTGATTATTACCACCATCCTGTGGGCCTTCTCCTTTAGCCTGATCGGCGAGTACCTGGCGGGCAGCGTTGATAGCTACTTTTCGGTGCTGATGCGCGTTGGGCTGGCGGCGCTGGTATTCCTGCCGTTTTTGCGCACCCGCGGGCAGTCGCCGCGGACTATCGTGCTGTATATGCTGGTAGGGGCCATGCAGCTTGGCATCATGTATCTGCTGGCGTTCCGCGCTTACCTCTACCTGACGGTCTCCGAATTTCTGCTGTTTACGGTGTTTACGCCGCTCTATATCACCCTGATTTATGACCTGATCAGCGGGCGCAGGCTGCGCTGGGGCTATCTGCTCAGCGCCGGGCTGGCGGTGCTGGGGGCGGCCATTATTCGCTACGATAAAGTGAGCGATCATTTCTGGACCGGGCTGCTGCTGGTTCAGCTGTCGAATATCTGCTTTGCCATCGGCATGGTGGGCTACAAACGCCTGATGGAGCTGCGGCCGATGCCCCAGCACAACGCTTTTGCGTGGTTCTATATGGGGGCGCTGCTGGTGGCGGTAGCGGCCTGGCTTATGCTGGGCAACCCGCACAGGCTGCCGACGACCACGGTGCAGTGGAGCATTCTGGTATGGCTTGGCGTGGTGGCTTCAGGGTTGGGGTACTTTATGTGGAACTACGGGGCGACGCAGGTGGATGCCGGAACGCTGGGCATCATGAATAACGTCCATGTTCCAGCCGGGCTGCTGGTTAACCTTGCCATCTGGCAGGAACAGCCCCACTGGCCGAGCTTTATTATCGGGGCTCTGGTGATCCTGGCCTCGCTGTGGGTCCATCGCCGTTGGGTCGCTCCGCACTCCGGACAAACGGCAAATGATCGCAAGCGTGGTTCCGCGCTGAGCGAATAAATGCTTCGGTAACCGGCTGACGCTGCTCGCCGTCGCGCACGGCGGAGTACAGCCGGCTCCACAGGCCTTCACCCAGGGTTTTGGTGACCACCAGACCCTGGCGTTCAAAATTCTCCACCACCCAGTGCGGCAGCGCCGCGATGCCCATCCGTGCGGCAACCATCTGAATGAGCAGCAGCGTATTATCGACGCTCTTCAGCTGCGGGCTGATACCTGCCGGCTGCAGAAAGTGGCGCCAGATATCCAGGCGACTGCGTTGCACCGGGTAAATCAGCAGCAGCTCTGCGGCCAGGTCTTCCGGCACAATCCGCGTTTTCAAGGCCAGCGGATGATCCGGCGCCAGCACCAGGCGCACTTCAAAATCAAACATCGGCGAATAGTGCAGCCCGCTGCGCGGTAGAATATCGGACGTCATCACCAGATCCAGCTCGCCCTGCTGGAGCGCGGGCTGCGGGTCAAAGGTCACCCCGGACTGGAAATCAACCTCAACGTGCGGCCAGCTGGCGCGGAAGCTCTCGAGCGCCGGCGTCAGCCACTGAATGCAGCTATGACACTCAATGGCGATGCGCAGCCGGGTTTGCTGCGGCTCGTTACAGTCCTGCAGGGCGCGGGTGATTTGCGGCAGCACCTGGTGTGCTAGCTGTAGCAAAATTTCGCCCTGCGCGGTGAAGCGCAAAGGCTGACTTTTACGCACAAACAGACGGAAGCCAAGGCGCTGTTCCAGATCGCTGAACTGGTGGGACAGGGCGGATTGGGTCTGGTGCAGGGCCGCCGCAGCGCCCGCGAGTGAACCGCTATTCCGCAACGCCAGCAGCGTTTTCAGGTGTTTAATTTCGATCATGAAAGTCCTTCACTTCGGCATGAATAATTTGCGCTTGAGGAATATACAGTAACCGCCAATTATGGATGTGTAAACATCTGGACGTCTAAATCCTTTATCTTTCGAATTTATGGTGCGTTGGCCGCACTTCCTCGCCCCGGTCACTTACTTATGTAATCTCCCGGGGATGAGCAAACTTGCCGCCTTCTCTGAATTTAAAATCCTTAGGATTGGCACATCATGAGGCTCAAAAAATGACAATTATCAATCACACCCTCGGTTTCCCTCGCATTGGTCTTCGCCGCGAGCTGAAAAAAGCGCAAGAGAGCTACTGGGCGGGTAACGCAACCCGTGACGAGCTGCTGGCAGCGGGCCGTGAGCTGCGCGCTCGCCACTGGGATCAGCAAAAGCAGGCGGGTATCGATCTGCTGCCGGTGGGCGATTTCGCCTGGTACGACCATGTTCTGACTACCAGCCTGCTTCTGGGCAACGTGCCGGCTCGTCATCAGAACAAAGACGGCTCCGTCGATATCGATACGCTGTTCCGCATTGGCCGCGGCCGCGCGCCGACCGGTGAGCCGGCGGCAGCGGCGGAGATGACCAAATGGTTTAACACCAACTATCACTACATGGTGCCGGAGTTTGTGAAAGGTCAGGCGTTCAAACTGACCTGGACCCAGCTGCTGGACGAAGTTGACGAAGCGCTGGCGCTGGGCCATAAGGTGAAGCCCGTGCTGCTTGGCCCGGTTACTTATCTGTGGCTGGGTAAAGTGAAGGGCGAGCAGTTCGATCGCCTGGCGCTGCTGAATGACATTCTGCCGGTCTATCAGCAGGTGCTGGCTGAGCTGGCAAAACGCGGCGTTGAGTGGGTGCAGATTGATGAGCCGGCGCTGGTGCTGGAGCTGCCGCAGGCGTGGCTGGATGCCTTCAAGCCGGCATACGACGCGCTGCAGGGCCAGGTTAAGCTGCTGCTGACCACCTATTTTGAAGGGGTTAGCGCCAACCTCGACGTCATCACCGCGCTGCCGGTGCAGGGTCTGCACGTTGACCTGGTTCACGGTAAAGATGATGTTGCCGGGCTGCACGCGCGCCTGCCGTCAGACTGGCTGCTCTCCGCGGGCCTGGTCAACGGTCGTAACGTCTGGCGTGCGGATCTCACCGAGAAATATGCGCAAATTAAAGAGATCGTCGGCAAACGTCAGCTGTGGGTCGCTTCCTCCTGCTCCCTGCTGCACAGCCCGATCGACCTGAGCGTGGAAACCCGCCTGGATGCGGAGGTGAAAAGCTGGTTTGCCTTCGCCCTGCAAAAATGCGCCGAGCTGGCGCTGCTGCGCGATGCGCTGAACAGCGGCGATACCGCCGCCATTGAGGCGTGGAGCGCGCCGATTCAGGCCCGCCGTCACTCAACTCGCGTACACAACGCCGCGGTGGAAAAACGTCTGGCGGCCATTACCGCCCGGGACAGCCAGCGCAACAGCCCGTACGCAGAGCGTGCCCAGGCCCAGCGCAGCCGCTTTAACCTGCCGGCGTGGCCGACCACGACCATCGGCTCTTTCCCGCAGACCACCGAAATTCGCGGCCTGCGCCTGGACTTCAAGAAAGGCAATCTCGACGCTAATAACTACCGTACCGGCATCGCGGAGCATATTAAGCAGGCGATTGTTGAGCAGGAGCGTTTAGGTCTCGACGTGCTGGTGCACGGTGAAGCCGAGCGTAACGACATGGTGGAGTATTTCGGTGAGCACCTCGACGGCTTTATCTTTACGCAAAACGGCTGGGTGCAGAGCTACGGTTCGCGCTGCGTCAAGCCGCCGGTGGTGATTGGCGACGTCAGCCGCCCGGAAGCTATCACCGTTGAGTGGGCGAAATACGCGCAGTCTCTTACCGACAAACCGGTGAAAGGCATGCTCACCGGTCCGGTGACGATCCTGTGCTGGTCATTCCCCCGCGAAGACGTCAGCCGCGAAACCATCGCGAAGCAGATTGCGCTGGCGCTGCGTGACGAAGTGGCGGATCTGGAAGCGGCCGGTATCGGCATTATCCAGATTGATGAACCGGCGCTGCGAGAAGGCCTGCCCCTGAAGCGGAGCGACTGGGATGCATACCTGCAGTGGGGCGTGGAAGCTTTCCGTATCAACGCCGCCGTGGCGCAGGATGATACCCAGATCCATACCCATATGTGTTACTGCGAGTTCAATGACATCATGGATTCTATCGCCGCGCTGGATGCGGACGTGATTACCATTGAGACCTCGCGTTCCGACATGGAGCTGCTGGAGTCATTCGAGGAGTTCGAATATCCGAACGAAATCGGCCCGGGCGTGTATGACATCCACTCGCCTAACGTCCCGAGCGTGGCGTGGATTGAAGCCCTGCTGGAGAAGGCCGCTCAGCGCATCCCGGCGGAGCGTTTGTGGGTTAACCCTGACTGCGGACTGAAAACTCGCGGCTGGCCGGAAACCCGTGCGGCGCTGGCGAACATGGTCAAAGCCGCGCAGAACCTGCGTCAGGCGTAATGTAGCGCTCGCAAGGAGTTGCTCGGCGGTGCGGCGCGGCGCTTGCATCGGCTCACGGGAATCGAATAATTCATTGATATTTAAGTTTTTATTCGGTAGGTCAGACGCCGTCCGGCAGAGATGCGGGCGACGGTAGCCCAGCTAAGCGCAGCGCGACCCGGGCAATGCCAGCCCCATATCCCACATCTACTTCAGGAGGCTTCGGCCTCCTTTTTCGTTTCTTCCCCCAATAGCGATCGTTAATTCGCCTTTATGACACTCTTCACAAACATGATAACATTATATTGTTATAACAATTGCCACCAAAATAATAAAGGAACCTCTGTATGGACTACAACCAGGTGGGAAACGCGATTGTGAAGCACTGTGGCGGCTTATCCAATTTGCTGCATGTCACTAACTGTATGACCCGCGTGAGGATAACTATCGGTGACCAATCACTCGTGGATATCACCGCGCTTAAAAGTATTGCAGGCGTGCTCGGCGTGGTGGAGGACGACACCTTGCAGGTTATCGTCGGGCCGGGTAAATCGTCGAAGGTTGCCAATGTGATTAACGACCGGCTCAAGGGGCAACCGGCGGATGATGCCCCGCTCAGCGCCGTCGAGCTAAAAGCTAAGCAGGCGCGGGAAAAGGCGAAAAAGCAGACCCGGACTAAAATCATTCTCAAACATATCGCCAATATATTCGTGCCCATCCTGCCGTCATTGATTGCTGCCGGTATCCTGATGGGCATTAACAACATGCTGTCGAACTCTGCCGCCTCCTGGGCGCTGGCACATCACGTGGCGGCGTTGGGCGATCTGTCGCCAACTCAGGTGGTGCTCGATCAGCGGCACATGCTGGGCGTCAGCCAGTTCCTTGATATCGTCTCTAAGGCGCTGTTTGGTTTCCTCTCCATCTATACCGGCGTGACGGCGGCGAAGGAGTTTGATGGCAACGCGGTGATGGGCGGCCTGCTGGGGGCGATCACCATCGTGCCGCAAATTACCGCGCTGGGGCTGATCCCGGGGCAAGGTGGGCTGGTTGGCGTCATTCTTTGCGCCTGGCTGATGTGTCTGCTGGAAAAACAGGTCCGCCGCTTTGTCCCGGATATTGTTGATGTCGTGGTGACACCGACCATTGTTCTGGTGGTGATGGCGGCGGCGTTGCTGTTCGTTATCATGCCCGTTGCCGGAGTCGTTTCCGACGGCATTCTTCATAGCCTGAACGGCCTGCTTGCTGGCGGCGGTATCGCTGCAGGCTTTGTTCTCTCTGCACTCTTCCCGTTTTTAATCTCTCTTGGCCTGCACCATGGCCTGTTTCCTATTCATATTGAAATGATTAACGCCACCGGCCACGCGCCGCTGTTCGCCATCCAGATTATGTCCAACGCCGGAATGGTTGGTGCGGCGACGGCGGTACTGCTGCTGACGCGTGACCCGATGATGAAGAAAATAGCCAAAGGGGCGATCCCGACCTCCATCCTGGCTGTCGGTGAACCGACTATTTTCGGCGTCAATATTCCGGCCGGATTCGCTTTTATTACCGGTTCTATTGGGGCGGGCTTCGGCGGGATGATGGTGGTGCTGCTGGGCGTTTCGACTAATGGCATCGGGGCGGCCGGACTGTCCGCACTGCCTCTCATCGCAGACGGTAAATATTTACAGTACATCATGTCGTGGTTAACCGGCTGTGGCGCAGCCTTCGTGCTGACATATATCGTCGGAAAAATACGTGGTTACGATAAAGAAACGGCGTGAACGAAAAACAAGGAGTAAAGCATGAAAGCGATTATGTTGATGTTTGATTCGCTGAACAAACGTCTGTTGTCAGCTTACGGCAGCGATCGGGCGATCACGCCGAATTTTCAGCGACTGCGGGAGCGCACGGTGCGTTTTGATAACTTTTACGTTGGCAGCATGCCGTGTATGCCCGCCCGTAGAGAGTTGCATACCGGGCGCTACAATTTTCTCCATCGTGGCTGGTCGCCGCTCGAGCCATTCGATGATTCTGTCCCGGAAATACTGAAGAAAAAGGGTATTCACACTCACCTGGTGACGGACCATAAACACTACTGGCGAGATGGCGGGGCGACCTATCATTCGCGCTACAGTTCTTTTGAGTTCGTGCGCGGGCAGGAGGGCGACGCCTGGAAGGGGGTCGTGAAGAAACCAGAATACCGCTACGAATCGGGTGAACCGAATGAGATTAAGCAGCGACGAATCGCCAGCCGGGTGCAGCACCAAATTAACGTGCAGTTTATGCAGAACGAAGAAGACCACCATCTGGCGAGGACGATCGGCAAGGGGCTTGAGTTTATTGATACCAACCATGCCAGCGACAATTGGTTCTTGCAGCTGGAGTGTTTCGATCCGCACGAGCCGTTTTTTGTGCCGGAAAAGTACCTGAAGATGTACGGCATTGATGATCCTGCGCAGTTCGACGGCTGGCCGCCCTACTATTTTGTCACCGAAACTGCCGAACGTAAGAGTGTCATCCAAAAGTATTATATGGCGCTGCTGACTATGGTGGATGCGTATGTCGGCAAAGTTCTGGATTATATGGATCGTTACGATCTGTGGCGCGACACCATGCTTATCGTCAACACCGACCACGGTTTTCTGCTCGGCGAGCACGAATGGTGGGGGAAAAATATTATGCCGCTGTATAACGAAGTCGCGGATATACCCTGCTTTATCTGGCATCCGCAGTACGGCGGCGCGGGGGAGTCCCGCCAGGCGCTGGCGCAAACTATCGATATTCCCGCAACGCTTCTCGACTGTTTCGGTGTCGATAAACCGGCGGATATGCAGGGCATGTCGCTGCTTCCCGTGCTGCGCGATGATACGCCGGTACGCGACTATGCCCTGTTTGGCTATCATGGTTGCCATATCAATATTACCGATGGGCGCTATGTTTATATGCGCTCGCCCGTTGAGAGGGGCATTGATGGCCTGTTCGAATATACCCTGATGCCGACCCGTATCAATCGCCGCTTTACGCCGCAGGAACTGCGTGAAACGACCCTGCATCCACCGTTTCGTTTTACCAAAGGCTGTCCGGTAATGAAAATCCCCGTCGAGTCGGTGATGACTCGCAGCGTCGATCGCTTTGGCCACCGTTTATATGATTTAGAGACCGACCCGACGCAGCAAACCCAGTGCCGTGATGAACAAGCGGCACAGAGGCTGCGAGAAAATATGATTAGGATCATGCAGGAAAACGATACGCCCGGTGAACTGTACGTGCGCTATGGCCTGGATGATAAACAGAGCCCGCTGTTGGGGCTGGACCCGCATCTGTTGCCAGAACTGGCCGACTTTGAACCGCAGGTGCGCTATGGCCTGTTTGCGTTGTTCCAGCATCTGGAGGGGAGCGGTCAGCAGGCGCTGGCGGCAAAACTACGGGCTACCTGTGAAGCTGAATGGACTCGCGAAAATCTGTGGACCTTCGTACAGAACGAGGTTCCGGAGGAGCAGCATCAGAGTGTGTACTATAAGATGGCGTTAGAAATGCGACTTGATTGAGTGGTATCCCCGGCTGAGGCCGGGGTAACGGAGTGAGAAGTTTATGAAAGAAGAGCTGGATTATTCTCGTGGTGCGAAACCTTTATACGCCCAACTATACGACATTCTGCTGAAGAGGTTGAAAACCGGCACCTACAAAAAAAATGATGTGCTGCCGACTGAAGCGGAGTTTGAAGAGTTGTTTGGTGTGAGCCGCATTACGGCTCGGCGGGCGCTGGCCGAGCTGGTGGCGAAAGGGTTGGTAAAACGCCAGGCGGGCATTGGTACGATGGTTATCAGCACCTCTGAGAAACAGGGGGTGAAAACTCGAATTCGATTAGTGGATGGGCAACAGCAGCATCCTATTTCACGTAATAACCTGAAGCTGGAGCGGCTGTTGCCGCCGGAGCCGATCGCACGCGAGTTCGATCTGAATGCTGGAACCATGATCTATCGGCTGACCAGGACAATCTTCCGGCAAAATGAGTTGCCTGCACAGGTGAACTATATCTGGCTAACCCCGCGTCTGGGTCAATTGACGTTGGAGGCATTTGACGGCGGCTTGTACAGCATGTTGGAGGAAAATAACGAAAATATTGAAAGCTTCCAGGACATTATTACCGCGGAGCTTCCCACGGAAAGCGATAGTGAAATTCTGCAAATCAGCGCGTCAGAGCCTCTGCTGGTAAAAAACCGCCGAGGCTATAACGAGCGAGGGGAACTGGTGGAGTTTGGTATCGCTAAGCATATCGCCAGCTGCTACCAGTATATCGTCGAGAACAGCCGATGAAATGGATAAGCGAGGGAAAAGCGCCTGACTACCGTTTTTCATTGGCGAATGAACGCACGTTTCTGGCCTGGATTCGTACCGCGCTGGCGTTTATGGCAATGGCTATTGCTGTCGACCAGTTCGCGGAAAATCTCGCTTCCTCTAATGTGCGTGAGCTGCTGGTGGGCGTGTTGAGTCTCACGGCAGCCCTGCTTTCCTGGTACGCATATCGCCGCTGGTCGGGTAACGAGCGCGCGATGCGTGAAGGTACTGATTTAGCCTATCCCGGAGTGCTGGTCTGGCTCAGTAGCGGGCTGGCGGTGACCATATTACTTACCCAGGCAATATTACTTCTGCTATGACGACGAGACGACGTCTCCGCGACCCGGGGCTTCAGCCTGAGCGAACGGCTCTTTCCTGGCAAAGAACGACATTTTGCGTATTGATCCTTGCGCTGGCCGTGAGTCGTGGCGGTTTCTCCCGTGGAGATGCGGTAGTCGCAGGTCTTGGGAGCCTCGCATCAGGGTTGGCCCTGGCACTGGTGGTTATCTCGTATTATCGGCAGAAAAAAACGGTGCGGGATGAGGAGTTAACAACTCGTTCTTCGGTTCAGATTAAACGGCTGCTGAGTTTTATTCTCAGCCTTATAGCGCTGTCGCTGGTATTCCCGATATTTCTCAGACTGCAATAACAAGGATTTTTCTGACATGGCGATAAGCGGCTGTCACGTGATGGCGAAGCCCACGGGTTCGGTATGTAATATCGATTGTGCCTACTGTTTTTATCTTGAGAAAGAAGCACTTTACCCGGAGCGTAATGCGAACTGGCGTATGTCCGATGAGACGCTGAAAAATTATATTCGTCAGCATATTGAAGCCCAGTCGGGGGATTCGGTTACGTTTGCCTGGCAGGGGGGAGAACCGACGATGATGGGGCTGCCGTTTTTTTATCGCGTCATCGAAATATGTAACGAGTATGCCGGCGGGAAAAAAATAACGCACGCGCTGCAGACGAACGGAATGCTGCTTGACGAGTCGTGGGCCTGCTTTTTTGCCGAACATCGTTTTTTGGTGGGGCTGTCGATAGATGGTCCCGCGCAATTACATAATCAGTATCGTGTTAATCGCGCGGGAAAGGGCACTCATGAAAGGGTGATGGCGGCAATGTCGTTACTGAAGGCACATCATGTTGAGTTCAATACGCTAACCGTTGTCGGTAAACATAACGTTGAGCATGCCCGCGAGGTCTATGAGTTCCTGCTGGCTTCGGGTTCGCGCTACATGCAATTTATACCTCTGGTAGAGCGTCTTAGCAGCGACTCATCGTCGTCTTTACAGCTGGTATTGCCCGGTGAAAGTGCTGCAAAGCTCGCGCCCTGGACTGTACCTTCGTGGCAGTTTGGTGATTTTCTTCGCCAAATTTTCGATGTATGGATACGACGTGATGTTGAGCGAGTCTCGGTACAGATGTTTGACGTCGCGCTGGCGGCCTGGACCGGGCAGCCGCCCGTGCTATGCGTTCATTCGGCAACCTGCGGACACGCTTTTGCGTTGGAATCAAACGGCGATCTCTACAACTGCGATCACTATGTCTACCCCGAACATAAGCTGGGGAATATTCATCAGAACAGTATCCATGAGCTTAATCATAGCGAACGGGCGATCGCTTTTGGCGAGGCGAAAGAAACGACGTTAACGGCGGATTGTCGTCGCTGCGAATTCCGGCCAGTATGTCATGGCGGCTGCCCAAAACATCGTTTTGCGGTGTCGCCGGGCGGTCATCCTGGTCACAACTATTTGTGTGCGGGCTATAAGCATTTTTTCAAACACATCACGCCTTATATGAATGTCTGGCAGCAGCTTCTGGAAAGCGGCTACCCGTCATCGTCGATCATGCAGTGGCTGGCCAAAGAGGAGCAACAGACGTTAGCGGCAGCGTGTCGAAACGATCCCTGCCCGTGCGGAAGTCGGCGAAAGTATAAAAAATGCTGCGGGACATAACCTGAAAGGTGTTATGTGCGCTCCGCAGCAGGCAGAGCATTATGAATTTATTCTTCGCGGCCTGACAACATGGCTGGAGGACGGGATGATTGCCGAAATGATTAACTATCATAATCGGCAATCAAGAGCGGTTTAGGTGCGCTTCCCGCCATACTGAGCAAACCACGCCAGCATGCGCTGCCAGCCGTCCTGCGCCGACTCTTCATGGTAGCTGGCACGATAGTCGGCATTAAACGCGTGGCCGGCCTGCGGGTAGACCACGATCTCTGCCGTCGCGTTGGCGGCGCGCAGCGCCTGGCGCATGGTTTCCACCGTATCCTGCGGGATGCTGTCATCCTTCGCGCCGTAAAGTCCCAGCACCGGGGCGTTAAGATCGACGGCGACGTCCACCGGATGCTTCGCGGAGTTCAGCGTTTTCTGCCCGACCAGCTTGCCGTACCAGGCGACGGCGGCCTTCAGCTGCGGGTTATGCGCGGCATAGAGCCAGGTAATGCGTCCACCCCAGCAGAAACCGGTGATCAGCAGGCGATGAGCATCGCCCCCGTGACGTCCCGCCCAGCTGGCGACATGATCAAGGTCTGCCAGCACCTGCGAGTCCGGGACTTTGCTAACCAGCTCCTGGAATAGCGTCGGGATATCGGTGTACTCGTTCGGATCGCCCTGGCGAAAGTACAGCTCTGGGGCGATCGCCAGATAGCCTTCCAGCGCCAGACGACGGCAGACGTCGCGGATGTGCTCATGGACGCCGAAAATTTCCTGCACCACGATCACCACCGGAAGCGGGCCATCGCTATTTTTCGGCCGGGCATGGTACGCCGGCATGTTCTCGCCCTGAGAAGGGATCGAGGTTTCTCCAGCGGTAATGCTCTCTTCCGGCGTATAAACGGCGGTAGAAGCGTGCGGGGTGGCTGCAGGTGCAAAGCCGGGTTGCTTGGTTGTGGTCATGGTATTCTCCGTACCCTTAATTTATTAGCGCATCGATAACTATAGACTCTTAAGACCGGACGTTAACAAATCACAGTGCCCGAAACAGGCTATCTTTTGTTCAGGCACGGTGAATATAACTTGTTAATGTGACGTAACTCACTATTTAATGGAATATTGTTGCAATGATTTTCATTCATGGTGATTGGTGTCACAAAATTAAGCGGATGGCTTCTGTAAAGTACCGTTTTGCTTCTGCTGATAATTCGACCCACAGAGGAGTTTTTTATGTCTAAGTCTGATGTTTTTCATCTCGGCCTCACCAAAAACGATTTACAAGGGGCTACGCTGGCTATCGTCCCTGGCGATCCGGAGCGTGTGGAAAAGATCGCCGCGCTGATGGATAAGCCGGTCAAGCTGGCATCGCACCGCGAATTTACCTCCTGGCGCGCTGAGCTTGACGGCAAGCCGGTGATCGTATGCTCTACCGGTATCGGCGGTCCGTCGACGTCGATTGCCGTTGAAGAACTGGCTCAGCTGGGAATCAATACCTTCCTGCGTATCGGCACCACCGGCGCCATCCAGCCGAATATCAACGTTGGCGACGTGCTGGTGACCACGGCATCCGTGCGCCTTGACGGCGCGAGCCTGCACTTTGCGCCAATGGAATATCCGGCCGTCGCTGACTTTGCCTGCACCACCGCGCTGGTGGAAGCGGCTAAATCAATCGGCGCAACGACCCATATTGGCGTGACCGCCTCTTCCGACACCTTCTATCCTGGCCAGGAGCGCTATGACACCGTTTCCGGTCGCGTGGTGAGCCGTTTTAAAGGCTCGATGGCAGAGTGGCAGGCGATGGGCGTCATGAACTACGAAATGGAATCCGCCACGCTGCTGACCATGTGCTCCAGCCAGGGCCTGCGCGCCGGGATGGTTGCCGGGGTTATCGTTAACCGTACCCAGCAGGAAATTCCTAACGCCGAAACCATGAAGCAAACCGAAAGCCATGCGGTGAAAATTGTCGTTGAAGCGGCCCGCCGTCTGCTGTAGTTCCTCCCCTTATCGTGAAGGCCGGCTCGCCCGGCCTCTCTTTTTTGCGCTGCGCCTCGCAGGAAATTCCTTTTAAACTGGACGTTTGTACAGCACAATTCTATTTTTGTGCCGTAGGCGGTTGCAGTAGCAGGGGGCGTTGTGGATATCTCAATTATTATAAGTGCCATCGCGGCGCTGGTCGTAGGGCTGGTCGTCGGCTGGCTGGCGACGAAGGCCGCTGCCGATCAAACGCGTGCCGACCTCATCGAAGAGCGGCGCGAGCTGGATATTGAGCTGAGCTCGGCCCGCCAGCAGCTGGTGCAGGCGGCCCACTGGCGCGATGAGTGCGAGCTGCTGAATAATGAGCTGCGCAGCCTGCGCGATATCAATAGCTCGCTGGAGGCTGACCTCCGTGAAGTCACCACCCGCCTCGAATCCACCCGGCTAAATGCGGAAGAGAAAGTTCGCCAGATGGTGAACAGCGAACAGCGCCTCAGCGAGCAGTTTGAAAATCTGGCGAACCGCATTTTCGAGCACAGCAACCGCCGGGTTGATGAGCAGAATCGACAAAGCCTGCACGGCCTGCTGACGCCGCTGCGTGAACAGCTGGACGGCTTTCGTCGCCAGGTACAGGACAGCTTCGGCCAGGAGGCGCGAGAGCGCCACACGCTGGCCCATGAAATCCGCAATCTGCAGCAGCTGAATACCCGGATGGCGCAGGAAGCCCTGAACCTGACCCGCGCGCTTAAGGGCGATAACAAAACCCAGGGCAACTGGGGGGAAGTGGTTTTAACCCGCGTGCTGGAGGCTTCCGGGCTGCGGGAAGGCTACGAATACCAGACCCAGGTCAGCATTGAAACGGAAAACCGCTCGCGGATGCAGCCGGACGTGATCGTCCGTTTGCCGCAGGGAAAAGACGTGGTCATTGATGCCAAAATGACGCTGGTGGCCTATGAGCGTTACTTCAACGCCGAAGATGATTACGCCCGCGAGGCGGCGCTGCAGGAGCACATTGCCTCGGTGCGCAGCCATATCCGCCTGCTTGGCAGGAAAGACTACCAGCAGCTGCCGGGGCTGCGATCTCTCGACTACGTCCTGATGTTTATCCCCGTTGAGCCCGCATTTCTGCTGGCGATAGACCGCCAGCCAGAACTTATCAGCGAAGCGCTGCAGCACAATATTATGCTGGTCAGCCCCACCACGCTGCTGGTTGCGTTACGCACGATAGCCAACCTCTGGCGCTATGAGCATCAGAGCCGCAATGCGCAGAAAATTGCCGAACGCGCGGGCCGCCTGTACGACAAGATGCGGCTGTTCGTCGATGACATGTCCGCAATAGGCCAGAGCCTCGACAAAGCGCAGGATAATTACCGCCAGGCGATGAAAAAGCTGGCCTCCGGTCGCGGCAACCTGCTGGTGCAGGCTGAAGCCTTTCGCGGCCTCGGGGTGGAGGTTAAGCGCGGGATTAATCCGGACTTAGTCGAACAGGCAACCGCCCAGGACGATGAATACCGGCTGGACGACGATGATAACCCATCGGAAAGTAACAGTTTTTCATCCGAACCTTCCGCCGCATCGATGTCGGGCGAGGGTTCTCAGCCGCGTTGAACCGTATGGGAAATGCGCTAAATCTGTTACACTCGGCGAACATTTTCTTGATAAGCAAGCAGGCATTGAGATGGTTGAGGATTCACAAGAAACGACGCACTTTGGCTTTCAGACGGTTGCCAAAGAGCAGAAGGCGGACATGGTTGCGCATGTATTCCATTCTGTGGCCGCGAAATATGATGTGATGAACGATTTGATGTCGTTTGGTATTCATCGTTTGTGGAAGCGTTTCACCATCGATTGTAGCGGCGTGCGTCGCGGGCAGACCGTGCTGGATCTGGCCGGCGGCACCGGCGACCTGACGGCAAAATTCTCCCGCCTGGTCGGTGAATCTGGCCGCGTCATGCTCGCCGATATTAACGATTCAATGCTGAAAATGGGCCGCGAAAAGCTGCGCAACGTCGGCATCGTCGGCAACGTTGAGTACGTTCAGGCCAATGCCGAAGCGCTGCCGTTTGCCGATAACACCTTTGACTGCATCACTATTTCATTCGGCCTGCGTAACGTCACCGATAAAGAAAAAGCGCTGCGCTCCATGTACCGGGTTCTGAAGCCGGGCGGACGCCTGCTGGTGCTGGAGTTTTCAAAACCGATTATTGAACCGCTGAGCAAAGCGTACGACGCCTACTCCTTCCATATCCTGCCGCGCGTGGGCGAACTGGTAGCCAGCGACGGCGAAAGCTATCGCTATCTGGCGGAATCTATTCGCATGCACCCCGATCAGGACACCCTGAAGGGCATGATGCAGGATGCGGGCTTTGAAAGCGTCGACTACTACAACCTGACGGCAGGTATCGTGGCGTTACACCGCGGTTATAAGTTCTGACAGGGGGGACGCTATGCCTTTCAAACCACTGGTAACCGCGGGTATTGAGACGGTTCTGAATACCTTTCTCTGGCGTGATAAAGCCTTAAAACCGGCGCGTCAGCGTCTGTCAGGGAAAGTGCTGCGCGTGGAGCTGCAGGAGCTGGCGACGCCGGTGGTTCTGGCCTTTAGCGAGCGCCAGATCGATGTGCTCGGCGCGTGGGAAGGCGAAGCCGACTGTACCGTCATCACCCGCCTGAGCGTCCTGCCGCAGCTGCGCAATCGTCAGCAGCTTACCGCGCTTATCCGCAGCGGTGACCTGCAGGTGCAGGGCGATCTGCAGGTGGTGCAGAATATGGTGACGCTGTGCGATCTGGCGGAGTTTGATCCCGCTGAGCTGCTGGCCCCGTATACCGGCGATATTGTCGCCGAGGGCGTCAGCAAAGTATTCCGCACCGGCGCTCGCTTCCTGCTGCACGGCGCGCAGCGCCAGCAGCGGTATGTTGCTGAGGCGCTCACCGAAGAGTGGCGTCTGGCGCCGGGCCCGCTGGAAATGGCCTGGTTTGGGGAAGAGACCGCCGCCGTGGAACGCGCCGTGGCTGCGCTTGAAAAACGGCTGGAAATGCTGGAGGGCAAATGACGCCAGGAGAATTACGGCGCCTGTATCTTATTATCCGCACCTTTTTGAGCTACGGGCTCGATGAGCTGATCCCCAAAATGCGTATCACGCTGCCGCTGCGTATCTGGCGGCGTACGCTGTTCTGGATGCCAAATCGTCACAAAGACAAACCTCTCGGCGAGCGCTTACGCCTTGCGCTGCAGGAGCTGGGGCCCGTGTGGATCAAATTTGGCCAGATGCTGTCAACCCGTCGCGACCTCTTTCCGCCGCAAATTGCCGATCAGCTCGCGCTCCTGCAGGATCGCGTGGCGCCGTTTGATGGCCAGCTGGCTAAAAAGCAGATCGAGCAGGCGATGGGCGGCCTTCCGGTTGATGCCTGGTTTGATGATTTCTCGATTGAGCCGCTGGCCTCCGCCTCGATTGCTCAGGTGCATACCGCGCGCCTGAAAGAGAACGGCAAAGAGATTGTGATTAAGGTTATCCGCCCGGACATCGTGCCGGTTATCAAAGCGGATATGAAGCTTATCTATCGCCTGGCGCGCTGGGTACCTCGTCTGCTGCCCGACGGCCGCCGCCTGCGCCCGCAGGAAGTGGTGCGCGAGTATGAAAAGACGCTGCTCGACGAGCTCAACCTGCTGCGCGAATCGGCAAACGCCATCCAGCTGCGGCGCAATTTTGAAGATAGCCCGATGCTCTACGTTCCGGAGGTTTACTCCGATTACTGTAGCGAAGGCATGATGGTGATGGAGCGGATTTACGGCATCCCGGTTTCCGATGTCGAGGCGCTGGAAGCTCAGGGCACCAACATGCAGCTGCTCGCAGAGCGGGGCGTGCAGGTCTTTTTCACCCAGGTATTCCGCGACAGCTTCTTCCATGCGGACATGCACCCGGGCAATATTTTTGTCAGCTATGAGCATCCGGAGAACCCGAAATATATCGGCATTGACTGCGGTATCGTGGGCTCGCTGAATAAAGAAGATAAGCGCTATCTGGCGGAAAACTTCATCGCCTTCTTCAACCGTGACTATCGCAAAGTTGCCGAGCTGCACGTCGATTCCGGCTGGGTGCCTGCGGATACAAACGTTGAAGAGTTCGAGTTTGCCATCCGCACCGTCTGCGAACCTATCTTCGAAAAGCCGCTGGCTGAAATCTCCTTTGGGCATGTACTGCTGAACCTGTTCAATACCGCCCGACGCTTCAATATGGAAGTGCAGCCGCAGCTGGTATTGCTACAGAAGACATTACTTTACGTAGAAGGGGTAGGTCGCCAGCTCTATCCTCAGTTAGACTTGTGGAAAACGGCGAAGCCTTTCCTTGAGTCGTGGATTAAAGATCAGGTCGGCATTCCGGCGCTGGTACGCGCGTTTAAAGAAAAAGCGCCGTTCTGGATTGAAAGAATGCCGGAGATACCGGAACTGGTGTACCAAAGCCTGCAGCAGAGCAAACAGCTGCAGCACAGCGTTGATACGATTGTCCGCGACATCCAGGTGCGACACGCTCGCCAGGGAGAGTCCCGTTATCTGTTTGGTATAGGCGCCGTTTTGTTACTCAGCGGTACGCTGTTATTTATCCACCGGCCGGAGTGGGGCCTGATGCCCGGCTGGCTAATGGCCGGTGGCGTTGTGACCTGGCTGATTGGCTGGCGGAAAACGCGCTAAGCGGTATGGCCTCCACCACGGCGCATTCGTTCTTGCGCGAAGTCATGCGAGCGGCCTGACGAAGAGGCAGCCCGCAGGATGACGTGTATAATGCGTCCCATTAATTCATCATCTGTCATAGGGGAATGTGTATGGGTGGTATCAGTATCTGGCAGTTATTAATTGTTGTCGTCATCGTCGTTCTGCTTTTTGGGACAAAAAAGCTGAGCTCGCTGGGGTCGGATTTAGGCGCATCAATCAAAGGCTTTAAAAAGGCGATGAGTGATGATGAAAAGCCTGAGAACGGAACTCCGGACGCGGATTTTGCGGCGAAATCTATCGCTGACAAGCAGGATGATGCGAAAAAAGACGAGACAAAACGCCACGACAAAGAGCAGGTGTAATTCGTGTTCGATATCGGTTTTAGTGAACTACTGCTGGTGTTTGTGATTGGCCTCATCGTACTGGGGCCACAGCGACTGCCTGTAGCGGTAAAAACGGTGGCTAGCTGGATCCGCACGCTGCGGTCGCTGGCGGCCACCGTGCAAAATGAGATCACTCAGGAACTAAAACTGCAGGAGTTTCAGGAAAGCCTGAAGAAAGTCGAAAAGGCGAGCCTGGATAACCTGACGCCTGAGCTGAAGGCCTCAATGGACGAGCTGCGTGAAGCCGCCGAGTCCATGAAACGCTCCTATTCCGCGCACGATCCTGAGAAAGCCAGCGACGAAGCGAACACTATCCATAACCCGGTGGTGAAAGGCAGCGAAGAACAGCGCCAGGACATCACGCCAGCGACGGCTGAACACCAGGCCAGCGCACCGGTTCATGCGCCAGCCAGCGCTGTCGATGAGCCGCTGACGCCGTCGAATGAGCTTCCTGAAGCCAAAGAAAAGGCTGCCGTAAAAGCTACCGATTCCTCCCCCGCATCGAGTGATAAACCGTAAACATGGGCGTAGACGATACTCAACCGCTAATTTCGCATCTGATTGAGCTGCGTAAGCGTCTGATCAACAGCATTCTCGCGATTCTGGTGATTTTTCTGGCGTTGGTTTACTTTGCCAACGACATCTATCAGCTGGTTTCGGCCCCGCTTATCCGGCAGATGCCGGTTGGCGCGACGATGATCGCCACGGACGTAGCCTCTCCTTTCTTTACGCCGATCAAGCTGACATTTATGGTCTCGGTCATTTTGTCGGTGCCGGTCATTCTTTATCAGGTCTGGGCGTTTGTGGCGCCGGCCTTGTATAAGCATGAACGCCGGCTGGTGATGCCGCTGCTGGTCTCCAGCACGCTGCTGTTCTACATCGGTATGGCCTTCGCCTACTTTGTGGTGTTCCCGCTGGCGTTTGGCTTCCTGACGCACGCGGCGCCGGAAGGCGTGCAGGTCTCCACCGATATCCGCAGCTATCTCGACTTCGTCATGGCGTTATTTATCGCTTTTGGCGTCTCGTTTGAAGTGCCGGTGGCCATCGTGCTGCTGTGCTGGATGGGCGTCACCACGCCGGACGATCTGCGTAAGAAACGGCCCTATGTGCTGGTCGGCGCCTTCGTTGTGGGTATGCTGCTGACGCCGCCGGACGTATTCTCGCAAACGCTGCTGGCGATTCCGATGTACTGCCTGTTTGAAGTTGGGGTCTTCTTCGCCCGCTTCTACACCGGAAAACGCCTGACGCGCGATGAAGATGCCGCCGCCGAAGAGGCGGGCAGTAAAGAAGAGTAACTAACCGCCCGTCAGGGCGGTTGTCATATGGGAGGGGCGATGTTTGATATTGGCGTAAATCTGACCAGTTCACAGTTTTCTCGCGATCGTGATGAGGTCGTTGCCCGCGCTCAGGCAGCCGGCGTGACCGGCATGCTGCTGACCGGTACCAATCTTCATGAAAGCGAACAGGCGCAGCAGATGGCGCGGCGCTATTCCCGCTGCTGGTCAACCGCAGGCGTGCACCCGCATGACAGCAGCAGCTGGACGGAGTCGGTCGCGGTGGCGATCGGCGAGCTGGCACGCAGGCCGGAAGTGGTGGCAATCGGTGAATGCGGCCTCGATTTCAACCGCAACTTTTCGACTCCGGCGGAGCAGGAAGCGGCGTTTAGCGCCCAGCTGGCACTGGCAGCCGAGCTTTCTCTGCCGGTATTTTTGCACTGCCGCGACGCCCACGAACGCTTTCTGACGCTTCTCGCGCCGTGGCTGGATAAGCTGCCCGGAGCCGTGCTGCACTGCTTTACCGGCAGTCGTGATGAAGTACGCGCGTGTCTGGAGAGAGGTTTGTATATCGGGATCACCGGCTGGGTATGCGACGAGCGTCGCGGCCTCGAGCTGCGCAATTTGCTGACGGAAATCCCGGCCGATCGCCTGCTGATTGAGACCGATGCGCCCTATCTACTGCCGCGAGACCTGAGCCCTAAACCCAATTCCCGGCGCAATGAGCCCGTGCACCTGCCGCACATTCTGACCCGAGTTGCGGGCTGGCGCGGCGAGGAGGCTCAGCGGCTGGAGGAGGTGACGGACGCCAACGCCAGAACGCTCTTTGGCGTTCGCTTTTAACCGCGCCGTCAGATTTTATGGAAATCGGTATTTTTGACGCTCTGCAGCACCTGCTTGTTAAGCAGGTTCAGCAGCAGCATAGAGCGAGTTTCGCCATCCGGCTCGCTGAAGATTGCCTGCAGGCCTTCGAACGCGCCGTCGGTAATCAGCACGCTATCGCCGCCATGCGGCGTTTCCGGGTCCGTAATGCCTTCCGGTTTATAGATAGAGAGCTGATGGATAACCGCCGACGGTACGGTAGCCGGCTGGGCGCCAAAGCGAACGAAGCTGTTCACGCCGCGCGTAGCGCTAATGGTCGTGGTATGGATAACTTCCGGATCGAATTCGATAAACAGATAGTTAGGGAACAGGGGTTCGCTGACCGTAGTGCGTTTACCGCGGACGATTTTTTCCAGTGCGATCGTCGGCATCAGGCAATTGACCGCCTGCCGTTCGAGATGTTCCTGGGCGCGCTGAAGCTGCCCACGCTTGCAATACAGTAAATACCAGGCTTGCATAATAACTCTTTCCACTCGATTAGTAGCAAGCATAACAAAAGCCTGGAGCGATCGCGAAAGCCATTATAAGTGAAAACTAAAATTCTATATTCTTTCACGCTAATTTAACAAAAGTACAGCATGGCACCGGCGAACACCGTATAATCAGCCGCCTGTATAGAGGTCAATAACAACTCCATGAAATACCACGATCTACGCGACTTTCTGACATTACTGGAGCAGCAGGGGGAACTGAAAAGGATATCCCTGCCGGTCGATCCTCATCTGGAAATCACCGAAATTGCCGATCGCACTTTACGTGCCGGCGGCCCGGCTCTGCTATTTGAAAATCCTAAAGGTTACGCCATGCCGGTGCTGTGTAATCTGTTTGGCACGCCTAAGCGCGTGGCGATGGGCATGGGGCAGGAAGACGTTAGCTCGCTGCGGGAAGTGGGCAAGCTGTTAGCTTTCCTCAAAGAACCTGAGCCGCCAAAAGGCTTTCGCGATCTCTTCGATAAGCTGCCGCAGTTCAAGCAGGTACTGAACATGCCGACTAAGCGCCTGCGCGGCGCTCCCTGTCAGCAGAAAATTATCGAAGGCGAGAGCGTTGACCTGACGCAGATCCCGATTATGACCTGCTGGCCGGATGATGCCGCGCCGCTGATTACGTGGGGGCTGACGGTCACCCGCGGCCCGCATAAGGAGCGGCAGAACCTGGGCATCTATCGCCAGCAGCTGATTGGCAAAAATAAGCTGATTATGCGCTGGCTATCCCATCGCGGCGGCGCGCTGGATTTCCAGGAGTGGTGTGCGGCGCATCCGGGAGAGCGTTTCCCGGTCTCCGTGGCGCTCGGCGCCGACCCGGCGACCATTCTTGCGGCAGTGACGCCGGTTCCCGATACCCTTTCAGAGTACGCTTTCGCCGGCCTGCTGCGCGGAACGAAAACGGAAGTCGTGAAGTGTATTTCTAACGATCTGGAAGTGCCCGCCAGCGCTGAAATTGTGCTGGAAGGGTATATTGAGCCAGGTGAAATGGCGCCGGAAGGGCCGTATGGCGATCATACCGGCTATTACAATGAAGTGGACAGCTTCCCGGTGTTTACGGTGACCCATATCACCCGACGCGAAGATGCCATTTACCATTCGACCTACACCGGAAGACCGCCCGACGAGCCTGCCGTATTAGGCGTGGCGCTAAACGAAGTCTTTGTGCCGATTCTGCAAAAGCAGTTCCCGGAAATTGTCGATTTCTACCTGCCGCCGGAAGGGTGCTCCTACCGCCTTGCGGTCGTCACGATGAAGAAACAGTACGCCGGACATGCTAAACGCGTGATGATGGGCGTATGGTCCTTCCTGCGCCAGTTTATGTACACCAAATTCGTTATTGTCTGCGATGATGACGTTAACGCGCGCGACTGGAACGATGTGATCTGGGCGATTACTACCCGGATGGACCCGGCTCGTGATACGGTACTGGTAGAAAATACGCCAATTGATTATCTGGATTTTGCCTCGCCGGTTTCCGGCCTGGGTTCAAAAATGGGGCTGGATGCCACAAACAAATGGCCAGGCGAGACCCAGCGAGAATGGGGTCGCCCAATCAAAAAAGATCCTGAGGTGACGGCGCGCGTCGACGCCATCTGGGACGAGCTGGCTATCTTTAAATAACAGTAAGCGGGGCTAACGCCGCTGTTTTGCTCTATAGACCCGACAGAGGGGACGCATGACAACCTTAAGCTGTAAAGTGACCTCGGTGGAGGCGATTACCGATACCGTGTATCGCGTTCGATTAGTGCCAGAAGCGGCTTTCTCTTTCCGCGCCGGCCAGTATTTGATGGTGGTAATGGATGAGCGCGATAAGCGTCCGTTCTCTATGGCCTCTACGCCAGCGGAACAGGAGTTTATTGAACTGCATATCGGCGCTTCTGAGCTAAATCTGTATGCGATGGCGGTCATGGATCGCATCCTGAAAGAGCGTGAGATTGAGGTTGATATCCCGCATGGCGAAGCCTGGCTGCGTGAAGATGAGGATCGTCCGCTCATTCTCATTGCCGGGGGAACCGGTTTTTCATACGTGCGTTCCATTTTGTTAACGGCTCTGGCCCGCAATCCGAATCGTGATATTGCCATCTACTGGGGCGGCCGCGAGGCGAAGCACCTCTACGATCTGTCTGAGCTGGAAGCGCTGAGCATTGAGCATCCTGGCCTGCGCATCGAGCCGGTTGTTGAACAGCCGGAAGAGGAGTGGCGCGGACGTTCCGGGACCGTGCTGACCGCGGTGCTGCAGGATTACGGCACTCTGGCGGAGCATGATATCTACATCGCCGGTCGCTTCGAGATGGCTAAAATTGCCCGCGACCTGTTCTGTAACGAGCGTCAGGCGCGTGAAGATCGCCTGTTTGGCGATGCCTTCGCGTTTATCTGATTATCGGCGCCCCGTTCTTGCGGGAAGGGGCGGCTGATGGTGAATTGCAGAAATAAAAAACCCGCCCCTGACAGGCGGGAAGAACGGCAACTAAACCCCTCCCCGTCATAATTCACGCGGTCTCTTTGTTGGCTGGCCTTGTTCACCCCGGTCACATAGTTATCTATGCTGCCGGGGATTTACCTGGTTACCGCCGCGATGCCGCAAGAATTATTCAGGGATTAACTCTTTAATCAAACCCGCTCAAATACCGTCGCAATCCCCTGACCTAAACCAATGCACATGGTGGCCAGCCCAAACTGCGCGTCTTTGCGCTCCATCTGATTAATTAACGTGGTACTGATACGCGCGCCGGAGCAGCCCAGCGGGTGGCCCAGGGCGATCGCACCGCCGTTAAGGTTGATCTTTTCGTCGATCTGCTCCATCAGGCCCAGATCTTTTATGCACGGCAGGATCTGCGCGGCAAACGCTTCGTTCATTTCAAAAACGTCGATATCACTGGCGCTCAGTCCGGCCTTTTTCAGCGCCAGCTTTGATGCCGGAACCGGGCCGTAGCCCATGATGGACGGATCGCAGCCAACAACGGCCATTGAGCGTACGCGGGCGCGGGGTTTCAGCCCCAGCTCCCGGGCGCGGCTCTCGCTCATTAGCAGCATGGCGGCAGCGCCGTCGGAGAGGGCGGAAGAGGTACCTGCCGTGACGGTGCCGGTGACCGGGTCAAAGGCGGGCCGCAGCGCGGCCAGCGCCTCCACGGTGGTTTCCGGGCGAATAACTTCATCATAGTTAAATGATTTCAGTACCCCGTCGGCGTCATGACCGCCCGTGGCGACAATCTCATTTTTAAAGGCGCCGGATTGCGTCGCAGCCCATGCGCGAGCGTGGGAGCGTGCGGCAAACTGGTCCTGCATTTCGCGGCTGATGCCGTGAAGACGCGCCAGCATTTCTGCCGTCAGGCCCATCATGCCGGCCGCTTTGGCGACGTTACGGCTAAGGCCCGGGTGGAAATCGACGCCGTGGCTCATCGGGACATGGCCCATATGCTCCACGCCACCAATCAGGCATACGCTCGCGTCGCCGGTCATGATCATGCGCGCCGCATCGTGCAGCGCCTGCATCGATGAACCGCACAGGCGGTTAACCGTTGTCGCAGGCACCGAGTGCGGGATCTCCGCCAGCAGCGCAGCGTTACGTGCGATGTTAAAACCCTGCTCCAGCGTTTGCTGTACGCAGCCCCAGTAGATATCGTCAATCGTGGTCGCGTCGAGCGCCGGATTACGCGATAGCAGGCTACGCATCAGGTGTGCGGAGAGGTCTTCCGCACGAACGTGGCGAAACGCGCCGCCTTTTGAACGGCCCATCGGGGTACGAATTGCATCGACAATGACAACCTGTTCCATTGTGACTCCTTAAGCCGTTTTCAGAACACCCGCCGGGCGGGCTGGTTCTACCGGAGGATAATACGGTTCGTTATGGCGTGCTTTGCTGCGCAGACCTTCCGGCACCTCATACAGCGGGCCGAGGTGCTGATACTGCTGTGCCATATCGAGATATTTTGCGCTGCCCAGCGTATCCAGCCAGCGGAAGGCTCCGCCGTGGAATGGAGGGAAGCCGAGGCCATAAACCAGCGCCATATCCGCTTCCGCCGGGCTGGCGATAATGCCTTCTTCCAGGCAACGCACCACTTCGTTGACCATGGGAATCATCATGCGGGCGATAATTTCTTCGTCGCTGAAATCGCGCTTCGGCTGGCTTACGTCCGCCAGCAGGCCGTCAACGGCCGCGTCCTCTTCTTTCTTCGGTTTGCCTTTGCTGTCCTGGGTATAGCGCCAGAAGCCAAGGCCGTTTTTCTGGCCGAAGCGGGTTGCGTCGAACAGGGCGTCAATCGCATCGCGATAATCTTTCTGCATGCGCTGCGGGAAGCCGGCGGCCATCACCGCCTGCGCGTGGTGAGCTGTATCGATGCCGACCACGTCGAGCAGGTACGCCGGGCCCATTGGCCAGCCGAACAGCTTCTCCATGACCTTATCGACCTTGCGGAAGTCCGCGCCATCGCGCAGCAGCTGGCTGAAGCCGGCGAAGTAGGGGAACAGCACGCGGTTGACGAAGAAACCGGGGCAGTCGTTAACCACGATCGGCGTTTTGCCCATCTTGCTGGCCCAGGCCACCACTTTGGCAATCGTCTCGTCCGAGGTTTTTTCGCCGCGAATCACTTCAACCAGCGGCATACGGTGCACCGGGTTAAAGAAGTGCATACCGCAGAAATTCTCCGGACGCTGCAGAGCGTCCGCCAGTTCACCGATCGGGATCGTAGAGGTGTTGGAAGCCAGCACCGTATCCGGGCGCACTTTGCCTTCGGTCTCAGCCAGCACCGCTTTTTTCACTTTCGGGTTTTCGACAACGGCTTCAACGACCACGTCCACGCGCTCAAAGCCAGAGTAGTCCAGCGTTGGCTGAATGGTGCTGATGACGCCAGCCAGCTTCAGGCCGTCAATCTTGCCGCGCTCAAGCTGTTTGTTAAGCAGCTTGGCGGCTTCATTCATGCCGAGCGTCAGCGATTTGTCGTTAATATCCTTCATGATGACCGGCACGCCTTTCCAGGCAGACTGATAGGCGATACCGCCGCCCATAATCCCGGCGCCCAGCACGGCGGCCTGTTTCGGGGTTTCAACGTCTTTGGTGAGCTTCTTCGCTTTGCCTTTGACGTACTGATCGTTGAGGAAGATGCCGACCAGCGCGCGGGCTTCTTTGGTGTGCGCCAGCGGGACGAAGCTTTGATTTTCCAGCTTCAGCGCCTCATCACGGCCGAGTCGGGCGGCAGCTTCGATGGTTTTGACGGCGGTCATCGGCGCCGGATAGTGTTTCCCGGCGGTCTGGGCAACCATGCCTTTCGCAATGGTGAAGCTCATGGTCGCTTCGATTTTGCTGAGCTTCAGCGGCTCCAGCTTCGGCTGGCGCTTCGCCTGCCAGTCGAGATCGCCGCTAATGGCCTGGCGTAAAATGCTGAGCGCGCCGTCGCGCAGTTTCTCTGGCTTGACGATGCCGTCGACGAGGCCGATTTTCAGCGCCTGATCCGCACCGACGTCTTTGCCGGCGGCGATAATTTCCAGCGCGCTATCGGCACCGAGCAGACGCGGCATACGCACTGAACCGCCGAAGCCCGGCATGATGCCCAGCTTAGTTTCCGGCAGGCCGATGCGCAGGTCCGGCGTGGCCAGACGATAGTCCGTTGCCAGCACGCACTCGCAGCCACCGCCCAGCGCATAGCCGTTGACCGCTGAAACGGTGGGCACCGGTAAATCTTCGAGGCGGTTGAAAACGCTATTGGCAAAATGCAGCCATTGGCTCAGCTGCTCCTGCGGGACCAGGAACAGGGAGAGAAATTCGGTTATATCGGCACCGACGATAAAGGCCGCTTTTTCAGAGCGCAGCAGCAGCCCTTTAAGATCTGTTTGCTTTTCGAGCACGTCCAGCGCATGGCCGAGGCTGGCTACGGTTGCGGTATCGAGCTTGTTCACCGAGCCGGGGGCATCGAACACCAGTTCGGCAATGCCATCTTCCAGCCAGTCGAGGTACAGGTTGTCGCCTTTGTAGAGCATGTCAGTCTCCTGAATCCAGCAATATGATCTGGTCGTACCAGATGGATCGGAGTGTGGGATTTATGTTAAAGAATTGCAAACAAGTCTTTAAATAAATGCTGGTCGGATCACACCCGGCGGAAATCGCCCTGCCTGAAGTCGATGTGCTAAGATGCGGAGAGTCACGATCTAATAAAATCAAAGGATAAATAGATGGAATCACTAGCCGCGCTCTATAAAAACCATATTGCTACCCTACAAGAACGTACCCGTGATGTTTTATCTCGCTTTAAGCTCGATGCCTTACTGATTCACTCCGGTGAGCTGGTTAACGTTTTTCTTGACGATCATCCCTACCCGTTCAAGGTCAATCCGCAGTTTAAAGCGTGGGTGCCCGTCACGCAGGTTCCTAACTGCTGGCTGCTGGTGGATGGCGTCAATAAGCCGAAGCTGTGGTTCTACCTGCCGGTTGATTACTGGCATAACGTTGAGCCGCTGCCGACTTCATTCTGGACCGAAGAGGTGGACGTGATTGCGCTGCCGAAGGCGGATGGTATCGGTAGCCAGATCCCGGCGGCGCGCGGCAACATCGGCTATATCGGCCCGGTCCCTGAGCGCGCGCTGGGGTTAGAGATCGCCGCGGATAAAATCAACCCGAAAGGGGTTATCGACTATCTGCACTACTACCGCTCCTATAAAACGGATTACGAGCTGGCCTGCATGCGCGAAGCGCAGAAATCAGCGATCAACGGTCATCGGGCGGCGCATGAAGCCTTCCTGTCCGGGATGAGCGAGTTCGATATCAACCAGGCCTATCTGACCGCGACCGGCCACCGCGATACCGATGTACCGTACAGCAACATCGTGGCGATCAATGAGCACGCCTCCGTGCTGCACTACACCAAACTGGATCACCGCGCGCCGGCGGAAGCGCGCAGCTTCCTGCTCGATGCCGGTGCGGAATATAACGGCTATGCGGCGGATCTCACGCGCACCTGGGCCGCGCACGGCGATAGCGACTTTGCCCAGCTGATTAAGGACGTTAATGACGAGCAGCTGGCGCTGATTAGCACGCTGAAAGTCGGCACCAGCTACGTGGATTACCACGTCCAGTTCCATCAGCGCATTGCTAAGCTGCTGCGTAAACATCAGATCGTCACCAACATGAGCGAAGAGGCGATGGTCGAAAACGACCTGACCGGGCCGTTTATGCCTCACGGCATCGGCCACCCGCTGGGCCTGCAGGTGCATGATGTCGCCGGCTTTATGCAGGATGATTCCGGTACCCATCTGGCGGCGCCGTCTAAATATCCGTACCTGCGCTGCACGCGCGTGATCCAGCCGCGTATGGTGCTGACCATCGAGCCGGGTATCTACTTTATTGAATCCCTGCTGGCGCCGTGGCGCGAAGGGCAGTTCAGCAAGCACTTCAACTGGCAGAAAATTGAAGCGCTGAAACCGTTTGGCGGCATTCGTATCGAAGATAACGTCGTTATCCATGAAAGCAGTGTCGAAAATATGACGCGTGATCTGAAACTGGCCTGATGGACAGCTGGTTGATACCGGCCGCGCCGGTGAGCTTTGTCGAAGAGATTAAGAAGAGCCGGTTTATTACGCTACTGGCGCATACCGATGGCGTAATGGCGGCAAAGGCGTTTGTTGAATCAGTAAGAGCGGATCACCCGGACGCTCGCCACCACTGCGTGGCGTGGGTGGCCGGGCCGCCGAATGATTCACAACAGCTGGGTTTCTCCGACGATGGCGAACCGGCGGGAACGGCAGGTAAACCGATGCTGGCACAGCTTATGGGCAGCGGTGTCGGTGAGATAACTGCCGTCGTAGTGCGTTACTACGGCGGTATTCTGCTGGGTACCGGTGGTCTGGTGAAGGCCTATGGCGGTGGCGTACACCAGGCGCTTGCTCAGCTGACAACGCAGCGCAAGACGCCGCTGACCGCATATACTTTGCAGTGTGAATACGGGCAATTAGCCGGTGTTGAAGCGCTGTTGGCCCAGTTCGCAGGGCACATTGTCGAAAGCGAATATCAGGCGTTCGTCCAGCTGCGTGTTGCGCTTCCTCAAGCTGAAGTGGCGTCATTTTCAGCAAAACTGGCTGATTTTAGCCGTGGCTCGTTGCAATTACTGAAGATTGACGAATAATCCCCACCTGATTTTTTGCATATCAAAGGAAGCGCCAGAGATGCATTTTCGCGCGATTACCCGAATCGTTGGACTGCTGGTCATTTTATTTTCGGGGACCATGATCCTCCCGGGATTAGTGGCCCTGATATACCGTGATGGTGCCGGGCGGGCGTTTACCCAGACCTTTTTCGCCGCTTTAGCTATTGGCTCTCTATTATGGTGGCCGAACCGCCGTGAAAAGGGTGAGCTGAAATCCCGCGAGGGCTTTCTGATTGTCGTCCTCTTCTGGACCGTGCTGGGCAGCGTCGGTGCGCTACCGTTTATCTTCGCCGAGCAGCCAAACCTGACGGTAACCGATGCGTTTTTTGAATCCTTCTCTGGCCTCACCACCACGGGCGCAACCACGCTGGTTGGCCTCGACTCGCTGCCTCATGCCATCCTTTTCTATCGCCAGATGCTGCAGTGGTTTGGCGGTATGGGGATCATTGTGCTGGCGGTCGCGATCCTGCCGATACTCGGCGTCGGTGGGATGCAGCTGTACCGGGCGGAGATGCCCGGGCCGCTGAAGGATAACAAAATGCGCCCGCGAATTGCCGAAACGGCAAAAACGCTGTGGCTCATCTACGTTCTGCTGACCATCGCCTGCGCGCTGGCGCTGTGGTTTGCCGGGATGCCGGCGTTTGACGCCATCGGTCACAGCTTTTCGACCATCGCTATTGGCGGCTTCTCCACGCATGACGCCAGCGTCGGCTACTTTGACAGTCCGACGATTAACTCGATTATCGCGGTCTTCCTGCTGATCTCCGGCTGTAACTACGGCCTGCACTTTTCATTACTCAGCGGACGAAGCCTGAAGGTGTACTGGCGTGATCCCGAATTCCGCATGTTTATTGGCGTACAGCTGACGCTGGTGGTGATTTGTACGCTGGTGCTGTGGCTGCATGATGTCTATAGCTCCGCGTTAACCACCTTGAACCAGGCGTTCTTCCAGGTTGTCTCAATGGCCACGACGGCGGGCTTCACCACCGATAGCATTGCGCGCTGGCCGCTGTTCCTTCCGGTGCTGCTGCTGTGCTCGGCATTTATCGGCGGCTGTGCCGGTTCGACGGGCGGTGGTCTGAAGGTTATTCGTATCCTGCTGCTCTTTAAGCAGGGGAACCGCGAGCTGAAACGTCTGGTACACCCGAATGCGGTGTACAGCATTAAGCTGGGCAACCGCGCGCTGCCGGAACGCATCCTCGAAGCAGTATGGGGATTCTTCTCCGCCTATGCGCTGGTGTTTATCATTAGTATGCTGGCGATTATTGCTACCGGCGTCGATGACTTCTCCGCATTTGCTTCGGTCGTCGCAACCTTAAACAACCTGGGGCCGGGCCTGGGGGTCGTGGCGGATAACTTTGCGACGATGAACCCGGTCGCAAAATGGATCCTGATTGCTAATATGCTGTTTGGTCGTCTGGAAGTGTTCACCCTGTTGGTGCTGTTTACTCCCACTTTCTGGCGTGAATAGCTGGAGTATTTGTGAAAACGTTGATTCTATTTTCCACCCGTGATGGGCAGACTCGTGAAATTGCCTCCTTTCTGGCATCCGAGCTGAAAGAGCTGGGCGTCGATGCGGACACCCTCAACCTTAACCGCGCCGATGCGGTTGCATGGCACGACTACGATCGCGTGGTGATTGGGGCATCCATTCGCTATGGCCACTTTCATCCTGCGGTTGACCGCTTCGTGAAGAAACACCTGCAGTCGCTGAGCGCGCTGCCCGGTGCGTTTTTTTCGGTTAACCTCGTGGCGCGTAAACCTGAGAAGCGTACTCCGCAAACCAATAGCTATACGCGCAAGTTCCTGCTTAGTTCTCCGTGGCAGCCGCAGCGTAGCGCGGTGTTTGCCGGTGCGCTGCGCTATCCGCGCTATAGCTGGTACGACCGCGTAATGATCCGCCTGATTATGAAGATGACCGGCGGTGAAACGGATACCAGTAAGGAAGTGGTCTATACCGACTGGCAGCAGGTCGCTAATTTTGCGCGAGAGATCGCACAAATGAACAGCAAATAGCGGATAAAATCACCGTGATGATGGCAAACTGAGCGGTTGAAAAGTTTTTTGCAAACAGGGCTTGTCAACGTCAGAGAACTCCCTATA
>RCUT01000077.1_pt1 | contig 55923 bp, 51 predicted proteins | sample 2166171 | NCBI WGS metagenome assembly RCUT01 (sample SAMN09932757, study PRJNA488358) | compost metagenome | isolation source: compost soil in 4-hydroxybenzoic | place: Germany: Experimental Botanical Garden | reverse complement strand
CCTGGTCGTGCGATGGCGCTGGCGCGCTTTCTCGATTACGTGCAAGGCCACGACGCGGTGTGGATCTGCCGGCGCGAAGAGATTGCCAGGCACTGGATTGCCCAATTCCCCGCCTGAGTGATAAGTGGCTAGGGACGGCCTGAGCCACGCTCAATGAAGTGGCAATATATTTCGAACCCCAGTACGCGACCGTGCTGGCTACAAACAAATCGGGTGGGCGCGCTATGCGGTTCAACACCTCAATCCGCTAATCCACAATGAACAACTTCGCTGCGGTGGTGGCGGGATCCACCGGCTGAATCCAGAAGAGATGACTGGTCATGCGAGCTTTATGGTGCCGCCCTGGATATCGTCGCGCGCCATCCGCAAGTCATTGGCATCGCGGTTGAGCTGGTGAATCATGTTGAGCAACCGCTGACGAAGCACCTCGTCCTGGAGCTGTTCTGCTGCGCGCATCACATCAAGCGCCGCTACCTCATTATTGGTTGCGACGGAGTCGAGCAGTTTGCGCATGCTTCTTGATGGCCGATTCATCTCCAACCCCCCAGGTTTCAGTGACGCGAATCATAAGGCTGGAATGTTTCGCCAGTGTTTCAGCTGCACGAACGGGTTCTGAATCACCGACTCCGGCTGAGTCGACGCTAGCCGGGGGGGGGCGATTACGCTTCAATCCATCAGTGATGAAGCTAAGCGGCCCGCTCCAGGGCATCCAGCAAGCCAACAAACTCCAGCGAAAGCCTGTGGCGAGGAGCCAAATGGACGAGAGGGACTGAAACTTCGTGAGATTCACGCATCTTGACGGAGCTGCTCAGGTAAACCGGTAGCAGAGGTAAACCCTCTGCCAACAGCTCATCAATGAGACTTTGGTGCATGCCAGTGCGCCCAGTGAACTGGTTAACCACCACCCCTTCCACTTCCAGTGATTCGTTGTGATCACAACGTAGATCTTCTACCTGCGCGAGAACGCGATACAGCGCCTGACGAGAAAAGCTGTCGCAATCGAATGGAATCAGTATTCGATCGGCAGCCACCAGTGCACTGAATGTGTAGAAATTCAGCGACGCAGGTGTGTCGATATAGATGCGTTCATAGTCCCCGGACAGCTCAACCAATAACTTGCGTAGCTTGTTGATCTTGAACTTGCTCTCAAGTTTTGCCTGAATGTCTGAGAGTTCAGGGCTGGCAGCCACCAGGTGAAGGTTGTCGTAATGGGTCTCGGTTATGGCCACTCGATTCCTTCTGCCTTCGAAGCCGCTGGACAGTGTCTGTTTGAAGAAATCGGCTATGCCTGCGGGAATGCGCTCGTTGAGTAGTCCCGTGAGGTAGTGAGTCGAGTTTGCCTGGGGATCGAGGTCAACCAGCAGCGTTCGGTAACCTTCGGCAGCACTTACAGCGGCAAGATTGCAGGCGATGCTGGATTTTCCAACACCACCTTTCTGATTGAATACGACACGACGCATCGGGCTTGCTCATCCATGAAAGTGGCCTAAGGCCAACTGAAGAAAATCTAAGTAGTCATTTCAATTCTATGACCGCAACATTACAGTTTTACGACAGCCAGTCCATCAGGCCAGCTTCAATCACTCGGAGTGCTGATGCACATCAATGACTAATCAGTACAAGGGGGACCGTTAAGCAACTTGCGCAGATAGTTCGCCGATGCAGGGCACAAATGCTTGAATTGAACTGTCTGGGTGATAGCCGCAGGCGCCTCGTCCCTGCCAAGCAGTTCGTATCCATTGGCAGAGAAAAAACCAGCAGCGCCTTGAGTCAACAGGTGCAATCGGACTGCGCCTTGAGAGACCGCATAGCGTTCCAGTTCAGACAACACCGCTTTACCCAGCCCCTCTCCACGATGCGTCTCACAAACGACTATTGAGCGAAGCAACAGATCGGAACCCGCACCTTCGAGCCCTCCATAAGCCACCCACTCCCCATCCACTTCGAACCGGTAAAACTGTCGATCTGGTTCACTGACATCACTGAAGGGCAGCCCTGCCTGGCTTAATGACTTACACAGATGATCCAGATCACTCGGCCCTACTTTTCTTGCCTGCATTGCCGCCCACCCTTGCTTCTGACTCACTGAGTTTCACGGTAGTAATTACCGGTGTCGACAAGATCACTGCAACGCAAGAGAGCGGTTAATGGCATGCTGACCTCGGTCTGTGATTGAGCACTCTCAAGATCGGTACCCATTTCTCATCCATGGTCAATAGGACGCAGGGTCGGCAGGAGGCATGCAATGGAACTGAAGTTCAGTCACATCGATGTACTGGTCAAGAATCTCGACGAAGCCTGTGCTTACTACGTACAGATACTGAACGCCAAGATCTCCAAAACGCTCGTCTGGGAGCGAGGTGGTCTGCACGTGCGCTACGCGATTGCGCTGATCGGTCAAGAGCGTTTCATGTTAGTACAGCCGTTGGCCGGTAACCTGAGGGAGCTATTGGACTCCTCGGGTGAAGGGATGATTTATCGCCACTGCTATTCGACGCCGGACATCGAGAAGGCCTATGACGAACTGATGGTCGCCGGTGTTCAGCCAGAAGACGAAAACGGAAAGCCATTGGCCCGCGCGAACCTGCAATCCCCGTCCGGGACACGCATTATCTGGTTGCCCAAGCGCTTCGGGCACTTCTCTATCGAAATCCTGGAAGACAAGGCGCTAGAGGCATTTGTAGAAGCTGCATTTGCCTGAGTGATGCGGCGATAAACGTCTGCTTGCTGTGGATTCAACGGTCATACCCATTTTTCGCATGCCCGAGAAGCACCTCCAAAACAGCACTGACAGACAGGGGAGCTACTTTTTCAACAGAACCGGTCAGAAGCAGCCTCCCCCCACAAAATCCTGAAATAAACAGAAGATGTGCCGCGCCGATCACAAAGGTAGCGGTCTGTCTTGAATGACCCGCTTCATGACCAGGGTCGAGGTGAGCCGTTGCACATTAGGCAATGTCGAGAGGCTCTCATCGTAAAGCCTTTGAAAGGCGGGCAAGTCCTGGGCAATGACGTGCAGCAGGTAGTCCGGCTCCCCAAACAACCTTTGGGCATCGACCACCTGAGGTATTTCAATGAGCGCCGCCTCGAACGCCTCGACGGCTTGCCGGTCACCCTCGCGGAGCGTGGCAAATACCATTGCGGAAAAATTCAGGCCCAGTGCACCGGGATCAAGCTGCGCACGGTAGCCCAGCAATACACCGGAGTCCTCCAGTGCCCGCACTCGCCGATGACAGGGTGAAAGGCTCAAGCCGACGCGTTCGGCAAGTTCAGTGACCGAAAGACGGCCATCCTTTTGCAGCTCGGCAAGAATCTTCCGGTCAGTTCTGTCCACGTAGAATAATCTCCCTCACTGCGACGAAAATACGACCACATTTGAAAGTTAATTCTAACAACATTTCATTAATCTTCCCCCATCCATTAACAGCCGTACTCCTCTTCAGGAAACAAGAGGGGCGGCCTATGAGAGGCGGGATGATGAATAACGCGATGATTGATAAACGGGCGTGGGTGACGCCATGACCTTCAGTGTCTTTGTTGCCTTCTGGGCGGTGTCGTTTCTGTTCGTCGTTACGCCCGGAGCGGATTGGGCCTACGCGATATCCGCTGGCCTGAAGCATCGCGTCGTCATACCGGCTGTGGGCGGACTGCTGTCCGGCCACCTGATTGCCACATTGGTGGTAGCCGCTGGTGTCGGCACCCTGGTCGCCAACCATCCTGGGGTCATGTCAGTGCTGACGGTGGCCGGGGCGGGTTACCTGCTTTGGTTGGGCATCAACATGCTCATCCGTCCCTCCACACCCCACACCGATGAAGTTCAGGCGTCAGGCTCATGGTTGCGCTGGGCGCTCAAGGGGCTTTGCGTCAGCGGCTTGAATCCGAAAGTGTTCCTGCTGTTCCTGGCGCTCTTGCCCCAGTTTGCCGATGCCACTGCCCCCTGGCCTGTACCGACGCAGATGATTGCGCTCGGGCTCGTCCACACCGTCAGTTGTGGCGTTATTTATCTCCTGGTCGGTTTTGGCTCACAGGTTGTTCTAAAGGCACGCCCAGCCGCCGCTCAGTGGGTCAGTCGTTTCTCCGGAGCGATCATGATCATCATCGCCGTGACGCTGTTTACCGAACAGATGCCGGCTTGATTGCCTCATCAGGACAGGTCGTCGTTCTCATCCAGAGGTGATGATTGATGTGCGCATTCTCGTAGCCAGTTCATGAAAACCAGCAATCGCTTAGGGATAGTGCCGAGCGACGGGTGAACCAGATAGTAATCGTAGCGGCCTGAGCGGCTGAATTCAGCGAGCGGCAGGACGAGCTCGCCGCGATCAACCCGCTTCTGCACAAGCTGCTGACGGCCAATCGCAATGCCGGCGTGGTTCATGGCTGCGGTCACACATAAATCAGAGCGATCGAAGGTCAAGCTACGTTTGGGAAGTGCCGCGAGCATGTTGTGTTGCTCTGCCCAAAGCGTCCACTCGGCATCATAGGCCGCATGATCCCACGCCAGGGAGTCATGCAAGATTGTGCAGTTCCTTAAGTTGTCCGGGTTCTCCTCCAGGCGGTGGCGTCGCGCATACTCGGGACTACACACCGGGGCCAGCCGCTCGCGCATCAACCGATGGCTCGTCAACCCGGGAAACTCGCCATTGGCGTAGTACAGGGCCAAGTCGATTTTACGGGTTCGAAAGTCGACATTGTCATTGCCTACCCGCAGGTCCAATGACACCAAGGGATATCGCTCGATAAAATCCGCCAGCCTGGGAACCAGCCAGCATTGGGCAATGGAAGGCCTGACATAGAGCGCGATCGAGCCGGCAATTTCCGCCTGTGACGATTGCTCGAGTGCCTCGGACAATTCTCCCATCGCATTCTGGAGTATTTCGAAGATACGCTCGCCTTCGTCGGTCAGGCTGACCTGCCGGGTCAGGCGCTGGAACAGCTTCATGGATAAGGCGGTTTCCAGACGACTTATACGGTGGCTCACGGCGCTTGCGGTCAAACACAGCTCCTCTGCCGCACGGGCGAAGCTCAGATGACGAGCGGCAACCAAAAAGGTGTGAAGGTTCGCGAACTGGCTGCTGTTGAGCCTGGAGCTGATACGTGGAGGAAGGTTGAGCACGACAGTTTTCCCTCAAACCCAAAAGCCGCCTTGCGTTGTACGCATTTCCAGCGGGCAAACGTAACGGATGTGGCAAGACGTTGATCTTGCCACATCCGGTTCAGGCTTAAATCAGCGAGAACTCTGTCGAGTCCAGGCAATTGGGGTCCATTCAGGCCAGATTAACCTTTGGCGAGCAATTCACGGCCCTTGGCCAGATAAGCTTCCATCTCGTCGCAAGGCACCATATTGCCGCCCGTTGCCCAAACCAGATGGGTGGCTTGCACCATGGCCTGACGGTCCAGGCGCGCGCGCGCCAGGTAGCCCTGCTGGTCGGCCTGGACTCTGGCAATGCCGGGCACGCCGGCGAGCGCGGATGGCTCGAGGCGCACACCTTCGCTGCGCTCCATCAGTGCCAGCAAACTGTACATTTCCTCGTCGCTGACCGTGTAGAAACCATCAAGCAAGCGCTGCATGGCCTTGCCGACAAAACCTGAAGCGCGCCCGACGGCGAGGCCGTCCGCAGCCGTCACGTTGTCGATGCCGAAGTCTTGCACGCTCACTTCGTCGTGCAGGCCGGTATAGACGCCCAGCATCATGCATGGCGAGTGTGTGGGCTCGGCGAAGATGCAATGGACAGCGTCGCCGAAGGCTAGCTTCAGGCCGAAGGCCACGCCGCCAGGCGCGCCACCCACCCCACAGGGCAGATAAACAAACAATGGATGTTGCGCATCCACGGTGATGTCAGCCGCTGCCAATTGCTTTTTCAGGCGCTCGGCAGCCACCGAGTAGCCCAGGAACAGGTTGACCGAGTTTTCATCGTCCACAAAATGGCAGGCTGGATCGGACTCCGCTTGTTGACGGCCTTGCGAGACGGCCACGCTGTAATCGGAGGAGTACTCAATAACGGTAACGCCGTGTGAACGTAACTTGTCTTTCTTCCATTGCCGCGCATCCGCCGACATATGCACGGTCACCTGGAAACCCAATGCCGCCCCCATGATGCCGATGGACATGCCAAGGTTGCCGGTCGAGCCGACGGCTATTTTGTATTGGCCGAAAAAGGCACGCGCCTTATCGCTGTCCAGCACCGCGTAGTCGTCATCAAGCGTTAGCAGATTCGCGGCCAACGCCAGGTCTTCGGCATGCTTGAGCACTTCATAGATGCCACCGCGCGCCTTGATGGAGCCCGAAATCGGCAGATGGCTGTCCCGCTTGAGCCACAGCGCCCCTTGCAACGCCTGACCGTAGCGCTCGCCGAGCAATTGCTGCAGGTGTGGTACGGGCAGAATGTCCGATTCGATAATGCCGCCACTGCACTCCGTCTCCGGAAACGCGCGCCGCAGGTAAGAAGCAAAACGCGTCAGTCGCGCGCTGGCATCGGCGACGTCTGCGGCCGTCAACCCCACATCGCCAATCGATTCCGCGACCGGGGCCACGGCAGGGTTGAACCAAGTGGTTTCTTGCAGCGCGACCAGATCGCGAATCAAAGGATAACTGGCGTACCAGCTTTCAAGTGTCTTGCCCAAAATCATGGCGTGGTCCCTTTAAACAATCAGGCGGAAAATACGGGTTGAATCAAACGAATTGCGACAGCAGCAGGGTCAGGCCCAGCGCGATCAATGAAGCCAGTACGGTGGCCGAGGTGAATTTCTTCAACGCTTCGGCTAGCGAGACACCCAGGTACTCCTTGACCACCCAGAAGGCCGAGTCCGTCACATGGGTCCAGCCAATGGCGCCGGCACCGATGGCAATGCAGATAATTTCCTTACTCACGGTGGGATGAGCGCTCAGCATCGGCATCACCATGCCGGCGGCGCTGATCATTGCCACCGTCGCTGAGCCGACGGCGAAGTGCATCAGCCCTGCCACCAACCACGCCAGGACGATGGGATTCATATTCAATTGCGTCAACGAGCCGGACAGCGCGTTACCCACGCCGCTGTCGACCAGGATGCCGTTGAATGCCCCACCGGCACCGATGATCAGCAGAATGCTGGCCAGCGGAGGAAAGCTCTTCTGAGTGTGCGCGAGCAAGTCAGGCATTGATAAGCCGCGGCGCAAACCCAGCGCCCAGTAAGCGAACACCACAGCGATGGACAGTGCTATCAGCGGCGTGCCCAGGAACGAAACGATGCTGAAGAGCCCGGAGTCATGGGGCAGTCCGGCCGCAAAACTTTTGCCGACCATCAGCAGCAGTGGCAGCAGGATGGTCAGCAGTGTCAAGCCAAGGCCTGGCAAGTCCCGGGTCGCGCTGTCAACGCAATGTTCGTCCAGAAAAGCTTCTTGAGTGTCGGGCGCTTCACTCTTGCAGACCAGCTTGATCCACAGCGGCCCGGCGATGATGGCGGTAGGCAGCGCGATAATGAGGCCATACACAATGACCTTGCCGACATCGGCGCCCAGCAGCCCGGTGATGGCCATCGCGGCAGGGTGCGGGGGCAACATGCAATGAACCGCCATCAGCGACACGGCCAAGGGCACGCCCAGGTACAAAAGGTTGATCCGGGTCTCTTTGGCGACCACATAGATCAGGGGAATCAGCAGAACGAATCCAACCTCGAAGAACACCGGGATGCCCGCGATAAACCCTACTAGCATCATGGCCCATGAGGCACGCTCTTTACCCAGGGTGCTCAATAGCGTCTGGGCAATGCGCTCCGCGCCACCGGATTCTTCCAGCATCTTGCCGAGTATGCCGCCAAGGCCAATGATCGTTGCCAGGAATCCGAGTGTTCCACCGACACCTTTTTCATAGGAAGAGGCCATTTGCGCCAGTGGCATGCCTGAACCGATGCCCACCACAAAGCTCGCTGCGGTCAAGGCCAGGAATGCGTGGACACGCACTTTGACGATTAGAAAAACGATCAGAATGATGGCGGAAAACAACACCACCAATAGAGTGGGACCACTGTGCATACAATCTCCTGAAAGAGCTTTTATTGTTGAAACAAGTGATCTTGGTCACTCAGCTTTTCGGCATTAGAGAGCGCAACACAGGGACCTGACAAAGGATGGATTTTCAAGGGATGGATGACATGAGGTCATCTATGGTGAGTGCATGGCGTGAAGTGATGAAAGTTCGAGCCATATCTACAAGGGACTGGAGGCTATCAAAGCCTGGAAGCAAGCCTCGCAGGCCAAGTGAACCTGAAGCGCGCGGCCAATGAGTTTTTTTATCATGTCAAGGAGCGCAAAATGAGCTGTCTGGCGTTCGAATGATGTGTCGCAGTCGGCTGGCGTGTAGACATCTCGGGCACCATGGGTAAGGACTTTCTCGAGTACGATGAGCGCGCTTGCTGTCGACTGCAGGGGCCGGAGGAGGCGTTTTGAAACCATTCGCGCTCAGACCTGGCGCCTCGACTCTGAACATGTTCCTGCAAGGGGGCTTGCCACGCCGTGATGCTGTGCCGCAAACGTTAACGGAAAAAGCGGTCATCCCTGGCATTCCCAATGCTCGCTATTGGTTGGACCACGACCTGACTCTGTTCATTCAGGATGCAACTGAGGGCAACAAACGCGAGAGCGAGGCTCTCGCCAAGGCAGGGAAACCGAACAACATCCTGCCGCTGGCAAATATGCTGGCAGTTTCGGGAGGCGGTGACGCAGGCACATTCGCAGCAGGACTCATTACGGGGTGGACCACGCATGGGACTCGCCCCATGTTCAAGGTCGTCACGGGCATTAGCGCGGGCGCCCTGGTCGCCCCGTTCGCTTACCTGGGATCCGGGTACGACGAAGTCATTCGGTATATCGCCAACGCCATCGGTCCAAAAGACGTTTTTCATTCGCGAAACGTGCTGACCCGTCTTGCCAGCGACGGTATAGCGGACAGCAAGCCACTGTCGCGGCTCATCACAAAGTACATCACCGCGGAAATTCTTGCGGCGATTGCGTCGGAATACGCCAAAGGGCGAATCCTGCTGATCGGCACAACCGACCTTGATTCAGGGCGGCCAGTCACTTGGAACATGGGCACTATTGCCGCAAGCGAAGCACCGGGAGCGCTCGACCTCTTCCGCAACATCATGATCGCGTCGATGAGTATTCCCGGCGCCGTCTCACCCGTCATGATCGATGTAGACGTTGACGGCAAACAGTTTCAGGAAATGCACGTGGACGGTGGGGTAATCACTCAGGTGTTCCTTTACCCACCTGGCACAAAGATGGCGCTGAACAGAGCCACCGGAGCACCTTTGCGACTCGAACGGCATTTCTATGTCATTCGTAACGGGACACTGGAGCCGCAATGGTCCGGGACAAAACGCCGTACATTGAGCATCGGCGGTCGAGCCATCAGTGCATTGATTCAAACTCAGGGGATCAGCGACCTGGAGCGAATTTACCGTATGGCGCAGCAGGATGGAGCGGATTTCAATCTTGCGTACATTGGTTCCGACTTTTACTTTCCGCACAATCGGAAATTCGATGGCGAGTACATGAAGCGTTTATTCGATTACGCCTTTCAACTCAGCGCGAAGGGCTATCCGTGGCATAAATCACCGCCCTCGGAAAACTCTGAACTACGAAACACCCGCTGAACGATTGAGCCAATCTGTTGCGTCGACCGGTTGAATCCACAGCCAAGAGCAGACTGTCAAAAGTGTTTGAAACCCCAAGGGGAATTCATTATTGGACATTGCGGTTGGGCGGTAGCCGGATCGATACGCCGCTCGCGCCTAGCACATGGGGCCTAGGCGCTGCGCTGATAAGGATGCTCCCGGTCTATAGAGCCCGGAGAGATTCAATTTGTTGAGAAGTGTCGTCTATTTGGACGCAGTATCCATATAAGACTTTACCGCCGCGAGCCCAGGTTGACCTTCCACTGTTTGAACATCAAGCAACGTTCTATCAAGCCATTCGGGATGGGCACTCAGCCATTTTTTTACCGCAGAGCGTGGGTCAAGGCCACCATTGATCACGTAGTCCATCATGGTGTTTTCGGCATCAATGGAAAACTCCAGATTTTTCAGGAGCTGGCCCACGTTAGGGCATTCGTCCAGATATCCCGTACGCACGTCGGTCCGCACCGACGATGCGCCGAAATTTGCTCCGTAGTACTTGTCACCACCTGACAAATATTCCAGTTCAATATTCTTGTTCATTGGGTGAGGTGCCCAGCCCAGAAACACAATCCAGTCGTTCTTTCTGATTTGCCTGCCGACTTGTGTCAGCATGCCCTTCTCACTGGACTCAACCAGGCTCCAGCTACCCAGGTTATACGCGTTATCCGCGATGAGGTTCTGGATCGGTTTGTTTCCGCCTGGCTCTACTCCATAGATTTTCCCGCCAAACTTTGACTTGTAAGTGTCCAGGTCAGCATAGCTTTTTACGCCTTGCTCATAGACGTATCGCGGAACCGCCAAGGTAAATTTTGCACCCGTGAGGTTCACTCGCACAGTCTGAATCGACTTGTTGTTGTAGTAAGGCTGAGCCGCCTCGATCAATGCGGGATCCCATGTTCCGAGGAACACGTCGATACTCTTGCCTTCCATCGCCTTGTAGGCAATTCCCGTCGATAACGTTATGACTTTTGGGGCGTAGCCCAGTCCCTCCAATACTGCTGTGGTCAAAGACGTCGTCAACGTGATGTCGGTCCATCCCACCTCTGCGAACTGAGGCGCGCGACACCCCACAGGGTCCGCGGCGCCGGCAATCCCCTGGAATGTCATCAACAGCACGGCACAACCGATAGCACTGCTTTTCATACCGGATCCCCTTGCGTTCTCTTGTTTTTTGGAGAATCTAGTGATAACTTTTTTTTCATTGAGTGTCCAATGAAAAAAGAGAGCCCCCCATGCCAAAGGTCGGAATGCAGGAAATCAGAAGGAAGCAGCTCGTTGAGGCGACGCTCACCCTCATTGGTGAGCAAGGCATGGCGGGTACCAGCATGGCTCAGGTCAGCGCCCGTGCGGGGTTGGCCAACGGCATCGTCCACCACTATTTCTCGGACAAGAATGCTTTGCTTGAAGCCACCTTGAGAGAGCTGAACAAACGCATAAATGCTGAGATCTTTGCGCGCCTGCGCATGTCCGCAACACCCGCTGAGCGTGTTCTCGCGTTTGTGGACGGGAACGTCAGTGCCTTGAACCTGACGCGAGACAATGTCGCGGCCTGGCTCGCTTTCTGGGCTCAAGTACCGCAGTCCCCCAAATTGCAGCGGGTACAGAACATCGTTGCGCGCAGGAGCCACTCCTTACTTTTCCATGCCTTGTCAAAAAGCATGGACAAGGCAACAGCCCATTCCAAGGCGCAGATGATCGCGATCTTCATCGACGGCTTATGGTTGAGGGCTGCGGTCGATTGCAACCCGGACACGATCGATGATTCGCGTCGTTTGGCTTACGAGTTCCTCAACAACGTACTTGGTTATGATCTGGAGGCGTAGAAATGACACCTGAAGAGTTTAAAAGTCTTGATGCCGTGGGCCTCGTTCAACGGTTGAAGTCCGGTGAAGTCACTCCGCTGGAGCTGGTCAACCTGGCAGCCAGAGAAATTGAAATCCAGGACCCTGCCTTGGGCGCGGTCGTTGCAATCGATATCGAAGGCGCGCAACGAGCGGCGCTAGATCCCAAGGCAGGACCACTCGCAGGTGTACCGATCCTGATAAAGGACACCAATATCGATGTAAAAGGCTTTGCAACCAGGCACGGTTCGCGATTGTACGAAGATGCCGCCCCCGCTCAGGTCGACAGTGAGTTTGTGAGTCGATTGCGCAAGGCCGGGGCAATCATTCTCGGGAAAACCAAAACACCTGAGTTTGCAGGAGACTTTGTGACAGAGCCTGAATGGCAAGGCCCTTGTCGAAACCCCAGGAATCCGCAGTACGCTTCTGGTGGATCAAGTGGAGGATCCGCCTGTGCCGTGGGCGCAGGCATGGTGCCAGTTGCACACGGCACCGACTGTGGCGGGTCGATCAGGGTTCCGGCTTCCGTTTGTGGTGTGGTTGGGCTGAAGCCAAGCAGGGGACGCAACCCTGTAGGTCCTCATGTCGGCGAGTTTGTTGGTGGCCTTGATTCCGAGCATGTACTGACCAGGACCGTCCGCGATAGCGCATTGCTGCTGGATGTCCTGTCTGGCTATGAACCAGGCGCGCCTTATGCTGCTCCCCCCGCCCCTCCCTCTTGGCTCGAATGCCTGAAGACGAGGTCGCCACGACTCAAAATCGCCTTTGCCTGTGCCCGTCCAGATGGCTCGAGTATCGATGAGGCCATCCACAAAGCCATATTGAATGCTGTGGATTTTTTAAGTAAAGACGGCCATGAATTACGCCCGTTCAATTGGCCAGACATGACCAAAGCCGGTGCAGCTGCTGCATTATTCTGGCAGATGGAAATTGAGGCCTTGATGGAACACAAAGCCCAAACTCGCGGTTATCCGATCTCGGCACAAGATGTTGAATGGATTACCTATGAGTTTTACAAATGCTCGACTCAGAGAACGGCACTGGATGTACACCATGCACGGGCCACCCAGAACAAAGTAAGCCACGATATGGCCGATAGCTTCACCGATATCGATGTCCTCATCACACCAACAGTGGCGCTTGCTCCACCGTTGATTGGTGGTTTTGTCGCCACGGGAGAAAGGCATCTGGACGAGTGGTATAAAAACGCTTACGCATTTTCTCCCTTCACCGAGGTTTTCAACTTGACCGGCCAGCCAGCCATCAGTATCCCCGTCGGGATCATGGAGAACGGCCTTCCAATCGGGATGCAGATAGTTGGCAAATTTGGTGACGAGGAAACCATCCTTAGACTTGCAAGTGAAGTTGAACGGAGCTTGTTAGCAACCACCCTGTTTGCAAAGGCATGATCACGCGCTGAACTACGACAGATTTTCTGCGCGTTGTCGCTGGCTCGCTGAATTGACCCAAACTCTATAGACACTTCCTGCAGGCAGTTATTGGATCGTTGCCTGACGTGATTGGCTGCTTCACGGAGCAGAAGGAGTATTTTATGAGTGTCGGATTTGGGTCGATTCTGTTGAGAAAGTCAGCTTCGGTTTCCACCGCAGAAAAGTTCACGCCTGTGTGCGCAATCCGTGTTTTGCGCAAAAAATTCAGGGCTCAGTGACATAGCCGCGTGCAAAAAAGACGCTCGCACTACTCACGCTCGGCCCAAATCACTTTTGATCTGCTTTGCGCATATGCCCATCTGCTTTGTGACCCAATCCCTGAAAGCGGTGCACTTGGCACTCTCCTCAAAAGGCCTGGGTGACAGCAGGCAATAGGCCGACCCGTCCTGGATAAAGCCAAACGGTGCGATCAGTTGTCCGGACCTGAGTTCATCCTGAACCATGAGAAAGGACACCACACTGATCCCCAACCCCGCAGCTGCTGCCTGAATACACAGATAGAAATGCTCATAGTCGACCGAGCCAGCATTAGGCATAGCCATTTCCGAAAGGCGCAGCCAGTTGTCCCAGGCCAACGGGCGTGTCTGGCTGCGTAGCAAGCGCACTCCTTGCGATTTCCTTTTATCGGGACTATTGGACGGGGTGCACACAGGTCCAATCCATTCCTCACAAATCGTCACGCTGTGGATTGATTGATCCAAGTGAAAATCATCACGCCGGATGGCCAGATCCGCACCTGAGCGCGCGAAGTCTATAGGACCACCGGCCGCCAGCAGTTGGACTTGAAGGTGCGGGTGAGCGGCATGGAAGTCAGGCAGTCGCGGGATCAGCCATTTCATTGCGATGGTAGGTTCACACGATAGTACGAGTACGTCCTCGCGGACTTCTCCCTGCAACCGGTAAACAGCACTTTCCAATTGTTCGAACATGGGCCCGGTAACGTCGTACAGAAGGCGGCCGGCACGGTTGAGAAAGATCGCACGGTTGCGCCGATCAAAAAGTTCGACCCCTATTGCCTCCTCCAACAATCGAACCTGGCGGCTGACTGCGCCATGGGTGACGTGCAGCTGCTGAGCGGCTCTCACGAAGCTTTGAGTCTGGGCCGCAACGTTGAAAAAACGAAACGCAGCCAAAGGAGGCAAATTCATATTGACGATGATTACTCACAGGTTTCGACGACTATAAATCGTTTTTTTTATCGGTGGCAATTCTCCATCATGACCTCCATTCGCCCCATCTGCACGCACAACTATCAATGATTAGAGGCATTGCATGAATGCCATGCGAAGCCAAATACCACTGGGTGATGTAAGTGCCGCGAGCAAGTGAAGCTGCCACCCACCCTCAATCTGTGCAAAAACGTAGCGCAAATGCAATTACTGCCGTTCGCGGCATGGGCATCCATTGCGCCGGAGAGTCTTCATGAACGAATTGCTTCTAGTTGCTGCCATTTCCATCCTGGCAGTTATCAGCCCCGGCTCTGACTTCGCCATGGTCACCCGCAACAGTTATGCATATGGACGACGCAGCGGTTTGATGGCCGCACTGGGTATCGCCTGTGGCGTCCAGATTCACGTTTTCTACACAGTGTTCGGCGCTGCAGTGATCTTCACTCAATCACCCTTGCTGTTCATGGCAATGAAGTTGCTGGGCGCCGGATACCTCATTTATCTGGGTATCAAGTCCCTGACCAGTACTTCTTCGTTGACATTTGGTGGCGCCAACGCCTCAGCCCCTTCATCCTGGGAAGCATTTCGTACTGGCTTTTTCACTAACGCGCTCAACCCTAAAACCATGTTGTTCGTGGTGGCGACATATAGCCAAGTGGTGCACACAGGCAGTTCGCTAACCGCAAACTTTGCGTACGGCCTGTTTATGTCGTTCACCCATTGGGCGTGGTTCAGTTTCGTGGCACTGTTTTTCTCCGCTGAAGCGTTGCGCCGGCGAATGCTGGAAAAGCAGCAGGTTATCGACAGACTCATTGGCACGGCACTGATCGGCTTGGCGGCGCTTCTGGTCATTCCAGGGGTTGGAGGTTAGTGTCGGAGGGAGTGTTATGAGGTCAGCGCGAAGGGCTCCTTATAGGCAGCACTCGGCCACCAGCTGACAATCGCATTCACTTTTGAATCACCGCTTGAACTGGCTGGGTGCTATCAGTGCAGTTACGGGTTGCGATATTTTCCCGGGCAGTCGCCGCAGCCTGGTTTGGTCGCCGGCACCCCCGGCTTGCCGAGTCAGCCCGCCGGCCATACGATTCGACTATTCCTCAGGCGGAGGAGTCATTGTGAAGCCGGTGATGCTCCTGACGCGCATCCTGGCGCCTGCCATCGCTCTGGCGCTGGCATCTGCCGGCCTGCATGCCGACGACCCGTTCGCGCCGTTGCGCGACGCCATGGTGCGGGAGATCGCCAACATGTCATCCGTCACCCGCGACGAAACCGGCAGGGTCGAGTTTGCCGCGCCGGTGATGGCCGCGATGGCCAAGGTGCCACGCCATAAGTTCGTCCCGCCCGACGAGGTGCCCTACGCCTACGAGAATCGTCCGCTGCCGATCGGCTACGGCCAGACCATCTCCCAACCCTACATCGTCGCCCTGATGACCGACCTGACGCAGGTCGGGCCCGGCGACGTGGTACTCGAGATCGGCACTGGCTCGGGCTACCAGGCGGCGATCCTCGCCGAGCTGGCGCAGGCGGTCTACACGATGGAGATCATCGAGCCGCTGGCAGTGCAGGCCGGGGAGCGCTTGGGCCGTCTGGGATATGCGAACGTGCAGGCCCGGCTGGGCGATGGCTACCACGGCTGGCCGGAGCACGGGCCTTACGACGCCATCCTCGTCACCGCCGCCGCCAGCCATGTGCCGCCGCCACTGATCGCCCAGCTCAAGGCCGGCGGACGGATGGTAATCCCGGTCGGCGCGCCGTTCATGATCCAGTACCTGCTGCTGATCGAGAAGGCCGGCGATGGCAGTGTGTCCACCCGGCAGGTGCTGCCTGTGCGCTTCGTGCCGCTGGTCGGAGGCGGTTGAGCATGCATTCGCCGCCATTGCTCGCCCTGACGCTGCTGTCTGCCTCCGCGCTCGGCTATGAGGTGCTGCTGCTGCGACTGCTTTCGATCATCCAGTGGCACCATTTCGCCTACATGATGATCAGCGTCGCGCTGCTCGGCTACGGCGCTGCCGGCACCGCCGTGGCGCTGGCACGGCCTGTGCTGGCGCCGCGCTTCCACGGCGTGTTCATCGGCGGCGCGGTGTTGTTCGGGCTGAGCGCCATCGCCTGCTTCAGCCTGGCCCAGCAGGTTCCGTTCAATCCCCTCGAGATCCTCTGGGACGCGCGGCAGTCGGCGCGCCTGCTGATGATCTACCTGCTGCTGTTCGTGCCGTTCTTCTGCGCGGCGGTGTGCATCTGCCTGACCTTCACCTGCTTTCAGGAACAGATTCACCGGATCTACGCCTTCGACATTCTCGGCGCCGGCGTGGGCAGCCTGGCGGTCGTCGCCGCGCTGTTCGCCCTGACGCCCGTCGATGCGCTGCGGCTGCTGGGCGGCACCGGCATCGCCGCCGGGGCGCTGGCTAGCATGGCTTGCACGGGGCATAGGCACTGGCTCGCGCCGTTGCTGTTGGCGGCGGCAGTCGCGGTACCGGCCAGCGTGCCCGGGCGCTGGATCGCCCTGTCGCCCTCCGAGTACAAGGAACTGAGCCAGACGCTGCGTATCAAGGATGCGCGCGCAATCACCCAGACCTGGAGTCCGCTGGGCCTGCTCACGGTCGTCGACAGCCCGAGCATTCCCCTGCGCCACGCGCCGGGCCTGAGCCTCAACGCGACGCAGGAACCGCCCGCACAACTGGCCATCTTCACCGACGGCGACGGCCTTTCCGTGCTGAACCGCTATGACGGGCGCCGCGAGCCGCTCGCCTACCTGGACTACCTGACCTCGGCTCTGCCCTATCACCTGCTGCGGCAACCCCGCGTGCTGGTGCTGGGCAGCGGCGCCGGCGCCGATGTGCTGCAGGCGATCTACCACGGCGCCAGTGCGGTGGATGCCATCGAACTGAACCCACAGGTGATCGATCTGGTCCAGCGCCGCTTCGCCGACTTCTCCGGCAAGCCATACAGCGCGCCCAACGTCCGTGTGCTGATCGGCGAGGCGCGCGGCCTGGTGGCTTCGCGCGGCGAGCCTTACGACCTGATCCAGATCGCCCTGCTGGACTCCTTCGGCACTGCCTCGGGCGGCCTGCATGCGCTGTCCGAGAACTACCTGTACACGGTGGATGCCTTCGCCGAGTACCTGCGCCATCTCGCGCCCGGCGGCCTGCTGGCCATCACCCGCTGGGTCACCCTGCCGCCCCGCGATGTTCCCAGGTTGCTGGCCACCGCGGCCGCGGCCATCGAGCGCGACGGGCAGGCCAGCGCGGCGCGCCGCATCGTCATGATCCGCGGCTGGAAGACCGCGACGCTGCTGGTCAGCAACAGGGATTTCGACGACGCCGGCATCGCTGTGCTGCGGGAGTTCTGCCGAGCGCGCTCCTTCGACCTGGCCTACTACCCCGGGATGACCGTGGCCGAGGCGAACCGCTACAACCTGCTCGACCGGCCCTGGTTCTTCGACGCGGCGCAGGCCCTGCTGTCCGGCGAGCGCGCGGAGTTCCTGGCGCGCTACAAGTTCGACGTGCGTCCGACTACGGATGATCGGCCGTATTTCTTCCACTTCTTCAAGTGGCGCTCGCTGCCGGAACTGTTGGCGCTGAAGGCGCAGGGCGGCCTGTCAATGCTGGAGTGGGGCTATCCGGTGCTGATCGCCACGCTGCTGCAGTCCAGCGTGGCCGCCGTGCTGCTGATCCTGGCGCCGCTATGGGTGGCGCGGCGGCGCCAGCGACGCTCTCGGAATGCGGCTTTGGCCAGGTTCGAACTTCGGGTCGTGTCCTACTTCGCCGCCATCGGCTTCGCCTTCATGTTCGTGGAAATCGCCTTCATCCAGAAGTTCACCCTGTTCCTCAGCCACCCGTTGTATTCGGTGGCGGTAACGCTCAGCGCGTTCCTGATCTTCGCTGGCCTCGGCAGCCGTTACTCCGGCCGGCGGCGGGGGGACATTGGAACGGGTGTGGGGCCCCGTCATCCGCTCGCGCGGCCAGTCCTGGCGATCTGCGCGATCGCCCTGCTCTACCTGATCGCCCTGCCCCCATTGTTCCAGCTGCTGGCGCCGGTGGGGACCCTCGCCAGGTTCGGCATCTGCGCCGCGCTGGTAGCGCCGCTGGCGTTCGCCATGGGCATGCCGTTTCCGCTCGGACTCGGGCGCGTCTCCGCGCGCGCCGAAGCACTGGTGCCGATCGCCTGGGGCGTCAACGCCAGCGTATCGGTGGTGGCGGCCGTGCTGGCGACCCTGCTGGCGATCCACCTGGGTTTCACCGTGGTGTTGCTGCTGGCGTTGCTGCTGTACCTCGTGGCGGCAGTCATGTTTCCCTGATCGCGGCGGTTCGCAGCAAAACGTCAACAGACCCTGGTGAGACGAATGGCCTGTTGGAACGCCGCTTGCCGCAGTTCACACGTCTCGCCGTGTCGAGGAGCGAGGGTGACGCCTTTCCAGCTTCGAAGCTAAACATTTGAAAATGTGGACGTGTGCGTCATGCCAAAGATGAGAGGTTCCGTGCCGCAAGCAATTGGTTTTGGCCGACGCAGTCGAGTCGTAAGAAGTGGCTTTCATCCCATAGCTGCCGGTGGTGATCGGCAGAAACCGGCCAGAAGCTGTCGTTCGAACACCAAGGTTAAACGGGCTTGTTCAAGCCACCATTGCAACCTTACGGATTACTAATCCTTGCGAGTAAGGGCTAATGACGAAGCATCTAATGATGCCTCGTCTTGAAGCTTAGGCTGGCTTGAAACAGTACGCGGCCAGCTTGTTCCCATCGAGATCCCGCGCGTAAGCCGCATAGGCGTCAGGTGCCCAGCCTCGCGGACCCGGTGCACCTTCGTCGGTGCCGCCACTGGCCAGCGCCGCGGCGTGGAAAGCGTCAATGGCGGCACGATTCGGCGCCTCGAAGCTGATGGTGACACCATTACCCACACTGGCCGGGGCGCCGTTCGCCGGTTTCAGCACGAAGAAGGATGGAGCGCTCTCACCCCAGATCGAACCATTCTCGTCCAGATCAGCGATGCGTTTTTGGCCCAGGGTACCCAGGACATTGTCATAGAAGCTGCGCGCTTTTTGCAGGTCGTTGGTACCGACAGTCACATGAGTGAAAATGGTCATCTTTGTGCTCTCTTTGGTGTAGATACGGTGGGTTGATGTTGCAGGTTTTCGCGCCTTTGACTCGCCCTGACGGGCTTCGCCAATCTGTTGAGTCAGCGATCGAAATGGATAACGGTGCGGATGCTTTCGCCTTTGTGCATCAGGTCGAAGGCTCTGTTGATCTCGTCCAACCCCATGGTGTGGGTAATGAAACTGTCCAGCGGAATGTCGCCCTTTTGCGCGTTCTCGACATAGCTGGGTAGCTCGCTACGTCCTTTCACACCGCCAAATGCCGAGCCGCGCCAGACGCGCCCGGTCACCAGCTGGAAAGGACGGGTACTGATTTCCTGACCGGCGCCAGCGACGCCAATGATCACCGACTCACCCCAGCCCTTGTGGCAGCACTCCAGGGCGGCGCGCATCAGATGGACGTTGCCAATGCATTCGAAGGAATAGTCCACACCGCCCTCAGTCATCTCGATGATCACGTCCTGGATCGGCCTGTCATAATCCTTGGGGTTGATGAAGTCGGTAGCGCCCAGTTGCCTGGCAATCTCGAACTTGGCCGGGTTGATATCGATCGCGATGATCCGGCCGGCCTTGGCCATGGTCGCACCGATAATGGCTGCCAGCCCGATGCCACCCAGACCGAAGATTGCCACGCTGGCTCCCTCCTCCACCTTGGCCGTATTGATCACCGCGCCAATGCCGGTGGTCACACCGCAACCGAGCAGGCAGACCTTCTCCAGTGGCGCATCCTTGGGGATTTTGGCCAGGGAAATTTCGGGAAGCACGGTGTATTCGGAGAACGTCGAGGTGCCCATGTAGTGAAAGACAGGCTGCCCTTCGTAAGAGAATCGGCTGGTGCCATCTGGCATCAAACCTTTGCCTTGAGTGGCACGGATTTTCTGACAAAGATTGGTCTTGCCGGAGGTGCAGAATTTGCACTCGCCACATTCCGGGGTGTAGAGCGGGATCACATGGTCGCCCACCGCCAGTGAAGTTACCCCCTCGCCAACCGCTTCGACGATACCGCCACCTTCGTGGCCAAGAATAACGGGGAAGATCCCTTCGGGATCGGCACCGGATAACGTAAACGCATCGGTATGGCAGACACCTGTCGCAACAATGCGTACCAGCACCTCACCGGCTTGCGGCGGCGCTACATCGACTTCGACAATTTGCAGAGGCTGGTTCGCCGCGAAGGCGACGGCCGCTCGTGATTTGATCATGTTCGTGATTTCCCGGACGCAAAGAGGCGCCGTTCCTGTGTAGAAACAGTCAAGAGATTGTGTTCATAGGAGCGTTACAGAGGGCGGGCGTCCTTGCCCTTGAGGCCGATTAGAGCGATGCCTCGATCTTCTTTGCTGCGGCTTCGTCGACCCAGGCATGCCAGATTTCCGGGTGTTCCTTGAGGAACATCCTGGCCAGCTTCGGCGATTCGATGCGTTCCCGGGTCATCCTCGCCAGGTTCTGATTCAACAAGTCGATCGGAATGTTGACCTTCTCCAGTACTGCGACCAGTTCAGGAGCCTGTTCATGAAATGCCTTGGAGAGTCCCACCATGGTGATGACGTCTTTGTTGGCGCCGGTCTTTTCCTCCAGCCTTATCGCATCGATCTGCCCCATCAGCGGCGTCGGTGACCAGTAGTAGAACAGCACCGGTTCACCGCGCTTATAGCTGGACAGGACAGCCGCATCCAATGCGGCACCAGTGCCTGGACGGAAATTCGTGAACGTGTTTTCAAGGCCATACTCTTTCAACATCTCGGTATTGTCCTGCTCACAGATCCAACCCGCAGGACAGTTGTAGAAACGGCCTTTGGACGGTTCTTCCGAATCGCGAAAAACACTCGCGTACTTGCTCAGGTCCGCGACTGTCCTGAGGTCGGGCGCCTGCGCCGGCCGGTTACGTTTGGCGTCCCCTTCAACGACGTAACGCGGCACATACCAGCCCTGAGTCGCACCAATGATCGGAGCGCCAACCCCGACAACCTTTCCGGCCGCCGCCGCCTTTTTCCAGACTTCGCTGCGCTCCATCCACTCTTCGCCAAACACCTGAATGTCGTTGCCGGCCAGTGCGGTCTCGAGAATGATGGTGTTACCCACCAACTGATCCGTTGCACAGCCATAACCATCCTTGAGCACGATCATCATGATGTCGGTGAGGAGCATCCCGCTCTCCCAGTTCAACCCGGCAAATTTCACCGACTTGCCCGATTCACACCACCCTGAGGCCTGGCTTGAAGCACTACCGACAAGCAAGCCAAGGGTGAGCAAAGAGGCCAACAAACTCTTCCTGTTTTTCATGATCAGACGCTCCGAATCATTATTATTGGGGGCAGCGAACTGTTGTGTGCGACACAGGAGCAAACGAGTCCATCAGATTTAGCATGGACAAGTGCGTGCGCAAACACGTGAAACAAAGGCGTGAATCAATTGCATTTATTGTTATTGGCGAAGCTCAAGCTAATGGATCAACAGAAGTACGCCCGTAGAACAACTGGCGCGCATAGGCACTGAACTCGACATCGGGCTGGTCCACGTACGCAAACACCGCGTTGAGCCTCAACCTGTCCCCTTCCACCGGCGTGACCCGGTGCAATGAATAGCGGCCGCGGAACAATGTCAGGGTGCCGGGCACTTGAGGCAGAACCTCTACCTGCTGTGTTTGCGAGTCATCGAGGAATTGCCTGACCGCGTCATAGCAATCGTCGCTTTCATTGCGCAGCATCCGCACATACTCGAAATCCCCACCGGCGCTTGCAGCCTGAAGCGACAACGTGACGCTGAAGTCGGAACGATCAAAGTGCCACCCCAACTCCTGCCCTGCCGTGAAGCCCTGCAAGTTAAGGGCGGCTAATGGATCGGCATGACGATAGAGCGTGTCCAGAGCCAAAACATCTTTGATGAAAGCAAGGACTTCGTCCGATCCATAGATCTGCCGGATCAAATGGTCGGCAGGAATATCGGCATAGGCAACAGTGTCTTTTGCCGTGTTCATCAAGCGTCGTAGCGGGTGTTCCGGATCAACGCTTTCGTCCTGAGGTTTGAAATAAACCGTGTGGTTTTCCCGAAAATGAAACATGCGCGAGTGCAGTGCAAGTGTCTGCTGCGCCATCGCGACAACCGATGGATTGCGAACAAAACCCGGAAAGATCGCAACGCCCTCTTGTGCCAGCAACGACTGACTGTGAGTGACCAGTGCGAGATAAGCGGGGCTGGTGCGATCGGTGATTGGGTAACGCTCGAGATCGACGAGATCGCCCAGGGTTAGCGCAGGTGTGAAAGGCAGGGTAGTCATTGTTGTTGGTCTCCGTTGGCTCTGCTGGATTCAGATTGCATCGGCACCAAAAACAAGTCACGCTCATAATTTTACGCAATTTTGTGAATTATTTTCAGGTCGTATACCCATGAGACTGACGCTGGATCACTTGGTGATGTTGCAAACCTTGTCGGAAGTCGATTCGATCACCGCGGTGGCCGAACGTTTATGGCTGACACCTTCAGCCGTCAGTCACCGCATACGCGAAGCGGAGCGGCGGCTAGGTGTGAGCCTGACGGAAAGATCAGGAGGAAAGCTCAGACTCAGCCCTGCCGGCGTGCGCCTGGAACGGGCCGCCAAAGACATCATCGCCATACTCAATGAGGCTGAGTCCGAGGCCCGGTCCATGGCTGGTGGCGTCACAGCGTTTGTCCGTATGGGTGTCACCTCCTACGGCCCATTTCGCTGGATTCCAAAATTCATCAAGCACTACTCAAGTCTTCGGCCGGACATCGAAATCACACTGGTGACCGTGCCCCGTAACGACGTTTACGCGAGCCTGATGCAAGGCAGACTGGATGTGTCCATTATCGATGACGGCATGGTGCCTAGCGGTGTCGCGAAGTTGCCACTTTTTCGGGACGATTTGATTGCAATCATGGCAACCGATCATCCCCTTGCGGGAAGGAAAAATATCTATGCGGAAGACTTCAAGACTTACAACCTGGTGACGTATTCGACCGATCGCGCCAGTGGCTGGGAGTATGACCGTTTCTTCGCCCCCGCCAGCATCTTGCCGCGCCGCATGATCACGGTGGAGTTGATCGAAGCCATCGTTGAACTGGTCCGCTCAGGATACGGAATCAGCATATTGCAACGGGATTTGGTAACCCCCAGTCTTGAACGCGGGGAACTTGCGTGGGCCGCCCTGAATGACGGCCTGGATATCGCCTGGAACGCAATCGTTCGTCCCTCGGAACGGGAAGATAGCGAGGTCAGTAAAATGGTTACGGAGCTTGATACCTGGATTAAAAATTCAGGAAAGCCTGAACGCAGCTAATCGCTGGTTAGCGCGTAAAAATGGTTTTTTAGTCGATTGCAGCCCTTCGCGACGGGCAACAATCGGCCAGAAGCCGTCATTGGCAGAAAACACAGCTTGCCCGTCAGCCGACGAATTCTTAGGCACGCCAGGCGGGATTTTCGATCAGTAGCGCCATGCCCTGCCCACCGCCAACACAGGCCGCGGTAACCCCGTAACGCAGATTGTGCTCACGCAGTTGTCGGGCCAGGGTCAGCACCAGGCGCAAGCCACTGGCGGCCAAGGGGTGGCCGAGTGCCAACGAACCACCCTGGACGTTCAGACGCGAAGGGTCCAGCTCCAGCTCCTTCGCCACTGCCAGGACCTGGGCGGCCTGGGCTTCGTTGATTTCAAAGCGGTCGATCCGATCCAGGCTCAAGCCGCTGCGCTGCAGCAGCAGGCGAATCGCCGGTGCCGGACCGATGCCCATGAACTCCGGCGCCACCCCGACCACCGCGCTGGCCCGCAGCAAGGCCAACGGTGTATCCCGACGGGCCGAAGCGCGCCCGACCAGGGCCGCCGCCGCGCCATCGACCACCGCACAACTGTTGCCGGCGGTTTGCACCCCGCCTTCGTGCACGGTGCGCAACCGGGACAACGCCGCGATGTCTCCGGGCCGTGGGTGGCTGTCTTCACTCACCGTGTCGACGCCGCGTGACAGGCGGATGCCCCGTGGCTGATAGCCTTGCAGTTCGAACACCTGATGCCCCACGGCAACGAGCTCGGGTGCCAGCCAGCCCGCGTGTTGTGCCGCAAATGCCCGCTGATGACTGGCACAGGCGTATGCGTCCACCGCTTCTCGACTCAGCCCATAACGCCGCGCGAGGTTGTCGGCGGTGGTGATCATGTCCACCCCGGGAGCCGGGTCGTACAAGGCTTCCCAGAGAAAATCCTTGAACTGCACTTGCGCGCCAAGGCGGAAACCGCCTCGATGGGTATAGGCCGCAATCGGATTGCGCGACATCGATTCGGTGGCCACGCACAGGGCCAATTGCACGCCGTCATCCAGTTGCCTGGCGGCCTGGCGCAGCAGTTCGAAACCGGTGGCGCAGATCCGCTGCACCCCCAGTGCCGGAACCGATTGCGCCACGCCGCTGTAGAGGCCGATGTGCCGTGGCAGCATGTAGGCATCGAAACTGGCCTGGGCCATGGAACCCGCCAGCACGCTGTCGACTGCCAGCGGGTCAACTTGCGCGCGCGCCAGTACTTCGCGCCCGACCTTGATGCCCAGGTCGATCGGCGACACCTCGGCCAGTGCCCCGCCGAGGTCCACCCACGGTGTGCGCACCGCATCGAAAATCGCCGCATCGGCAAAGGCCGAGTACTGCCCGCCGGTGTTCAGGACTTCGCTCACGACTTCGCCCCGGCGCGCAGGATGGCTGGATCGAGCCCGCGATACAGCGCCTCGACCTGCTCCGCGCGCCACTGCAATACCGCACGCTGGTTGATCGAACCCTTGTCGGTGATTTCCCCCCGATCGATGGACGCCGGCTCGTCAAGCAAGGCGATCCATTCCAGGCGACTGGCATTGCCCGTGGCCTCGCGATTGAATCGCTGCAACCAGCCGGCGAACCACTCGCGCACCGGCGCACTGGCCAACACCTCGGCGTCGCTGGCACTGGCCGCCAGCCCTGACAGCCGTCGACATTCGAACATCCGCGCAAAGACCAGCGCACCCAGGCACTCGCGATCCGGCGCGGTCACCACCAGGTCCTGGACATAGGGTGAACCTTCGAGCACCGCGCGGCTGCGCAACGGCCCGACGCTGACGAACACCCCGGATGACAACTTGAAATCTTCGGCGATGCGCCCGTCGAACATCAGCCCCAATTGCGGATCGCGCGGGTCGGCGAGCTTGAGCGCATCTCCGGAGCAGTAGAAGCCCTGCGAGTCGAACGCATCGTGGGTCTGCTGTGGTGACCGCCAGTAGCCGGGCATGATGTGCGGCCCACGAAAGCGTCCTTCGAGTTTGCCGTCCACCGGCACCAGGCGCACCTCACAACCTGGCGCCGGCAAGCCGACATAACCGGCCATGGACAACGGCCCGGTGGTGAAGGTGCAAGACGGCGAAGCCTCGGTCATGCCGAGCCCGGCCATCATGCGGATACGCTCACCGCAGTGCTGTTCGCTGATCCGGTCGAGGCGGTCCCAGACACTTTGCGACAGACCGGCGGCGGCAAAGAAAAACAGACTGATACGCTTGAAAAAGATCTCCCGCAGCTCCGCGTCCTGCTCCAGTGCCGAGGCCAATTCTTCCCAGCCTTTGGGTACGGTCAGGTAGGCCGTAGGCGACACGTCTTTGAGATTACGCAGGGTTTGCGCAAACCCCTGCGCCGTGGGTTTGCCGTCGTCCAAGTAAAAGCTGCCACCGTTGTAGAGCACGATGCCGACGTTATGGCTGCCGCCGAAAGTGTGGTTCCACGGCAGCCAGTCCACCAGCACCGGCGGTTCTTCGCCGAACACCGGAAAGGTCTGCAACAGCATCTGTTGGTTAGAGCACAGCATGCGCTGGGTGGTGATCACCGCCTTGGGCAGCTTGGTCGAGCCGGAGGTGAACAGGAACTTGGCGATGCTGTCCGACCCCGTGCCAGCAAAAGCGGCCTCGGCCTCGGCTCCGCCCGGTTGTTCAAGCAGGCTGGCGAAACTCACCTGGTGGCGTCCCGCGATTTCGCCCCGGACGGTAATCATGGGCGTTTCAGCGGGTATCACGGCATCAATGGCGCGCTGGTAGGCCGCAGCATCACTGACAAACACCAAGCCAGGTTGCAGCAGATCGCAGACGTGACGCAGCTTGGCGAAATCCTGGGACAGCAGCGAATAGGCCGGCGACACCGGGCAGTAGGGAATGCCCGCGTACATGGCGCCGAAGGCGAGTTGCAAATGCTCGATGTCATTGCCTGAGAGCAACACCAGCGGTTTGTCTGCTGACAGGCCGTAGCTCAACAGGCTTTGGGCGATGGCCCGAACACTCTCGAGCATCTCGGCGTAACTGACCCGGCGCCAGTCACCGTCGGCCTGGCGGGCGGCGATAAAGGTTTGCTCGGGACGCACCTTGGCCCAAAGCACCAAACGGTCAAGCAGTCGCGGTGGATACTCGGCCAATGGCTCCAGGGAACGCATGTGCAACGCGCCCTGCTGTTCTGTGACCTCGACCGCTGCGCGACCGATGGCCACGTGACGGTAGCGCGGCGCGCAGGCCTCGGTGTGGGGTTGCGATCTGAATTCGGAACTCACGTGCTTGTTCTCCATCAAGGCACGCTACCACCAAGCCGCACGAATGGGCATGGCGGTGGCTACAGCCTTTTTTTATTGTTATTTCTGCGGTTCAGATCGGGTAGTGCCGCGGTCCATGCTGCAAAGTAACCCAGCGCAACTGGGTGAAATGCTCGATGGACGCCTTGCCGCCAAAGCTGCCGTAGCCGCTGGACTTGACTCCACCGAAGGGCATTTGCGCTTCGTCGTGCACGGTCGGGCCGTTGATATGGCAGATGCCCGACTCGACCCGTTGGGCCAGCGCCAGGGCGCGCCCGGTATCGCGGCTGAAGATCGCCGCCGACAACCCGAACTCGGAATCGTTGGCCAGACGCAGCAACGCTTCATCGCCCACCCCGCGCAACAACACCGCCACCGGGCCGAAGGATTCCTCGCGGTACAGACGCATGCTCTCGTCAACGCCATCGAGCAGGGTCGGCTGCAAAATGCTGCCGTCCAGCTGTCCACCGACCACCAGCCGCGCCCCCTTGGCCAGGGCATCGTCGATCAACCCCTTGATGCGCGTTCCGGCACTGGCATCCACCAGCGAACCGAGCACCGAATCCGCCAGCGCGGGATCACCGGCGCGCAGGGTCTCGACCTTGGCCGCCAGCTTTTCGACAAAGGCGTCGGCGACCTTGGCATCGACGATCAGCCGTTCGGTGGACATGCAGATCTGTCCCTGATTGAAGTACGCGCCGAAAGCGGCTGCCTCCACCGCCGCATCCAGGTCGGCATCATCGAGCACCAGCAATGGCGCCTTGCCGCCCAGCTCCAGCAAGGCTGGCTTTAGGTGGCGCGCCGAAAGCTCGCCGACGATGCGCCCGACATGGGTCGAGCCGGTGAAGTTGACCCGCCGCACCGCCGGGTTGGCGATCAGCCGCTCGACAATCGCCGAGGCATCCGCCGGGGCATTGCTGATGACGTTGACCACGCCGTCACCCAACCCTGCATCCTGCAAGACCTGGCCGATCAGACGATGCACCGCTGGGCTCAGCTCAGACGCCTTGAGCACCACGGTATTGCCGCACGCCAGCGGCATGGCGATGGCGCGGGTGGCGAGAATCACCGGGGCGTTCCACGGGGCGATCCCCAGCACCACGCCACAGGGTTGGCGCAGGGCCATGGCAAAACTGCCCGGCACATCCGAGGGAATCACTTCGCCATTGATCTGGGTGGTCATCGATGCCGCTTCACGCAGCATGTTGGCCGCCAGCCGCACGTTGAAACCGTACCAGTTGGCCATGGCCCCGGTTTCGCCGGCCGCCGCGATGAATTCGTCGCTGCGCGCCTGCAACTGCTCGGCCGCCTTGAGCAAACGGGTGCGACGTTCATTGGGCGCCAGGGCGGCCCAGGCGGGAAACGCTGCCTGGGCCGCAGCCACCGCGGCATCGGCATCTTCCAGGGTGGCGGCAGCAACCCGCGATACCAATTCACCGGTCACCGGGTTGCGGCGCTCAAAGGTTCGACCGTCGCGGGCAGGCAGCGACTGGCCGCCAATCAACAGGGGCACGTCCAGCATGGTGATTCCTCTTTATTGTCTTTGTCGGGAATGCATTCGAGCGATGCAGAGCGCCGGGGCGGACATGCACCCGGTGATCAGTCTCAGCGCTTGTAGGCCTGCAGACCGGGCTTGATGCTCTTGTCGTCGAGGAACTGCTTCATGCCCTGCTCGCGGCCACCCTCGGTGTCGAGCAGGCGCGACTGGTCAAGCTTGGCGTACAGGTAGTCCTCGTTCTGCTCCCAGGTCAGCTCGCGGCAGCGCTTGAAGCCATGCTTGGCCGCACGCAGTACCACCGGGTTTTTCTCCAGCAGGTTGCGCGCCAGGTCCACGGTGACTTCACGCAGTTGCACCAAGGGTACGCTTTCGTTGACCAGGCCCATCTCGGCGGCTTTCTGCCCACCGAAGGTCTTGCCGGTCATGATGTAGTACAGCGACTGACGATGGCCCACGGTGTCGGCCATGGCTTTGCTCACCAGGTTGCCCGGCGGGATGCCCCAGTTGATTTCCGAGAGGCCGAAGGTCGCTTCGTCGGCGCAGATCGCCAGGTCACAGGCCACCAGCGGGCTGAAACCGCCACCGAAGCACCAGCCGTTGACCATGGCGATGGTCGGCTTGGTGTACATGCGCAGCAGTTTCCATTGCCACTGCGAGGCTTCGCGGCGGATTTTTTCCTGGAGGATCTCCGGGCCCGCGTCCACTTCGCGGAAGTATTCCTTGAGGTCCATGCCCGCGGTCCAGGCTTCGCCGGCACCGGTCAGCACCAGCACGCCGGCCGCCGGATCCTGCTCAAGGGTTTCCAGCACATCGATCATTTCCCGGTTGAGCGTCGGACTCATGGCGTTGCGTTTTTCCGGGCGATTGAGGATGACCCAGGCGATGCCTTCTTCGATCTCGACCTTGACGGTTGTCCAGCGACCTTCGTAATTGCTCATGGCGATACTCTCTTGTTCTTGGCTTGAAGATGACTGGAAATTAAAGGATCGATATAGTTATGTCAATTAACTATTAATCGAATTAACCATTTTTTATCCACCCGAAAATATCCTCCGTCCCCTTCACCATGAACGACGGGCATAGCTATCAGCGGCCAACCCCGGCAAACTAGATACACTTGTTAACCTCCATCTCTTCAGGATTCACCCGCAATGGCCAAGCCTTCTCCCCTCGCCGACCAGAACGAGTCCCCGTCCGCCACCGCCGAGCTGCAGGCACCGCTGGATTCGGCACTGGATGACCTGATCGGCTACGCGATGCGGCGCGCCCAACTCAAACTGTTCCAGAACCTGATCGGTCGCCTGTCAGCCCATGACCTGCGCCCCGCGCAGTTCTCGGCCCTGGCGATCATCGACCAGAATCCGGGGCTGATGCAGGCCGACCTGGCCCGGGCCTTGGCCATCGAGCCGCCGCAGGTGGTGCCGTTGCTCAATAAACTGGAAAGCCGCGCGCTGGCGGTGCGAGTGCGTTGCAAGCCGGACAAACGCTCCTACGGAATCTTCCTGAGCAAGACCGGCGAAACCTTGCTCAAGGAGCTCAAGCAGATCGCCGCGCAAAGCGATTTCGACTCCACTTCAGCGCTGACCGGCGAAGAGCGCGAAGAGCTGCTGCGCTTGCTGAGGAAGGTTTACCAGGACTGAACGCACGCTGCCGGCACGCTCCAGAAGGGGCGGCCGGCGGGGAACATCGAAGGGCCCGGGCTTACCAGATCGGCAAGGTATAGAGCACCTGGAACCGGGTCTGGTTTTCATCACGAAACGCCGTACCGCTCGGGAAGTCATTGCGATAGATCGCCTTGCGCGCCAACAGCCCGACGTTTTTCAGCGGGCCGCTCTGAATCACATAACCCAGTTCCATCTGGAATTCGCGCTCTTTGCGGTCCTCGGCGTTGAAGGCGGCCAACTCGATATTGTCGCCGCGCACGTAACGCAACCTTCCCTTCAAACCGGGCACCCCGGACGCGACGAAGTCGTAGTCATAGATCGCTTGCCAGGTGCGCTCCTTGGCGTTGAGAAAATCCGAAGCCATGGTCTGTTCGCTCATGCCCATCAACTCGGTGCCAGAGATGTACGGCGTCGCCGTGTCGCCGCTGGAGTGCATGTAGCCGAGGCTCACCCGGTGCCCGCCGAAGCGGTAGCCAAACAATGCCGAGAGGTTGCGGTTGTCCACCTCACCCGCTTTGGCGGCGCCATCCTCACGGCTGAAAAAACTGCGCAAGTCACTGGTGAACACACCGTCGCCAAGCGGCAGGTTGTGCAGCAGCGCCAGGGTGTCCTGTTGGTAAAGCTCGGCCACCTCGGCATGGTAGGCGCGCAGACTGAGTTCTTTGTTGACCTGATAATCGCCCCCCACGTACGCCAGATGCGAGGTGGTAGCGGCACCGTTGAATCGCCGGTTTGGCGTGGCGATGCTCATGGCCTGATAGTCCGTGGAATCGCGCTTGTTGATGCGATCGATGTAACCGGTGTTCAGGGTCAGGCCATCGAAATCCCTGGAGCTGAGCGTGGTGCCGCGAAAGGTCTGTGGCAGCAGCCGCGACGGGCTGGCAAAGGCAAACGGCAGGAAGATCGAGACATCGCCGCTCTTGACCGTTGTCTGGGCAAACCGCAGCTTGGCCGTCGGCGCCAGCCGCGAATAATCATCCGCCGCGCGCTTGTCGCTGGCCGACACCGGCAACAGTTCGGTGCCGCTGCGATCCGGGGCGGAGTCGAGCTTGACCCCCAGCAGCCCCCGCACATCCAGGCCAAAGCCTACAGTCCCTTCGGTATACCCGGACTCCATGCCCAGGATGAAACCCTGGGCCCACTCCCGTGCAGCAGACTTGGCCCCGCCATCCTTGTAGTCACGGTCCATGTAGTAATTGCGCAGGGTCAAGTTTGCGTGACTGTCCTCGATAAACCCCTCGGCCCGCAGCTGAGAGGGCAGAACGCTGACGCCTAGCAGTGCCACGACCCACCCTGGATGGATACTGCAAACGCAGGGAAGTGACGCTACGGAACCGGTGTTCATGGGGCGTTTTGGCATGTTCGATGTCCACTTTTTATTGTTGTTCGTGGGTGCCGGATCCGCACGGGACTGCCGGCTTCACGACCAGAGAATGGAAACAGCCAAGGGTCGCCGTCAATCGCACATGACCGATAATCGAACATTAATATTATTATCTATTTCCACATATTCATATGAATGCATTCATAACAGTCTGTTTTCAAACACTTTATTTGTGATTTTTACAGCTTTTAGGACATCATTCTTTTTTTAGTTATCTTTGTTATCTTAATCGCCAGCGGTCACCGACGGCGCGCCCAACGCACGGAGGGTTCGACTGCATAAAAAAAACAACAATGAGGTTCACCCATGGACAGTCCATCGCGTCGCTCGACGCTGACAATCGCTTTGTGCTTTATCGTTGCGCTGATCGAAGGGTTTGATCTGCAGGCTGCCGGCACCGCTGCCGCAGGTTTGCGTCAGAGCTTTGCCCTGGACCCGAAGATGATGGGCTGGGTGTTCAGCGCCGGGATCATCGGCCTGCTGCCAGGTGCGTTTTTTGGCGGCTGGGTGGCCGATCGTATCGGCCGCAAGAAAATCCTCGTCGGCGCCGTGCTGCTGTTCGGTGTCTTCTCGCTCTGCACCGCCTATGTCGAGAGCTACTCCAACCTGCTGCTGGTGCGCTTCATGACCGGCCTGGGCCTGGGTGCCGCCCTGCCCAACCTGATTGCCCTGTGTGCCGAGGCCGTGAGCGAGCGCCATCGCGGCACCGCCATTAGCGTCATGTACTGCGGCGTGCCCCTGGGCGGCGCGCTGGCGGCCGTGGTGGCAATGTTTTCCAGTGAACACTGGCAAACCACCTTCATCATCGGCGGTCTGACGCCCATGCTCGTAGTGCCGCTGATGGCCCTGCTGCTGCCCGAATCCACTGCGTTCCGCCAACAACATGTCACCACCGGCAGCCCACGGTCGTCCACCGCCCAGGCGCTGTTCGGCGAAGGACGCGCACGCTGCACGCTGGCCTTGTGGTTGAGCTACTTCTTCACCCTGACCGTGATGTACATGCTGCTCAACTGGCTGCCCTCGCTGTTGCTGGAACAGGGTTTCACCAAGCCACAGGCAGGCATGGTGCAGATGCTGTTCAACATCGGCGGCGCCATTGGTTCGCTGCTCGGCGGGGTGATGCTGGACCGCTGCAACGGCCTGAAAGTGGTCCTGTTCGTGTACGCCGGGGTGTTGGCGGCGCTGGCCGGGGTCGGCCTGTCAGTGGGTATCGTGCCGATGGCCATCGCCGGGTTTGCCGTCGGGCTGTTCGTCATGGCCGCACAGCTTGTGCTGTACGCCCTGGCGCCCCCTTCCTACCCGACTTCGGTGCGCGCCACCGGTGTCGGCGCGGCCGTGGCCATCGGCCGGCTCGGTTCGGTGGCAGGCCCCCTGGCCGCCGGCCAGATTCTCGCCGCCGGTGCCGGCACCACTGGCGTGCTGCTGGCAACGTCACCAGGATTGGTAATCGCCGCGCTGTCGATCCTGACCGTGATCGCCCGCACTGGCGCGATCGCCGAGCCGCAACCGGAAGCGGCAAACTAAGCCCCGCTACAAAGGTTTCAGGAATGAAAATGCCCGGCAATTTGCCGGGCATTATTTATGGACATCAGACCAACTGCCCGGTTAGAGGTGCCTCGTACCGTGTTGGATGCGAGAAGCAGCAACCGGTTGAATCCACAGCCATAAGCAGTCACTCAGCGACATTCAATAATCTGTGTGCTTTCCCGGGTTTTTAAGTCCATATGCCCTGGTGAATCAAGATTGTACGGTCATCGTCTCAATGCTCTTTGACTTTCTTGATGCGAAGCACAATCAACGTAAGAATGCCGATTGCAAGCGGCGTCATTGCGAGCATGGCCTCTCGCGGGGCCACCGCAACGCCGAGCAGGTGCAGCCCCGAGTAGCCAAGTTTGAGCAGGTTAAGCAGGTAGTAGGTAATAGCAATAATCGACAGCCCCTCCACTGCGCGCTGGATCTTGATCTGAGCATCGGCACGAGCATTCAGGCTTTTCAGGATTTCCGAGTTCTGTTCCTCCATTTCTACCTGAACCCGTGCTTGTAACAAATCGCCAAGGTTGGCCACGCTTTCGGCCAGGTGCTCCAGGCGCTGTTCGGTGGCGGTGCAGTACCTGACGGTAGGTTTGAAGCGGCGCTCGATAAATACGCCCAGGCGTTGGCAATCACCTACGTGACTTTCTCGCAGCTCCCCCAAACGTTCGAACACCAATTGCGCATAGGCTTGCGTGGCACTGAAGCGGTGCCGGGTTTTCGCAGAGCTGCTGACCACTTGGGCAGAAAGGTTGGAAATATCCGCAAGCAGGGCTTTCGCATTACTGCCGTCCGGGTCGGCGTTCTGTTCGGAAAGGGCGACCAAGGTCTTGTCAAAAACATCGAGCTGCGCGCTCAGGTCTTTGGCCATGGTCAACGATAACGAGGCCATCATCCTATAGGTCTCGATTTCCAGCAGGCGGCGTATCATCCGGCCCTGGCGGTAGGCATTCAGGCGTCGGTTGACGAACAATATGTGGTTGTTGCCCTCCTCGCTGAGACGAAAATCGCTCCAGACCATTGCATCGCCACCACCCACGCAAGAGCCGCTCGGATCCTTGAAGCCGTAACGGGACAGATCCAGGTTGTTTTCACCACGCACGACAATCTGCACCGAGTTGATCAAGGCCGGCAAATGCGCTTCGACCTTTGACGCCAGCACCTCGGGCAGCGTCGTCCAGGACAGGTCGTCACAGGATGAAGTGACCACCAGGGTCAGGGTGAAAAACTCGGTATGGCGCTCCCATTTCAGTGCATGGCCATCGAGATGGGTAATTCCTTGGGCGGCAGTCAGGTCGAGGGAAGCAGGGCAGCAGTTTTCAAGGAATGCATTACACTCCTGATCGCTGCCGAGGAACGCCAGATGAAACACATGGGCCGGCTCATCGAAGTACAGTGATGGGCGCGCGTGTAGTTCGTTGTGCAGGCTTTGTCGTAACGGGTGCATGTTGTAGGGCCATGTTGGAGTTGTTTTTGCCGCTTGCGATTAATACCCACCCGAGCCGGGCGCCAAGTCTTTCGGGGCATTATCGACTGCTGTTGTTGGTGGGACAGTTTGTCGAACTCACAAGTCACTGCCAGGCCATGAACGTTGGGAAGGTACGGCGCAGCCCGTCCGTGGGGAACCCGGTCTGGAGTCGAAAGAGCGAGACGCGAATGAGCCATCGCGTTTCCTTCAGTAGTAGAGAAGCACTGCCGTCCCTGGCAAGCACCTCTCATACCGATTCCGTTGCCGGCGCTGTCACTCAAAAGCTCCGGTTCAGCTATGCCGATGACATCTGCTCGGGATAGTAGCGCCGGGCTTGTTCGACCGAGATGTATTGGTTTCTTACATCATCCTGGATAGCCTCCAGGCTCCGCGCTTTTGCCGGCCCCCAACCACCGCCGTTGGCAGTGACCAGACGCAGTAAATCGCCTTTCTCAAGCTCCACACGATTGGCTCGACTGAAGCGTTCGGTTGGCCCCTGTGCGCGAATTACTTCAGCGTAGTTGCACGAACCTTCATGACCACCGTCAATTCCCCACGGCGGGGTGATGCCGCGCCCGAAGAATGTCGACACCCAAGCTTTGGGCGACAAGATCCGATAATCGAGCATTACCCCTCTTCCGCCACAGTGACGCCCCGCGCCACCCTCTTCATGATGAAAACCATAGCGCTCGACTAATACCTCATAACAACGTTCGGTCAACTCGACCGGAATATTGCTGGTTTCACCATTTCCCACACAGAACTGACCGCTCTCTCCGTCCTTGTCATGTCCAGCGCCCCAACCGCCAACCAACGGCTGAACCATAAGGTACTCATCATTGGTAATGGAGTTGCGCCCGTTCAACACCATCGAGCACACAGAACCGAGTTGCCCTGCGATCAAGCGATCCGGCAGCGCTTGAGCCAATGCCCGACGTATCACATCGGCTGCCGCCACCATTGACTCGAAGTAAGCAGACACCGGCGCCGGGCGCTGGGCCGTGCAAATGGTGCCAGGCGGGCAGATCACCTCGATTGGGCGGAAACACCCGGCATTGGCCGCAATGCCAGGCCGCACGACCCCCATGAATACTTCGCGTACAGCAGACTGCAGACCGCACAGGGTATTGTTGATCGGCCCTTGCGCTTGCAGGCTTGATCCTGTGAAATCTGCCACGAAGCGACCTTCGCCGATCTCGACTTTGACTTTCACCGTGAACGGCCCATTGCCAAGACCGTCTTCGTCGATGACGTCCTCAGCGTAAAAAACGCCCCTCGGCAGGCTGGCAAACGCCGCCAGCGTCATCGCCTCGCCATGCTCGAGCAACCGCTCGATGGCATCGAGGGTGGTTTCCTCGCCGTACTTGGCCACGATCGACAACAGTCGACGCTCCCCTACGCGCAAAGCAGCGGCGCAGGCATGCAGGTCACCCAGCGTCATGTCTGGAAGGCGGACGTTGGCAGCAATGATGTCCACCACAGCCTGGTTGATCCGCCCCCGGTCAAAGATGCGTACGGTAGGAAACTGCAAGCCTTCCTGGTAAATCTCTGAGGCATCCGAACTGAAACTGCCGGGATCCTTGCCTCCCACCTCCGTCCAGTGCGCCTTGTTGGCCGTCCAGGCGATCAGGCGCTCCTTATGGAAAACCGGCATGATCATCGAGACATCCGAAAGATGCGTGCCACCTCCACCGTAAGGGTCGTTGGTGATGAACATATCGCCCGGCAAAATATCGGTTAGCGGGAATTTCTCCATCACGCTGCGTACGGCGCCATCGAGTGTGCCGATAAAGCCAGGAATACCGTTGCCTTGGGAAATCAACTGTCCTGTCGCATCAGTAAGACCAATGCCGTAATCCAGCGCTTCGTAGATGATCGGGCTCATGCTGGTGCGCTTGAGGGCAATGAACATCTCTTCGCCAATGGCAACCAAGGCGTTTTTGATGATTTCGCGGGTAAATGGATTGGCGTTGCTCATGCCGAAACCTCCTGCACACTGATATGGATATGAAGGCCACCGTACTTGTCGACCTCAAGTCGATCGGCTGGGCGAACGACTGTCGTTGTGGTCGCTTCTTCGATGATTGCCGGGCCATCGATCCGCATACCGCTGAGCAGCGCCGAGCGTTGGTACAGGGGCGTCTTGACGGGTTGTTCAGGCTCGAACTCGACCCAGCGCCGCCCACTCAACGCAACTTCGGCTGTAGTCGAAGTGCTCACACCTATGGGCGCCATGGGCGATTTGGGTACTTCGCCAAACGCCACCAGATGGAGGTTGACAACCTCGATCGGCAACTCCAGCCGGAAGGTGTAGGCCTGCTCATGCTGCGCGTGAAAGCGCTCGAGTATTGACGGCAACTGCAGCTCATCAAGGGCTACTTTTACGGTGTGTTCCTGGCCGGTATAACGCGCATCGATGTGCCATTCGAAACGGAGCTTCTCGCGCGACATACCGTCGTCGGCAAATTGCGCTTCGGCAGTGCTCTGAAGGCTGGCAAAAGCCCCGGTCAGGCCAGGCAACCCTTCGTCATTGAGCAGTTGCAAGTGCGTCTGTATGTAATCGCGACGGGAATCGAGCATCAGCATGCCCCACGCCGAAAAAACACCGGCGAATGGCGGAATGATGACTTTTGGAATTCCCAATTCAGCGGCAAGGGCTGTGGCATGCAATGCCCCGCCACCGCCGAAGGCCATGAGCGCGAAGTCACGAGGATCATGACCACGGTTGACCGAAATCAACTTGAGCGCATTGACCATGTTGGCATTGGCGATTTGCAATACGCCATGGGCCAGCAGTTTGGCCGATACGCCAATCTGCTCTCCCAGTTTCGCAAAAGCCTTTTCCACCCCTGCGACATCCGGTTTGATTTCGCCACCGGCGAAGTCATCCGGATTGATCCGGCCCGTATAGAGGTTGGCATCGGTGGTTGTCGGTGCCATGCCGCCTCGACCATAAGCGACCGGGCCTGGCGTAGAGCCTGCACTTTGCGGCCCTACACGCAGGCTACCCGCCGCGTCGACCCATGCCAGACTGCCACCGCCATTCCCGATTTCAACGATGTCCACGACAGGCGTCATGATCGGATAACCGGCACTGATTGCGGTTTTCTCGATGACGTAATCGTTGCTGATGTCCACCTTTCCGTCATGGATCAAGGAGCACTTGGCCGTTGTGCCGCCGATATCCAACGCCAGCAACTGGTTTTCCCCGATCAACTGGCCGTAGGCCTGCGCCCCGAGGATGCCACCTACCGGCCCGGACTCCACCAGACTGATCGGATCCTGCTTGGCCGCATTAACCGGGGAAATGCCGCCATTGGACTTCATGATGAAGGGCGCCGATTGCAGCCCTTTAGCTGTCAGGTGCGTGGACAGATTATCCAGATAGTCTCGCGTAGCAGGCATCACATAAGCCGACAACACCGTGGTATTGGTGCGTTCATATTCACGCAGTGCACGACTGACCTGATGCGAAGCGATGACCGCCACTTGTGGCCACAACTCGTTCACGGCAGCCATTAATTGCTGTTCATGCGCGGGGTTGCAATAAGCATGCAGCAGGCAGATCGCGATCGCTTCAACGCCCTCCCCGCGCAAGGGGTCGAGTATGGCTGGAAGGGCTTCAAGGTTCAGAGGGGTTACTACTTCACCGCGATAATTCAAGCGTTCACAGATTTCCAGACGCAGATGACGCGGCACGAAAGGCGGCGGCTTGCGGTAGTAGGTATTGAAAATATCCGGTGTATTGCCCCGGGCAATCTCCAGCACATCGCGAAATCCACGGGTGGTCAGCAAGGCGGTTTTGACACCCTTGCGTTCGGTCAGGGTGTTGATCACCACGGTCGAGCCATGGGCGAAAAACTCGATGTCGGCATAACTGACGCCACTTTTCGCGACCGCATTGAGCAGTCCCTGTTCAAAGTTCGGCGGTGTAGTGTCGGCCTTGACCGCGTTGATCACGCCGTTTTCCAGGTAAACCAGGTCAGTAAAAGTGCCACCGATATCGGTAGCCACACGGATTGTCATAAGTCCTCCGGCAATCACGCAAAAGCCGGCCAGCCGCAGGGCCGCCGGCTGTTATTTCAAAAAGTGTGGGAAACGGTAAAGATCAAGCGTCCGTCGTTACGCAGGTACTCGCCACTGTTGTGGTAGCGACCCGACAAGTCGGTGTCGACCCAGCTCAGTTTTGTATTGACCGGGCCGAAGCTGCGTTTGAGTGCAACTTCCCAGTTCGAGTATTCATGGGCGCCTGTCAGATCCGGTTGGCGAAAGTACTCGCCAAAGGAGTGCCCGGCCAGGAACGTCAGATCTACATCCAACGGCAGATTGAAGGTGTAGTCGGCCGCCAGGTACTGTGACGACTGAGACGTACTGATCATGTCGTTGGAATAGTAGAAATACGTATTGAAGTTGCCGTAACCGAGACTGAATCCAATCTCCGGATAGTTGATGTTGTAGTTGGTCCCAGGGAACGTGTAGTAATAACCGATCACGCCATAACGCAAGCCGTTTTCCAGTTGGCCGTTATAGCCACCGTAAAAGTCGATCTCGATGTTCGCGCCATCGTCATAGGGGTCGCCACTTTCGAAGCTGTCGGTGTTTGTCGCCCAGGCGCCGACAAATAACCCGCTCTCCCCGGCCCAGTCCAGGCTCATGCTCAATGCCGGATCGTTGCCGGAGTAACCGATACCACGAACCTGGTACTCAGAGGTTAATGCCAGTGTGCTGGAGACTTGGGCATGGGCTGCGCAACTGAATCCGAACGCGGCCATCACGATGAGTCGGATGATGTTCATTGAAACTGCTCCTGAACTTCTAAAGCTTTTTATGGGCGTTGCGGTTGGCAAAAAAAAGACGAGCCAGCCCCGTCGAACACACGCTTGCAGTGTTCGTTTTTCTAAAAACGGGCATGGCTTCGCCCTTCGGGTAAAAACCCGGGTCAACGCATTGGGTGGGGAGTTATCGGTTTTACGAGTGCGACGGCACTACTGTAGAAACAGGGGTCAATCGACTGAGAACCAGGTATGCGACGAGGGCGACCAATAGTGAGTCCAATGTAGGTTGCGACGTCATTGTCCAACCTTCAAAGGACGTCATCCAGGCGACTGCGCTGGCCAATGCCCAACTGACCAGCGCCGGCCAGCCAAATGCGGAGGCCTGCTTCAGTGCGTCGATGTCATAGCGTTGTTGACGTACCAAAAAGAAGTCCGTGACATAGATACTCGCCAATGGCGGGATCACGATGCTCAAGGCCATGATGAAATCAAGGAAATGCGTCATGAACCCACCCACGGCCAGGCCGGTTGCCAGTACGCTCCCCCCCACTGTCAGCTTCCAGCTCGCGGTGCGGCTGACGGTCGCCAGCGTGAGCGTCGCGGAATACAAATTCGCGGTGTTGGTGATCCAGGTGGAGAACACGAGTACGGCCAAGGCCGGCAGCAGCACGCCCAGGCTAGCCATGATCAACATGATTTCGCTCTGGCCGGTAATGATCGACAACAAGCCACCGACGATAAGTACAAACGGAAAACCGGCGGCCATTCCAAGAATGGCAATCAAGGCATCTTTTTCAGTGCGTGCATAACGGGTGAAATCAGGCATCAATACCGGTGTCAAAATCACCATGCCAATGGTGCTGGCGATGGCCAGTGCCAGGCTGTCACCCGAGCCCGCGAACCCGCCCAGTTGACCGGGCGCTGCGCGCTGGAAGCCGAGGTACAATGCAAACAGCATGAACAGCGCCATAAGCGGCACCGAATAAATCGACAGCCGATCGAGCCCGCGCAATCCATAAATGGCCATCAATGTCATCAGGATGCTCCCCCATACACAGTGAACCCATGCCGGCGTGACAAAGCCCCAGGAACTTTGCAACGCGCTGGCCACTGTGCTGCCGAAGATATCCGCCGTGGCGGCATAGAACCCCAGCAAGGTCACCGCCATGGTCAGGTTGATCAGCTTGGCCCCATGCCGGCCAAAGGAAAACTGCAGAACCATGTAGGTACTCAGTCGTGTCCGCACACCGACCATCGCGGTCAATGCACACAGCAATCCGAGCACAACACATACCCCGACGAAGATCAGCGAGGCAGTCGAGAATCCGACTTTCCGGGTCACGTCTGCACCCAGCCAGAACACCGGCAAGGTCATCCCTATCCCAAAGGTAATCAGCGCCAGCCCGGTTCCGGAAACCGTTTCGGACTGGGGTACGGGCCTGCGATCGTACCCATCGGGAATCACGTTTTCTGTACTGTTCATGCTCGCCTCTATACTGGCAACGCCTGCTCTCCCACTAAGAAGCAGGAGGCAAACCGACTATTAGAATTGTTTTGAGGCGCTCGCGAACGCTGGAAACATGTTGCCAGCCTCACTGAAATCTAACTGCGCTTTTGCAGGGGCCAGGAAAAACAATCAACTGTTATTCAGCACGAAACTGCATGTTGTTCGGTAGCGTTTGCCGTAGCAACCATGCTGCGACGTCTGGTTCCAGAGACGCCGCCAATGCCCCCCGAACAGTCCAATGGTACTCATCGAGCCACTGAGTTTCGGCCGGGCTCAGCAGTCCACGGTCTATCAGTTCAATCGCAAACGGCGCCAGGGTAAGGACTTGGAACTTGAGGAACCCCGGATGCGCCTCGACTTCAACCACCTCATAGAGGTTCTCGATGCGAATCCCCAGCTCACCGGACAGGTAAACGCCCGGCTCGATCGAGGTCACCATTCCCGCTTGCAGTGGCACCGCGCTGGCGTGGGGGGCAATTCTGTGGGGCCCCTCGTGCACATGCAGGTAGCTGCCAACCCCGTGCCCGGTGCCATGTGCATAGTCCAGCCCCTCTCGCCACATCACCTGCCGCGCAACGCTGTCCAGTTGCTGACCACTGGTGCCGACGGGGAACAAACAGCTGGCCAGCGCAATATGGGCACGCAGCACGGTGGTGTAGAGGTAACGCTGGCGGGCGGTAGCGGGACTGCAGGCCAGCACTCGGGTCACGTCGGTTGTGCCCTGGGGGTATTGGCCACCGGAATCGATCAGCAGCAACTCGCCGTGCTTGAGCTTTGCCGCCCGCCCTGGCTTGGGCAAGTAATGGGGTTGGGCTCCATTGGCACCGGTGGCCGCGATGGTCTCGAAACTCGCGCCTTGGTAATCGGGATGCCGCGTACGCCAGCCCTCCAGAGATTCGACGATAGACAACTCGCTTTGCCCGAGAAACCGGTCGCAGCGATCGTGGAACTCATACAGAAACCGGCAAAGAGCCAGACCATCGATACGATGTGCTTCACGGCTGCCGGACAACTCGGCGGGCTGCTTGCAGGCACGCTGCAATAGCAGAGGATTTTGCGCCTCATAAAAGGCACAACCGGCGGACTCGAACTGACGATAAACAGCCGCCGTGCACATTCGGCGATCGATCCATACTCGCTGGCCATAAAGTTCTGCGATGGCCTGGTCGAGCCACTGGGGTGAACGCACAGACACCGCTGCGGGCAGCCAGCCCTGGGGCAGTTGCAGGCGGTTGGCATCGATGAACCAGTCAAGCCGGCCGTCGGCGTACAGCAGGGCGTTGCTGAACGGCAATGGTGCGATATCGATATCCTGGCCGCGCACATTCAACAGCCACGCCACCATATCCGGCGCCGGCAGCCACAGGGCATCGCACTGCGACGCGCCCAAGCTGGCGGTGAGGTTTTCGAGTTTGTCTTGCGCAGCCATACCTGCATATTGCAACCCCCAGGCAAGCACTGGGCTGTTCGGCGCCTCTGGACGATTGCGCCAGCACTCAAGCACGGGATTGTCCAGGGACTCGTGCCAGTTGAAGCCCGACTGTGTCGCCATGACCTGCCAGCGCGCGCATTCGTCGACACTATGCAGCCTTGAATCGCAGGCAATGGTCGCGCCGGGTTGCAGCTGCCCGCGCAGCCAACTGAACAGGCTGCTTTCGTCCAGCATCAAGGTATCGAACTGAGTACATTCCTGACGGGCCTGCTCGGTATAGCGACCATCGACCAACAGCGCCGCGCGCTCTTGTGTCAGCACCGCCAGCCCTACGCTGCCACTGAAACCGGTCAACCAGTGCAAGGCTTCGTCAGCGGGTGCGAGGTCTTCATTGAGGTAGGCATCGCTGCGGGGAAGCAAAAATGCATCGTATCGACGCGCTGCCATCGCCGCCCTTACATTCGCATAGCGCCCCATCACACACCTCGCGGCTGACGGTAGGCTCGTACGATGGCTATCTCGGCCTCAGGTAACAAATATTCTTGCGCTCCAGCACGACTCCAGATCGCCTCGACCACCTCCATGCCCGCACAGACCTGCCCGAACGCCGCAAAGCCCAGCCCATCAGGATGGCGAGCGCCACCATGATCGAAGTGCGGTTGATCACCGATACAGATGAAAAAATCACCCTCGGCACTGTTGGCCTCGTCACGTCCCAACGACACACTGCCATGTCGATGGCTCAAGCCGGTCTGCAGTGTGCTTTCGAGTTGGATCATGGGCAAATTATCGGCTGCCAGGGGGCGCGTGCCTCCGTGCACGACACTGATGCGCACCGGGTCTTCCGGTTGCTGATTGGACGGATTGACGATGCGAAAAATACTGCTGCCGTCATAGCGACCACTGTCCACGTAGGCCAGAAAGTTCGCGGTGGTCAGCGGTGCCTGTTGGCCAAACAGCTCGAGTGTAAAGGCCCCCAGTGCCGTTTCCAGGGTAACGTACGCAGATGCAGACATGGCTGTTCTCTCCCTCAGGATAAAACCACTATTGTCTGCAAAGACGACGGTGCAAAAGATTGAGATAGCCCGCGTGCATTGCACTTGCTGCGGGATGCACGCGCACTTACCGCAGATTGTGCAGATCGCGCGCCGTCACTCCCGCCAAATCAGATTCTCTAGCGGGTAGCCGGCAAACCACTTGGTTTTGTCGAGAATGATGTTGCTGCTGATTTTCAGGATGTTGGGGTTCTCATCCAGCAGCTGTTCACAGAGCGTGTTGAAATCGGTAACGGTCGAACAGGTGGCCAGGGCAATGTAGTCAAACTCGCCATCGACCTTCAGGCAGTCGACCAGCTCGCGACGCTTGGCAATGAAGCGTTCGAATTGAACACGCAGATGTCCGGCGTGATCACGCAAGCTGAACATGACATAGGCCATGACGTTGATACAGATTGCGTCGATATCGATCGATGCCATGTAGGCACGGATGTAACCGGCATCCTCCAGCGCCTTGGTTCTTTGCAGGCAGGCGCTGGGAGAGAGATTGATTTTCTCGGCCAGCTCCAGATTGCTGATCCGGGCATTGCTTTGCAGATTTTCGAGGATTGCTCGGTTGATACGATCCAACTTCACTTTTTTCATGTTGCCTCTACACGAATCAACGCTAAACCTCAGGAACTAGCGGAAAGAATGTCTGCCACGAGACTGACATGAGACTAGCGATCTGGATAGCCCATATCTTTTGTCCCCAATCGCAATCATTTCTGTTCATTCTGGCATTAACGAATAGCCAATACTGATGTCAGCTTTCGACTGAAGAAAAGAGCTTTGACGAATTGATGATCAGCTTTCCATAGCACTCAACGAAAGCTCAATTGTGGTCGGCGAATGTCTGCAATGGGTCGATTCTGTTGAAAAAGTCGGTACTTCCAGACTGCTCGCATACTGACCGCTGAAAACGCCTTTTTCGCGCGCCGCTACGCGAAATCTGAACCCGGAATCCTCTGTTCAAAGTAAAGATTTCAATCTCAAGCGCGTACTTTTCTGTCGTGGAAACCATGGTCGACTTTTTCAACAGAATCGGCCAAAAGCGGTCGCTCGGCAGGTCCTGATTTTTGGATCGGCAAGTGATACACATCTGGTATTGCCCAACGAACATCGGTAAGCGTACGAGGAATACGCCTTGTGCAGGGTATGCGTGCGGCGAAGGCCGTACTCAAGTTAGTGCCGTAGGCCAGTGGCATGGACGTTAGCCCTATGAGACCAATGGCGTGCACTAGAGCTGGAGATTGGTAGATCGCGTTAGCCAGGCGGCTTGCCTTGAAGGGAATGGCGTTCAAGCAGCCACTCGGTGAAGGAATTGAGTGCTGCCGAGAATTTAGCGGCACGCGAACTCTATTTATTCAGTTACCCAATTTAGCTCATGACTTAGGCCCGCCACGGTGGAAGAGCCCCTTCGAAAAGTGAAAAGGCTCGATGCAGGAAACTGTTGAAGCGAGCGGCATCACGCCGCAGCCCTGCCTGTTGACCACCAATCAGGCACAGATGGGCCACCCGACCAATCACTTCTGCTTCGCCTGGCATAGGGACCAAGCGGCGGCACGTCCGTATCGCGAAGTCCAGTCGTCTTGTGTCAACACGCTGCTGAAACTCGCCTACCAACGGATCGTGCAGCGACCAGGCTCGGATGGAAACTTCCCGCCCAGGTTGTTTCTCAGCGGCAATACTCAAGTAGCGTTTCAAGATTTCGCCCGCGCTACGACCCTGCGCCGCATAAGCGAGCATGCGCTCCGTGTAGTCTTCTTCCCAAGCGGCCAGCAAGGTGCGGACAAAGTCTTCGCGATTGCGGAAATGGTGATAGAAGGATCCGCGGGTCACATTCAATCGGCGCGATAGACTCTCGGCCGAAACGCCACTATGTCCTATTTGGTCGAGGGCCTCAAAACCAGCTGCGATCCAATGGTTGCGAGTTAGTTTTCCCACCAGTTATTTCGCTCCATATTTAGCGCCATACAGACTGTGTATGGTGCGCAACCGATTGATACGCTGCGAACACCAGCAAAGATGGCCGTTGCGTTTTGCACGCTAGCACTTTTCATGGAGCTCGCCTTGAAGAAAATCGTTCTGGTTGCTTTTGACCAATTCACTGATATCGACCTATTCCTGATGTGGGACATTTTAGGCCGCAACACTGAGGACTGGCACGTCCGAATATTGGGTGCTAGCGCTATCGTGCGATCGGCGCACGGCCTGCCTGTTCCGGTGCACGGTCCGCTTTCCGAGGCCAATAGTGCCGACGCGGTATTGTTCGTCAGCGGCAAGGAAGGGATACCCGCCGCACTTGCCGCCCCAGATTTCCTGCCGTCGTTTGAACTTGACTCCAGACGCCAGCGAATCGGCTCCATATGCGCCGGAGCTTTCATTCTCGAACGGCTTGGGCTGCTCAGCGGCCAAGCAACTACACACCCGGATGCACGATCGAGCTTGCAAGCTCTGGGACTTGAGCCCGTGGACCAGCCTCTTGTATGCCAAGGGAACGTTGCAACCGCTGGTGGATGCCTTTCGGCGCTCTATCTGGTGGGATGGTTGGTTGAATCCTGGTTCGATGTCGGCAAGCGCCGTGCGACGTTGCTCCCTGTTCTACCAGCTGGGCAGCAAGAGCTCTATGATGTCTTGATCGGGCTCAGTATCCGACAAGGAGCGTTATACGACAAACCATCGCAACAAGAAACGCGACATGGCACGTCATCTAATTGGTAGTTAGAACTCAGGAGAGATCCCCGATGCCCCGAGAATTTGAGCTCATTATGTCCGTGCCTGTACCCTCGAGGTCCGGCATCACCCACCTTTACAAGTCGATGAACCTAGCAGACGCTTTTGCGATTCGGCTCCCGGCGGGCACCTCCAGCAATCCAGATTTGCTAGCTCGATTCATCCTTTCCCACCAGCCATCCTGGATCGGATGGCTCATGAAAGTCCGAGACACTATCGTTGCCTGTTTTGGTCTCAAGACAGCCAAACATTTGGCAACGCTTGCGAATCGGATTCAAATCTTCAAGGTCTACAGCTCGAACCAGACTGAAGTCGTGTTGGGAGAGGACGACAAGCACCTCGACTTCCGGATTTCGATCCTATGTTCTGGAGAGGCAGAGCCAGAAGGCAGTCGCCAACTCGTTTTTTCAACCGTGGTCCAGTGCCACAACCGTCTAGGCCGGGCCTACATATTCGTTATTGCCCCATTTCACCGCTTGGTTGTTAAGGCCAGCCTTCTCCGTGCAGCGCGCATCGGTTGGCCTCTGGCTACCTGCCCCGAAGGCTGAGAGCCGTTGCTGATCCATTAGGCACGAGATCGCGTCACTTTGGCGGTGCCACGCGGGTGCTGGATTTCAACGCAGATACTCGATGAAGGAGCCAGGGGATGCCCTTAAATCTGCCTTATCCTCGCCACATTTTGTCTACCTGCTAACCGCCGCGTGTGCCACAAATAGCGGCCACCGTCGAAAACAAGCAAGCCCACCGCCATCCAGATTGGGACGGACTATCTATATTGGGTCGGTTTCAGCCCGTCGCGACAGGCATAAATCGGCCAGAAGCGGACTTCCGCTACACGAGCTATGGCTCAAGCCTTTTTCTCCGAGAGCCGTCTATCAAGCTCGTCTCGAATGTCTGTCCACTGCCGGGGCCTACGCCGAATCGAGAGTGCAATCGCGATTTCGGTTCCCCGCGAACAACATAGCCAACTCATTCGCGCCCACGAGCAGGGCTGTTGTTTGCATGGCAAATCATTCCGTCCTCCAGCGAGACGTCGGCGAAAGGCTCACCCGACTCCCTTGATCGGCGTGACACACATAAACAATTTTGTGCCATTATGCTTGGCGCACAATTTGATTTTTGTGCCATAACCACCACTGGCGTCACAGAGCCCAACCCCGGGCTGAACCTTCGTCAGTAGCCTTTTCCCAATGACATCACTCCCAAGGAGGCGTCATGAGCAGTGCATTGCTTGGTCCGATCAGTCAGATCGGTTATCTGGTCGAGAGCCTGGAACAAAGCATGGAACGCTGGCGACAGCATCTCGGTGTCGGGCCCTGGACGCTCTTTCGCAACGTCAGCCTCCAAGGCAAGTATCGAGGTGAGCCGGTCACTGTCACGATCGATGTCGGGCTTGCGTATCAAGGGGATATCCAGATCGAGCTGATCCAGGTGACCAACGATGCGAAGTCGCCCTATCGAGATGCTGAAGGCCATCCAATCCGGGGCATGCACCATGTCGCCTGGGTCGTCGATGACTTCGACCAGACCCTTGTGCGATTGACTGCGACCGGGTTGCAAATTGTTTTTGAAGCCAGCAACCCGACGACCCGCGTGGCCTATCTGGAAAACCATTCGGAGCCTGGAGTGCTTTACGAAATCATCCATGGGATCGGGATGCGCGAGTTGATCCAGCAGGGCATTGAAGCCGCCAGGCACTGGGATGGCACGGATCCGGTTCACATTATTGATGTGGGGGCGTAAGGGACAGCATGTCGAAACGACTTGAAGGTAAGGCGGCATTGGTGCTGGGTGTGGCACCTGGCAACGTCGGCGAAGCCGTGGCTCGACGTTATGTCGAACAAGGGGCGCGCGTGCTGGTTTCAGGGCGCCGCGCCGATGCAGTGGCGGCGGTTGCACAGTCACTCGGGGTGCCTTGGCTGGCGTGCGATATCACCTCGCAGGCCGAGGTCGACGATCTGGTGGCGCAGAGCAAGCAGTGCCTGAACGGCCTGGACATCGGCGTCAATGCCACGGGCTGGGGGCTCTTGAAGCCGTTCCTGGAACACAGCCGCGAAGACCTGGAGAAAATGAACGCGGTGCAATTCACCGGCCCGTTCCAGTACTTTCAGGCACTGCTGCGTCATATGCCGACGGGGGGATCAATCATCCAGATCTCGTCGGTCACGGCCAGTATCATGTTCGACAACCACGCCGCGTACATGGGCACCAAGGCCGGCATCGACCACGTCATCCGTTGCATCGCTCACGAATTCGGTCAGCACGGGATCCGGGCCAACTCCATTGCCCCCGGTGGTGTTGCCGATGCGCCGATGTCGGGTGGCGGGCTGCTGAGCCCGTCTATCGCTGCCCTCTATCACCGCGAAATCCCCCTCGGGCGCAGTGGTGTTTCCGCCGACGTGGCCGATGCGGCACTCTGGCTGGCCAGCAACGAGTCCAGCTTCGTGACCGGTCAGGTCATTCATGTCAGCGGTGGACAGACGCTTCGGCGCAATCCCTCCATTTCCGAGATCTATGCGGCGGCCACTGCACCCGCAGGCCCGGCCCGGCACCTCTGATAAACAGCACGGCCGGCATTGCCGGCCGTGCGATGGTTCAGGGCTTGATGATGACTTTGGCCGACCGCTGTGGGTCAGCCGCCGTTTTATAAGCCTGCGCGACGTCATCGAGCGAGAAACGGTGGCTGATCATGGATTCCGGGTCGAATGCGCCGGATGCCAGCAGCTCCAGTGCCTGCGCGAACTCCGTCGGATAACACAGGGTGCCGATCAGTTCGAGTTCCTTGACCTGCAGGATCGAGAAGTCAAAAGCCTGCGGTTGCTTGTAGACACTTGCCACGGTGATGCGGGCGGCATCCCGGGCCCTGGCGATGGCCTCGTGCAGCACGCCACTCACCCCTGAACACTCGAAGATCACCTGGGTCGCGGGCGCTTGCGTCCCCAGGAAAGTCGGCACGCTGCCATGGGCCCGTGCGAGTTCGCTCCACAGGTCGTCTCGTGTCGGATCGAGCGTCAGGTTCGCCCCCAGCCCGGCAGCAATCTCCAGGCGCCCGGCAGACAGGTCAGCCACAGCGATCTGGCTGATGCCCCGGGCCTTCAGGCACGCGACGATTCCCAGGCCAATGGCCCCGGCACCCAGGACCAGCACGGACTCACCGGCCGTCACCCGTGAGCGATTGACCGCGTGCAAGGCCACCGCCAGCGGTTCGACGAGGGCGGCCACCTCCAGGGGAAGGTTCGCCGGCAGTTGATGCAGAATCGGGCCGCTGTTTACGTTGCGCACCCGGACCAGGTTCGCCAGCGCCCCCTCATCGCTACCCACGCCGATCATCGCGCCGTTGGCCATGGGATTGACCACGACCCGCATGCCGGGCCGGTAGTGGACGACTGCCGTGCCCACCTCGCGGATGACCCCGGAGAACTCATGCCCCAATGGCATCGGTGCCCCATCGCGGCGAATGCCCCCGCTCTCATAGAAGCCCAGGTCACTCCCGCAAACACCGCACGCGGCAACTTCGACCAGCACATCTGTCTCACCCGGGGATGGTAAAGGGACTTCGTCCACCCGCAGGTCTCGAGGGCCGTGGAGTCGTACCTGTTTCATCACATGGTTCATTGTTGAGTCCTGTTGGTGGCTGATGCCGATTCGGCGGCGATGTGATCGGCAGCGATGAAGGCGAAGGTCATCGCCGGGCCAATGGTCGAACCGGGGCCGGGATAGGTCTTGCCCATCAGCGCAGCCGAGGTGTTGCCCACCGCATAGCAACCGGCAATGGCCGAGCCGTCCGGGCGCAGCACGCGCGCGCAGGCGTCGGTGCGCAGTCCGCCTTTGGTACCCAACTCGCCCGGATCGATGCGCAAGGCATAGAACGGCGCGCGATCGATCGGGCCAAGGCAGGGGTTGGGTTTGCAGGTGGTATCGCCGTAGTAGCGGTCGAACAGGTTGCCACCCTTGCCGAACTGCGGATCAACGCCAGCGGCGGCGTATCGGTTCATCTGCACGAGGGTGGCTTCGAGCCCGGCGACGTCGACGCCGATCTTGGTTGCCAGCTCGGCCGGTGTTTCGGCGCGGTAGATCACATTGTCGAGCCAGCCGGCGGGGATCTTGCTGTCCGGCTGCACACTGCCCGGCAGCAACACACCGCAGGGATAGCGCTTGCGGTACTCGGCATCGAATACCAGCCAGGCCGGTGCATTGGCCTGGGTGCGCTGATGGTCGGCATACATCGCATAGATGATGTCCGTGTAGGGCGCGGCTTCATTGACGAAGCGCTGGCCCAGTCGATTGACCATCACGCAACGGGGCGCCGCACGCTCAACGAACAGGGCGCGCTGGCTCGACTCCCCTGGCACCTTCACTGTCGGAGCGCCCCAGGTGTGTTCCATCAGCGCCACCGCACCGCCGGCCTCCAGCCCGGCACGAATGCCGTCGCCATGGTTTATCGGCGGCGCCGCCGTCCATTGGGCCTGTGTGGGCCGGGGCAGATACAGTTCGCGCATCGCCTGGTTCGACTCGAAACCGCCGCAGGCAAGCACCACACCGTGCCGCGCCCGCAGGCGTTGAGTGCGCCCCTCGCGCAGCACATCGATGCCAACCACCCGGCCCTCATCCAGTTGCAATGATTGCATCGAGGTTTGCAACCACAAGGGAATGCCTCGCTCGGCCAAGGCTGCGCGCAGGCTCGCCACCAAGGCGTTACCTAGGGTCAGGCGGCGATCTCGCCGGCTGCGGCGACGCCAGCGAAAATCACTCAGGTAGCGCAACGCCAGCCCGGCGGTCAGCAGCAACCAGCCGCGCTCCTTGGCAAGGATGGTGTGGGCCTCGACCTGGGTCATGGCGATACGCCCGCCAATCAGGGTCGCCGGCGAAGCCGCCCGCAACAGCTCGAAGTGTTCACCCAGGCGTGCCCCGTCGAACGGGGCCGGCTCCATGGTGCGGTAGCCGGGCTTGCCACCTTTACGGTCCGGGTAGTAGTCGGGGTAGCGCGGCACCGCGCGAAAATTCGTGCGCGCCTGACGTGCCAGGTACTCAACCATTTTCGGGCCATTGTCGAGATAGGCGTCGATGCGCTGCTGATCAAAATCTTCGCCAACCACCTCGCGCAGATAGCTGATCGCTTCGTCGTATGAATCGCTGCCCCCCAGTGCGGCAATCTGGTCGTTACACGGAATCCAGATCCCTCCCCCGGATACCGCCGTGGTACCGCCATAGACATCGCTCTTTTCAATCGCGAGTACCGACAAGCCGTTGTCGTGCGCTCGCAGTGCTGCAGTCAAGGCCCCGGCGCCCGAACCGACAATCACCACATCAAACTCGTCGTCCCGGTTCGAGTCCTGCTGACTTCTGGTCATGGCTATGCCTCCTGTTAAATGGCTAACTCTATGTCACAATTTTTATTATCTGTGCCAGAGATTGGCACGAAATGGCTTTTTGTGCCATGCCATGTGAAAATCGGGCTCAATTGCTTTTCCCAAGGGCCGGGCACGAATGCCCGCCCCGCCCCCCGAGCGTGTGAAGGTGCAAATGAGTCGACAATTACGCTGGGGTGATGCCAGCAGGATGGAAAACGCCAGTGATGGCCGGTCGCTGATCCTGCGTGCCGCCCTCGACGCGATGATTGCCGAGGGCGCCGAAGGTTTCTCGATCGATGACGTGGCCCGCGGTGCCAACATCTCGCGACGCACCCTGTACCGGTATTTTGGTTCCAAGAAGGAGCTGATTCAGGCTGTCGTCAGTGCAGAGAACGCTGCCTTTTTTGAGGAAATGCAACGCTCCCTGAATGAGTTCGAAGATGACTTCGAGGCTTATCTCACAGAGTGCGTGTGTTTCTCCGTACGCTACCTGGATCGTCATAACGGCGGCTTCCACCACAGCTATCTGACGAAGAACTCAACCCTGGAGGTGTTCACCTACATCCTCGAAAACATCGCACCGATGTGGCGTGATTTGCTGGAAGAGCCCTATCGTCGTTATGTCGAACGCAGCAACGGGTCTGTCGCGTCGCTTGAGAACATCATCGCGCTGATCAGTCGAATCGGGCTCGCGTACTGTCTTGTTCCTGCCGATGAACATGCAATTCGTGAGCAACTGGCAATGCTTCAGCCGACGCTTGTTTGCAGGGCTCTTGAGTAAGCGATTAATCCGGTTTTCTGGCCGAAAATTCAGCGAGTCCTGATTGTCTCGATGAAAAAATTCGTGACAGGCAACTATCAGCGGTCACTCAAACACCGTCACCCTCGCCCACTGCCCTATCGATTAACGCAGTCTAAAGAGTTCGCCGATCCGCCTTAGCCAACCCCGATACTTCTTGCGAAGGCCCACGATTTTTTCAGTAAACGGAGTCACCTACATGGACGTCATCAATCAGTTGCAGCCCGAAGAGTGTGCAGGAATGGAGGATATTCGACGTGAAATCGATGCCCTTGATCAGGTTGTTATCAAACTGTTGGGCAAGCGTTTTCACTACGTACTGGCTGCCTCGAAGTACAAGACCTCAGTGACTTCGGTGCGTGCTCCGGAGCGTTTCAAGGCCATGTTGGCGACAAGACGCGAGTGGGCCGAGGCTGAGGGCCTGAGCCCGGATGCAATCGAGAGGATGTACAGTGACCTGGTGAACCACTTCATTGCAGAAGAGATGAAACACTGGGCGGCTCATCAATCCAACACCGGACTCTAGTGTCCGGACTGTCCGCCATGGGGCGTCAACCGCCCTTCATGTCAGCTGCAATCGGCCATTGGCGGACACATCATTGCTTTCCGTCACCCTGCGCTAGCCTTGGGACTCAGCTAAAGTACTGACTCATGGAGCTTAGAGACGAGCAATGAAACTGAACCACAGGCCAGTGAAGGCTAGCGACGTAAAAATGATCTGCGGCTTTCCTCAGAACGCTCAAGAGTTGTTTTTCATGTTTCCGAAAGCGCACTTCCCGCTAACGGAAACGCAGTTGATTACCGCGATCTCCCAACGCTTCGACTCTACCGTCGTGGAGATCAATGGGACTGTCGTTGGGTTTGCCAATTTCTATCGAGCTGAACGCAATGGCGTTTGCTGTATCGGCAATGTCATCGTCTCACCGAGCGCTCGGGGCGAAGGAGTGGCCACGTTTATCATAGAGACGATGACCGCCTTGGCATTCGAGCGTTACGGAGCCAACGAGGTGCAGATTTCCTGTTTCAACGAAAACACGGCAGGGCTGCTGCTCTACCCCAAGCTTGGGTTTGTGCCTTATGCCATTGAGGAGCGACCTTCTTTGGGAAACGGCCGATCGGCCCTCATACACATGACGCGTAGCAGAAGCTCGACAGGTTGAATACACGGCCAAAAGCGGCTATTCAGGCCATCTGAAAAAACCGACAACTTGATGTATTCACTGATCCACCATGGGGTGACTGGACTGGGATACCTTGTTGACCCGGTTACTCACCGCTCAGGGAGAGCACCATGTCTGTAGAAATCCAACTTTCTGAAAATGCTACTGAAGCAGAGCGGCTGGGAATTTTGACCCCGTTGCTGGCCCATAACCAGGTCAACGGTGGAGACGACGCACATGAAACATTTGCTCTGTTGCTACGAGACCCAGACAGTAACGAAGTCATTGGCGGACTGTACGGCAAGGTCTCTTATCGATGGCTGCTCATCGATCTTGTCAGCGTTCCCGAGTCGATGCGTGGCCAGGGTATCGGAGAACGGCTAATGCGCATGGCTGAAGAAGTCGCGCAGAAAAAGCACTGTATTGGTATCTGGCTGGAGACTTTCAGCTTTCAGGCACCCGGGTTTTATCGAAAACTTGGTTACTCCGAATTCGGCCGCCTGGCAGATTATCCACCGGGACATACCCGGTTCTATTACCAGAAGTCGTTGTGCTGATCGCGTTTTGGATCTTGGGCCGATAGCTGCGCCTCGTAGCAGGCAGCAATCGGCCGTGGATTCAACCGATGCAACAGATTGGTTAAATAGTTCCGCGGCCGTTCCTGAGCTTCCATCTTTTCCACATGAGCATCAGATGAGCAAATGCCGAGAACGAAAAAAACATGAATACGAGAAAACGAGCCTTTCTGCTTTCCCTGGATTCATATAATTCTTCGCACTCACCTCCTGAAGAACATCGAGCAGAGCAAAGCTTCACGCCATCGACACTGCAGTCCAGCAAGCTGCCATTTATGAAAGACAACTCAATCTCTTTACCTTTTGCCTCCCTGAACAATCCGGGTGCGCGGGTTAATCGATAATCAAGCTGTTTATATCGGCCGGTCTCCGAATCTCGAACTGTGATTACGGACACTTTACTACCGCTGAAATGAACTGCCCTGCCACGCATGAACTCAATGTCGGCTCCACGGTAGCCATAGGAATCAATAATAATGAGCAAAATCAATATGACCACTCCGAAGACACCGAAGGTCAACCTGATCTGCTCAAAACCTCCTTTCGGCCATTGCATTTCAATCCCTCATTTTCCCGCAGCGAGTCTGGAGCCACCACTGTTCAGGTTAACGTGAAAAACAGGTCTGGCCCCGCGCCTCCACTCAAGCACCCCCATTATTTATTTCGCACTATTCAACCGACTTACTTCAATCGCTTCTTCAATTAGAAAACACATATTGCCCCCTGACTTTTCTTGGTGAAAAAAAAGCCAAATCTGGAAATATCTTCTGGCGAACGTAGTATACAAAAGCAAACATTCCGATACCTATAACCGAGCCGACAAACATTGGGATGGAGCCTGAGATCAACCCTTCAAACTGCTTCGCTGCCGAGCCCATGGATAGAACAATGTAAGCATTGTAAGCTCCTGCCAAGTGATTGTAGAAGCCCCAGGCAAACAAGAGCGGGACAAGTGCGCTCAAACCGCCAATTATCCATCTAGCGTTAGGTCCAATAGTTGAACCTATACCAAAGCCGATTAGAACAGCTAATGCTGCCTGGATAAACATTAGCGTAATAACGGCATTAACCTTGCGATCATGTATATCACAGAGGTAGGGGTCAGCAGTTGAAGCGATCAAGCGAGCAAGCAGACTGTCCTTGATCCCTTGTCCTGAGAGCCGAGTGAATACTTCCGACTTAGGTACTCCGGACGAGATCAGGTCTTTTATTTTGGCTTTAGCTTCTTTTTTTTTCATATTAGTGACGACTCCGTGGCACAAGGGCAAATTGTGATAACGCCTGAAGCGAGATGATCACGTTTTCACGAGCCTGCTGGACGGTGTTCCCCTCCAACGCGTACAGGTACCTGACCAAGCATAGCCACTAATGTGCCATCGCGATTCACGACGGCAAAAATGGCCGGTGGTCGTTGCATTACGATTGTCACCGGCGTTTGGCTAAGCTTAATAAATCAAGGCGAGCTGAAGCCTTGAGTAATGGCGGCCATCAACGGATCTGGATTGGCATCAAGGCGACACTCCCAAGGGAGACGACTATGTATGCGGTTATAAGAACCTACCTGGGTACTGGAGCAAAGCAGCTTTTCGAGTTGTTGGAAGAGCGCAATGCCGACGTCGAAGCGACCCTGCGGACAGTGCCTGGCCTCGTCAGCTACACACTGTTGAATACGGGTGATGGTGGTACAGCGGTGACTGTTTGCACGGACAAGGCCGGCAGCGATGCGAGCCTGAAAGTCGCGCGTGACTGGATTCAGAAAAATGCATCGAATATCCGCGCGAACCCGCCGATCGTGACGGAAGGTCCGGTCATTGTGCAGATCAGCCAGTGACCGGTCCGCAGGATGGTGAGTGCTATACTTTTTTCAAATTGCACCGGGTGTGCAACGTTCCCCACAGTACAGCTGCCAAGTGCTGCCGGACAGAGGAGGTCTGCAGCAAACCCGAGATGGGAGGTGTGGCATGAACCGACACTATTACATCAGTGACAATCTCAACGATCTTGAAAACGTTGAATATGAATTGGAAGCCAGCGGCATCAATTCCGAACAGATTCATGTGCTCAGTGAAAAAGTTGCTGATGTAGAAGAACATCACCTCCACGAGATCAGCTCGCTGATGGAACAGGATGCTGTTCACTCTGGTGAGATTGGTGCGGTGATCGGCGTGCCACTCGCAGCGCTGGTCCTGGGTGGCGCCTATTGGATGGGCTGGACCGAATCCGCCGCAGGCTGGATGCCCT